>Ga0075425_100006177_pt1 | contig 12543 bp, 12 predicted proteins | sample SoiMethybrSBSTD4_FD_75300 | JGI IMG/M metagenome (GOLD analysis project Ga0075425, IMG submission 75300) | Bulk soil microbial communities from a Populus tree surrounding site in Tennessee, USA - Soil MetaG P. TD hybrid SBSTD4 | ecosystem: Environmental > Terrestrial > Soil > Tree plantation...
CAGCCGCTGGTGGAAAATTATTACGCAGCGGCGGACTTGCTGGTGCTGCCGAGTATCCAGGAGGCCTTCGGTAACGTTGCGCTCGAAGCGCTCGCCTCCGGCCTGCCGGTGGTCGCGAGCGCCGGCGTCGGCGCGCTCGATCAAGCGAGCGACGATCTCAGGCAGGGGATGCTGAGCGATGTCGAAAACTCGGAGGAGCTGAAAGCAAAGATTCTATCGCTGCTCGAGCGGGAGCGCTGGCCCGAGCTGTCGCGCTCGGCGCGGCGCACGGCCGAGCGGTATTCCTGGGACAATTATTTTGCGGGACTCGAGCGCATCATGAAGGATGTCGCCGCGGAGCGGCGCGGCCGGGCATCATGAAAGGGTTTCGCTTCGTCCGGTCGCCGGCCGGCTTGTCGGGATGGATGCGCGACGATCTCCCGGCGGATTTTCTCGCGGACTTTTTGCGCGAGCCTGAATCGCTTTTGGATGGCGGCGCCGATGTGCTGAAGAACGTCGCGAAGGCCACCGTCGTCCGCCGCGAGGCCGGCGGGCGCGGCGTGGTGATAAAATATTACCATCCGGCGGCGCGGTTCGCTTCGTCGCGCGCGCGCAAATCGCTTTGCGCCGCGGCATTGCTTCAGACGGCCGGAGTCAAGACCGCCGCGCCGCTCGCGGCGTTTTATAGCCGAGGCTGGCGGGGCGGCGGTTATTACGTCAGCGAGGAAATTACCGGCAGCCGCGCGCTCCGCGCTGTGCTGCAGGAGATCCAAGCGGACTTTTGCGGCAAAGAAGCGCGCGTTCTCCGACGCCGGCTGCTCACAGGCGCCGGCGAGCTGTTTTACAGGTTGCACGCGGCTCGGATTTATCACCGCGACCTGAAAGGGGGCAACATCCTGGTGCGCGGCTGGGAGAAGCCGTCTTGGGAGCTGCTGCTCGTCGACCTCGACGGGCTCTCGCGGATGCGGCGGCTGTGGCCGTCGCGGCGAATCAAGAATCTGGCGCAGCTCTGCCGGATACGCCGCTGGACGCCGCGCGACAGAATTTATTTTATGAGAAATTACTGCGATCGGTTCGGCATGGATAAAAATTCGCGCAAGGAACTCACGCGGAAGGTGCTGGGAGCCTCCGCGCGGCGGCCCATCGCATGCGGCGAGGACCGATGGCGCTGAGAACCGCGTTCCGCTACCGGGTTTACCAGGCGCGCGGCGCGCTCGGCGCGCTGGGCGTCTTCGGTAACCTCAACCCGCCGATTCTGCTCGTCGGCTCGCCCAACTCGGGGACGCAGGTGCTCGGCCGCGCGATCGCGATGCACCCGGCGATCGGCAACCGCAGCGAGGCGCGGCTTTTGTGGGACGAGGACTTCCACAAGCGCGACAACGACACGCTGAAGACCGCCGACGATGTCCGCCCGGAGGACTGCAGGCGCCTGCGCGGAAACTTCTGCTACTATCAATGGCACTCCGGCCGTCCCGTCGTCCTCAACCGCCATCCGGAAAACAGCCTGCGCATCCACTTCATGAAGCGGATTTTTCCCGAGGCGAAGCTAATTCACATCGTCCGCGACGGCCGCGCTGCGGTCTGCAGCAACTACCGGAGTGCCAAGCGCAAGCAGGAGCGCCGGGAGAATCCCTTCGGCGCGTACTTGCGGCCCTCGGGCTGGCGCAGCTATCTCGACCGACCGGTGCTGGAACAGCTGGCCTATATGTGGAACGAAGCGGCGCTCTACGCGTCCCGCGAGGGGAAAAAGTACGGCGACGATTTCATGGAAGTCTTTTACGAGGACCTGCCGGGGCGAGGCGGAGAGATCCTCACGCGTATCTGGCGCTGGGCCGGTCTGCCGGTGAGCGATGAGCTTGTGAAGGCGTTGCCGAAGTTCGAGAACCGCAACCACAAGTGGCGCGAAGAGCTGACCGACGCGGAGGTGCAGACCGTCGAAACGATCGCTCACGACGGGCTGGACTATTTCGGCTATCTGAGCGGCGAGCGGATTGACGTTCCGCGGGCGGCCAAGATATAGATTTTTCATTGGGCAAGTGAATATTTTCAGACACAACTTCAGCAAACGCGGCCGCCGCTATTCGCGCGCGGACGTCTTCATCGTGTCGATCCCGAAGAGCGGCAGGACGTGGCTGCGCGTGTTTCTGCACGCCTACTTCTCCGCCGTAAACCGTTCGGAATTCACGCTCGACGCGAAGGAATTTTTCGCGCGCTGCGCCGGCGCGCCGCGCTTCGTTTTCACGCACGATGCCTGGGCTTATCTCAACGGGCGGAGAGTGCGCGATCGCATCACGGGAAAGCCGCTGATTCCGCGCCGCGCCGCGCGGGAGAAGCGCGTGCTCATGCTCGCGCGCGACCCGCGCGACGTGATGGTTTCGCTGTTCTTCCAGCTCAGCAAGCGCGTGCATCGGTACGGCGGCGATCTCCCGGAAATGATCCGTCATAAAGGCGTCGGGATTCACCGCATCGTCGCCGTCATGAACGGGTGGCTCGGCGAGTGGGGCGGGAGCGGGAGCTTTAAGCTGGTGCGCTACGAGGACTGCCGGCACCGGCCGGAGGAATCGTTTCGCGAGATTCTGAAGTTCATCGGCTGCCGCGAGGTGGACGAGAGCGCACTCGCCCACGCGATAGAATTCTCCAGCTTCGAAAATATGAAAGCGCTGGAGGCGAGCGGCGGCATCCAGAACAAGAAAATAGGCCCGGCAAACGAGCGCGACCCCGAATCGTTCAAGGTGCGCCGCGGCCTTGTCGGCGGCTTCACGGAATACCTCGCCGCGGAAGACATCCGCTATGTCGAAGAGGCGATGCAGGCTCTCGATCGCCGCTTCGGCTATGAGCCGAAGGCGGCCGCGCCGGGCGCGCATGCCGAAAATTTGTCCGCGCGTCCGGAGACGCGCTTGTCGGGGCTTTAGAAGTCGGGTCGCGTGGCACACAAAAAATTCGGCCGAATCGCCACGAGTCCCCTGCGGCTCCTGCCGGACTTCTTGATCGTCGGCGCGGCGCGTTGCGGCACCAGCTCGCTGTACCATTATCTCTGCCAGCACCCATCGATCGGGCGGGCGCAGACGAAAGAAGTCCATTATTTCGACGTGAATTATGATAAAGGCTCTTTATGGTACCGCGCGCATTTCCCTACGATCGGGGCCAAGTGGCTTCACGGGACGCGCGAGAAGCCGTTCATCACTGGGGAAGCGACCGCGTACTATTTGTTTCATCCGCACGTGCCGAAGCGGGTTTTCGACCTGATGCCCGGCGTCAAGGTCCTCGCGCTGCTCAGAAATCCGATCGACCGCGCCTATTCACATTACCAGCGCTCGGTGCGGCGCGGCCGGGAAAAGATGTCGTTCGATGAGGCGACGCTCCAGGAGGCGGACCGGCTGAGAGAGGAGACGGAGAAAATTATGCGCGACGGGAGTTATCGCAGCCGCATGCATCGGCAGCTGTCATATCTCTCGCGCGGCGCCTACGCCGATCAGCTGAAGCCTTGGCTCGATCTCTTTCCCAGGCAGCAAGTGTTGATCGTCAGGAGCGAGGACTTTTTCGCCGACGTCGGCGGCACGCTGGAGCAGATACAAAATTTCCTCGGCATCCGGTATTTCAACATCGAAGACCGCAAGACGTATAAAAAAGGCATCTACACGAAAATGGAGCCCGCGACGCGCCGCCGGCTCGTCGACTATTTCGCGCCGCACAACCAGCGGCTGAAGCACCTGCTTGGCCGCGATTTCGGCTGGGATCAATGACCGCGGGCTGCGGGCAGCAGGAGGAGACGTGAGCGAGAAGCAAAAACAAAAAACCGTGATTGTCATAGGCACCGCGCGCTCGGGGACTTCGGTTACCGCCGGCATGCTGTCCAGCCTCGGCGTCGCCATGGGCAACGTCGGCTACCCGACGAAGTCCAATCCCCGCGGCGCGTTCGAGGACCGCGACTTCGAGCGCTTTCACAAGGAGATGTTCAACGCGATCGACGGCGGCAAGACCTACTGGGATCCGCCGACGCGCGAGCGGGTACTCGAGGAAAAAGCGGCGGTCGACGCGCGCATCGCGCGGCTCATCGCCGAAAAATCCAAGGACCAGACGCTCTGGGGCTGGAAGCACCCGCGGCAGGTTTTGACGATTGATCTCTTTCTTCCCTACGTCGAGAATCCCCACTTCGTCATGGTTTTCCGCAACCCGCTGGAGATCGCGTACTCGTCGGTCGAGCACACGAAAAACAGGGCGAAGAGCGTCGATCTCCTGACCGGGCTCAAGCTCGCGAACTTTTATCAGAAGGAGATGGTCGATTTTCTCGACCGTTATCCGCAGTTCCCGGCAATTCTCGTTACCTTCGACGACATCGTGCGCCAGCCGATGAAGGAAGCGGCGCGGCTCGCCGAGTTCCTCGGCATCGAGCTCGACGAGAAGAAGAGAAAGGCCGTCGAGCACATGGTCATCCCGCGGGAACAGATCGAGGTGAGCCGCAAGACTGCGACGGGGCTATGGACCGGCAAATTGCCGAAGCTGGTGAAAAAGACGGTCGCCTCGGCGCTCGGCCGCAGAAAGCGCGTCGACGTGTGACTTTGGTTGCCGCCGAACGCGACCATGCCCGATAGGACATTGAACGTTCTCCAAACAGATTTCCATCAGTCATGGTCCGGCCAGACCGCGCGCGTGCTCTATCTCTCCCGCGAGCTGGCCCGCCGCGGCCACGCGGTGACGATCGCGACTCGCGCCGGCTCGGTCCTGGGGCAGCGGGCGCGGCAGGCGGGCCTCAAGGTCTTCGACCGGGTGCTGTTTAAAAAACCCGGCGATCTCATCGCGCTTTCTCACGACATCCGCACGCTCGGCAAATTGCTCCGTGGAGAGAATTTCGATCTCGTTCACGTGCATGGCTCGCAGGACACCTGGGCGGTCGCCTTGGCGCTCAAGGCGTATCGCTTGAAACAGCCGGTGCTCATGACGCGCCATAACTCGAAACCGGTCGGTTTTCATGCGTTCAATCGATGGCTCTATCGCTCTGCGATCCGCCGTGTCGTCGCCGTGAGCGCGGGCACGGCCGAGAAGTACCGCCAGTTTTTCGACGCGAATATTCTGCGGAGAGAAGACGTGGTTGTGATCCACTCGTGCATCGACGTCGAGCGCTTCGGCCGTGCGCTTCATCCCGAAAAAATCCGCGCCGAGCTCGGCGCCGGCGCCGAGGATCCGATCATCGGCCTGGTCGGACGGATCGACCGCGACAAGGGGCATCTCGTGCTTCTCGACGCCATGCCGCAGGTGCTGCAAGCCTTTCCCGGCGCGCTGTTCGTCTTCGTCGGCAAAGGCGGCAGGATGCAGCGCATCGTCGCCGAGGCGGTCGCGGAGCGCGGCTTGCAGCGCTCTGTCAAATTGCTCGGCTTTCGCGAAGACGTGCCGGATCTGACCGCCGCGATGGACGTGTCGGTCCTGCCCGCTCTCGGCACCGACTCATCGCCTGCCGTGCTGAAAGAAGCTTTTTTCCTCGGCAAGCCGGTCGTTGCAAGCCGGATCGGCGGCATTCCCGAAATCGTCACCGAAGCCGCCGGTATTCTCGTGGCTCCGGGCGACGCGCAGAGCCTCGCGGGCGCGATCGTCTCCGTTCTAAAAAATCGCGGCGCCAACTGCCGTCCGCATGCGGGATTTCCCGAACGCTTTACTCCGGAGTATTTATGCTCCGCCTATCTGCGCGTTTACTGCGGCATGCTGGACGGGAAAGCCGTTCAGTGATGCTCGAACTGAAGCAAGGTTCAAAGCCGATCAGGGTCTTCCGGCGCAATCTCAGCTCGCGCGCCCGCTATTACGACGCGGCCGATGCGATCTTCGTATCCGTCCCGAAAAGCGGTCGCACCTGGCTACGCGTGTTTGTTTATCGTTATTATTCAGCTATTTATGGCGTAAATTTCACCTTAAACGAGAAGGAGATTTTTGCCGGTCCACTCCCCAAGTTCATCTTTACGCACGACCTGTGGGAGCATCGCGCAACGGCGCGGCCTAAGGACCGCTGGCGCGGCAAGCATCTCGTGCCGCCGCGCGCGGCGCGGGAGAAGAAGATCGTCCTGCTCGCGCGCGACCCGCGCGACGTTCTCGTCTCGCTATTTTTTCAACAGTCGAAGCGGATGCATCGATACGCGGGGACGCTGTCCGACATGCTGCGCCATCCGCGCTTCGGGGTACGCCTCATCGTGGACGTCATGAACGCGTGGATCGCGGAGTGGGGAGGGCGTTCCAATTGTAAGCTCGTGCGCTACGAGGACTGCAAGCGCGACGCGGCCGAAACTTTTCGCGAGCTCGTCGCGTTTTTAGCGCCGGGCGCCGTCGACGAAACGGCGTTCGGCCGCGCACTGGAATTTTCCACCTTCGACAACATGAAGGCGATGGAGGCCGCGGGAAAATTCGACGCGCGCATTCTCGCGCCTGCGGACCGCGGCGATCCCGAGTCGTTCAAGGTGCGGCGCGGGCAGGTCGGCGGCTACGGCGATTACTTCGGCGACGTCGATCTCAACTACATCCAAGGCGAGCTCGCGCGGCTGGACAGCCGCTACGGCTACCGCTGACCCGCCCGACAGCGATATTTCCCGGCCGCGCTTCCCCGACATTCGATGGAAATCCGCGCCTCGGGATGATATATCTATGAAAATTTTCCAATAAGGATTTGGTCTCTACAATGAATGAAAATCTCGGCACCGGATCGGCCCGCGTCCAGCTCATAGCGCCCTACGGCGGTAAGCTGGTGAACCTGCTCGTTTCGGACGCAGAGCGCGCGGAGCTCACGCGCTACGCTTACACGCTTCCGTCCATCCAGCTTTCACCCAGGTCGCTTTGCGATCTCGAGCTTCTCGCGGTCGGCGCGTTCTCCCCGCTCGACCGCTTCATGGGGAGAGAGGACTACCTCGGCGTCGTTGAAAAAATGCGCCTCAAGGACGGCACGCTGTTCCCAATGCCGATCACGCTGCCGGTCGCCGAGGGGGATACGATCCGCGTCGGCGGGGATGTCGCGCTGAGAAACGCCAACAACGACCTCCTGGGCGTCATGAAGGTCGAGGAGCGGTTCGCGTGGGACCTCGGACACGAAGCCTCGCATGTGTACCGCACGACCGATTCGCGCCATCCGATCGTCGCGGAAATGAGCAAGTGGGGGAAGACGTACATTTCCGGAGCGCTTAAGATCATCAACCTGCCGAAGCATTTCGATTTCGTCGATCTGCGCCGCACGCCGGCCGAGGTGCGGCGCGCGCTGGAGGCGATGGGGCACGAGAACGTCGTCGCGTTCCAGACGCGCAACCCGATCCACCGCGCGCACGAGGAGCTCACCAAGCGCGCGGCGCGCGAAGTCGGCGGCTCGCTGATCATCCATCCCGTCGTCGGCATGACCAAGCCCGGCGACATCGATCACTACACGCGCGTGCGCGCCTATCGCGTGCTCGTGGAGAAATACTACGACCGCGGCACGACGCTCTTGAGCCTGTTGCCGCTGGCGATGCGCATGGGCGGCCCGCGCGAGGCGCTGTGGCACGCCATTATCCGGCGCAACCACGGCGCGAACCACTTCATCGTCGGCCGCGACCACGCCGGCCCGGGCAACGACTCGCAGGGAAAGCCGTTCTACGGCCCCTACGACGCGCAGAACCTGCTGAGCGAGCACCAGGGCGAGATCGGCGTCAAAATGGTGCCGTTCAAGGAACTGGTCTATCTCGAAGACGAGAAACGCTACGAGGAGTCCGACAAGGTGCCGAAGGGCGCGCGCGTCGCGTCGATCTCCGGCACGCAGGTGCGCGTCGATTACCTCGGCAACGGCAAGCAGCTGCCCGAGTGGTTCACGCGGCCCGAGATCGCCGCGATCCTCTCGCGCGTCTCGCCGCCGTATCATAGACGCGGCTTCTGCATCTGGTTCACGGGTCTCTCGGGCGCGGGAAAATCGACGATCGCGGAGATTCTCGCGAGCTTGCTGCTCGAGCACGGCCGCGTCGCGACGGTGCTCGACGGGGACGTCGTGCGCACGCATCTGTCGCGCGGGCTCGGCTTCAGCAAGGAGGACCGCGACATGAACATCCTGCGCATCGGCTTCGTCGCCTCGGAGATCGTGCGACACAACGGCGTCGTCATCTGCGCCGCCGTCAGCCCGTACCGCGCGACGCGCGACGAGGTGCGCGACATGGTCGGCACGGAGCAGTTCGTCGAAGTGCACGTCGATACGCCGATCGAAGTCTGCGAGCAGCGCGACATCAAGGGCATGTACGCCAAGGCGCGCCGCGGCGAGATCAAGGGCTTCACCGGCATCGACGACCCGTACGAGGAGCCGCTCAACCCGGAGCTCCGCCTCGGCACGACCGGATGCCTGCCCGAGGACAACGCGCGCAAAATCCTCCAGGACCTCATGGGCAAAGGCTTCCTACTGGAGGCCGGAGACGAGCGCAACTTTTCGCATTAGTCCCGGAAGATTCATGACGGCACAAAGACCGGAGATCGCGGCGATCGTCGTCTGCTTCAACGAAGAGGACAACATCGGCCGCTGCCTCGCGAGTCTTTCGTGGTGCGACGAGATCGTCGTCGTCGACGCCTTCAGCACCGACCGCACCGTCGCGATCGCCCGCCGCCACACCGACCGCGTCATCCAGCGCCGCTGGGCCGGCTATCGCGACCAGAAATCCTTCGCGCATTCGCAGGCGACCAAGGAATGGGTTTTTCTCGTCGATTCCGACGAGGAGGTGTCGCCGGAGCTGAAAGCCGAGATCGACGACGCGCTCGGGCGCGCCGGCGAAGCAACGGACGCCTTCGCCGTGCCCCGGCTGGTTTACTACCTCGGCCGCTGGTGGCGCCGCGGGGGCTGGTATCCCGACTACGACATCCGCATTTTTCGCCGCGACCGCGCGCGCTGGGGCGGTATGGACCCGCACGAGAAAATCCTCGTCGACGGCGGGGTGCGCCGCCTGCGCCGTCCGCTGCTGCATTACTCGTATCGCGACGTAGCGGACCACTGGAAGCGGATCAACCGCTTCACCGGAATTTCGGCTGCTGAGCAGAAAAGCGATAACCGGCCGTGGCGCATGAGCGACAATCTCCTGCGGCCGGCGTTCCGCTTCTTTCGCTCGTATGTGTGGAAGAGAGGTTTGTTGGAAGGCTTCCCGGGATTTTTCATCGCGGCGACCGCGGCGATGTACGTCTTTTTGAAATACGCCAAATTGCGGGAGCTCGAGCTCAAGCAGGGCGCGCACGGCGGTGAAGCGGGATAGACGACCGCTCAGGATCCTGCATGTGGATCCCGAGCGCGGATGGGGAGGGGGAGAGCGGCAGGTCGCGGGTCTCGTGAGCTATCTCGCCGGGCGCGGCCATGTCAATCATCTTCTCTGCTACCCCGGCGGCCCGCTGGCGCGCGAGACGGCGACGGGCGCGGCCAGGCTCTATCCGTTGACGATGCGGAACGATATCGATTTCACTGCCGTCCCGGCGGTGCGCGGATTGCTGCGGCGGGAAAACTACGACATCGTTCACTTCCATACGAAGCGCGCGCACGCGCTCTCGGCTTGGCTCGGAAGCGCACCTGCGGCGCAGAAGCGGCTGGTCACGCGAAGAATGGATTATCCGATCCGCCGCGGCTGGTTCGATCGGTATCTTTACAACCGCTGCGTCGACGGCGTCGTGGCGATCTCCCGGCCGATCGCCGAGCTGCTTGTGGAAGGCGGCGTGGCGAGCGAGAAGATTCGCATGATCCCGAGCGGCGTCGATCCCGCGCCCTATGGGAACATCGCGCCGCCGACGGGCGACCGCGTGCCGCTTGTCGTCGGGACCGCTGCGGTCCTGGAGCAGCGCAAGGGGATCAAGTTTTTGCTCGAAGCCGCCACGGAGTTGAAGCGACAAGGGCGCCAGCTCCATTATCGCATCGCGGGAGACGGATGGGAGAGAAACAATTTGGTGGAGTTGGCCCGAAAATTAGGAGTGGACGACGATGTCGAATTCCTGGGCTTCGTCGCCGACATGCCGTCGTTCATGGCATCCATCGATATTTTCGTGCTGCCTTCGCTTTACGAAGGGCTAGGCGTCGCGGCGCTCGAAGCGATGGCGGCGGCGCGGCCGGTGGTCGCAAGCGCCGTCGGCGGGCTTAAAGAGGTCGTCGTCGACGGCGAGACCGGGTTGTTGGTGCCACGCGGAGATTCCGGATCGCTGGCGCGCGCGCTCGCCGAGCTGGCGGGACACAAAGAACTCGTTCACGCGATGGGGGAAAAAGGCCGCGCGCGCCTGCGCGAACATTTCACGATGGAACGGATGGCGCGCGCCAACGAAGACTTCTACTATGATTTGCTGGAAGCCGAAAGGGAATAACCGGATTGGCATCGAAAGCGAATAGACTGCTCGCGCTGCTCGCGAAGTTTCGCCGCAGCCGCGTTCTCGTGGTCGGGGATTTGATGCTCGATCGCTTCATCTGGGGCGAGGTCGAGCGCATCTCGCCGGAGGCGCCGGTGCCGGTGCTGCGCATGACGACGGAGAGTTTTCGCTTGGGCGGCGCGGCGAACGTGGTCAACAACATCCACAGCCTCGGCGGGCGCGTCAGCGTCGCCGGCGTGATCGGCCGCGACAGAAGCGGATCGATGCTCCTTCACGCGCTTGACGAGGAGGGCATCTCCACCGCCGGGATTTTTCAGGAGAACGGTCTGCAGACGACGCAGAAGATCCGCGTCATCGCGCACCCGCGCCACCAGCAGATCGTCCGCCTCGACCGCGAGAACGGCGATCAGCTCGGGCGCACGGTGCGCCTGAAGATCCGCCAGTTCGTCCAGCGAAACCTCGGCCGCTGCGACGCGGTCGTCATCTCCGATTACGGCAAGGGCGTTATTCATCGCGAGCTGCTGGATATCGTCGCCCGCCGCGTCAAAGAATCCGATCTTCTCTGTATCGTCGATCCGAAAAAGGAAAATTTCGCGGCCTATCGCCACGTGAGCATCGTGACGCCGAACCGCGAGGAGGCGAGCCAAGCGTCGGGCGTCGAGATCCGCGACGACGCGACGCTGCGCGAGGCCGGCCGACGGCTCATCGAGCTGTGGCAGGCGAAGGCGGTGTTGATCACGCGCGGCTCCGAAGGCATGAGCCTGTTTCGCCCCGGGCGGGAGGTCCGGCACTTTCCTGCCGAGCAGCAGGAAATCTTCGACGTCACCGGCGCCGGCGACACGGTCGTCGCGGCGGTCGCGCTCGCGCTCGCGAGCGGATCGAGCTACGAAGAGGCGGCCGTGGTGGCCAATCTCGCGGCGTCGCTCGTCGGCAGCGAGGTCGGACCGGTCGCGGTGCCGGCGGAGAGACTCAAACGCGCCGCGCGGGGGCAAAAATGAAGAGCATGACGGGCTACGGAGAGGCGGCGGCGCAGGGACGCTCGGCGAAAATCCTGGTGCAGATCAGGACGCTCAACCATCGCCATCTCGACCTCCAGCCGCGCATCCCGCGCGAATATCTCGCGGTCGAAGAGGAGATTCGAAAACGCGTTAGGGAAAAAATCTCGCGCGGGCGCGTCGAGCTCTTCGTCACACGCACCGCCGTCAAAGCGCCGGAGCGGCGGCTTCAAATCGACGAGAAGCTTTTGGGCCAGTATTTACAGTCGTTTCGCCGCATTAAGAGCCGCTACGGGCTCAAGGGAGAGCTCGATGTCTCGCTGCTCGCCGATCTGCCAGACCTATTCAAGCTCGCCGAGCCGGAAACCCGCGAAGGCGAAGAGCGGGCGCTGGTCTTCAGGGCGCTCGACCGCGCCCTCAAGAATCTCGACCGCTCGCGCGAGCGCGAGGGCCGCCACCTGACCGTGGATATCGCGAAGCAGGCGCGCGCGCTGGGCTCGATCGCGGCGTCGCTCTCGCACGAGGCGGGAAAGATCGGGGTCAGAATTAAGGAATCTTTGGTGCAAAAAGAGGGCGCCGAAGCGGGCCTCGCCGCGCCGGCGGGCAACGGCGGCGTCAGCTTCAAGGGCGAGATCCACGAGGAGACCGTGCGGCTTAGGACCCACGTCGCCGAGCTCGGCCGCCTCGTGCGCAAGCGGGCCGCCATGGGCAAGCGCATCGAGTTCCTGCTCCAGGAGATCGTCCGCGAGCTCAACACCGTGAGCTCGAAGGCCCCGCAGCTGCCGGTCATCCAGCTCGTCGTTGCGGGGAAGGAGCACGTGGAAAAAATCCGCGAGCAGGCGCAGAATATCGAATAGCGGTAATGGCCTCCGTTTCCCTCACCGATAAGCGAAAAGGCATTCTTTTTATCATTTCAGGTCCTTCCGGCGTCGGTAAAACGACGTTGATTAGGCGATTGCTCAAATCGTATCCCGATATAACGCTGTCGGTTTCCTTCACGACGCGGCCGCGGCGGCCAGGCGAGCGATCCGGCAAGGATTATCATTTCGTAACGGAAAAGCGGTTTCTGGCGACGCGGGAGCGAGACGGCTTTGCGGAATGGGCCAATGTTCATGGATCCCTCTATGGCACGCCGCGTGCGCCGGTTGAGCGAACTCTGCGCCGCGGCAATGACGTGCTGCTCGAAATCGACGTTCAGGGAACACGAAAAATCAAACGTCGATATCCGAGCGCTGTTGCGATTTTTGTCATGCCT
>Ga0075425_100006178_pt1 | contig 12542 bp, 13 predicted proteins | sample SoiMethybrSBSTD4_FD_75300 | JGI IMG/M metagenome (GOLD analysis project Ga0075425, IMG submission 75300) | Bulk soil microbial communities from a Populus tree surrounding site in Tennessee, USA - Soil MetaG P. TD hybrid SBSTD4 | ecosystem: Environmental > Terrestrial > Soil > Tree plantation...
ACGATCTCAAGACGCGTCTTGCCGCGGCGCGCGAGTCGCTGATCCATCCACTCCTGATGCGCGCCACCGACATCGGCGGCGCGGTCCACATCCATCACGCAATCAACGAAGTCGCATTGTTTCGCCAGACCTACCAGGCGGCGCGGCTGCGCATCCTGGTGGACGAGCATGAGCGGATGCCGGAGCTGATTGCTGACGGCGTCCTTGTTGCAACGCCGGCCGGGTCGACCGCCTATAATCTCTCAGTCCAGGGTCCGATCCTGCCGATCAATGCGGCATTGCTCGCGCTTACGCCGATCAGTGCGTTCCGGCCGCGCAGGTGGCGCGGCGCCTTGCTCCCTGACACAGCGTACGTGACCATTGAGGTGCTTGAAGGTGAGAAGCGCCCGGTTGCTGCCGTGGCCGACCACGACGAGGTACGCGATGTCCGACGCGTCGAGGTGCTGTCGGACAAGACGATCTCGATGCGAATGCTGTTCGATCCCGGCCACAGCCTCGAAGAACGCATCCTGCGGGAGCAGTTCGGCTACTGAAGACCTTGGGCGGGCTTCCTTCGCAACGCTTCATTAACCCGCCGCCGATATGGTTAATGTGGGGTAACACCTTTCCCGGCCGCGCGTCCATGTTCCGCATCGACTTCAACAAGCTGAGATTCCTGGTCTGCGACGACAATCCGCACATGCGACGCATCCTGCGGACGCTGTTGCATTCCTTCGGCGCGCGCGAAGTCTATGAAGCCGAGGACGGCGCCACAGCCCTTGAAATGTACACCCACTATGTGCCCGACATCGTCATCACCGACTGGGCGATGCCGATCTTCGACGGGCTCGAGCTTTCGCAGATGATCCGCCAGCCGGAATCGAAGGGCAATCCGTATGCGCCGATCATCATGCTGACCGGACATTCCGAAAAGCGCCGCGTCACCGTCGCGCGCGACGCCGGCGTGACCGAGTTTCTCGCCAAGCCGATTTCGGCCAAGGGGCTGTATCAGCGCATCCTCAACGTCGTTGCCAATCCGCGTCCATTCATCAGGACCAAGACCTATTTCGGCCCCGATCGGCGGCGCAATACCAATACCGCCTATATCGGCCCCGAGCGCCGCAATGGCGGCGAGGTCGAAGTCTTGCAACAGCCCTCGCTGCTCGACAAGGCGCGTTCAACGATCTAGCGCATGATCGGAAAAGTGAGCACCGGTTTTCCGTCGCAACAAACGCAAAAGTGCGTTTGCGCGGAGATCATGCGCAAACAATAAGCTAGAACGCGATTGCGTTTCGACCTGACGCAATCGCGCTTTAGCGGGCAAGGAATATCCATGGCGAAGAAAAAGCCCTCCGACATCGAAGTCAGGACCTACGCGAGCCATCACGTCATCACGCAGCCCAACCCGCTACGAAGGGTATTGCGGCGCATGGCCGACAAGGAGGTCGACGACCCTATCGCGCGCGCGGAGCAAGCGCTCGCCGGGCTCGCCAGCCAATTCAAGAGCTGGATGCAGATCGAGGCCGATCGGCTCTCGGCGGCACATGCGGCGATCCATAAAAGCGGCTTTACCAACGAAGCCTGCGCGGAACTCTTCCGCGCCGCGCACGACATCAAAGGGGACGCCGCCACGTTCGGCTACCCATCCGCCGGCTCAGCGGCCGAAAGCCTGTGCCGAATCATCGAGCACGCGCCCGACCTTGCAAAGGTGCCGGCGGAATTGATCGCCCACCATATCAATGCGATTCAGGCCATCGTGCACGATCACACCAAGCTCGACAGCGTGACAACGGCGAACGAGCTGAGCCGCAGGCTTCGGGTCGTTGCCGACGAATACCTGATGCACGTCAACCGCGACCGGCCCGAGCATCTCGAGGCGATCACCTCGCCCAGTCTCGTGCCGGGAGATTAAGCCACGCAGCCGACCGATCGCCATTGGGCGAAACGAGGCAAAACCGGCGCCGTCGTCTCCTGCGCAACTACGCAGCGATAAGACCGTGATTGCTCGGAGCGTTCGCCCGCTCGGCCACGAGTTCCTCGCAGAACAGGCGGGCCTCTTCGCGCGCGGATTCTGTCGCAAAGCGCCGCAACAGGATCAGGAGCGCTTCAGTCGCTTCTTCATCAGTCGCGCAACGCGTAAGCACGCGCTCGACCATACGGCGTCGCAGTCGCGCTACTGTCCCCACGCTGTCGGCAAAGCCGATTTCATGGCAGACATCGAGGGCTACGCGGAAGGCGGCAAAGGTCGATTCCGGCAGACCGGCGCGGCAGAGCAGCGCATTCAATGCGGCGTCGGAACGATCAAGCAATAGTGCCGCGACGCGCGACTGCGGCATCTCGGAAAGCTCCGAGAGCGCGTAACTGAACAATTCGAGATTGCCTGACAGCAGCGCGCGCAGGATCAGGCCCGCCGTCAGCTGGGAGGTCGCGCGCAGATGGGCGACCAGCGCTCCCATTTCCTCGCCGCGCGAGCGGGCCGCGATATTGATCGTGGAGCGGTCGCGGGCTTCACTTGCCGCCAGCCCTGCCCGGTCGGCGCTGAGCCAGTTGCGAGCAACCACGAACTGGGCCAGCGTCTCCGAGAGCTTCGCGACCAGCGCGGCGCGGGTCGCGGCAGGCAGGTCCTCGAGGACAAACATGGATTCCCGGATCGCGGCCAGATGGCCATGACGCTCGACAATGCGATCCCAGGAAAACGGTACTAGTTCCGCATACGGGTTTTCGATCAGCTCGAGCGCGGCCGCCGCGCAGCCAACTTCCGCGATCGCGGCGCAGACCGATGCAGGCAGGCGGATGCGGCGCGCGATAGCACATTGCGTCTCGCAATTGCCGGTCGCAATGATATCGACGAGGTCGGCGTCTATCAGAAGCGGGGAATGTTCAAGCACGGGAACGGCGACCGACGGTTGATCGACCGACAACGACTGCACGATCGCGGCGGGCGCCTCGCTGCTTCGCGCAAACACTTCGGCCATCGCCTGGCGCACCAGTGGCGAGGGATCGTCGAGCATCATCAGCAGCGCGCCCTCGGCGGCCGCGCGATCATCCGGGGTGAGATCCGATATCAGCCAGGCCCGCGCCAGCGCTCGCGTTGCTTCCGCACGCTCGCCGGCGGAAGCTGTCCTGATCCAACTGATGAACTGCCGAACGATCATTGTCCTGCCGGCTTACGCAACGAGAAACCGCGGTGGCGGTTTCGTCACTGAAAATGAAAAATAAACCACGACGCTTAACAAAGCGTTCACCATAAGAAAGCAAGTCGACAGCGCCGGCCCGGTAAAGGCGCGATTGCTTCAGGTCGAAGCGCAATCGCGTTTTAGCTTTACTGTTTGCGCACGATCTCCGCGCAAACGCACTTTTGCGTTTGTCGCGATGGAAAGCCGGTGCCACTTTTGCGGATCATGCGCTAACTTGAGAAGGTGCCGTCCCGATCACTGAAGAGATCGAGCGGGGGTGCCGCGCCGGCACCCGGCGCTGCCGTCGCAGCCGGCGTCAAGGCCGAGGAATTCCCCCACAATTCGCGGACAGCGGACGAGACAGGCTGCGAACCATCGCCGACCTGAAACAGTGAACGGAACATCGGATCGACTGACGGCTGTTTGTCGGTCGGCACCGCTGCTGAAGGGGCTGTTTCCGAGCCAGCCGAGCGGACGTCCGGAAACGTTGAAAGGTAGGCTTGATTGTCGATCGCCGATGCCGCGGGCGCTGGCTTGGCGGTGGCCGCAACTGAAAGGTTGGCCGGAACATCGCCATACAACGCCAATGCAGTGCGCGTCGCCAACGAGCTCGCGGCGCTCTCATAACGCATCGCCAGCACCGAATAGACCTCGGACACGCTGCGGGCCTGACCCGAACGATCATGGAAGATCGAGCGATTGGCGGCAGCGGCGGCAGGAAACATCCGCACGGCGCTGGCCTGCGGGCTGTCCTCGGCGCTCGTGATGAGCCTGGCGGCGCCGCCGATGCCGAGGAAATGCGCCATGTAGAGTTCGGCGTCGCTTGGCCGACGGCCGATCCTGCCCGTGAGCTGAAAACTGTTTGATTGCGTCAGCACGCCAGCCATCGCCGAACTCGCCGCCGGATCGTCGCGCAACTTCATGATCGCCCGCCGCATCACGGGGTCGACGACTACGTAGTCGCCGGAAGCAGCCTTGGTAATGGCATCTGCAAATTGACCATAGCCGAGCTCGCCGCCCGCCTCCTTCACGGTCGCGAGCCAAGTCTGTTCGATGAACTGATAGAGCCCGCGCGCCGAGGAGGTTGACGCGCTTGCGCCCGGATCGAAATCGGATTCCATCTTTGCGGTCGCGAGGAGATATTCGAAGCTTGTACCGGTTGAGGTCGCGGCGTGCTTGATCGCGCCGGTCACCCGCCCGCGCACGGGATCGACACCAGCCGAAGCAGGAGCGCTTGATACGTCGACCGACATCGGATGCCCCGCTCCCTCGCGGATCGCATTAACGGTTCGAGCACTCGTCTCCCAACAGAGCGCTTTCTCGGCGTCAGACTGCGGCGCTTATGGTTAATGGATAGTTAAGGGAGCTCGCGGACCCGGCGGCCCAAGCTCGTCACCTCTTGTAGACGGCCTCGGGATCGAACAGCCGCTCGGCGCCCACGAATCTGAGTTGCGCGCCGGCGGCGCCCGCTTCGACCCTGCGGTAAAAACAGGACTTGCGCCCGGTGTGGCATGCCGCCCCAACCTGCTCGACCCGGATCCAGACAGCATCCTGGTCGCAGTCCATCCGCATTTCCAACACGCGCTGGGTCTGCCCTGACGTCTCACCCTTTCGCCACAACGCGTTGCGCGAACGGCTGAAATACCAGGCGTTGCCGGTTTCGATGGTCTTTCGCAAGGCTTCCGCGTTCATATGCGCGAGCATCAACACCTCGCCGGTTGCGGCATCAGTGGCAATGCAGGTGATGAGGCCGGACGCGTCGAATTTGGGGTTGAGTACAAGCCCCTCTTCACGGTCGGTATCTTCACATTTGGACACGGGAAACCCTCGCTGATCGAAACGAGGGCTTTCAGCTAGCGCTGTGACCCTCGCACCATGGACAGGAAACGGCCCTGCTCGGCCGGATTGTCACGGAACATGCCGGTGAAGCGGCTGGTGAACGTCATGGCACCATGCTTGGCGACGCCGCGCACCGACATGCAGGTATGCTCTGCTTCGATCATGACCGCAACGCCGCGAGGTTTGAGGATTTCGTCGACCGCGGCCGCGATCTGCGCGGTGAGGTGCTCCTGGGTCTGCAGCCGACGCGCGAAAATGTCGGTTAGGCGCGCCAGCTTGGATAGTCCCACCACCCGCTCGACGGGCGTGTAGGCGATGTGCGCCTTGCCGTAGAACGGCATCATGTGATGCTCGCATTGCGAGGTAAACTCGATATCGCGCACCAGCACGAAATCGTCATAGCCCGCGGTCTCACCGAAGGTCCGATCGAGCACCTCCGCGGGGCACTGGTGATAACCCTGATACAGTTCGTCAAATGCCTCGACCACCCGTCGCGGCGTCTCGAGCAACCCTTCGCGGGAGGGATCTTCGCCGATATAGCTGAGCAGCGTTTGCACGGCGGTTTCCGCTTCCGCCCGCGACGGGCGCGGCTGGTCGGCACGAACGGCCGCGGCCAGAAATTCGGAGGGGTCCAGCTCCGCGGGGCGACCCTCGGGCAGTTTGGCCTCGGCCGGCTTGTTGGGGCGGATCGGCTTGATCAATGCGTCCATGTCAACTCCGTTCGACCGGTCGCTCACGGACCGGAGTGTCACCGGCAGACGGGGCAGCTATGCGCCGCCGGACGCCTGAGGAAACGGCACTATCATTACCGCCGCTTCCCGCCATATATAAAGCTACCGGGTCCGTCCGCCAAGGCCGACGGGAACCCGAAGCGCAAAACCAGGCCAGATCCGATCATATGCTGAACGACATCTATAACAAGCGCATCATCGGGCTGGCTGGCAATATCCCCCGCCTTGGGCGGCTTCCCGACCCGGATGCCAGCGCGACGGCGCATTCCAAGTTGTGCGGCTCGACGGTGAAGATCGACCTCAAAATGGACAACTCGGTCGTCACGGATTTTGCCCACGAGGTGAAGGCCTGTGCGCTGGGTCAGGCGTCCTCATCGATCATGGCGCGACATGTGGTGGGCTCGACCGCGAGCGAGTTGCGTGAATTGCGTGAGACCGTTCGCAGGATGCTCAAGGAGAATGGAAGCCCGCCGGCATCGGACAGCAAATGGGGCGAAATCGCGCTGTTGGAGCCGGTGCGCGACTACAAGGCGCGCCACGCTTCGACGATGCTGACCTTTGATGCGGTGGTCGACGCCATCAGCCAAATCGAAGCCAGGAAGACCGCTCTCGAGCAGCCCGCCGCAGCCCAGGGATAAGCCTCAGTCCATCCTTGCCTACTGCGGCGTCCCGCATCGGAGCGCATGGCTATGGCAGGGATCGCGCTGGTCGCGCCTTGTCACTGGGCGGGGGCTGCAACACCCCCGGTTGGATGCGCCGCCGCTTCGGCAGTCTTCGTCGATTTCGAGGCTGCATCCGAACCGCTGACGAACCGGTCTTGCACCGCCTTGGGCGCCAGTTCCGCGACAGGCGCAGCCGGCGTCGCCAAATGGGGAAGCACATCTGCGACCGCATCGGTGGTGACCAAATTCGTCAGCCGCAGCTCGTCCAGCGACAATTCGTGGAGATCCTCCCAAGGCGGCACGCTCAGCGACAAGGCCAGGAGATCGCCCGACCCACCCATCTCGAACGTATATTTCGCAAGCCGGCCGACGTCGCGCTCCACGATCATCAGGTCCTGCGCGGTGTAGTTTGCGGCCTTCGCGTCGTCGGCGCGGTCGCCCATCCAGATCTGGTGCACGCGGATGTGGGCCTGGTCCGGCACGTAACGCGCCTTCCCCGACAGGAGCAGAAAGACGCACATCGACTCGCAATAAGCCTCTGGCAAAACCCTCGCGCGCTCACCCGCTCCTGAACGGGTGTGCACACTGACGCCGACCGTCGTCAGCATGCCAAGGTCGCGAAAGCGCCGCCCGAGCGCAATGGAATCATTGACCGAGCCGCCACTGGAATCGAGCACAAGCGTCGCGCCACGAAGATCGCGGCTGCGCGCAAAGTCCTCGAAGTCCTTTGGACTGTCGGTCGTGACAACGCCGACGGCGCTGATCCAGCCGCGGCAGTTGGGCTGGCACGCCACCCAACTGAACTTCATCGGCAGCTTCCGCTCTTCCAGCGTCGAGCCAGCCTCCGCGCCGCGGCCGACCGGCGCCACGACTCCAGCAGAAGCAAGGCATAATACTGCCGCAGCAAGCAGCAGAATGTTGCGTAACTCAGGCGATTTCACGAACCTCAAGATGGTTCCTTCCCCAAGCCCCGAACCACGCGGCGAGAAGCCCAGCCTCGCCGAATGACCACGCTGATTCTACAGGTGGACGCTACGAAAATGGTATCCGGGGGAATACTTATCGTCCATAGCGGCTTGCTGCGCTGCTACCAACTAAAGAAGCGAATTTTGGGCAGTGTGGCGTAATTGTCCTTCGAGAGCGTGTTCCATGCTTCGGAACCCTTTAGGACGTGCTTATTATCGCAGTGCGGCTATGAACCAATCAGTCTTGCAAGGCTCCCGCTTGATCAACGCAATACAGCACCTGCCACGCAATATCGCGCGGACGTTGGTTTGGCTTTATCGGCACACGTTGTCGTCGTTGGTGGGCTACAACTGCCGGCACCTGCCTACCTGTTCGGCTTATGGCGATGAGGCGATCGCGCGCTTTGGATTGTGGGCGGGGGGGTGGATGACGATCGCGCGGCTGCTGCGCTGCCATCCGTTCGGCACATCCGGGATTGATAACGTGCCGGTAAAAGTGCCGGAGAACGCGCGCTGGTTTTTCCCGTGGCGCTATGGACGCTGGCGTGGCGTCAATGCGCCCTCGCGGAAAGATTGAACCAACTCGATCAACAGCGCACCGGTCTTGCGCGCGAAGGATTGCTGCAACGCTTCCAAAATCGCTGGCGCATGGCGTGACGGGAACGACTGCTTTCGGTTCGCATTAACGTGAAGAGTCCCCTTCGGGAGGACACACCCATGTGCTGGAAAATCAGCCCTCGCGGTCACGACCCCAGGCAAATCGACCTGCTCGCCATTATCGCGCTTCTGCTCGTCGTCGGCGGTGCCTACATCTATCTTGCAGATCACGGCTCAACGAAGCCGAGCGTTTCGACCTTCATCGTGCCGAGCCAACACGTACGCTGGTGAAGTGCGCAGCGATGTTAGCTAGCGGAACCAGAAGAATCCCTGTTGCGGGCCGAAGAATGCCGGCGGTTTCGGTTTTCTTACGCGCGGCCTTGGCGGAATCGTTTCGGTGGGCACGGCGGATGCGGTGGCCGCCGTGGTCTCATCGGATGGCTCGTCGGGAGCAACCCTTACTGAAAGCAAGAGGTTCGATTCGTGGGAACGCCAGCGGTAGCCGATGCCGAAATCGATCGGCTGCGCTCCCCTGAACAATGCTGCATAGGATTGCTGATATTTTCCGGGAAACTCAGCGATGGGCCCGGCATACCGGCCGAATGGGAAGAAGCGCCATTTCTTTTGATTGTAGTAGCCGAGCGGAACGCCGGAATCGTCCTGGATGATGGTGGCGCTGTTGGCGACGATGAATTTGCGCACGGTCGAGAAATTGCCGGAGTGCAACAGATAGGACGCGCTCTTGATCAAGCTGTTGCCGGGTGCGAGCGTTTCGCAGAACTTCAGAAACCCGCTCGCTTTGACTCCCGAGTTGGAAAGGTCCGTTGAGAAATAGTATAGCGTCTTTTCCAGGCCGTCGTTGCCGGCGAAGGTGATGCGCACGCCGCGAGCGGTCCCAACGCTGTCGGTATGTAACGCTCCCTGGTCGTCAAGCGTGATCGGCGTGACCTCATGGATGGTCTTGCCTGACCGGGCCAGAAACACATAGAGAATTGGCAACGCGCCCGAGACCTGACCGACATGCAGGTCGAGCTTCATGTGCTTGGTGATAAAGAAGCTGAAGCTCAAGATCGAGCCAAGCGAGTGTTCGATATTGTAGAGCGCGGTGTCGACGCTGCCGCGAGGCATCTTCATCAGATCGGGAACCGCGCCCGGAGGCTCGAGGGCGCTCAGCACATAGGTGGTCGCCTTTGAATAGAAGGCATCGGCGTAGAGAAAGTCGGGCCCCGAAAACATGTAGAACATGGTCGGCTTTGGTGCCGCCAGATTGCTCTCCGCCCATGCACGTATCTTTGCGAGCTGGCGCTGTTCGAGCTGGCTGAAAGCGCCGTCGAAGAACCTGGCGTGATGCTGCCAGGCCGGATCCTTGGTCAACGGTGTTAGCGGCGAGTCCGCCGACGGCTGCATCCCGGCCAGGAATCGCGCCGTATCATCCGCAGTCACCGCGCCTGCGGCTCGTGCGGGGATCGCGGCTGCGAGAACAAGACCCGCGGCGAGTGCCGCCATTTTCACCGTTTCGTACATCCCTAGTCGCAATCCGCGGACGCTGTCGCGGCGCCGATGTTGGACCGCTTGTGGAAGACTGCGTAGATCAGAAGGCCTGAAACCATGATCAACATGCCCAAGAACGCCTGCACGGGCCGCTCGGTCAGCAGATAGTACATCATGAAGCCGGTCACGAGCAGGAAAACGAGCGGCGTCGCGGGGTATCCCCAGGCGCGGTATGGCCGCGTCAGCTCGGGACGGGTGATGCGGAGCTTGATCACTCCAAGCACGGTGAAGAAGGAGCAGAACAATAGCGAGAACTGGATGAAGTCGAGGACCGCTTCGAATGAGCGGGTGAACAGCAAGACTGTTGCGACCGCAAGCTGAAAGAGGATGGCGTACACCGGCGCACCGCCTTTCGACCTGCGGGCAAAGATGCGGATCGCCGGAATGTCTTCGCCCATGGTCATCATGACGCGCGGTCCGATCCACATCATAGCCGAGATCGAGGAGATCAACCCGATGCAGATCATGGCCGCGACGATCCGGCCGCCGGTGTCGCCGAACATATAGCGGCCCGAAATGCTCGCGACATCAAGTTGGCCTGACAACTGCTCGATTGGGGCGGTGCGCAGGAACACCGCGTTGAGCGCTACGTAGAGCACGAGCACGATCAGCGTACCCGCGAGCATCGCGCGTGGCAGATTCTGTTGCGGCATGCGCAACTCGCCGATGATGTAGGTGGCGGCGTTCCAGCCCGAGAACGAATACATCACGAATACAAGTCCGATCGCGAATGGCGCGCTCACGATATGGCCGAAGTCGGATTGCGACGGAGCAAACGAGACAGGCTGCGGCGTTCCGACAATAAATCCGGCAAACAGGAAGCCCACGATCAGCGCGACCTTCAGTATGGTCGCGATCAACTGGAACGTGGAGGAGTGTCTGACTCCAAGCAGTTGGACGATCGACACGAGCCAGACGACCCCAACCGCAAGCAGCAACGGAGGCGCACCGGGGAAGGCCGACTTCGCATATTGGCCGAACGCCATGGCGGCCAACGCGACCGGCGCCGCGAAGCCGACGGTCGCCGAAACCCACCCGGCCAGGAAGCCGAAAGCCGGATGATACGCTCGACTCAAAAAGTTATACTCGCCGCTGGAGCGCGGAAACATGCTGCCGAGTTCGCCATATGAGAACACCCCACATAGCGCGACCAGCCCGCCGACAGTCCACAGCAGGAGAATTGAAAAGCCGGACGGGATATCCTTGACCTGGAAGCCAAGGCTGGTGAAGACGCCCACGCCGACCATGTCGGCGACGACGATCGCGGTTGCCACGATCACGGAAACGGAATGCCCGCCTCCAAGAAGCCGGCCAGACCACGGCGCGCTTTCCGTTTCAGTTGCGGTCATGAGGTGTACCTTGGCGGTCCAGCCGCTTGCGTTGATCGTCCGGAGTGACAGCTACCAATTCAAACAGCGCTAACGAACATTTAAGCGGAGCGGAGAGATAGGTATCAAAACACCGCTTCGCGTCCCCTGTTGTCAACACTGCAAGAACGCTTCCCACAATCACGACACGATTTCATGGTGATCTTGAGGCTTCCGGATGGGGAGTTTTTCCGGGGACTTAACGTCGCCTAAAGGCTGGTTCGCTCAGATACGATTGGTCGGTCGACTTGGGGGGGTGGATGGTCGGATCAAATCCGAAATCCTATCGGTATGCATGCGTGCGCCGGGTCGCGTCACCCGATGCGACGACCCATGGCTTGCGCTGGCGCTTGGTCGGTATCGCTTGCCTGTTAGCACCGCTGTCGCTTGCACTTGCACAATGCGGACGGGCGCCAAACCCCGCTACACTTGCGGCTAACGCCTCAGCCGCGCCAGGCGACACCTTCGAGGACCGTTTTCCAAAACCCGAATTCCGGGATCGCTTCCCAACGGAGGGTGAGAGTTTTCAGCAGCGGCAACTCGCCGACGTCACTCCCAGACGCACCGTGCAGACCTACCGCGTTGCGTCGCTTGAGCCGACGCTGTCGCTCCCCCGACCTTCAGCGCCGAACAAGGAAGAGCTGACCACATTGATCAGTATGAGGTCATCGGCTTTCCCCTACAACGGAAACAATCCGGCATCGGATTCGCCGTTCCTCAACGTCTCCAGCGGCGATCGCCGCGGCCACCGCGGCTATTCGGGTCGGGTCTACTGGCAGGACCAGACCTACAACGATAGCCGCGTGCTTGTTCATATCCCGGAGAATTTCGACGTGCGCAAGCCGGGGGTGATCGTTGTATTCTTCCACGGCAACGGCGCGACGCTGGAACGCGACGTGCGCGACCGGCAATTGGTGCCCCAGCAGATTTCAGATTCTGGCGTGAACGCGGTGCTGCTCGCCCCGCAAATGGCCGTTGACGCCGCGGATTCCAGCGCGGGCAAATTCTGGCAGCCCGGCGGCTTCAAGCGCTTCATGGCAGAATCGGTCGACAATCTCGCCCGCCTCCACGGCGATCCGGCATCCGCCAAGGCATTTGCCAAGATGCCGATCGTGATCGTCGGCTACAGCGGCGGCTTTCTGCCGACCGCCTGGAGTTTGGAAGTCGGGGGCATCAGCGATCGCGTGAGGGGCGTGATCCTTCTGGACGCGGTCTATGGTGAACTCGACAAGTTCGCTGCGTGGATCGAAAACCATCGCTCCGGCTTCTTTGTGTCTTCCTACACACACTACACCGCGCGGCACGATCGCGAGCTGATGCGCATGCTGCGCGAAAAGGGCGTCACGGTGCAGGAGGACATGAACCGGCCGTTACGTCCGGGCAGCGTGATGTTCGTCGAGACCGGCGAAGGCATCACGCATCGCGACTACGTCACCCAGGCATGGACTAAAAATCCGATCGAGCAGGTGCTGGTCAAAATGGCGGCGCCGTCCATGCGCGTTGCAGCGGGAACGGCGCCGACGACGAGCCGCTAATTCGCGTGGGCGTGGTCGTCCACCTTTGCTGAGAGTGCGTCGGGGATGATCACGATTTCGGCAGTTTCGGCATGGCCTCGACAAAGCCGTTGAAGCAGGCCAACCGCGCGTCCTCTTCCTTGGTGAACTTGCAGTCCGTC
>Ga0075425_100006179_pt1 | contig 12542 bp, 11 predicted proteins | sample SoiMethybrSBSTD4_FD_75300 | JGI IMG/M metagenome (GOLD analysis project Ga0075425, IMG submission 75300) | Bulk soil microbial communities from a Populus tree surrounding site in Tennessee, USA - Soil MetaG P. TD hybrid SBSTD4 | ecosystem: Environmental > Terrestrial > Soil > Tree plantation...
TCCTCGACAACTCGTTCCTCGGTAACCCGTTCCTCGGCAACTCGCTCGGCAATCGGTTGCTCGGCGACCGGCTCCTCGCCCACTCGCCCACTCGCCGACTCGCCCACCTTCTTCGCCTTCTTCCGAATCTTCACCAGATCAACCATGCGCGGCCTCCATGCGGTGTTCGCGCGCGGCGGATGCGATGCGCGAGGGATCGATGGTCTCGGCGTCCTCGCCGAACGCGTCGAGCAGGGCCGTCGTGGCGAGGGTGTTGATCAGGCGCGGGATGCCGCCGCTGAGGAGATGGATCTCTTCCATGGCCTGGGTGCTGAACGGGTTGCGCGCGCCGCCGGCGACGCGGATGCGGTGCTCGATGTATTCGACGGTTTCCTCCAGCGAAAGCGGGCCGAGAGAGTAGCGCATCCCGATCCGCTGCCGCAGCGGCGCGTACGCGGTGCGCTCGAGGCGCCGCTCGAGCTCCGGCTGTCCGATGAGGATCACCGAAAGAAGATTCTGATCGTCGAGCTGGAAGTTCGTCAGCAGGCGAATCTCGTCGAACGTCGCCTTCGACGGAATCAGCTGCGACTCGTCGATCATCAGCAGCGGCTCGCGCTTCTGTTCGTAAAGCTCGAACAGCTTCGTGTGCAACTGATCGAGCAGTTCATTACGCATGCGCGGCGGCTCGATGCCGAGACTCGACGCGATCGTGCGGAGCAACTGCACCGGCGTGAGCCGCGGATTGATGATCAGCACGACCGGACGCGCATCGCCGACGCGATCGATCAGAGCGCGCGAGAGCGTCGTCTTCCCCGACCCGATGTCCCCCACCAGCAGCGCCAGCTCCTTCTCCTCGACCGCGTACTCGAGCCGCGCCAGAGCCTCGCGATGCTGCTGCGATTCGTAGAGAAAGGACGGATCGGGAGTCTTCCCGAAGGGTTTGGTGGAGAGACCGAAGAAGTCTTCAAACATGCGTGAGAGGGCAGAGGGCAGAGGGCAGAGGGCAGAGATAAAAGCCCGAGAGAACGCCTCTCAACTCTGATCTCTGCACTCTGCACTCTGAGCTCTTCATTTAGCTAACCAGTACCCCGGCCCTCACCTCTCGCGCTCTCCCCCCAAAACGATCGATCAAACTCCCAACGTCAACCACCAGCACGATCTCGCTTTCTCCGATCTCCGTCGCTCCGGCAATCCCGGGAATCGTTTTCAGGCGCTCGCCGATCGACTTGATGACCACTTCCTGCTGCCGCACGAGTGAGTTCACGAGGATGCCGGCGACTTTTTCGCCGGCGCGGGTCACGACTACGAACCACTTCGTGTCGGGGCCGTGATCGTGGTCGTCCGGCATGCTGAAGGCGTCGGAGAGGCGCAGCAGCGGGAGGGTGAAATCGCGCAGGGTGAAGACTTCGCGGCGCTCGACGGTGCGGATGTCGCGCGAGTAGATGCGCAGCGACTCCTCGACCGACGTCAGCGGAATGGCGAACTTCTCGCCGCCCGCCTCGACGATCAGCGCCTGAATGATCGCCAGCGTGATCGGCAGCGACACGCGGAACGTCGTCCCCTCGCCGACTTTCGAGACGACGTCGATGGTGCCCTTCAGATCGAGGATGTTCTTCTTCACGACGTCGAGGCCGACGCCGCGGCCCGAGATCTCGCTCACCGCCGAGGCGGTCGAGAAACCGGGCGTGAACATCAGCTCGTACGCGCGCTGCTGATCGATCGACTCCTTCTCGCCGATCAGGCCGCGCGCCGCCGCGACGTTGCGAATGAGCTCGGGATCGATGCCCCGGCCGTCGTCCTTCACGTCGAGCACGACCGAGTTGCCCTGCTGATACGCGGTCAGCGTCACCTTGCCGACCGGATTCTTTCCCGCCGCGCGCCGCTCCTCGGCCGACTCGATGCCGTGATCGAGCGCGTTGCGGATGATGTGCATCAGCGGATCGGTCAGCTCCTCGACCATCATCTTGTCGAGCTCCGTGTCCTCGCCGCGCAGCACGAGCTCGATCTCCTTGTTCAGCTCGCGCGCGAGCTTGCGCACCGTGCGGGAGATCTTCGAGTAGATCTGCCCGACCGGCACCATGCGGATCTCGATGACCGACTTCTGCAGCTCGTTGAGCTTGCGATCGAGATTGCGCGAGATCTTCCCGAGCTCGTGCGACGCCATTCGCGCCTGCTGCGTCGACAGCGCGCGCGTCAGCGACTCGAGCTGCGTCTTCTCGATGATCAGCTCGCCGACGATGTTCATCACGTGATCGAGCTTCGCGATGTCGACGCGCACCGTCTGCGACAGCGACCGCAACGACATTTCCTCTTCGACAGGCGCAACCGGTTCGACCACGGGCGCGGCGGTGGTTCCCTCAGTTCTCGCGATCGCGGGCGCCGCGGTTTTGCGCAGCGACGACACCTTCGCGTCCGGCGCGAGCGCCGCGACCGCCGCGTCGTTCAGCGTCGAGCCGTAAAGCAGACGGAACGCGATGCCGCTCACGCCGTCCGCGGGAATCGCCGGCAGCGTCGAGATCACTTCGCCGGCATCGGCGAGCGACGACGTCAGCGCGCGAAGACGCTCGTCGAAGTCGGTGAAGTCGAATGTCACCTCGAGCGCAAGGATGTACTTCCCGGCGCGAACGTTCTCGAGCAGGCGATGCTCCTCGTATTCGGTCAGCGATTTCTTCGTCTGCTCGTCGAGCGTCAGCTCCGTGAACGGATCCTCGTGCTTCTGCGCCGGCTGATTGGTGATGATCTGATGGATGCGCCGCGCCAGCGCGGTGATGTCGACGAGGCCCGACAGCGACGGATCGTTGATGGCGATGACGAGGCGATTGAGGCTGTCGACCGAGTCGTAGAGCAGATCGATCAGATCCTTGGTGATGGCGATCTTCCCCATCCGCAGGCGATCGAGCATGTCCTCGAGGTTGTGCGAGAGCTCGGAGATCTCGACGAAGCCGAGCATGCCCGCGAGACCCTTGAGCGAGTGCACCTCGCGGAAGATCTTGTTGACCAGTTCCGGACGAACGCTGGTGCCCTGCGCTTCGAAATCGACGAGGTCCCGCGACAACGTATCGAGCAGTTCCTCGGCTTCCCCGGTGAACTCCTCTTTGGCGCGATCGTCTTCTCTGGCCATGGCGTTGCGCTTACGCCACCTTCAACAATCGGCGCAGTTTTTCGACCAGGTCCGGCGCCTGGAATGGCTTGACGAGGTACTCCTCGGCGCCCAGCGCGGCGGCGCGGCGGCGATCCTCATCGCTCGACTCGGTCGAGATCACCATGATCGGGATCGAACGGTAGACGGGATGGTTTTTGAGAAAGCTCACCAGCTCGAGGCCGTTGATGTCCGGCATGTTGATGTCGGTGAGGATGGCGTCAAAGCGATGGTGCGGCAGGGTCTTGAGCGCTTCGAATCCGCTCGCCGCCTCGACGATCTCGAGGTCGTAGCTCTCGGTTCCGCCCTCGATGATGGTCGTGAGGTACGCCCGCATCGAGGAGGAGTCTTCAACCACGAGGATCTTCATCGTTTGTTCGCCCGCTCCGATGCGAAAACGGCGTTCCCGAATGCGTACCCTGCCTGCGAAAGGAAGATCTCGAGTCCGGTCATGCTGTCGATCGGCGATCGATGCTCTGCGTTGTCGCCGTACAGAATACCAATCGCCCTGCCGCTGTGCATGATCGGGAGGGCAACGACTTCGGTCGGAAGCTGTGCGCCGAGGCGCTCGATGAGATCGACGTTCGCGGGCGTGCGGCGCATCTTGCCGCGATGACTCTCGCCGCTGTTCGCGACGTCGGCGAGGATCGACGGAAGATTGCGCGAGATCGTGAGCTTGCGGACGCGCGCATCCATGTCCGCGTGATCGGCGCCGAAGCCGCCGAGGCCGACGAAATCGCCGTCGGTGAGCATGAAGAGAGCGCCGCGATCGAGATACTCGGCGGACAGACGCAGGATCGTCGCGGAGACCTGTCCGATGTCGTTCGGATTGGAGAGCTCGTTGATGAGCTGCTTGAGGATGTTGAACGAACGATCGACGGTCTCCTGACTGGCCATCTCGTAGAAACGACGGCCCGCATCCGCGCCGCCGCCGGTCATCTGCTCCCACTGCTGGAACGCGCGCTCCGCGAACAGCACGAGCTCGTCGGCGAAGAGCGCGAGCTCTTCTTCGATGAGTCCCGGCTGCAGACGCGCGGCGGACGGCTTCGTGAGATAGAGATCCGCGCCGGCGCGCAGCAGATCGTGCCGCCGCCGCAGATCCGCCTCGGCATCGATCAGCACGACCGGCAGACGCGGATTCTTCCGTTTGAGCTGCGTCATCAAACGGATCGATGCCTCGTCCGCGGTGAGCTCGAGGAACGTGACGAAGTAACTGTTGGAGCGGAAGAGATCGGTCATCGCGTGACGCACGTCATCGAGCGATCCGTACTGAAAAATCTTCACGCCGTTTTTCGAAAACGCGCGCCGCGCCGCGACGCGCACGAGCGGATTGCGCTCGAAGAGGACGACGTTGCGATACGCGGCGTCGGGCGACTCGACTTCGAACAGACCGCCGGCGACTTTGAACTGACCCGACTTCGTCTGCGTCGGCGGCGGCTCGGGAATGTCGCCCTCGGGGATGTCGAATTCGACGGGACGGATCGACGGCGCGAGCGGCGGCAGCGGCTCGGTGCCGGGCGCCGTCGTCGCTTCCGCTTCGTCGGGAAACGGCGGCTCTTCGATCGGCGTGAACTCTTCGGCAGGCGCCTGCGTCGGAAACGGCACGACGTTGTCGGTCGGCTTCGGCGCGGTGCCGGGGAGTTTGTGCGGCATCAGGCTCGGCATTGGCGCGATCGGCTGTCCCAGTCCGAGGTTGAGGGAGGCGGGAGTCGACTCGGCTGGGGCGGAGCCGCGCAGGAGCGCCTTGCCGACGCGCAGCGATTCCTCGAGACCCTTGAGCGGCTTGATCTTCTCCCCTTCCGCGCCGCCGAGAATCCGCGCCGGCGCGAAGCCGCCTTCCTTGAAAAGCGTGTCCGGCTCGTACTCGATGTCGAGGGGACTCATCGACTCGCTGAGGATGAAGTTGAATTCGCCTTCCTTGCTCTGCAGCAGCGGCGCGACGACGGCGAGGATGCGATCTTTCACCGCGTTCGTGAGCTCGTCCTTCGAGATGAGGTTCATCTCCAGCGCGGCCATCCCGAGCGGAATGCCGCTCTCTTCCATCTGATGGAGGATCTTCGTCGTCGAGGCGGGGATGCGCCCGCTGCCTTCGAGGAACGTCGCGAGATCGGGATGCTCGGGCGCGGACGCGTTGACGACGAGACCGTGCCGGAAGAGGACCGTGTGCCGTCCGCGGTGATCGATGATCTCGAGCACGCCGGTGCGGCGGCTGAGGTAAACGATCTGGACGATGTCGGTGAGGGAGAGATCCTCGAGGCGGCCGAGCAGACTCATGGCCGCCACCCGCCCATGGAAATGAAGAATTTCGAATTTCGAATGAAGAATCGCCGCAGATTTAATTCTTCATTCGAAATTTGAAATTCTTCATTCCGCAGTTCGTCCGGCCTTTTCATCCGCGCCGAGATTGTAGCGTTTCAGTATCCCGTCGAGGATTCCGTTGATGAACTGCGACGACTTCTGCGTGCCGTATTTCTTGGCGATCTCGATGGCCTCGTCGATGATCACCAGCTTCGGCGTGTCGGATTCGTGCAGGAACTCGTAGACCGACATCCGGATGATGTTCCGATCGACGGTGGCCATGCGCGAGAGCCGCCAGTTGTCCGCCTGGGCCTGGATCATCTCGTCGATCGCGCTCATGTGATCGACCGTGCCGCGAAAGATCTTCACGGCGAACTCGCGCGTGTTCGGCTTCGACTTCTGCAGCTCCTCGAACGTGCCGATGATGGCGTCCGGAAGATTGCCCGACATGTCGTGCTGAAAGAGCATCTGCAGCGCGAGCTCCCGCGCCTTCCGTCGAGCACCCATCAACGTCCCTCCGTGCGAACGGCAGGCCATGACGGATGGCGGATTGCGGATGGCGGATGGCAGACGATGATCATGGTTTCTCCGCCATCCGCGATCCGCCATCTGCCATCCGCTTCCAGAGGTTCGCCATCTCGATCGCCGCGAGCGCGGCCTCCCATCCCTTGTTCGACGTCCCTTTCGAGGAGCGCTCGATGGCCTGTTCCAGCGTGTTGCAGGTGATCACGCCGAACGCGACGGGGAACTTCGCATCGACCGCGACGCGCGACAATTCATTCGTGACCTGCGTCGAGATGAACTCGAAGTGCGGCGTGTCGCCTTTGAGCAGACATCCGAGAGCGATGATTGCGTCGACGTCGCTGCCGATGAGCTTCGCAGCGAGGGTCGGGATCTCGAACGCGCCCGGCACGCGATAAATCGCGATCGCATCGTCGGCCGCGCCGTGCCGCGAAAGACATTCGAGCGCTCCGTCGAGAAGGCCCGTCACGATGTCGTCGTTGAAACGACTCGCGATGACCGCGAAGCGGAGACCTTCGGCGGAGAGATCGCCTTCGAAAGAGCGGGGCGCCATGGCGGCGGGGATTCTATAGCCGCGCCAATTCCTTCGCGATGTCCTCGTACAACGTCGGCGACGCGCCGTAGAAAATCCGCACGACGCGGCCGTTGCGATCCGCGACGAGCAGCGTCGGAATCGCCGGCGGTCCGTCGAGCGCGTCCCGCAGCGGCTGCGTTCCCATCGCGATCCGCGCCTGCGGCTGAATCTTCGCGACGACCGCGTCGACGTCTTCCGCCTTCGACTCGAGCGCGATCGCGACGACCGTCGCGGATTTCGCATCGAGCTGCTTCAGATGTTCGAGCGTCGACAGACACGGCGGGCACCACGTCGCCCACAACTCGACGATCACCGGCTTGCCGCGCAGTTCGGAAAGCCTGAACGACCTGCCCTTCAGATCGATGAGCGCGACCGAAGGCAACTGCTTCGGCGCCGATGCGATCCTCGTTGGCTCGAGCGATTGCACCGTGCCGCCGGCAAAGCGGATGTCGAGCATGCGCCGCAGATCGCTCTGAAACTTCCGCCGGTTCGCGATGTCCTTCCACGGGATGTACTTCCCCGTCTCCGGTCCGCCCCACGCGTAGAAATCCTCGGGGCGCGCGACGAGCGCCTCGTCGACGAAGATGGCCGGATATTTGTCGACGCCGAATCGATCCGCGATCGGTGAGGCGCCGAGGTCTTCGACGGCGATCTGCACGCGATTGCCGTACTCACGGGAGACTTCCTGAACCAGCAAACTTGCCGGATCGGAGAGCCCTCACGTGTAGGGCCAGCGGACGAGCGTGATCTTCACGCTGGCCGGCTTCTTCGAGACGACCTTGATCGGCGTGCCGCCGAGTTGTTCGAGCTGCGCCGGAAGGTTCTCGTCGCTCGCACGTTCGAGCCGCATTCGCGCTTCGACGAGCATCAGCGCCGCGCCGTCGTCGAGATAGCGATCGTGCAGCTCGCGCGATTCCTTGAGTCGCGTGCTGACCGGAATCGTCGTTTTTCCTGAGGGATCCGCGGCAAACGCCTTCAGCATGTCCTGTTCGAGCGCCTGCGTCGGCTCGTCGAGCGCATAGGTCTGCGCTTCGCCTTCGCCCGGCAGCGACGCCGTCCACTTGCCGAACTCCGCATTCGCATCCGCCTCGGCGAGGTAGTACAAACCGTCGCCCGGTCCCGCCGTTTTTCCGTACGGCAGGCTCGCGCGATAGAGCTTCTCTGCGCGATTCGAGGCCGCTTCGATGAGTGCGCGCTGGAGCAGCGATCCGTGCGGCGACGGCTTCTCTTCGATGGTCGGGCCGCGCTCGTTCCACAGCGCTTCCATCTGCGCCATGTCGGTGTTCGCCGCCGGATGCTCGTGGATGAATTGCAGCGTGTGCACGCCGATCCACGCGTCGCGCATGCGATAGAGCTTCAGCTCCGGGGTCTTCGCCGCGCGCGCCTTCGCGATCGCCTCCGCATGCATCGTCGCGAGGTTCGACTGCTTCATCGTCTTCAGCGACGCATCGAGACGATCGAGCTCCGCGCTGAGCGCCGCATCGATCGACGGCGATTCGGAGCGCGAGCATGCGGCGACGAGCAGCGCAAGCACGAACAACTTTTTCACGATGGCTGCGAGAGTACGCCGCGAACGCGTCGGCAAGGTTTCGGAGGAGTTTCGGATGGGTGACAGGTATGGGGAACGAGGCATGAGGCATGGGGCATGAGGCATGGGTGCTCCGCTATGCGAGGATCACCGCGCAGCGAAGCAACTCATGCCCCATGCCTCATGCCTCATGCCTTTATTTGCCGCCCGCGCTGGCGATCGCGTTCGGCGTCCGCGTCTGGGCGTAGAAATCGACGATGCCCTGGTACACGGCCTCCGCGAGTTGCTGGCGGTAGCGGCGGGTCTGGATCAGCGCGCGATCGGTGTCGTTGCCGAGGTTGCAGATTTCGAGGAGAAGGCGGGTGGGGATCTCGTTGTAGCGGATGACCGCGGGAACCCATTCGTGGCCGCCGCGCACGACGTTGTCGCGCACCGGCGCGAACGGATGCACCTTCAGACCGGAGTGCTCGAACGACGTGATCACCGACTCCGCGAGACCGCGCGACAGGCCTTCGGCCGTCAGCGCATCGTGCCGCGAGTGGAACACCTTCGGCCGTTCCCGCACCTCGGCATGCGCGAGATAGATCTTTCCCGACTTCTGAAACGTGCCGGCCGTGTAGCTCGCGCCGGGGATGTACGCCATCGCGCCGCGCAGCGACGGATGGAGCGAGTCGGCGTGAATGGAGATGAAGATGACCTTCTCTCGCTCCGCGCCGTTGCTGAGCGTGCGCCGGAAGAGCGAGTTCGCGAGGTACCACCGCAGGTTCACGCCGACGATGGCGTCGTCGAGGAGGTACTTCGGCGTCGTCATCACGAAGTGGTCCTGCGCGCCGTCGAGCACGTCGTCGTCGGTGATCGTGAAGCCGTTCGATTTCGACTTCGTGGTCATCGACACCTGCGCCGCGGTCTGCTTCTCGAGCAGGCGTTTCAGCCGGCAGGTGACGTCGTACACGTACGTCGACTCCCAGACGTCGTCGTGCTCGGTGCCGACGTCGCGTCCGCCGTGGCCCGCGTCGAGAATCACGTGCACGCCGGCGAGGCCGGTCGCGCGGGCGCGCTTCGCGGCCTTCGCGCTTTCGCGGCGCGTGGTCTCCTGCGCGATGCGCGTCGGATCGCCTTCCGGCTTGAACTCGGGGAGCAGCAGGTCCATCGGGATGCGCACCGCGTAGCCGACGGGAAGCCTCGCGACGTCCTCGATCGCGTTGAACTTCACGATGCGGTCGAGGACGTCGTTCACGTCCTTCGCGTACACGCGGCCGGTGAAGCGGATGGCCACGGACGAATAGAGCGCCTCGCCCTTCTGCAGTCGATAGACGGCATACGGTTCGGCGGCGATCGAGTCGTACGTCAGCGCGGGCTGAGCCGCATCCGCAGCCGCCTCCTGAACATTCGCATCCGCTGATGAACGCTGAGTCGAATCGTCCTCGAGTTGCCGAACCGCCGCTGCCGTCTTCGGTGCATTCTCTCCCTCCACGCTCCCGCCGAATGCCGGCGTGAGCAGCCGTTTTGGAATGAGGATCACGTCACCTTTGCGAGTCGAGAGTCCCTGGCCGGGATTGGCCTTGCGAACGAGTGAGTAGTTGGCGCCGTCGCCGGTGAGCCACTCCGCGATGTTCCAGAGCGACTCCCCTTCGACACCGCGCGAGCCGACGACGACGTGACGCCATCCGTCGGCGGTGAGGCGGTCTTTCGGGAAGAGCGTGGCGATGATCTCGCGCTGCAGATTCGGCCGCAGCAGCGCGAACGGAACGAGGATCTCCTGCTCGCGGTCGAGCTGGTCGTCGGACTGATTGAGCGACGCGATGTCCTCCCAGTTTGCAGCGTCACCGGTGACGCGCTTCGCGAGCCGCGTCCACGCATCGCCGCGATGCGGCTGCACGGCGACTTCGATCAGATAGTCCCGCGTGAGCGACGCACGAAGCTCGGGCGTGATCTGAGACCACGCGATCGGCGCATTTTTGGTGGAGGGTGCGGCAGAAACGGAAGCCGCCAGGAAGAGGATCAGAAGAGCTGGGATCACCACCCGCCACACACGCACGATGGCGAATTGTAGCGCCGATCGGGCCGGCTTACTCCACCGGCTCGTACATCCGCTCGAAAGTCTCGCGGGCGACGGCGTAGGAATCGCCTCCGTCCGCATCGTTCGATACGAGGTAGTCGCCCGCTTCGTAATGCGTGGCGCCTTCCTTCGTCCGGACCTCGCCGGCATGTTCGGCGGCTTCGGCCCAGACAGGCGCCGACTTGACCCACGTGCCCGGGCCGGTCGAGCGATACGTGCGGGAGAACGTCTCTGCGTCGACGGTGTACGTGTCGTCGCCGTTTTTCACGAGCCAGTCGCCGCGCTTGCACCGCTGCGTACTGCCCCACTTTCGATAGGTGAATCCGTCGATGTCGAGGTCGACCTGAACCGCGATGACGTACTCGCTCGCGCGCTTGCGGTATTTGCTTCGGGTCATGGTTGTTTCGGTTGATGCTTGAATCGTTCCGTCGCGCGGAGAGCGGCGGCCTTGATCTGTTGCGCGACCGATTTCAGCGCCTCCTCCTGCTCCGCGTGCGGAAGAAGCGACAACGGCTTTTTCGTGTCATAGGCGGCCTGAATGTCGTTGAGCGGAGTCACTTCAAATCCGCCGGACTCGACATACACCCACACGAGCTCGAGCTCACCCTTCGTCGAGGCGCTGATGATCGGCGGGAACTCGTGATCCATGATGTATGGCGACGCGAGGAACCCTTTGCTGACGAGTGCGACGGCGACGCCGGATCGATCGAGGGCCTTCCGAATCTCGGCATCCCACTGTTGCCCCGGCTGAATGCGCGTATCGACCCAGACGTCGAGCTCCGTCTTGTCGTCGCGCAGATAGGGCCTGAGCATGTCTTCGAGCCGCTTCCACCACTCGCGATCGGCGTGACTGTAGCTGACGAAGATGCGGTTCGCCTGGCGCGAGGCGGGCGTGAAGATCGCGTCGAGCTGCTCGATCAGATCGGTCCGGCCGAGCTTCGCGGCGATCCGGCTCGCCTGCAGCGCCGCCGACTTGTGTTTCCAATGCTCGGCCTGCAGCGTGAGGAGCCGTCTGTATTCAGCGAGCGCCTCGGCCGTGCGGCCGAAATAGAGATGCGCCTCCGCGACCGTCGCCGTCTTCCAGACGTCGTCGCCCGGCGGCGTCGCATGCTGCAGCGCGAGAGTTGCCATCTGCTGCGCGGCCGCGGCGTCGTCGAGAAGGACGAAGTTCATGAACGCGACGTTGATCGCAAGGTAGTAGATCTGGTCGCCGTGATTCGCAGCCTGCGCGGAGGCGAGAGCCTCGCGATACAGCTGCAGCGAGTAATCGGCGTGGGCACGATCGCCGGTGTCGTACCACAGACGCTTGTAGCGGCCGCCGAGCGCGCCCTTGATGTCGGTATCCTTTTCCTTGTAGCGGTCGAGCAGCGCGATCGATGCCGGACGATCGCCGGCGCAGTCCAGCGCGAGCGCGGCTTCGACGATGTCCTTCCACGAGATGCCCGGTGTGTCCTCCACCGCTTTCGCGAGCGTCCGCGCTTCTGTTTTCGTGGTCGGCTGCTCCGCCGCGAGGCGTGTCTGCTCGAGCGAATCGGCTGCGGGAACGATTCCCTTCTTCAGCGTCGTCACGACCAGAGCGACGCTGGGCGCGGTCGCGTCGGCCGGCTTCACAATCGAGATGTGGTCGCCGATGACCGACTTCTGAAACGAACGCGGAAACGGTTTGAGCGACGAGTCCGATGGGACGAATTGATCGCTCGCGCCGGCGACAACGAGGAAATTGAAAGGTCTTTCTGCCCCGAACAACCGAGTCCAGTCGTCGCGCAACGCCGTGATGAACACACTCCCCGCGGCCATGTTGCGCAACTGGCGCTTCCAGAACCGGAAGATGCCCGCCTTCGCCAGTCCGGCGCTCGGCGTCCCGAACAGGATCACATTCCGCGCGCGCGCCGCGAGAGTCTCGTCGTCCACGAGCGCCTTCTGCACGACGAGACCGCCCATGCTGTGGGCGATGAGCGTCAGCGACCCGTAGCGATCGAACGGCTCGCTCGCGAGCTCGGTCGACAGCATGATCGCGAGGATCGGCAGATCGGGATCCGCCGACCAGATTCCGGTGACGTCCGGAAGAAGCGTCGTGGCATATCCGATCGTGAAGATGTCGAAGTCGGAGACCGCAGCGGCGAGGAGCAGCGGAAAGTTGCCCCACGTGTCGTCCTGCGCGCCGTTGTAACCGTGGACGAACACGACCGCGCGCTCGCTCCCGTTCTCGCGAACTCTCGTGACGTTGCTTTTCTGCGCAGCCATCTCCACGGAATTCTGGCAAATTTCAACGCTTCCGTCGACGACTCCTAACCCTTTAGTTGACAAACCATCGCCCCGGACTTACTCCTAAAGCGTTAGGAGTTCACATGCCCCGCAGGAAAGCCGCCGACCAGCTCACGCGTTTGGAGCTCGAGATCATGAACGTTCTTTGGGAGACGGGACCGGCCGCCGTGCAGACGGT
>Ga0075425_100006182_pt1 | contig 12535 bp, 9 predicted proteins | sample SoiMethybrSBSTD4_FD_75300 | JGI IMG/M metagenome (GOLD analysis project Ga0075425, IMG submission 75300) | Bulk soil microbial communities from a Populus tree surrounding site in Tennessee, USA - Soil MetaG P. TD hybrid SBSTD4 | ecosystem: Environmental > Terrestrial > Soil > Tree plantation...
CGTACTATGACTTCGACCCGTCGGTTCCGCGGTTCGGCTTGCTCGTCGGGAGTCGGAATCAGCGGCTCGCGTTCGCCGCGTCCAACAGCGCGAAGAAAGTTCGAATTGATGCCGCGTTGAATCAGCATGGTACGGACCGCTTCGGCTCGTTGCAGCGATAATCGATCGTTATCCGCGTCGCTGCCGACGCGATCGGTATGGCCAGTCACTTGAACTTCCACCGCTTGTCGTTTGGCGACTTCGGCAAAAAGCGCTTCGAGCATCGGTTGCGATGATGGCGTGACCTCGATGCTATTGCTTTCGAAATAAAGCGTGAAACTGATCGGTTGCGGCGGTTGCGCAGCGAGCGCATCCGTGAACATACGATTTGCCTCTTCGGCTGTAATGGTTTTCGTTTCGATACCGCCTCGTGTATCGACGGCGGCGGTGCTGTACGGTTTGTCAAGCACTGTGCTTTGGCTATTGTCACCGACGGTCACGGCGCTCGCCGCGCCGCCGTCTTCCGGCAACAAAACCACGAAAGTGTTGACGGTCGTACAACCGGAAACAAAAAGCGTGGCCGCCAAAGTATTAAGGACCAACCACCTCAAGGAAATCACGTCATCCTATGGAAAACGTCACTCTTCCACTTTCACCGCGAAACGGGTGCCGCGCACGCCGAGAATCGTCGTCGGTGTTTGCACTTTCATAGCACCCGGCGAACGCTTGGCGATCTGGCCGGAGACGATCGTGAGAGTGCCGCGGTGCAATTCCGTCAGCGATTCGCCTTCCTGAGTCGTCGGGTTGAAGCGAAATTGTTTGAGCTCGATGCGGCTGTTGGGACCGGCGGATAGTCGCGTGCCGTCGATCAACGTCATGCCGAAGGAGCCATTGGCTCCGGTAATGATGATATCCGCTTGTTCAACGGTATCGCCGGGCTTGGCGGGCTGCTGCTGGTTATTGCGCAGGAGAAAGACCTGACCGGTGGTGTTTTTAATCTGCCCGATCTCCGCCGCGCTCGACACGGCGCTGAAGGCGAGCGCTGCGAAAATTGCAGCCGGCACGATCTGCGACACAAACTTCATGGCTGACTCGGGAAACAGAACAGCTTTTATCAAATTGACTCAAAAAGGTTCAAGCCTACAATTTCTTACATAGCTGGTTAGTGAACCACAGCGTCGCTCTGCATTTCGTGACGGACACCCAGGCGTCGGCCGAAGTAACGCACCAGCAGCGCTCCGCTGACAGTGAGAGCAATAATGAAAATACTGATGATACTTGCGGCTTCTCGATTGCTGATGGCCACTGAAGAAAGCTCCAACGCCATGAGCGAAAGCGTCATGGTATCGCGCGAAGCGAGCAGAATGATGCTGCTGGTGGCGCCCGCCGCACTGACAAAATTCATCACCGCTAGAAGAATCAGGCTCGGTGTCAATATCGGCAACCAAATCATGACATAAGTTCTCAACCAGCCGGCGCCAGAAACACGCGCCGCCTCTTCCATATCGGCGCCGACCTGAACCAGCACGCCTTTCATAATATTGACCCCGGTGGTTTTGCCTTGGAGGAGAGTCACGATGATCAGGGCCCAAATCGTGCCGAACAGAAAATTCAGTCCCGGCGTACCGATAAAAACCCACAGCAACCCGAGACCGGCGAGGATGCCGGGAATCGCGCCAGCGCCCCAGATCATGAAGTCCAATGTGGCGCGGCCTGGCAGTCGCGTCCGGACGAGAATATAGGCGAGGACGGAGAAAAGGAACGGGCTGCAGATCGCCGCGGTGATGGAGAGCACTAAAGTAGTCCGGAGCGCTTTTACGAAAACCGGGTCGGTCAGCACAAACCGCCAGTGATCCAAGGTAAACCCTAAAACGAAATAGCCGATTCGCTGCATGAAACTGCCCAGAACCAGGATCGCGAGCGGTCCGACCGTGAGCAGCGCGAGCAGGAACGCGATCAAACCGAAAGCAACGTAATTCCAGTTGCCGAGATCGATGAGTCCCGGACGAAAGCTGCCGGTGATCGTCGTGTAGCGCCGTCGCGACAGAATCCAGCGCTGCAGCGGAATGATCAGAGCGATGATCAAAAGTGTTAGGCTCGCCAGAACCGTGGCTTCGCCATAATTAGGGATCTGGTTTCTGATCAAGGTGAAAATCTTCGTTGAATAAACGAAGAATCCGAACGGCATGCCGAGCAGATATTCCGTTTCGAAAGATTGAAAGACGCGCAGAAGCTGCAACGCAAACACCGTCATCAATGGCGAAATCATCAGCGGCAACGTCACTTTGAACAACGTCCTCAAATTTCCCGCGCCGCCGACGCGCGCGGCTTCCTCGAAGCTTGCATCCATGTTCCTAAACGCTGGTGTCAGGAGCATGATCTTGATCGAGATCCCGTGCCCCATCAGATTCGCCCAGATAATTCCCGGGACGCTGAAAATATTGAACGGCCCCTGATCGAGATGAAACAAATTTTTCAAAGCAACGTTGATGACGCCGATATCGGGATCGAGCAGCGTGATCCAGGCGATCGTCGTCGGTAGAGACGGCACCATGTAAGAAACCCAAAAGAGAAATTCCAGTGTATGACTGAAAGGGATTTTCGTGCGCGCCAACAGCCAGGCAATGCTGACACCGACCGGGAAGCTGACCGTCACCGTGAGCGTCCAGATCAGCAAAGAGTTGCCGAGGGACGTCAGAAGTCCCGGCCGTTGAAACGCGTTGATCCAGTGACGGATGCCCCAAGATCGCGGCTCGACGAACCAATCGTTAGCCGTGTTGAAACTGTTGATCAGAAGCAGGATCACCGGCCAGATAAGAAAATAGCCGAGGCATAATAGCAATGCCGCCATGACAAAATGACCCTTGGTCAGGCGCACGGCTGGCGCCTGCGGCGCGATCTCGAGCTGATCTATGGCGGGCGATTGGTTCACAGCGGGTTATACGTGCAGAACGTTAAACCTCACCTGCCCCCTCCCGGCGCCGGGCGGGAGAGGAATCGAGGAGGAGGAACGGCTTGAACGTCTTGAACCATTTGAACGTCGTGAACTCTTCGAGAACTACTTCTGCCTCGTCTCCCAAATCTTATAGATCCACTTTTGCGCCTCTTCCTGGCGTGCGGCGAATTTGGGATCGGCATCGGGGAAGGCGTACTCGACGCCGGCTTTGCGCCGTTGGTCGGGCGTGACCTCTCCAAAAGGAATATCGTTGCGCAAAGACGAGCGATCGATATTCGGCACGAGAGTGTGCGTCAATGTCTGCCCTTCTTTGGATAAAAACCAGTTTACGAAGAGCTTGGCCGCGTTCGGATGAGGCGCATTGGAAAATACTGAAATGCAGCAGCCGGAGCCGCCGGCCCGAACCAAGCCGACTTGCTTGGGCAAAAAAATCTGCTTGATTGGCAAACCTTTTTTCGCCAGCGCCGTGAGTTCCTCGGTTCCCGTGGCGACCGCCTGGAGCGGGAATCTTCCTCCCACCAGCCATGTTTCAAGGATTCGCCGATCATCCGAAAACGTCACCCCCGCATTGAGTAGATACGTCCGTACCCATTCCTGGCCTCGGTCGGGCTCGAAATAACTGTCGATCATCTGGCGTATTCCCGAAGGATCGCCCATTCCCTGACCGAGGATTTTTCCTCTCCAGCGCGGGTCGAAAAAGTCGGTTTGTTGTTTTATTGCCGCGATATCGGATTCCTTGAGTTTGTCCGTGTTGTACCAACTCTCATACTGATCCTCCTTGGTCACATGGTAAATGAACACATAGGCGGATGCTTTGTCGGCATACCAGTGCCGGCCGAGATACCAGCCCGAAGTGTCCACAACTTCCGGATGTATAAGCAACGGTGTGAACGGCACCAGCGATTCCGACGGCACCAGCCTCTGGTTGTTCTCCCGGCTGCTGATCAATGCCACATCCATGATGTATCTTCCGGCTTTTCGCTCAGCGAGCACGCGATTAACGGTGTCGGTGGCGTTACCGGTTGAGACCTCGACTTTGACGCCGAACTTCTTCGAGAACACATCGACCACCGGCCGATACTGACGCGACGGCGCGCCCCCTGAAGCTATCGAGAGCGTACCCTCTTGTTTCGCCGCGGCGCTCAGCTTCGACCACTCCTGTTCGAAGTTTGCTGGCGCAGCGGCGAAACCAGCACTGAAGGTGAGCAAAACAAATAGTGATCCCACCGATGCGACGGATCGGAACGATTGGTCGGATAATCTTCGTCGCGGCAAGTACTCGCCAGCCGATATTACTCGAACATTCATAGATCTCCTTACTCTCCTTTATGCGACCAATCCGTTGACCATGCGCTGTGCCCCTCGGGCCGTAGTTTGAGCCAAACTCTTTTTCCCTCGTCAATCGGTTGGTGCCGCTCGCCATAAATCATCATCACGCCTTGGTCATCGACCTCGACCTGATACTCGATTCTCTCGCCAACGAAAAGCGTGGTTTTTACCGTGCCAGCGCTGATTCCCGATGGCATCGTCGCGCTAAGCGCAGGCTGAATCTCTACGTCCTCCGGACGAACCGCAATGAACACCGGATCGCCGTTTTTAATTCCGTCCGGATTGTAACTGCGGCCGAACACCACGCAATCGCGTCCGCCCGCTATGGCAATCGCAATCTGGCCCGAAGGGTTGCTGCTCTGCACCTGACCTTTGAACAGGACGGTTCTGCCGACAAAATCCCGGACAAATTCATTGACCGGCGACTCGTACAAAAGCCGTGGCTCGCCTTGCTGTTGCACCACGCCGAAATTCATCAACGCAATGCGGTTCGATAAACTTAACGCCTCGATCTGATCGTGGGTGACGAACAGCATCGCAACGCTCAACCGTTTTTGTAGCAACTTGACGCTGATGCGCATCTGCTCGCGCAATTTGGCGTCGAGATTGCTGAACGGTTCATCCAACAGCAAAACTCGCGGCTCGGTTACCAGTGCGCGCGCAAACGCCACTCTCTGCTGTTGGCCACCGCTCAGCAATGGCCCGGGGCGATCTTCGAATCCTGACAATCCGACGAGATCGAGCGCGCGCTTCACCCGTTCGGTGATTTCCGTTTTGGAAAATCTGCGCGCTTTGAGCGGGAATGAGACATTCTGCGCCACGGTCATGTGCGGCCAGATGGCGTAGGACTGAAACACCATGCCGACATTGCGTTTGTTGGGCGGCAATGAAAACCGGCGCGAGCTCATCACCACTGCTTGGTCGCCGAAAAAAATGTCGCCTGCATCAGGTGTTTCCAATCCTGCGACCATGCGCAATGTCGTGGTCTTGCCACAACCGCTGGGCCCAAGCAAAGTGACGATCTCACCGTCGTGTACGTCGAGGGATAGATTCTGCACGGCGGGCTTGCTACTGCCCTGATAAGTTTTCCACAAACCGCGCAGGCCGACGGCGACTCTGGCAGTTTCTGTGCTGATGCGCGGCGTAGCGACGGTACTGGACGCCGACCCGGTTTTGTCCATCGCGGCTTTCTCTTACACGAAAGTTGCCGCAGTGGCTACAGGCAATGCGGATTTAAAATTCCGAGCGACCGCCGGTCGTCTCTACAGGATCCGTCGCAATCCCGATGATGTTTGTCGCACAATCAGCGGGTGGAGGAGAGGAATCGTTCGAGATGGCGATGATGGTCGGCTTTCGAAGCTGTCCGAGTGTAATCGAAGGATCAACTTCCCCTCTCCCCACAGCTTGTGCGTGTCAGACGCGAAAAACAAAACCAGCCAGCTTTCAAAAACCTTTGGCTTCTTCTTTCATATAGAAGCCGAGTTTTTTCATTGCCGGCCAATCGTCGATGGAGAACAGCATCGTGTCGCGCTCGGTAGTGTTCTCGTGGTGATGCCATTTCCACGCCGGCACGGCAAAGATATCGCCTTGCTCATACTCCAAGCGCTCATTTTCGATCATCACCGCACCTGCGCCTTCGAAGGCGAAATAAAAGGTTGTGCTGTTGTGGCGGTGCGGCAGCGTTTTTTGCCTTTTGCTTAGCAACTGCGCTTGCCACGCAATGGTTGGCAGAGTCGGTCCGCCGTCGACCGGGCTCGCAAGCATGATCATGATGCCATCGTAAGGATCGATCTCGCCGTTTTCTCTGAGCGCGGTCAAAGCGCCGTATGTATCTGCCCACGGATAGCGCATCGGCGGCAACGGAAACGGCGCTTCGTTCGTTATCGGCCGTGCCAATCCTAGGGTGCGCTGGCCGTAGGCCGCGGGTTTTTTTATTTCTTCGTACGGCTCGTCGTCGGGCATGCGCTCATTGATATTTACGTTTGGGTTATAGCCATTGTCGTAGCCGTCAATCCAAATTGCTGGCGTCATGTCTTTGTTCCAATGATCGTGATACGTCCATGCCGGGCTGATGATCACGTCACCCCTTTCCATCGGGTAAGCTTCGTATTCGCAGACAAACACCGCATCCTTCGGTGCCTGGCAGACAAGCCGGGTTTCGCTCCGCAAGTTGCGATGACACTGGGTGCGTTCCCCGGGCATTAAAATTTGCGCGTTCATCCAGATGGGAAATATTCTCGCTTCGATGCCAACCACCGAGCGCATACCGGTCATGCCATTAGGGCCGACGGTCACGATCTCTCCCGAACGCATGAGGCCGCGATAAATGCCGTCCCACTTCCAGTGCGCCGAGGTGTTGCCCTGCCGCGGCACGGCGCGTCCTTCACGTCTGAGCCCCGCGCCGACGAGATGATGGGAGGCGAGAAACTGTTCTAGATCTTCGTGGGTAGTTCCAACGTCAATCATTTCCTTGTCCATTGTCATGCACCCCAGATGTTCTTACCCCCGCGCGCGTAGAGGCGATTCATGAATCGCCCCTACCATCCAAATGGAAATATTTCACGCAATTATCCACCAGCATCGCTCGTAATTCGTTTTCCGGCACTCCGGCGAAATCTTCCGCCAGATATTTTTGCGACTTAGGAAAATCGCTCGCCGCGTGCGCGAAATCCGTGCCCCACATGATTTTATCGTAACCGATGCACTGGCGTCGTTTGATCCCTATGGGATCGCGCAGAAAGCCCCAGTAGTTCCGGTCCTTCAGGTATTCACTCGGCATGCGCTCCAATTTTGGCAGTCCCCAGGCTTCATGGATCATGCCGATATAGCGTTTGTAGTGATCGTCCACCTGCCACAGTCCGTACTCGAGCCAGCCGATCATCGTTTCCGCCCAGTAGAATTTCAGTTCGGGAAAACGGTCCCACACTCCCGCGAAGGCCATTTGCAATGAAGCGGTCATGCAATCGTTGGTAAATCGCGTGAAAAACTTAAAAGCGTCTTTCTGATGCACATCGTGACCCGGGTCTTTCGGATAAAAAAAATCCGGCTCCCCTCTTCCGGATCCCATGTTGCCGGTGTTGTGATTGGTTAGCGCAATCTCCAAATCGAGCGCCGCTGCCCAGAACTTGTCGTCCTCCGGCGTCGGATAACTCTTGCCGCTGGGATAGCGGTCGAGCTTCACGCCTTTCATTCCGAGATCGACGCAGTGCTCCAGCTCTTTGATTGCGTCATCTACCCCGGTGGTCGGCAGCGTGCCCATACAAATCAATCGATCCGGCGCCGGCGCCATGTACTCCTCGGCGAGAAACTCGTTATAGGCACGGATGCAATCGCGATAAAGGTCATCGTCTTTGGTCTGACGCAGCACAAAGGTGATCTGTGAAAAAAGAATTTCGCAATCGATGCCGTCCCGATCCTGTTCCGCCAAACGTTGCTCGGGCGTGCCCGTGCCCGCGCAGGTTTCGAACGTCGGTACTTGCTTGGCGAGGTCCGCGTGCGGTACGCGCACGCTGCGCGTGATTCCGATGGTATTCGGCTTACCGCCGTCAATCACGACGGCGTCGGAGCCGTTCGGCATCTTGATCCGCTTGGGCGCGCGCTCGCGGTATTTCGCTTGCACCCGATCGCGCCAGATATCGGGATTGAGATCGATATGCCCGTCAGCAGAAACGCATTTGTATTGTCGTGGCATGACAAGTCCTTTCATCATCGGCGTGATGGAGTACTGGTTCCGGAAACCCAACTCCACCACTCCATCATCGCAAACCTTCTTCTTCCCGGAACAGCCCCAGACTTTCGAGCACCGGCCGATCGGTTACGGAAAATATAATTGCAGGGGTTTTACTCGATGCGTTCTTGAGAGAATGCCAGTTCCAGGACGGGACGAAAAAACAGTCCCGCGTTCGCCATGTGAGATCTCTCATTGCGGACTTTGATTTTCCTACGCTGGTAACTCCCTCACCTTCAACGACGTGATAGATCGTACTGCTCGTATGGCGATGCGCAGCCGTGCTTTCGCCGGGGGGAATCATCTGCACCCAACAGCCGATCGTCGGCATTGTCGGGCCGCCGGTGACCGGATGGCTGTACTCCAGCAACACGCCATCGTGAGCGTCTAAAGGGCCGGCAGCAGCGGTTTCATTCAGCGCCTGCAGAGTGTCACGCCATTTGTAGTTGTAGGGCAAGGCCGCCCTACTGCTACCCGTGATGCGCGGGCGAATCGCGCCGTAGCGCTGCTTGCAGGCACCATCGCCCCTGACGATCGGCTGCGCCGGGCCTTCGGCGTAGTTTTCCTCGAAGCCGGCATCGAGATAACGAGTCAAATGCGAGTCCAGCACATCGAGCCAAACGACATTGCTTTTTCCAGCATTGAAATGATCATGCCAGCTCCAATTTGGCGTCAACACGAGATCGCCCGGCTCCATCAGCATCTCTTCGCCTTCAACATTGGTATAGGCGGTGCCGTCGCCCTCGACGACGAAGCGTAGCGCCGCCGCGCTATGGCGATGGCACTCGGCGCGCTCGCCCGACTTCACGAGTTGTATCGACATCTGCAGTGTGCGCGTGGTTGCTTTCTTTGTATCGAGCGCCGGATTGACGAGCTGCACCGTACGCCGTTTCGCCGCGTCGTCGATGCCACCGAGCCGAACCACCTCGCCCGATTCCATCAAGCAGGAATAAATCATCGACCAGGGCCAAAGGTACGGCACAAGCTCAGGATTCTTTTCGCGCGCCTGCCAATGGCCGGCCAGCGAGTGTTCTGAAAGACGCGCGTGGAGAGCTTTAAGCTCAGGCGTTTCTGGGAGTGCATGAGGGTCGCTCATAGTGTGCCTCGTAGATCCATCTGTAGTGACAAACTCTTGGTCCAGTTCGGAAAATCGCTCGCTTCCTTAAAGAAGACAAACACTACATACTTGTCATTCCGAGCGCAGCGAGGAATTTTCTTGAGCAAAATCAAACTCCGCCTCATTAGCAGTTAAAAGAGGAAATCATTCGATCTCATCGACACTGTTGGTTTTCGTCCCTTTTGGCCACACTATTTCAGAAGAAAATAATTTTCCAGCCCGTTGATATCAGTCAGTCCGAATCGCTCTTGGTGCTGAACCGTATTCAGGCTAGAGGTTGATGAGGAGTGGCATCCTTATGGCGTATGGCGAGCTTTTGCCGTTACAAAGCGAAACGAATCTCTTTTTTTTGGGCGAAGGTTATACCCCTACTGCTCGACACCAAAAACCTCGCGATCGAGCTGGGTCTGCGAGTACCGCAGGCGGTTGCGTACTTTTTTAACACCGCATCGGGACTAAAATATCTGGACGTGCTTCAGAAACCGGTGACTTAAGTCGAGAAGCTAATCGACTTTGTACCCGAGCTCCTTAGCCACGTCTCTGGCGATCCGCGCGTCGGTGATTTCTTCGAAGGCGATTTTCCTGCCGGTAAATTGTCCGAGAAGCTGTAACGACTTTACGATCTGTTCCATGCCTTCACGACTCGGCACACCGTTACCAGCCGCGCTCCGCTGATTGTCCGCAAACATTTCGTCGGCGACTTCTCGGTCCACGCGAATGGTGCGCATGATCAAATCCATCGCCTTCTCCTTCGATTGAAGCAAGGTTCGTTTGGCGAATTGCAGCGATCGGATCACACGCCTGAGCTCGTTGGTACGGTTTTGGATCGAAGCGTTCGACGCCGTCAGTCCGCCGAGCGGCATCTGCACATAACTGCTGATGTCAAGCAACTCGCGAAACCCTTTTTTCTTGGCGTGATAATTGAGCGGCGAGTTGAGCTGCGCCGATTCGATGGTGCCATTTTCCAAGCCGCTCATGAGCTGCGGTGCCCCCAAAGCAACGATAATGAAGTCTTTAGGATTTTCGCCGACTGCTTCCAGGGCGATTCTGAGCGCGACATCAGAGGTACCGCCGAGCCCAGTGAGCCCGATACGCTTGCCGCGTAATTCCTTGAGCGACTTAAATTCGGGTCGAGCCATTACCGAGTAGATCAATGATTCCGAGGCAAACCAGACCGCCTTGGAAGGCAAGCCCCTGAGTGTGGCCGCCACCGAGTTCGGGCCGACCCCGGCGACATAATGAATATCGCCGCTCGCCAATGCGGAGTTCGCCGCCTGCGAGCGCATCTGAATGATTTCCACATCGAGCCCGTTTTGCTCGAAAATCTTCCACTGCTGCGCCGCAAACAGAGCCAAACAGCAGATGGAAACATTGGGATAGGAAATACGGAGTTTGCTCCGCGCTTCCTGGGAAAACCCTGGCGAGGCAGCAATGAAAAAAAGAAGGGTTGCCGCTAGCACTGCAATGTAATGAGACCTCAGATGGTTACTATTTTTTTGCATTGATAGCCTCTGGGTTATGAACTCGAACGATTAACTTACAGCTCTAAATTTATCAGAGAATCCCTCGCCACCACGTTTAGTGGGGGAGAGGGCGGGGGGTGAGGGGGTTTTTCGCGTAGCCCCTCACCCCATCCCTCTCCCAGCGGGCAAGGGACAGCACATGACGCCCTGGAATCAGGACTGCCGATGCCGTATTTGCTCTGTGGCCGCAAGGTCGATCTCGAACTTGCGGCCTTCGGCGCGAATCACCACGCTGTAGTCGCGCCGCGCCGCTTCCATCGAAACGTATCCCGAACGGACATCGGCGAGCACCCGCTGGGGATCCCGTTCCATCGGCGGCCAAAATCCACCCCCGCCCCCCACCTCGACCAGAAAACCGTCGCCGGAATCGAGCGCAACATGACCCGTCGTCTTACCCGTCGGCAGTCTCTGCACCGTTCCGTCCTTGCGCACGATACTGAAACGATTGGCCATGGCATCTTTTCCACCGTGAAGTCCCCATGGCGCACAACGCGTCCGCTCCATGGCCGATTGGACACTTGCCGGCGCAACGACGCGAACTTCTTGCTCCACACCCAGTCCGCCGCGGAACTTGCCCGGCCCGCCGGAATCCTCGCGCAACCTTCTGTACGCGATAAAAATCGGACCTTTGCCTTCACCCGCTTCCACCGGTGTGTTATGCGTGTCGCCGTCGTTGATGCAAAACGTTGCATTTTGTCCGTCTCTATCGAAGAGCGCACCCCAACCACCGCCAGAAAGCGTCTGGGGAAAGTGAAACGCGCGACCCGTCTTCGGGTCGAGACCAAATGTGCGCGGCACCGCGAGATCGGCATGTTGACCGGCCATTACCCGCTCGGGACATGCCGGCGCGAGCGCTTTGAAAATCGTATCCGCCACAGTCATCGGCACAGTCATCCAGGTGCGCACGGGCGCCGGTTTCGTCGCACTTACGATCCGGCCCGGCGGCAAAATCACTTTGAGCGGCCGGAACGAGCCGTGGTTGATCGGCAAAAGCAGCGGTGTGGTGATAAATTTAAAAGCGACCTCCGACGCCGAGCGGCCTGCGGTCGTACCCGAATTGTATGGCCCGGCCACTTGCGGACTGACGCCGCTCAAATCGACGATCATCTCATCACCGCGCACTTCGAGGCGAACTTTGATGGGCACGGTCTTGCCCACGTTCACGCCATCGTCGTCCATGAAAGATTCGGCTTCATAGACTCCGTCGGGAATTTTTTCCACCGCGGCACGGGCGATCTTTTCACTCTGGTCGAAAATTCTTTGCACGCTTTGCTTGAATGCGTTGGCGCCGTAGCGTTGCAGGAGCCGGACAAGGCGGCGCTCGCCGGTCCGAATCGCAGCGATCTGGGCACGGAAGTCGCCCATCGCCAGTTCCGGCAGGCGGCAGTTGCTGCGGATGATCGCCGTGAGCTCGTCGTCCTGCTTGCCGCGCTTGTAAATTTTTACGAACGGCATCTGCAGCCCTTCGGAAAAAATATCGCGCGTGACTGCGCCCAGGACGCCGCCGACGTCCTGCCAATGACCCATCGACGACGAAAAAGCCACGAGCTCGCCCTCGTGAAATACCGGCAGGGTAAAAATCATGTGATTGAGGTGGCTGCCCATCACCTGCGGATCATTGGTGAGGAGAATATCGCCTGGGGAAATATTTTCTTTTCCCCAGTAGGAGATCTTGGCCTTGATGGCATCGGACAAACCGCGGATGAACATCGGCAAACCGAGCCCGATTGAAATGGTATTGCCCTCGGCATCGAAGAGCCCGACGGTGAAATCCTCCGCTTCGTAGATGATCATGTTATAAGCGGTGCGCATGAGATTGGATTTCATCTCATCGGTGATCGCGACCATAGCATTGCGGATGACCTCAGTCGTGAAGGCATCGACTTGGGAGTTGCGGCTTGTCT
>Ga0075425_100006183_pt1 | contig 12535 bp, 13 predicted proteins | sample SoiMethybrSBSTD4_FD_75300 | JGI IMG/M metagenome (GOLD analysis project Ga0075425, IMG submission 75300) | Bulk soil microbial communities from a Populus tree surrounding site in Tennessee, USA - Soil MetaG P. TD hybrid SBSTD4 | ecosystem: Environmental > Terrestrial > Soil > Tree plantation...
GGATTCCCTCCCGCGAAACCGGGCGTACCGTACAGCCAGACGATCACCCCCGGCGGCGGAACGGCGCCTTATACATTCGGTATTACCTCAGGCGCCCTCCCGCCGGGCCTGACGCTCAATGCCGCCACAGGAACCGTCTCAGGAACGCCGACGACGCAAGGCGTCTTCAATTTCGCACTCATAGTGACGGATGCAAACGGCTGCATCGGCACAATGGGCTGCAGTGTCGCCATGATTGTCGACATTCCGGCCGTCACGTTCTGGGAAGCCGCGCTTCTGATGGCCGTGATAGGCGTCATCGCCGTGAGAAGGATTGGTGCGCAATGACGAAAAAGTCGGCGCCGCGGTTTTGCGTAAATTGCGGTGAACCGCTGCCAAAACGCGCCAGGTACTGCAATGAATGCAAGACGCACCAGGGTTTGTGGCGTTTCGCGCCAATTACGGATCAAGCAATCGGCATCGTGCAGAAAGTGCTTGCCGTGATCGCCGCGGTTGGCGTGGCCGTTCCCCTCATCTATCAGTGGTTTTGGCCGTCGCGCACGTCCATCGATTTCAGTAATGCGACGACCGAAGTCATTCGTGTCAAAGTCGCGAATCACGGTCCTCGGCGCTCCACACTGATTGGCAATTATCTATTGCACTTTCCTCCTGATTTGCAGTTTGCAGACGTGCCATTGAAGCGGGCGCACGGCGACGTGGGTGACGTCAACGAAGCGAACGAGAGCCGGGAAATCGCTCTGACGGTCGACGAGCTCGAGATTGACGCAGGCAAGCCGCCGATCAGGCTCTCAGCAGATGACGTGCTGACTCGTATACGGCGAGTTCCAATGGAGAAGATGACGGTGACGATGTCCGTACTGGAGTCGAACGGCAAACTCCGGCCTCTGACCGTAACGCCGACCGTGGACCGACTCGTGAGGTTCATCGAGGGAAGGATGTCGCGTGATGAAAATCGCCCATAAGCTCACCGGCTGCCTCATTGTGATCGCGACGATCACGAGCATGCACGCCGATCCCGCTACAAAGATGCGGATCGCCATTGGAACGGGGTGCGCCGCGAATACGCCCGCAACTGTGTTTGTCGTTCTCAACGGCAACGAAAAGTTCAGAATCCTCGCGACAAAGAGGGGCGACTACTGGGAAGGTGAAACAGCCGGCTACTCTTATAACGCCAAGAAGAGCCGAGCCAGCCTTCGCGGAATTCACCCCGGAGGTGGCGGGCGGTCAGAATGTCAGAAGTCGGACGCGATCTATCTCGGCGACCAGAACACCGCGACCGGTTCGTTCCAGTTCGATTGCAATGATTTGAAGACTGAAGACGTACGCGTGGTTCTGTTCCCGCCTACGATCAAGGTCGGCTACACGCGCGGCTTCGCGTTGTGCGTGGATTGGGGCTTCTACGAGACCGGCATCCGGCAGATCACCGAGCTCTGGCCGAATGAGACGGTCCGCATTCATTTGGACTGGCCGAAGGACGACCATAACGCGCCGGGACTGATCTTGCTCGAGCCAGATCCGAAGCATCCGGAACGTTTGAAATTCACCGGGATAGCGGCGCGGCACGTTAATAAGAACCACGAGATCGATTTCCCAGGACTGACACAGGCGCTGATCGAACAGCGCGGTCGTGGAGTCGGCAGCGGTCCCACGCCTAGCTCGCCGGCAATCGACATCGACATCAAGCGATTCCAGTCGGATGGGCTGCAGAAGCTCGTCATAGAAGGCGTGAAGTGACGCGTCTGTACAAATCGCTTCTTATCCTGATCTTCATTGGCGCGGGCACGGCCACCGCCCAACAGCGTCCCATCTTCGATCCCGATGATTTCGTCGATCCCCGTCAGCATTCCGGGCCAGTGTTCATTTCACGTCTCATCGTCGGCGGCGCGTTAAAACCGAGCGATGACTATCGGCCGCTGCGGCAGAACACCGCCTTCGTGGTTGTCACGAACTCATTTTTCTGGAAGCGCATGCAGTTCGACTACAAGCACAGTGAGGAATTCGGCAGCATTTCCAATGATCCCGAGCCGGTCACCGCGTGCGGGTGCAAGCCGCCTCTCTATTTCCCGACGGCGCCGCCGCCGGGCGCGCCGCCGCTTGCGCCGCTGCCGGGCCCCAAAGATACGCTGCAGGCCGCGTGGTACGGCCTCGTCCCCGGCCGCGCCGGCGAGCCGAGTGTCATGCTGCGTTTTCGATTGACGGCGACGCGGCGAACGATGGCGACGGAAGTCCTCGATGCGGGCGGCCACAAACTTCCGTCATTGTCGGGGCGCGAGGAGTCAATCGGTCTCGACGCCGACACGTACTTCCGGATCGGCCGCCATAATGTCTTCGGGTCGCTCGTGTTCGCAAGAACGTCGCAGTCCGGCACGACGCACGATCGCAGCCAGAGCGAGCTCACATACACGAGCCGGTTTCCAGCGATCATCGCCGGCAAGGTGCTGATCCTGCCGAAGCTGACCGTCGGCGGCGTGACCGCCCGCGGCACGCGAAGCGTGAACGTCGTGAACCCGTCGTTCGAAGCGTTCTTTCATCAATCGTCGACGCGCGCGAACTACCATCTCGTCTGGAGCCCGCAGCGGACCAGAAGCGACGCGCGCGGATGGGAAACGCACAACCAGATCGCGTTTTACGTCGATCGCGCGCTCTACGTCGGACTTCGAGGTCCGAAGAAGTAATCCGATGCAGCCGCCGAATCCTAAGATCGGTAGTCGGCGTTCAGCGACACGTAGTCGTGCCCGAGGTCGCTCGACAACACGACCGCGCTGGCGTTGCCGCCGCCAAGATCGAGCTTGATCGGGACGCGCTCTTTCGCGAACACCTTCGCGGCGTCTTTCTCGCGATAGCTCGCGGGCTCGCCGTTCGTCACGAGTTGTACTTTGCCGGCGGCTAGTGAGACGCGCTTGATCGAGAAGCTTGCGCCGCTGCGGCCGAGGGCGGCGAGGATGCGGCCCCAATTCGGATCGCCGCCGTGCAGCGCGGTTTTCACGAGAGGTGAGGTGGCGACGGCGTGGGCGGCGAGCTTGGCGTCGCGCTCGCTCTTTGCGCCGCGCACTTCGAGCTCCATCACGCGGGTGGCGCCTTCGCCGTCGCGGACGATGAGCCAGGCGAGATCGCGGCAGACGGCGTCGAGCGCGCGTTGAAAGTCGGCGATGTCTTTGGTGGCCGGGTTGCCGAGTTTCCGGGATGCCAAGAGCAGCACCGTGTCGTTCGTCGACGTGTCGCCGTCGACGCTGATGGCGTTGAAGCTGCGATCGACGGCGAGCTTGAGGGCGCGCTGCAGCGTTTGCGGATCGAGATCGGCGTCGGTCATCACGAAGCCGAGCATCGTGGCCATGTTCGGGTGGATCATGCCGGCGCCTTTGGCGACTCCGACGATGCGGCCTCGCTTGCCGCCGAGCGTGAAGGTTGCTTGCGCGATCTTCGGGCCGACGTCGGTGGTGAGGATCGCGTGCGAGAGTGCGTCGATGCCGCCGCTGGAGAGGCGTGTGACGGCATCCGGCAGCGTGTCGGTGACTTTCTTGTGCGGCAGTACGACGCCGATCACGCCGGTCGATGCGAGAAAGATCTCATTCTCACTGCACGCGAGGAGCTGGGCGGCTTTGGTGCGCACGCGCTTCGCGGCGTCGAGTCCTTCTTTTCCCGTGACTGCGTTCGCGCAGCCGGCGTTCACGACGACACCCTTCACTTTGCCGCCGCTGGCTTTCAGCGCGGATCTCGACAGCACGACCGGTGCGGCCTGGAAGCGATTCTTCGTGAAGACGGCAGCAGCGTTCGCGCCGTCGGGCGCGACGATCAGCCCGAGGTCGGGACGCTTCTTGCGAATGCCGGCGCGGACGCCGGAGGCGAGGAATCCTTTTGGGAGTTTCATTTGAGCGATGCCGCCAGTTCGTCGAGAGTGCCGTTGCGAATGGCGTTGCCGACCATCTCGTGCGCTTCGCGGAACGGGATGCCGGTGGCGGCGAGCTTGTCGGCGTAGCTCGTGGCAACGAGAAGATCGCTCGACGCGGCGGCGCGCATCTTCTCGCGATTGAGTTGCAGTCCGTCGATGATCTCCGCGATCGCGGGAACGACCAGCGCGAGCACGGTGCGGATGCGGAAGAGCGGTTCTTTGTCGAGCTGCAGGTCTTTGTCGTACGCGAGCGGAAGACCTTTCAGCACGGCGAGGAGTCCTGTGAGCTCGCCGATGGCGCGTCCGGCGTGGCCGCGCGTCAGCTCGAGCACGTCGGGATTTTTCTTTTGCGGCATGCGCGACGAGCCGGTGGCCATCGTGTCGGGCAGCTCCGCGTAATTCGCTTCGTCGCTCGTGTAGAAGATCAGATCTTCGGCGAGGCGCGAGAGGTGCGAGAGCGTCATCGTCGCGGCGAACAGATAGTCGGCGGCGAAGTCGCGATCGGAGACGGCATCGAGCGAGCTCTTCGTCGCGCGCGCGAAACCGAGGGACTTTGCGAGCTTCTCGCGGTTGATCGGCAGCGGCGATCCGGCGAGCGCGCCGGAGCCGAGCGGGCATTCGTCGCCGCGATTCATGGCGTCGTCGAAGCGGGACGCGTCGCGCTTGAGCATCTCGATGTATGCGCCGCACCACATCGCGAACGTCACCGGCTCCGCCTGTTTCGAGTGCGTGTAGCCGGGCATTTTCGTCTCGGGCTCGGAACGCTTCTGCAGCGTCTCGCGCAGCGCGTCGATGTGCGAGATGGCATCGGCGCACGCTTTCTTCAGCCAGAGTTTGAGATCGGTCGCGACCTGATCGTTGCGCGAGCGGCCGGTGTGCAGTTTGCCGGCGAGCTTGCCGGCTTTCTCGTAGAGCTTCGCTTCGACGTACGAGTGCACGTCTTCGAAGTCGCCGCCGTTCGGAGGGTTGATCGACGCCAGCGCGTTCACGATGGCCTCGACTTCTTCCGACGTCAGCACGCCGCATTCGCCGATCGCGCGCGCCCAGGCGATCGAGCCCTGCACGTCTTCCGCGAACAACTCGCGGTCGAACGCGAAGGAGTCGTTGAGCGCGCGCAGGAGCTTCGAAGGCTCCGCGGCGAAGCGGCCGCCCCACATCATTGCTGGGCCACCCGCTCGACTGCCATCGGCGACAGCCGCTTGCGTCCGCGCAGCGGCAGTCCGAAGAGCTTGATGAAGCCGGCGGAGTCGGTGACGTCGTAGCCGGTCATGTCGAACGACGCCAGGTCCTGGCTGTAGAGCGAGTACGGCGACGTGCGCCCGACCACCATCGCATTGCCTTTGTAGAGCTTCAGCGTGACGGTGCCGGTCACACATTCCGTCAACTTGTTGACGAACGCGTCGAGCGCTTCTTTCAGCGGCGAGAACCACTGGCCGTTGTAGACGAGCTCCGCGTATTTTGTGGCCAGGCGTTCTTTCTCGTGCGCGCTGTCGCGATCGAGCGTGATCGACTCGAGCGCTTTGAGTGCAGTGACGAGCAGCGTGCCGCCCGGCGTCTCGTACACGCCGCGCGACTTGATGCCGATGAGCCGGTTCTCGACGATGTCGGCGCGGCCGACGCCGTGGCGTCCGCCGATGTCGTTGAGGCGCATCACCAGATCCGCGGGCGTGAGCTGCACGCCATTGACGGCGACCGGCGTTCCTTCATCGAACGTGATCGTCACTTTCTCCGGCGTGTCGGGCGCGTTCTGCGGATCGGCCGTGAGCTTGAACATCGACGCTTCCGGCTCGAACGACGGATCCTCAAGCGGTCCGCCTTCGTGCGAGAGGTGCCACAGATTGCGGTCGCGCGAGTACGGATCCTTCTTCGTCACCGGAACGGGGATGTTGCGCGCGGCGGCGAAGTCGATCGCGTCTTCGCGCGAGACGATCGGCCACTCGCGCCACGGCGCGACGATCGCCAGCTCCGGCGCGAGCGCCTGATACGCCAGCTCGAAGCGCACTTGATCGTTGCCCTTGCCGGTGCAGCCGTGCGCGAGCGCGTCGCAGCCGGTCATCAATGCCACTTCGACCTGTTTGCGCGCGATGAGCGGGCGCGCCGTCGACGTGCCGAGAAGGTAGTCGCGCTCGTAGATCGCGCCCGCTTTGAGGACGGGGAAGAGATAGTCGGCGGCGAATTCTTCTTTCGCGTCGATGAGATGGAAGTCGCACGCGCCGGTGCGATACGCCTTCTCCGCCAGTCCGGAAGTCTCTTCGGCCTGGCCGACGTCGACAGCCACTGCAACGACGTCGCAGCCGTAGTTTTCCTTCAGCCACGGAATGATGATCGAGGTGTCGAGTCCGCCCGAGTAGGCGAGTGCGGCTTTCTTGATCGGCTTCTTCATTTTTCTGTTCTCACGCTGCTTCTTCGCTGGACAGGCGGGGGCGCCTATCCTCCATTGGAGCGAGGATCGCGTCCAATGCGTTGATGAATTCGATGAATGCTTTCTTCGGCGTGATGTACGGCGGCAGAAGGCGGATCACGTTCGTGCGCGCGGTGCCGACGACGAATCCTTTTTCCAGCAGCTCCTTCTGCACGGGCGATGCAGCGCGATCGAGCTCGATGCCCCACATGAATCCGCTGCCGCGCACGTCGACGATCGATGCGTGTTTCGTCTTGAGCGACTCGAATTCGCGCGCGAGCCATTCGCCGTAGGCGGCGGCGCGATTCACGAGCGCGCTGCGCTTGATCTCATCCAGAACGATGACGCCGAGACGGCAGGCGACCGGATTGCCGCCGAAGGTCGTGCCGTGGTGTCCCGGCTTCACCAGTCCTTCGATGGCGTGACCGGTGATCACGGCGCCGAGCGGCAGTCCGCCGCCGAGCGGTTTTGCGAGCGTGACGATGTCGGGAGTGACGCCGCTCTTCTGAAACGCGAACATCGTTCCGGTGCGCCCGAGTCCGCACTGGATCTCGTCGAAGACGAGAATCGCGCCGCTGCGATCGGCGATCCTGCGCGCGGCGGCGAGGTATTCGTCGGTCAGCGGGATGATGCCGCCTTCGCCCATCACCGGCTCGAGGAAGATCGCGCAGGTGTTCTCGTTCACTGCCGCTTCGAGTGCGGCGACGTCGTTCGGCGCGACGAACTTCGCGCCCGGCACGAGCGGCACGAACGGTGTGCGATACGCCTCGTGTCCGGTCATCGCCAGCGATCCCATCGTGCGGCCGTGGAAGCTCTCTTCGAGCGCGACGACTTCGCTGCGTCCGGGATTGGCGAGGCGCGCGAACTTCAGCGCCGCTTCGTTCGCTTCCGTGCCGCTGTTGCAGAAGAACGCGCGCGTCAGGCCGCTCGCGCGCACGAGCTCTTCGGCGAGGATGCCCTGCGCCGGGTGATAGAAGAGATTCGAGATGTGCAGCAGCGCGTCCGACTCGTCGCGCAGCGCTTTGACGAGACGCGGATGGCGATGGCCGAGGACGTTGACGGCGATGCCGCCGAGAAGGTCCCAGTACTCCTTGCCGTCGGCGTCGATGAGTCGCGCGCCCTTGCCGCTGCGCGGATGAAACGCGGTGCGCGCGTACGTGCCGAGGACGAAGTTGCGCTCGCGCGCTTCGACTGCTTCGGGGGATTCGTCATGCAGCAACAAGGTTCGTACCTCCGTTTTCGCCGATGGCGATTTGATTCACGCCGTTCTGCAGCGCGTGCAGCGCGGCTTGGAGTTTCGGTTTCATTCCGCCGGTGACGTTGTCGATCCACTCTTCGACGGCATTCGCGTGCAGCGACGAGACGACGGCACCGTTTTCGTCGAGGAGTCCGGCGACGTCGGTGATGAATTGCAGCGAGTCCGCTTTCATCGCCACGGCGACGGCGGCAGCGGCGCTGTCCGCATTCACGTTCAGCGCGGGTGCGACGCACGAGATCACCGGCAGCGTGTCGTTCACGTCGATCGGCTTCGCGCCGATCACGCGGCCGACGTTGAGCAGATCGATGCCGTCGATCGGTGGATGCTTCTCCGCGATCAGAATCGACGATCCGCTGATGCCTTCCGCGTTGACGCCGAGCGCGAGCAGCTCGCTGACGATCAATGGATTCACGACGTGATCGAGCACGTCGACGACGATCTCCAGCGTGACGTCGTCGGTGATCCGCAGGCCGGCGTGCGTTTTCTTCGCGATGCCGCGCTTCGCCAGCGCCGCGTCGATGTGCTTTCCGCCACCGTGCACGATCACGAGCTCTTCGCCGCGATGCCACGCGCGCGCGATCTCGCGCAGCACGGCGTCGCGGCGCTGCGCGTCGTCGAGGAGAGAGCCGCCGAGCTTGATGACGTTCATCTAGATCAGCCCTTCCGTCTCGTCGAATCCGTACATCCGGTTGAAGTTCTGCACCGCTTGCGATGCGGCGCCTTTGAGCAGGTTGTCGATGACCGAGACGATCACGGCGCGTCTGCCGCCTTGCAGCAGTTGGAATCCGATCTCGCAGCGCGGCGTGTTGATGACGCTCTTCAGCTCCGGCAGTTTTCCCGCCTTCAGCACCCGCACGAACGGCGCATTTGCATACGCCTCGGCATATGTGTTCGCGATCTCCTCTTCGGTCACCGTGTGCGTGAAGGCGACGTGCATCGTCGACAGGATTCCGCGCACGGTCGGCAGCAGATGCGGAACGAAGACGAGCGTGGCGCGATCGCCGAGGTGAAGTCCCTGGCGGATCTCCGGCTCGTGCCGGTGCTGGCCGACGCTGTACGCCTTGAAGTTGCCGTAGAGCTCAGCGAACGACCACGCCACGTCCGACTTCTTGCCGGCGCCGGAGACGCCGCTCTTCGAGTCGCAGATGACCGGCTGATCGCGATCGAGGATGAACGTCAACGGGCGCAGCGCCAGGAGGATCGACGTCGGATAGCAGCCGGGGTTCGCGACGAGCCGCGCTTTTTTCAGCTCGCCGTTGCACCACTCGGGAAGTCCGTAGACGGCTTCGTTGAGGAGCTGCGGATTCTCGTGCGTGAAGCCGTACCACGCCGGATAGAGCTGCGGCTGGTTGAGGCGGAACGCGCCGGAGAGGTCGATGACTTTGATATCGAGGTCGAGGAGCTTCGGCGCGACGCTCGCGGAGACTTCGTTGGGCGTGGCCAGGAACGCCACTTTCGCGCCGCTCGCTTTGATCGCATCGAACGAGAAATCGGTCGACGAATACGCCGCGGCCAGTTCCGCGTGCGGATGCCGCTCGAGGATTGCGACGAGCTCCTCACCGGCGTAGCCGGTGGCTCCGAGTACGGCAGTCTTGATGTTCATCGTGAATTCCGCGCCGTGGCGATGCCGGCGGTTTCCTGAATGTGCCGCGCCAGCGCTGAGGCGGCGTGCGACGTGGCGAGGGCGATGAAGATCGTGTCGTCGCCTCCGATGGTGCCGAGGACTTCGTCGAGCTGCGCGGCGTCGATTGCCGAAGCGAGCGGTTGCGCGGCAGCGATCGGCGTGCGGATGACGACGAGGTTTCCCGCCGCTTGGGCGGAGAGCACCGAGGTGCGGACGAGACGATTCACGCGCTCTTCGCGATCTTCACGAAGAGTGAAGGCGCTGATGTTGGTGACGGTGGCGAGCGAGCCGGGAACGACGTAGCCGGCCGGCGACTTGGCGACGCCGAGCTCGCGGAGGTCGCGGGAGAGCGTCGGCTGCGTGACTTTGAAGCCGCGCTTGCGCAGGAGCGGGAGGAGCTCCTCCTGCGAGTGGACGGCGCTCTGGCCGATGATCGCCAGGATCTCCTCGCGCCGCCGCGCTCCTTCCGATGCTGCATGAATATTCATCATTGCGAATTTTTATGCAAATCTCGGGGAATGTCAACAAAGAAGAGGAGGGGATATTTCAACCGCAACTTCCGGATAGTTCTCCCGTCGAGACCGGCGCATCTTGTGGGTCATGAACATCACGATTGCTTCGCTTCCGCAGTCCTTCGTCATCGCCGCCCGCACGCAGTCGCGCGATGCGCTGGCGCAGCCCGTCCGCCGCGTCGTCGCCGAGGGCGGCGAGCCGTGTCGCGACGTCTTGCGCCGCGCGCAACCGGGCGAGAAGTTGATCCTCTGCAGCTTCTCGCCGTTCACGGTCGAAGGTCCGTATCGAGAGTTCGGTCCGGTGTTCGTGCTGGCGAATGAATCGGCCGAAGAGGTGAGCCGGAACAAATTGCCGCTCGACGGCTACTTTCGCGATCGTTTCGTGCTGCGCGCGTACTCGAAAGAGGAGGCGATCCTCGCCGCCGAGCTGGTCACGCCGGACGACGCGGAGCAGACGCTCGAGCGCTTCCTCTCGCGCGACGACGTCGCCTTCGTGCACGCCCGTTTTCCGACGTACGGCTGCTTCGCGTGCCGCATCGACCGGGCGTAATGCGTGCATGCCGGAGGCGCAGGAGACCTCCCCATGTCACGTGTCGAACGGATCGAGCCGAACGAGCAGGACCGCCTCCGCCGCGCGCGCGAACATCGCGAACTGCAGCCGAACCCGCGAAAAATCTCCCGCACGCCCGGACTCGCCGAAGGTGATGAACTTACTGTGGATGAGGCTTTGAAGAATCAGGAAAGAAAAGCTTAAAGGACTGAGGACTGAGGACTGAGAGGGGGGACCCCCCTTTCACCTCAGTCCTCAGTCCTCAGTCCTAATCTTTTTCTTCCCAATTCGTCGCGCGCATCTCTTCAACGCGTCCGTCGACGAAGATGATCGTCGTATCGAGCTTGCGGGCGTAGTCGGTCACGTAACTCCACATCTCGACGACTTTGCCGTCGAATCGGGCGCGGGCTTCGCGGCGCTCGGGATCTTTGCCCATGATCGCGCGCACTTCCGCGAGCGTTTGGCCCACCTTGATTCGACCGATGTTCCGCTCATTCTCCTCGGCGCGATTCCACATCACGCGCGGCACGTAGACGCAGCCGGCGAAGAGCGCCAGGGCGAGCAGATGGGTCAGCGTTCGCGCAATACGCGGGTCAACTCTTGTCAAGTGATCGACCTCGTACCCACGTTTTTGGCACTTTCCTCTCTGAGGACCGGTGGCAGCGAACTTGCCAATAGCCTACCCCTCGTAGAGAGCCAGCCCAGCTCTACCTTTCGAGCCCAACGGACCGTTTGGAGGACGAGGAATGCGCAGAGCTCTCTGGTTGGTCCTTCTTTTCGTCGCGCAGCCGATTCTCGCACAGTGCGGAGTGGAGCGATGGTCGGTGAAAACCGGCACCGATCCCGACGTCGGCCTGATCAACATGAGCGCGTCGACCGCGACGACGATCCAGTCGCTGCGCGCTCTCGCGACGCCGGCGACGCTGCCATCGAGCAACCGCGTGCAGCCGACGGAGACGACGATCTTCACGCTCAACGCCACGCTCACGCAGTACAAGCTCGAGAGCGACTCCGACTATCACCTCGTGCTCAGCGACGCCTCCGGCAACACGATGATCGGCGAGATCCCTTCGCCGAACTGCGTCGGCGCCGGTAGCCCATTCGGTCCCGGGATCCAGAGTGCACGTGCGCAGTTCGACGCGCGCTTCAATGCTACGACGTCATTCCAGACGGCGAACATCCCGGTGGCGATCAAGGGCGTCGGCTTCTTCGACTTCCTGCACGGGCAAACCGGCGTCGCGCCGAACGGCATCGAGCTGCACGCGATTCTCGACATCGTCTTCAATCCTTCCGCTGCCGACTTCACGCTCGCGAACGCGCCGACCTCGCTCTCGCTGACGCAAGGCACGTCGGGCAACAGCACGATCACGACGACGGTCTCGGGCGGCTTCAACTCCGCCGTCTCGCTGAGCGCGAGCGGATTGCCGAGCGGCGCGAGCGCGACCTTCTCGCCCGCCTCGATCGCTGCGCCGGGATCGGGGTCATCGACGCTGACCATCAGCACGTCGTCGACGACACCGGCGGGCACGTACAGCATCACGATCACCGGATCGGGCGGCGGCAAGACGCACACGTCGACACTCTCGCTCACGGTCAACGCATCGGGCGGTGGAGGAAGCGGAACCGAAGCGCTGACCGACGGCGGATTCGAGTCCGCAACGTCGTCGACGAACTCCGCGCCGGGATGGAGCGGAACGTCGAGCGTTGCGGGACACAACACGATCGTCGTCGGCACCGGCAACGCGCACGCCGGCTCGGCGAACGGCTACTTCGGCAGCGCGAACAGCGAGACCGACACACTGACGCAGACGTTCAGCATTCCGTCGACGGTCTCGAACGCGTCGCTGACGTTCTGGACGAACATCGTTACGAGCGAGACGACGACCACCACCGCGTTCGACACGCTCAAAGTCGAGATCCACAATTCGTCCGGCACGCTGCTCGCGACGCCACTCACGCTCAGCAATCTCAACGCGACTTCGGACAGCAACACCACCGGCACGTACTTCAAGCCGGCCGCGATCGATCTGACGACGTACAAGGGACAGACGCTGCAGCTCGTCTTCCGCGCCTCCACCGACTCGTCGCTCGCGACGACGTTCCGCATCGACGACGTCTCCGTCGCGCTCACCGCAGGCACCGGCGGCAGCGCCCCGACGATTACGAGCTTCTCACCGGCGTCCGGCGCAACCGGCGCGAGCGTCACGGTCAGCGGCACGAACTTCACCGGCGCCACGAGCGTGAAGTTCAACGGCCAGACGGCATCGTTCAGCGTGACGAATTCGACGACGATCAGCGCGA
>Ga0075425_100006188_pt1 | contig 12532 bp, 9 predicted proteins | sample SoiMethybrSBSTD4_FD_75300 | JGI IMG/M metagenome (GOLD analysis project Ga0075425, IMG submission 75300) | Bulk soil microbial communities from a Populus tree surrounding site in Tennessee, USA - Soil MetaG P. TD hybrid SBSTD4 | ecosystem: Environmental > Terrestrial > Soil > Tree plantation...
TGGTCGCGGTCAACTGTGCAGGCCTTCCGGAAACGCTTCTGGAATCCGAGCTCTTCGGTCACGTGAAGGGCAGTTTTACAGGCGCGTACCGGGACAAACAGGGCAAGCTGGAGATGGCCGACCGGGGCAGTATCTTCCTCGATGAAATCGGTGAGATGACGCTGCGGATGCAGGGCCTTCTGCTCCGGTTCATGGAAACCGGTGAGCTGCAGAAGGTGGGTGCCGACCGGATCGCCGGCCGCGTCAATGTGCGCGTCATCGCGGCGACCAACCGCAACCTGCGCGACATGATCACCGAAGGGACGTTCCGCGAGGATCTGTTCTACCGCCTCAACGTCATCCATCTGGTCGTGCCGCCGCTGCGCGAGCGTCGCGAAGACATTCCGGCGCTCATCGACTATTTCATGACTCGGTTCACGCGAAACAATGGCCACCCGGTGAAGTTCATCTCGCCGGAAGCGAACAAGCTGCTCTGCGAGTACTCGTGGCCGGGGAACGTGCGTGAGCTCGAGAATGTCATCGAGCGCCTGGTCGTGACCGGCCGCACCGAATCGGTGATGCCCGACAGCCTGCCGATGGAGGTCCGATCACAGCAGGCCATCGGCTTGCGTCCCAAGAAGGAGCGGCGCCGCACGGTTGCCGACGACCTGTACAAGAAGCTGGTCGAGGAGCGTGAGTCGTTCTGGACCGTCGTCTATCCGCTCTACATGCAGCGAGAAATCACGCGCGGCAATGTGCGCGATCTCGTGCGCAAGGGTCTGGAGGACGCGCGCGGCAACTACAAGATCGTCGCGAAGCTTTTCAACATGGAATCACGCGATTACAAACGGTTTCTGAATTTCCTGCGCAAGCACGATTGCCAGTTGCCGTTCAAGGAGTACCGGCAATGAGCGAGCGAGTATTGGCGCGTCCGTTTGTGACTGTGGCAGCGGTGATGATGATCGGGAACGCTGCCGCGCTGGGCGCGCAGGGGCAGCAGCCGTCGTCTCCTGCAGCACCAGCGCCGCAGGTCGTCGCAACCGACAGCGCCGGTGTGATTCCGCCGCCCGATTACATCATCGGGCCGGAGGACCAGCTCTCGATCGTCTTTTATCAAGACAAGGACATGACCGCCGATGTCATCGTCCGCCCCGACGGCAAGATTTCGCTGCCACTGCTGAACGATGTCCAGGCGAGCGGGCTCACGCCGGACCAGCTGCGTCAACGGATCATCGGCGATGCGAAACGTTTGATCCAGGACCCCAAGCCGACGGTAGTTGTTCGCCAGATCAACAGCCGCAAGGTGTTCATCACCGGCGCAGTTGAGCATCCAGGCAACTTTCCGTTGATGGGCCCGACAACCGTCCTGCAACTCATCGCACTCGCGGGTGGTATCAAGGAATTCGCGGATGCGAAGAAGATCCTCATCATCCGTAACGAAGGTGGTCGCGCGGAGACGTTCAACTTCAATTACAAGGACGTTGTGAGCCAGAAGAACATGGCGCAGAACATCCTTCTCCGGCCGGGAGATACTGTTGTCGTTCCGTAACATCCGGGCCGGGCGGTGGTTCTGCCCGAATCCTCTGTCGGTCGCGACGCTCGCAATCGCACTGTGCATTGCGGCACCGGCGTTTGCGCAGGACCGAATGCCCAGGCGGCCCTATCGAGGATTGTTCGGCGGAAATTCGAATCCCAACCGTCAGCTTAGTTTTCAGTGGTCAGGCGTGGGTGTGTACGACGACAACGTGACCGAAGGTACGAGCCGCTACGATCCGCGGTATCAAAAGAGCGGCACGTACGGTTTGATCGGCAGTGGCCTCTCCTTCAACATGCGATCGGGTCGCGATTCGTTGCTCACGATAACCGCTCGCGGCACGACGCGATATTTCTCCGACCTGCAGGAGTTCGACCTGCTTGAAGCCGGTGGTGTGATCGGCTATTCGACAACCTTCGGCCGTACTGTGAAGCTCGCTCTGATACAGGGATTCAGCTACCAGCCGTTCTACCAACTCGATTTTCTTGGTGCGACGCTTCCGGTCATCACGACGACCGACGACGGCGTCGAGGCAACGCCGCAATCACCAGACTCGCGCGATGTGCCTCTCACGTCGCTCGACTCGCAGCAGTTCAGCGGCGCTGTCACCGTCAGCCGCTCCCTCGGCAGGCGATCATCGATCGCCGCCGGGTTCAGCTATCGGCTCACGAACTTCGCGGACAACTCGCGCCCATTCTTCTGGCGCGAGGTCGGCGCGGATTTTTCGCACAGTCTCGACCAGTACATTGCCTTGCGGCTTGGCTATCATTACGGGCTTCAGCAAGACGACATCAACGTCGATTTGCCGGCGACCGTGAATCAGAATGTCGACATTGGGTTGGTCTACGGCCGACCGATCTCGCGGTCGCGCCGCACACACGTGAACTTCTCGTCAGGATCGAGCATCGTCAACTATCTGAACAAGCAGTATTTTGTCGTGACTGGGGACGCCGGTCTGCGCCGCGAATTAGGCCGGACGTGGAATGCGGGCCTGACATACCATCGCGGCGTACAGTTCGTGGAGGGTCTGACCGGACCCCTTCAGGCGGATTCCGTCGAAGCAAGACTCGCGGGCCTTGTCTCCCGCCGGTTCGATGTGTGGATGTCCGGCGGCTATTCGAACGGACAGCTTGGCCTGGGAAGCACCGGTACCGGCTACGATACTTTCCTGGTCGGTACTGGCGTGCGTTATGCGTTCGCGAGAACGTTATCGTTTCAGGCCGAGTACCAGTACTACATGTACGACTTCGCGCAAACCGCGCGACTGCCAACCGGCGTCCCGTCGACGGTGAACCGCAACAGCGTGCGTATCGGTCTCACCGGCTGGCTTCCTCTGCTGGGCCGGTAACGACGCGCCACTACCGAAGCAATGACGCTCCAGCGTCTTGATGCTCGATGGTCGTGTGTACGGCGCAAGACGGGGACGTAGCTGCGTTCGATCCCACAGTCATGGCAGAACAGAACGGAGTCGCGGCCGGAACAGTGAGAGCTGCACAACTCGCACTTGACACGGTGTCGCACTCATGGTCGCAGAAGGAGTTTCAGGAACGTTGGCAAGAGCGGTTTTGATCGGCGCCGGGCAAATCGCCCGACAGCACCTCGGATGCCTCGAGTCCATTCCGGGCGTGGAGATTGCCGCAGTCTGTGACTTATCTCCGTCGGTGGCGCGGGCCGCGGCGGAGCGTCATCGCGCGAAGACCTGGTTCACCGACTACAAGTTGATGCTCGCTGAGGTGCGTCCCGACGTCGTGCATGTCACGACGCCGCCGACCTCGCATTTTCGCCTGGCCATGGACTCGCTCGCGATGGATGCCCACGTCATCGTCGAAAAGCCAGCCACGATAACGCTCGCCGAAGTCGAGCAGTTGCTCGCGCGAGCGTCGGATCGCCGGCGTATGCTGCTCGAGGACTATAACTACCTCTATAGCGCGGCAACGCTCGAGATTCGGCGCCTGATCGAATCGGGCGAGTTGGGCGCGGTCGTGCACGTCGACGTGGCGATTTGTCTGAACATCCTCGGACCGGAGGGCTTTGCCGATCCAAATTCACCGCATCCGTGCCTGACGATGGCCGGCGGGGCGATTGCCGATTTCCTCCCTCACCTCGCGTCGCTCGCCCACTGTTTTATCGGCCCTCACGTGCGCGCCGAGGCGATTTGGCGCAAACGGTCGAACACGATTCTGCCCTACGACGAGTTTCGAGCCATGGTTGACGGAGAGCGCGCCACAGCCTCGTTGAGCTTCTCGTCAGCGGCGCAGCCCGATGCATTCTGGCTGCGTGTGTACGGTGAACGGGTGCTCGCGTCGGCGAACCTGTTCGAGAAACGGTTCACAACAGAGCGTCTACGGCCGGGACCGAAGCCGCTACAACCGCTGCGCAACGGTCTCGAGGAAGGTCGCGCGATTCGGAACGCCGCTGTCGGCACTCTGTGGAGAAAATTTCGCGGCGGCCCTGGTTCGTACGACGGGCTGTACGAACTGCTTCGCCGAACTTACCGTGCGCTCGGAACGACTGAGGCCATGCCCGTCTCCGCTCAACAGGTGCTTGAAGTCAATCGCCTCGTTGATGCACTCAAACCAGTTAGGCAGGCATGAAGATCCTCGTCACAGGCGCAAACGGCTTCCTCGGGCGGCACGTCGTCTCCGCCGCGCTCGCGCGCGGCTTGGAGGTCCGCATCCTGGTCAGGCCAGCGGCGGCACTCGAGCGGCTACCCTGGGCAGGATCCGTCGATGTCTTCAGAGCTGACTTACGGTCGGCTTCAAATCTCGCGCAGGCATTCGACGGTGTCGACGTCCTCGTCCATCTCGCGGCGGCCGTCAGCGGTGGGGAGGATGCGCAGTTTGCGGCGACCGTAGTCGGCACCGAACGGTTGCTTGATGCGATGTCGCGAACGCCGTGCCGTCGCGTCGTGCTGGCCAGCAGTTTTTCGGTTTATGACTGGAGCGCGATCCGGGGAACGTTGACCGAGGACTCACCGCTCGAATCGCCGCCCGACTTGTACCGGCGCGACGGTTACTCTATTGCGAAGTCATGGCAGGAGCGGGTCACGAGAGAGTACGCCGCGAAATTCGGCTGGGCTCTGACGGTCCTGCGCCCCGGATTCATCTGGGGCCGCGATCACGCGTACCTGGCTGCGTTAGGGCAGCAGGTCGGACCCGTGCATTTCGTGATCGGGCCGATGACGCACATTCCGATGACGCACGTCGAGAACTGTGCCGATTTGTTTGTCGTCGCAGCCATGGATCCGCGCGCGGAAGGGCAGACCTTCAACGTCGTCGACGGGCCAGGGGAGCGGATCTGGAGTTTCCTCGGCAATTACATCACCGGGATGAGAGAGCGCGGCTGGCGCATTCCCGTGCCGTACACGCTCGCGTACGGACTGGTGAAACTGGGCTACGAGACTGTGTTTCGTCGCAATGACAAGTTGCCGCAAATTCTGATTCCGATGCGTTTTGAATCGCGGTTGAAGCCGCTAAAGTACACCTACGAGCGAGCTAACCGAGTGCTGGGCTGGACACCTCCGCTTTCCTTCGAGCAAACACTCGATCGGACGTTCGGCCCGACAACAGTCTGAGCAGCGAGAAAGCACGCACTCTTTACCTGCCACTCCCCCCAAGCGGTCCTAACATTCCTGAAACCGATCTGCTAAGAGCGAAATAGGTGAGCCGGACCGGGGAGGGCCATTTGGTGCGACTGAAGGCCAGTTTTACACACCGCCGGTAGGTTTCCGGCAGGGGGTTACGGTAAAATGCCCCCAACCTCAGCCGTCTATTAGGACTCTGAACCCAGGGCACAAACGGGGAGAACTGTCAGTTTTCTTGCATGATCCTAGCCCGGGGCTCCTGGCGATCCAGCTTGCCCTGCTGGGCCCGGCCGACAATCTGGCCGACAATCTATTGTTGTTCCGTGTGGGCGGTGATCTGCTCGGCCCGAGCCGGTTTTGCAGGAGTTTGAGATGGAAGATGTGTTGACGAGTGCTCGCTCGGCAAGAATGTCGCTCGCGCGCCGGATCGTCGCCGGGGCATTTTCGATCTGCGGTTTGATTCTGTTGTCGGGCCACGTATCCGGGCAGTCGGGTGTTTATACGCTTCCCAACGACCGAGCCACGGTCTGGAAGCCAGGCGTTACCTATAACGGCGGCATTCCAACAACGCGAACCCAATGCGGCGCGACTTTGACGCCGAGCGGCGGTAACGATCTCAGCCAGATTCAGAACGCCATCAACGCTTGTACCGCGAACAAATATGTGCTGTTGGGGCCAGGCACGTTTACCATTTCCGGGTCCGGCCAGAGTATCGCGATCACCAAGAGCAATGTAACGCTGCGAGGTTCCGGACCGGGTGTGACGATTCTGACCCGCTCTGACGGCGCAGTGGATGGCTCGTACTTCATGAATGCCGCTGCCCCGATTGTTTGGGTCGGTCCGAATCGTTTTCCCAGCCGTCCGAGCACCGGCTACGACTTCACAGGCGCAGGGGGAGTTGACGGTGCGAACTCCGTGACGCTCGCGTCAGCGCCAACCGGTGGATTCACTGCGGGACAGATCGTTCTCGTGGACGAACTATCCGGGGCGACATACCAAACCGATCCGAATGGACGCGGGCTAATCCTGATGTCGCCGGATGGCAAGGTGACCTATCAGTGTCACCAACCCGGCCTCAGTACAGACGACTGTCGGAAGAATGCATATTCCCGTACCGATCGCATCACCCAGGAATTCAAGGAAGTGGCGAGCTGGAATGCCAGCACCATGACCCTGACGTTCACGTCGCCCTTCCACACGGCCTACCGGGTCTCGAATAGCGCGCAGGTCGCGCCATTTCCAGCCGGCAATACACCGGTCACCGGTGTCGGAATCGAGGAGATGACTATTTCGCGCGGCGACGCGGGCAATGTGCTGTTCAACGCGACCGCGTATTGCTGGGTGCGAAGAGTTGAGATCACGAAATGGCTCAACGAGGGGATCAAGTTCGAGAACAGTTTTCGTGGTGAGATGCGCGAGTCATATGTGCACACACCCGTTTACTTTGAGCCGGGGGGCGGAAGCTACAACATCGCGATCGACACCGGCTCGTCCGAAATCCTGATTGAAAACAGTATTTCGCGCGACGCCGACAAGGTTATCGTGACTCGCGGAGCCGGCTCCGGTTCGGTCGTCGCGTATAACTACATGGACGATGGCCACATCGGATCCAGCCCTGGCTGGCAGGAAATGGGCGTCGGTGGTTCGCACTTCGTGGGTTCGCATCACATGCTCTTCGAAGGCAATTGGGGCTACAACGGCGACAACGACAAGACGCACGGAAACTCGAATACCCACACCTATTTCCGTAACCTTCTGCGCGGGAAGCGCACAGGTTACAGCGACGACAGCGGCAACGGCAGCACGCGCGCGGCCGGCGTGACGGGTACCACGTATTACATGAGTTACGTCGGCAACGTCCTTGGTGCGCAGGGGCAAATGACTGGATGGGCCTACGAGTCTGCCTCTGGGCCTGGCGGCAGCGCCGGTATCTGGAAAATGGGCTGGGATGACTGGTCGCCATACCCGCGAGATCCGATGTCGACCTCCACAACTATCAGGGATGGCAATTTCGACTATCTCACCAATCAAGTGCACTGGCATGGTCTGGGAGGCAGTGGGCCTTCGAATGGCTTGACGCCTCCCGCCGTCAGCCTGCTTCCCAACTCGATGTATCTGTCGGCGAAGCCGTGGTTCTTCAGCGGCTATACCTGGCCCTGGGTTGACGCGACCGGCACGACGAAGGTCTACACCCTGCCGGCAAAGGCTCGGTACGACGCCGGTACGCCCTTCGCGGGCACCGGAGGAACGCTGCCGACGCCGCCGACTGCGCCTAGGAACTTGCGCATTATCAAGTAGGAGTACCGCAAGGCAGAGTGGATCACGCCACGCCCGCGGCGTTCGTCAGAGGGCCGCGGGTGAATCGGTAAGGATGGGGGCGTTCGACGGAACGCGGGCCGCCGTTTTCGCGGAGTCTCCAAACCGATCCTTGAGTTCCAGGAAACGCCGCTCGAAGTACTCGTAGCTCACCACCGAAATAAGCAGGGATAGCCCTACCCCGATGGCGACCTGGATCGCTGCGGCAACCATGTGGTTGTGCACAACGGTTTGCAGCACCGGGATCAAGGGGTGCGCTGCAAGGACGTAAGAAATCAGCCCGTGAAACACGTAAAGACCGTAGCTGTACTTGCCGAACATTCGGAGCCACGGCGCGCGCAGCATCGCACGGCTTCGAGTCAAGCCAGGATGATACGCGGCGGCGTAGATGCAACCACCGAACATGATCGCCAGGAACGTCGTTCGCAATTGCAGGCTGATTGCGTCGAGTTGCGGGTCGAACACATGCCACAGGGAAACGCCGATCACACCGGCGAAGGCGGCGGCCGTCATCGCGCCGAGCCGCGCCGGATTCAACGAGACAGATCCGCGGGCTGCAATCGCGAACCACGCCCCGATGCACAGACCGTCCAGTCTGCAGGGTGTCAGGACGCCCGCGTACAACATGTCTGGCGCCAGCGATTCGAACGTCATTCGCAGCGCCAGCGCGGTCGCGGAGAACAGAACGCAGCCCCAGAGCGCGCCGCGGCGGCTCAAGAGCAGAATCACCATCGGCCAAAGAAAATAGAAATGTTCTTCGACGGCCAATGACCAGAAGTGACTGAGGTACGGAATCGAGAACGACGTTTGTGAGCCGAGGTAGTAGTTTGTCAGGTACGGCCACACCCAGCCCTGCGTCGCTTGCATCTCGAGTAACGACGCGTCGTACCGCGCGAGTACGCCGATCGGGAGAACGACGAAGAGCAGCGTCAGGACGGCGTAGTACAGCGGGAAGATGCGAAGCGTTCGCCGGATGTAGAAGTTCCGAAAGTAATGCGGCCGACCCTTCGCCTCGAGCAGAATGCCGGTGATGAGAAACACTGAAAGGACGAAAAAGAGGTCGACCCCCCACAGGCCGTAGCCGGCGACCTTGACGAGCGCCCGCTCCGCGAGATTGGTCGGCGTGATCTCGCCGCAAAAGTGCAGCGCCATCACTCCCAGAATGGCGAGGCCCCGTACGCCATCGAGTTCTGGGACGAATTTTCCGGGCGTCCGCCATGAAGCGGCGACGGCCCGCGGGTTGGTCGCATCCATGCTCTGGGTCCTTGCCTACGCGACCCGCCTGGTGGGCTCTGTCGCGGATCGATCGGTTCGCGCCGTTCTGACAGCGCGACGCGGGATGAGGCGTTCCGGCGTGACGTGTCCGGTCTTGCCCCCGCCGGTGAGCACGGTGGCGACGAGTATTTTCAAGTCGAGCCAGATCGAAAGATTCCGCACGTAGAGAAGGTCGTACTCGATCCACTGATGAAAGTCGCCGTTCGCCCGGTCGTGACGGCAGACCTGCCACATCCCAGTAATCCCAGGCGGCACGGACAAACGCCCCTCGCGCCATGGCACGCATACCTGGTTTTCACGGAAGGGTGACGGTCGCGGGCCGACCAGGCTCATCTCGCCGACGAGAACGTTGAAGAGCTGTGGCAACTCGTCCAGGTTGCTGGCCCGGAGAAGTCGTCCTATGCGTGTCACGCGCGGATCGCGATCGAGCTTGAAATGCGGACCATCAATGGCGGTAAGGCTCCTCAGATCCTTTTGTGCCGCATCGGCGTTCACGCACATGGTTCGAAACTTCCAGCAGCGGAACCCGCGTCCAGAACGGCCTTCCCGCTTGTCGCCATAAAAGATGGGACCTCGCGAGTCCAGCCGCACGAGCAACGCGGCAACGAGCAGCGCCGGTGACAACAGGAGAAGGCTCAGCGCCGACACGGTGATGTCGAGCGAACGCTTGAGGAACAGATGTGCCCGCCGGTGCGATGCCGCGGCAGTCGATGGCGATGTCAGGCGGTCGACGCGGAGCCGCTTGAGCCGTTCAGAGTAGGCACTCGAATCATGCCCCTCGGCAGACGATTGAAGATCGCCGCCGAACCACGCGCGGTCGCGCACCGTCGCACCAGCCGGAACGACGCATCCACCATCGATGACGGCGTGCGTCACGACGGCTCCCGGTTCGATCCGCGCTCCCGCTCCGATGACCGCCGGACCGAGAACAGTCGCTTGATCGCCAACTTCCGCCTCGGCGTGCAGCACGACAGGCCCCACCAGACGCGCACGTGCGTGGATCTGGTGCCCACTCCCGATCAGAATTGGCGCCGATGGCCCGGCCGGAGCGACCGTCTCACTAAACTGCGTGAGCAGGTGCTCGTTTGCAGCCAGCAGCCCGGCCTCGGAACACAGATCAACCGTTCCACTGTCGACCGGAATGTCCCTGCTTGGAATGCCACGAGCGCTGAGGATCTGTCTCAGCTCGGTGAGCGATGCGGGGACGATGCCGTCCGCCAATGCTCCCGACGCGACGGGAAGCAGGGTTGCGGCGACACCGGAAATGAATGGCCAGGTCACGGGATCGTAGTGGCGGACGATGCCGCGCACTCGTCCGGTGGCGTCGAAGTTGAGACGCTCCTTCGTGCCGGCTACTGCGGTTTCGAAGCCGACCAGGTGCAGCGCGACGCGAGGGTCGCCGGTGTACTGGTGCAGCGCTTCCGCGAGATCCGGATCATTTGCCGGAACGCAACGCGCATCGAGCATCACCAGCACGTCAGACGGTTCGAGGACACCGAGCGCGTCGACGCACGCGGCCGGTGTCGTGATGACACGCGCCGACGGGCAGGCCGCAACAATATTTCGTTCGTAGTCTGAGGAAGCGCCCTCGGGTTGCAAAACCAGCGGCGCATTGCGGGATACCGGTTCCATCCACGCCATCAACTGGTCGATGACTTGGCCGGTCCCGAGTGGTGCCAGCAGCAGGGATCTCGCCGTCGAGCCGGCCAGTACATAAGTCGGCTGAGCGTCGAGAAGAACGGGCCAGATTCTCATTGTGCCGCCGGCGACCTGGACCACTCGGCGCCGCTCAGCAGGCGACCGACTCTACGCGCCCATTCGAATGCGAATGTCGGCACGTCGCGAAGGGCATCAGTACTGGGCTCGCCCGCCTCGTGGGCTATCGCCGGCCGCACCTCAGTGAGCACGTTCTGCAGAGCCTTCGATCGCGCAGGGACGAACCCATCATCGGCAATCAGGCAGCGATCCGCGACCGCGTTCTCGCCGACGAGCGCCCGGCGCCAGACCGCCGTCCTGCATACGAATGCCCCGGCCTCGATCACCGCATCGCATCCAATCGACGAAGGGCCTACCACGACTGCCTGCGAGTTCACTCGCGCCCCAGCGCCGACGATCACGGGTCCAACAAGAACAGCGTCAGGTGCGATTCGCGCGTCGCGGTGTACGAACGCCTGCCCCAGACGCTCGTAGCCGGCCGGAATCTCCGACGAGCGTTCGAGCTGTTCGATGGCCCACTCGTTCGTCGCCAGGTAGGTGGACGCACTCAGGACACGCGGAGTTATGTTCGACGTGCAATACGGAGCGACACGTTCGCCGGCGCGATACAACTGAGGAATCAGGCGTTCCTTGATGTCGTAGAACCCCGTGGTCGGCACCATGTCGAGGGCGCGGCGCTCGAAAACATAAATGCCGGTCGGCACCTTGAGTTCCGCGTTGCCATTGCGGCGTGGCTCGTCCTCGACGACGATGGTCACGGCTGCGGCCGATGCGCGATGTGCCTTGAGCAAATCCGTGAGATCCACGTTCGGGATGGACGTTCCATCGGCGACGACGAATACGTCGGCGTCGAGCGTGGCGGCAGCATCGCGTAACGAACCTGCAGCTCCGCGCGGGATCCCATCCTCAACGTAGGAAACGGCGGCCCGCGGGGGCACATGCCTGGCGAGCTGCGGTTCGAGTGATCGCGTCTCGCGATTGCCACACACGACAATCCGATTGATGCCGGCGCCCGACATCCAGGAGAGCGCGTAAGAAACCAGGGGCCGATGCGCGACGGGAAGAAGCGTCCGTGGCATCAGTCGATCGAATGCCGATTCCGTCCACTGTTGCGTTCCAACCAGGACCAGCCCGGCGATCCGATCGAGCGAAATACCGTCCGTCATGTGCGGTTTGCCTTCACTAAAGCGGCTGAAGAGAGCGCGTAACCGCTACGACTGCCAATCCCGGGCCACACGGTACGCATGCCGGGTGATGCCAGGAAGATCCGTGTTTTCTTATGTTTACGGGAAATCAGGTCCGGGTGCCGGGCGTGCCGCCCCTAAGAAGTCCCTTGCGGCGGCGAATAAAGTCAGCGGCAGTTCGATGAGGGTCGCTAGCCGATGACAATGCTGCCGACGACGTTGGCGGCGCCGGTAGTCTCAACGACAGCCTTGGCGGACGCCAGGCGAGACTCGCCTATACGGACGGCAAGGAGGACAGCGCTACAGACCCGGATCAGCGGGATTGCCGATGGGTTTTCATCGATTGCGTCAACCGGCACCAGGACGAGATCCCCGCGGCCGACAGCCGTTGTGACCGATCCGGCGAGGACTTCGACGTCGCTCGGCGTGACGCCGACTCCGTTCACAATCTGGACGGCGCGCGCCGCGTGCTGCCGGCCGGCGGCGGCCAGCGATTCGGCAATCGTCTTCGTGTCGATTCCCGAATCCGACGGCACAATCGCGAGCGATGACCACGCTGACTGAAGCGTCGAGAACCACAGCCGCTGCCAGACCGGATCGAGCCGCTGCGGGCCCGCTTGTGATCGAGGAGGACGGTTCGTGTCGAATTCTATTGTCGTCATACGTTCATGCCGCCTGTTGCACCGGGACACTCGAGGCGCTACGGACACGCCAGGCTCCGGTGGCTATCGCAAGCTGTCCGGCGATGGCGATCGCGCCGCCGACCAGAAAGATGCTCTTTTGCTCGGTGAATCCGATGTCGCCCCAGCAGTGGAGGAAGTACACGGCGATGCTGCTCATCGCGACGGACGCTGCAATTCGCTCGTCGGGCGACCGCGTCATGCGGTGGCTGCGTGCGGCGAGCAGAAGGCCGCACACCGGTGCCCAAAAAATGCCCGTGAACCC
>Ga0075425_100006190_pt1 | contig 12531 bp, 6 predicted proteins | sample SoiMethybrSBSTD4_FD_75300 | JGI IMG/M metagenome (GOLD analysis project Ga0075425, IMG submission 75300) | Bulk soil microbial communities from a Populus tree surrounding site in Tennessee, USA - Soil MetaG P. TD hybrid SBSTD4 | ecosystem: Environmental > Terrestrial > Soil > Tree plantation...
GCGCTTGTTCGCGAGCGGCAGGACCTGGTCGGCGAATGGCAAGCACGCGACAAGGCCCTGTTAGCCGTCAGATCGCAGCCATCCGACAAACGCGATGCCGCGTCCGAGGGCGGCCTTTCGACACGCCTTTTGGAGATCGACGCGCGCATCCAAGAGATTGATCGCGCGCTGGCCAAGGATTTCCCGGACTACGCCGCGCTCACCAACCCTGAACCGATGGCCGTTTCGGAGGTCCAGGCTCTGCTGGCAGACAGGGAGGCACTGCTGGTTTTCTTGGATACGCCGGAATGGGGGCCGGTACCGGAGGAAACATTCATTTGGGCCATCACCAAGACCGGCATGCGCTGGGCACACAGCTCGGTGGGGACGCAAGCGCTGTCCCGCGCTGTATCGGCACTCAGGTGCGGGCTGGATCAGTCCGCATGGCTTGTGGAGGGGGCCAACTCGTGCCCGACCCTCCTGCAGGGAGCCTACACGGCCGAGGATTCTGCCGCGGGGAAGGCGCTACCCTTCGACCTATCCCAGGCGCACGAGCTCTATCAGGCGCTGTTCGGCCAGATCGGGGATCTGATCAAGAACAAGGATCTGCTGGTGGTGGGATCTGGGTCGCTCACGGCCCTGCCATTGCAGGTCATGGTGACGAAAGCAGTACCCTCAGGTGCGGGTGACAAGCCCGTTGATCACCGCCATGTGGCGTGGCTGACCCAAGCGCATGCCATCACCGTTCTTCCTTCGGTTTCCTCGTTGAAAGCCCTGCGCCAGTTCGCCAAGGCGAGCAAGGCGCGGCAGCCTTTCATCGGCTTCGGCAATCCGTTGCTGCATGGTCCTAATGGCAGTGATAGGCGCGCCTGGGATCGCAGGGACTGCAAAGGGCCGGCTGGGGCGACGCAGGTTGCCAGCCGCGGAATACGATCCGCAATTCCCAAGTTCTTTCGCAGCGGCCTTGCCGATGTCGAAGAGGTTCGCGCGCAATATCCATTGCCCGAGACGGCTGATGAGCTGTGCGCGGTCGCCAAATCCACCGGAGCCCCAGAAGGTTTCGTGTATCTCGGTGACAAGGCCAGCGAGACGATGATCAAGGCGCTGTCAGCCGATGGCGAGCTCGCTCAAGCACGCGTCGTCCATTTCGCAACGCACGGATTGTTGGCTGGAGAAACGCAAATGCTCGCTGCCGCCAAGGCGGAGCCGGCCCTGATCCTGACGCCGCCAGCTACGGCAAGCGAGAGAGATGATGGTCTGCTCACGGCCTCGGAAATCGCCCAATTGAGGCTGGATGCGGACTGGGTGGTGCTGTCCGCCTGCAATACGGCTGCCGGCGAGAGCGAAAAGCCTGGTGCTGAGGCGCTGTCGGGTCTTGCGCGGGCTTTTTTCTACGCCGGTGCCCGAGCGCTGCTCGCCTCGCATTGGGCGGTCAACTCCGATGCAACGGTAAAACTGATCACCAAGGCTTTTGCCGAGATCAAGTCCAACCCCAAGATCGGCCGCGCAGAGGCGTTGCGGCGGTCCATGCTGGCACTCATCGCAGCCGGCGGCAGCAACGCGCATCCCGCAAACTGGGCGCCATTTGTGGTGGTCGGCGAAGGTGCGCGATAGTCGATCCTTGTTGCAACGCACGAGTCCGCTAGTGGCACTCTTTCCCCGTTCGCTGCGGTGCGGCGATTTAGTCCGCTTTCTGAGGTACTTGCTCCGTGGCGGTGGCAGCGAGCTCATGCCCGCCATTGACCCCATAAGAGAAGTTTCTCTCATTTACATTTCGATCCGAAACCGGACCCACAATTCAGACATTATCGTCGCGCTATCTCCCCCAAATAGCGCCGTACGAGGCGAAGCAAATCCATTGGGCTGTAAGGTTTGGTCACGTAGTGGTCACAGCCGGAGTCACGCGCTTTCTCCTCATCCCCCTTCATGGCGAAGGAACTCACGGCAATGATCGGGATCGCGGCAAGACCGGGCAGCGCCTTGATCTGCCGCGTCGCGTCATAGCCGTCGAGGACAGGCAGCTGGATGTCCATGAGCACCAGATCGGGCCGTTCTGAGATCGCCTTGGCAACGCTCTCGGCGCCGTCCACGGCCTCGATCACGGAGTAGCCGGAAGCAGAGAAGAAGTCGCGCAGGATGGCGCGCAGATCCTCCTGGTCCTCCACGACAAGAATGCGTTTGCTCATGCTGCTGCTCATGCTGCACCGGCGGCGACCGGGGCGCGCACGGGCAACTCCATGCGGAACGTCGAGCCCTGACCAAGCGTCGACTCAACCCAGATGCGCCCGCCGTGCATCTCAACGATCTCTCTCGCGATCGCGAGACCGAGCCCCGTGCCGCCCTTCGCGCGCGTGTTCGAGCTATCGACCTGGCGGAATTTCTCGAAGATCCGTTCGCACTCTTCCGCTGGGATGCCGGGGCCGGTATCGCTGACGCTTAACTTGAAGTGGCCGTTGGCTGCGCCGGCCGTGATGCGCACCTCACCAGCATCCGTGAACTTGATGGCGTTGCCAACGAGATTGAGCAGCACCTGGGTCACGCGCTGCTCGTCGCCGAGACCGTAGGGCAGTCCCTTGGCAACCTCGGTCTTGAAGGCGAGCTTCTTGGTAGCCGCCAACGACTCCGTCGCCACCATCACTGTCTCGACAATGCTGCCCAACGCATACTCGCCAATGTTCAGCTTGAATTGGCCGGCTTCGATCTTGGAGATGTCAAGGACGGTATTGATTAGCCCTAACAGGTGCTTGCCGTTGGAACGCATGCGCGTGAGGATCGGCATGAATTTCTCCGGCGGTGCGCCGTAGATGCCTTCCTGCAAAAGCTCGGCATAGCCAAGCATGGCGGCGAGCGGTGTTCTCAGCTCATGGCTCATGTTGGCGACGAATTGCGACTTGTGCTGGCTCGCAATTTCGAGCTCGCGACTCTTTTGCTCGATTTCGTGGAACAGCCGCGCGTTCTGGATCGCCAGCACCGACTGCGCAGCAAAGGTTTGCAGTAACTCTACCGTGTCCTTGGGAAATTCGCCCGGCCGCCTACGGCGCACCACCAGCGCCCCAACGATCCGGTCTACGCCGAGTAGCGGAATGGTCAACAGAGCGCGGAAGCCAGCCCTCAAGATGGCATTGTGGACCCGCGAGGCATCGTCGTGCTGCAGGTCGGCGATCTGCACCGCCACCCGCTGCACGGTTGCCTGATCGACCACTGTCTTATCGCCGATACGGATGGGCTTGCCTTTGAATCCCGCAATTAGTGCCTCGTCCATGCCGTAGGTCGAGCGCAACTCAAACTCACCACTTTCCTCGTGGAGCACATAGATGGTACCGGCCTCGGTGTCGGACAGTTGAACCGCCTTGGCGACGATCGTGGCGAGCACGGTCTTAAGATCGATTGTCGAGTTAACGGCCTGACTAACCTCGCCGAGCGCTTTCAGTTCAGCGACTGAGCGGCCAAGCTCTTGGGTGCGCGCCTGCACCTCTTCGAACAGTCGTACATTCTCGATCGCGATTACGGCTTGATCGGCGAAGGTCTCCATCAATGCGATCTGACTAGCCGTGAAGGGTCTCACCTCGTAGCGATTGATGGCGATCACGCCCAACACCTCGTCCCCTCGCAGCATGGGAACCGACAGGACCGTCCGGAGCGGCACTGCCAACGTTCCATAATAGGTGTATTCTGGGTCGTTCCTGATATCAGCGATGTGGATCGTGCGTCGCTCCAGGACCGCGCGCCCGGCACCACTCCCGCGTCCGGGCGGGATTGGATTGCGCTCGACATAACCCTTCATATCGGGCAGCACGTCGTGGTGAGCAACGAGCCGCAAGACGCGACCGTCGAAGCGCAAGATGAAAGCGTGTTCGGATTCACATAACTTGACGCAATATTCAACCAGCAATTCGAACACCGATTGGAGATCGAATATGGACCGGCCGATCACTTTGAGCAGCTCGCTTGTTGCCGTCTGCTGCTTGAGCGACTCTTGCAGATCTTTAGTGTGCGCCTCGAGGCGGCGGAGGTAATCCTGCTCGCGATCGCGCCAGCGCTTCTTCTCGAGACAGGCGCCGATCCGCGCGCGCAGCAGCACCGGGTCGAATGGCTTCGGCAGATAATCCTCGGCTCCCGCCTCGATGCAATGGATGGCACTGTGCATCTCCGCCGAAGCTGTGATCATGATGACCGGCACCATGCGCAACCGTACGTCCGCCTTCATGCGCTGTAGCACTTCCAATCCATTGATGTCCGGCATCATCAGGTCGAGCAGGACGAGATCGAAGTCAGCATCGGCCAGTGCATCCAAAGCCGCCTGGCCGCCGACCGCCATCGAAACGCGGTAGCCGTCGCGGGTCAGCCTGCGCGACAGGAGATCTCGATTGGCTTCATTATCGTCGACAATAAGAATTGTTCCTGATTGGACCGCGGCGCTTGACGTATCGCGATCCCGCAGCGACCCTTGAGGTTTGTCGGATGCCACTGTGGTGGGGGCTTCTTCGCCAGTCGCGCCCGGGCGCGATTTCCGGACGGAGAGCGCAACCAGGCGGTCAAACAGCACTAGCAGATCGTTTGCTGCAGACACGAGGTGGTCGACTGCCGCCTGCAGGGGTGTGCCTCTCTGATCAGCGAGATCCTCCTGCAGCATCTCGCCATAACCTTTGATGGCATTGAGAGGCGTACGCAGCTCATGTCGCAGCGCGTGTTGTGCTGCAGGGTGCAAACCGCCCATCGACCAGGTCGCTAGGGTATCGGCGTCGATCAGTCGTTCGACCCTATTGGTCAGGTCGCGCGCCGCTGCCAAAATGCGATTGATGTCGAGTTCGAGGTCATGACGGCCGTGCCGCGTTGCTTCGATGTGCACATTCTCCGCATGGGCGGAAATGATGCCAACAGTCGCCAACACTTGCTCGCGCGTGTTCGCGCCTTGCATACGCTCCGAGAGCTGCGGGTCAGTCCCGTGGGTGCTCATGGCCGGCCCATGCCCCGTCGCCGGCCACGCGCTGGAAGTACATCGGCAAGAGCAGCCAACATTGACTTACGACTGGCATCGTCCTTCTGGATGAGATGATGCACCTGGCCATTGAGGCGATTGCGATCCTCAGCAGTCAGCGCCTTTGCAGTTACGACGATGACCGGGATTTGCCGGCAACGTTCGTCGGTGCGGATCTTTGCGATGAATTCAAACCCATCCATCTCGGGCATCATCAAGTCGAGCACGATCGCGTCGGGCACGGCGGCCTTCAACTGCTCGCACCCGGCGCGTCCGTTCTCTGCTTCCGTCACATGGTAACTTGCTTGCTGTAAGGTTCGCCGCATGAGCCATCGAGTTGGAATGTCGTCCTCGACAATCAGTACGTGTCGGGGTGTGCCATTGGGGATGCACTTCTCCAGAGATTGGAGCAGTCGGTCGCGATCGATCGGCTTGGTCAGGAAAGCAGTGGCACCAAGCGAGTAGCCGATGCTCTGGTTGTCCACGATCGTGACCATGATCACCGGTATTTGTGCGAGGCCTGCATCCTCCTTCAGGGCACTGAGCACAGCCCAGCCGTCCATTTGGGGCATTAGCACGTCTAGCGTGATGACATCGGGCCTGAGCTTGCGCGCCAGCTGCACGGCTTCCTCGCCAGCTCCGGCCATGCGCACCGCGTAACCACCCCGCTGCAAATGGCGGCGCAATAACTCCCTTGCATTCGGGTCATCATCGACAACAAGAACCACAGGGGCATCATCGGGAATAGCGATCTGGAGGTCGTCCGAAAGCTTGACGTGATCGTGCAACGCCGGATCCGAAGATGCTTGTACCACCGCCGGCAGACGGATGGTGAAGGTCGTACCCTTTCCAGCCTCGCTCTTGAGCAATACATCGCCGCCCATTAAGCGGCAAAAGCTCTTGGTGATCGTGAGGCCAAGTCCGGTGCCGCCATAATCGCGTGCGGTGATGTCATTGGCCTGGGTGAAGGCCTCGAAAACCCTGGCTTGCTGGTCAGGGGTCATGCCAATACCGGTATCACCCACCTGAAAAACGATCCAATCGAGGACTTCGACTCTCTCACGCTGCGCGGTCAAGGTGATCATGCCGTTCCGCGTGAATTTGCAGGCATTGCTCAGAAGGTTGAACAGTATCTGGCGCACCTTGGTCAGGTCACCGTGGATCGTGCCGATATCGCTTGCGCACTCAATTTCGAGTGTGTTGCCATTCTTCTTGGCCAGCGCCACAGCGGTCGCCGCTACGCTCTCAACCATGGGTCTGAGCTCGAAGGTTTCTAGATAGAGCGTCATCTTACCGGCCTCGATCTTGGAAAGATCGAGGATACTGTCGATCAGGCCGAGCAGATGCTTGCCTGCATCTTGAATTTTGCGCAAATCCGCCGTTTCTGCTTCGCGACCGGCGCCCTGAGCGTCCTCAACTAGCATCTCGCTATAGCCGATGATCGCGTTCAAAGGAGTGCGCAGCTCGTGACTCATATTGGCGACAAATTCCGACTTAGCGCGGGTCGCCTGTTCGGCCGCCCAGATCGCCTTGTGGAGCTCGCCCTCCATGCGCTTTCGATCGCTGATGTCGGCGCAGCCCGAAATCATCGCCCGGTGACCCTCGAAGACGATGCGTTGCGAGGCCAACAGCGCCCAGAACTCCTCGCCGCTGGCACGTTTGTACAGGATTTCCATGCCCTCCACGTGGTCGCGCTCGGTTAACTCCTTTATGAACTGCTCGCGATGTAAAGGGTCGGCGTAGAGGGTCGTGGCTTTCAGCCCGAGAGCAGACTTTGCATCAATGCCAAACATTTCGCAGAAGCGCTGATTGACGTACCGGATGATGCCGTCATCGAAGGTGACAATCACCACCGCTATCGGTGCAGCCTCGGCAATAACGCGCAGTCTCTGCTCGCTTTCCTGCAGCGCTTGCTCAGCCAGTTTGAGGTCGGTAATGTCAGTATAGGTTGCGACAGTGCCGCCGTCCTCGGTCTTGCGCTCATTGATCTGGAACCATCGCCCGTCGGAACGCCGCTGCACATGGCTGCCTTCGGGATTCCGGTGCCAGGCAAGACGCTCCGCCAAGTCCGAGTTGCGGATCTCACCGCTCTCGGCTGCGCGGTGGAGAATCGCCTCGAACGATGTGCCGTGCTTCACAACATCGATGCTGCCGGCGCCGTGCATGTCACGGTATCGCCTGTTGAAGACGACCAGCCTGTCATCTGCATCGTAAAGCGAGAAGCCCTCCGAAATGCTCTCGATCGCGTCGACCAACCGGCGCCGGGCCTCGCTAATTTCGCGCAGGTTCGATTCCTTGATCTCAACGGCGGTAGCACGAAAGACAGCGAGCGCTTGGGCCATGCGGCCGATCTCGTCGCCGCCGCCAGTCGGGATCTTGGCCTCGAGGTCACCTTCCGCAATTGCCAGCATGCTCCTGCTGAGCGCTGTCAACCTTGATACTATACTGCGTCCCACGTAGAGCCAGACGATTAGGATTGAGCTCAGCAGGCTCAGTGCTACGGCGGCGATGAGAACGGTCGAGCTGAACCTTTGCTTGGACAATGCCTCTTCATTGGCCAGTGTGATGTCGCGCTTGGCAACCGCGACGAGCCGGTCGACGGCCTCGGTGAGTTCTCCCGAGAGCACCGTGTTCTCGGTCAGATGGCGGGTCGCCTGATCGACAATGGCAACCTCCTTCAAGCGCAATTCGGGAATCGCTTCGCTCCCCTCGACGTGCGCCTGGAAGCGGTCCAGTCGGGCCGTCAAGAGCGGCTGGAGTCTCGAGTCCAAACCGGCGGTCGTCCGCCGAGCCTCATCCAAGGCCTGCCTAATCCGGAATGCGAGCACGCGCACACTGTCGATCTCTTCCGTGGTCGTGATCTGCTGCAGACGGTCGCTCACCGAAGTGATTAGAAACTGCACCCGTTGCAACGCGTGATAGGATGCGGTCGCGCCGACCAGCCGGCGTCCCGCCGCGGCGCGGTCCTCGGCACTGAGCGTGGCGTCGCTGACCGCGTGGCCCAATTGTGCGATCTCGCCTTCGGTGATTTGGAGCCAGGGTGCCAGCAGCCCCTGGCTCTCGGCGTTCACATCGAGCGCATTGCGCAGAAGGCTTCGTTTCAGTTCGCTGAGTGCAATGCGATCCGCCACCAGCTTGTCGAGCGCTTCGAGATTGATCCGCAATCGACCGACCGCCGATTGCATTGCGCCGAGCGCGACACCGTCAGTGGGGCGATCCTCGAGACCTACCAGCAGCGCAGCGAGCGCCTGTACCTCGGATCCGATCCTCTGGGACCGCTCGATGCGTTCGGCGGGCGTCGCCGCCGAGAGCAGCGTCGGGGCGGCCGCGACGATTCGCTCCGCCTGCCGCGACACCTCCTGCGATGCAAGGGCTGCTGGCACCCGGCGCGCCGTGATGCGATCCAGGACCTCACCAATCTCGCGAAACGAGTAGATCGCGACGCCTGCACCGACCACCGCAAGACCGCTGATCCCGAGGAAGGCCAGCAGCAATCGGCTTGCCACGCCAAGCCGGATCGCCTCCATCGCACGGGCTTTCGGAGCATAGCTCATGGCCAATTGATTTGACCTCGTACGGCGCTGCGCGACGCCGCCGTGGGGGCGAACAATTCACATACCCAGCGTTCGCAGCACGCGCTGCGGTCAACAGCGGCGCCTACAAGTGTGCACTTGCCGTTCGTTTGGGGCGGTCGCCTGCACGCATATGTCATTTGTCGACTGATACTATCGCGCTCGAATTGGCAGAGGTCAGCCATACGGGAACTTCAAGGCACGCGCATTGAGAAAGGCCCGTTCCGAGATGTCTCCCCAGCCCAAAGCCGACGTTCGGAAGTTGAGGTAGCTTTCGTGTACACGTCGCGCCAGATCGTCCTTGCGACTTATCTCGACGAGAACCTCGCCACTGAGCTTACCGAGCGTTTGCAGGATTCCGTCATCGACTTTGCGAATCTGGATTGCCGGATCTTGCACCAGCGTCCCGAGCGACCTTGCGTTGTTGGCATTGAATTCCGCAAGAGAGCGATCGTTCTCCGCTGCAGCGGCGCTTTCGATGATGCTGCGCTCGGTGCTGCCCAGGCTGTCCCAGAGCTTCTTGCTGACAGCAAGTGAAATCGCAGCTCCAGGCTCGTGGAAGCCGGGATAGTAGTAAAACTTGGCGGCCTTGTGCAGCCCCAACGCCATGTCCAGCCAGGGGCCGACGAATTCACTCGCATCAATAGCGCCCGACTGCAGCGACGGGATAATCTCGCCCGCCGGCAGGGTCACCACGACAGCGCCGAGGCGTTGCAGCACCTCGCCGCCGGGGCCGGGCATGCGGTAGCGCAGACCCTTGAATGCCTCGACACTGGTGAGCTCCTTTGTGAACCAGCCGCCCATCTGCGCACCGGTATTGCCACAGAGGAACGCTTTGAGGCCAAAACGCGCACTCAGCTCGTCCCAAAGTGCCTGGCCTCCACCGAAGTAGACCCATGCATTGATCTCGCTAGCCGTCAGGCCGAACGGGACATTGCAGAAGTAGGAGAACGTGCTGGACTTTCCCGCCCAAGTGATCTCTGAGCCGTGGTAAAAATCGGCGACGCCGCTTGCGACGGCATCAAACGATTCCATTGCACCAACCAGTTGACCGGCTCCAAAGACTTTGACCTGCAGCCGCCCGCCCGAGAGCGTCGTGATTGACTGGGCAACCCGCTCGGCACCAGATTGGAGGCCCGGCAGGGTCTTGGGCCAGATGGTGACCATCTTGAGTTCGCGGACACCCTGGGCGATCGCCGGTCTCGATAACGCTGCCGCTGCAATGCCCAAGCCTGTTCCGGTTATGAATGAACGGCGTTTCATGTTTCCTCTCCGCACCAGTTGAAAATCTCTTTGCTTGTCTTCCATCCATCTGTGACGGAATCTCAGCGTTGCTTGGAGTTCGCCGCTTCGAGCAGCGCGCGAATTTTGCCGAGTAATCGTTCTAGCTCGATCGGCTTTGTATCGTAGTCGTCACATCCGGCCTTGAGCGCCTTGTCCCGGTCGGTAGCCATGGCATGTGCTGTGAGTGCGATGATCGGAATCTTGGACAGCTCGGCTGCAGCCTTGATCCGGCGCGTCGCCTCCCAGCCGTCAAGCACCGGAAGGCTCATGTCCATGAGAATAAGATCGGGGCTGCCGCTCATCGCCATGGCGACACCCTGCGCTCCATCCTCAGCGATCAACACCTCGTAGCCGGCGCGCGCGAGGCGCCGCGAGAGCATGTCGCGGTTCATCTCGTTGTCCTCGACCAGCAAGATCTTCGCCATGGCGTTCCCTCCCATGGATATCGGCACGGCGAGTGCAAAAACCGATCCTGTCAGCTAACTGATCTTTATCTTTCGCTGTACAAGCGATCCGCTCCCGCACAGTGTGCATGTGCACCCCAAAAAGCTGGTGCGTCTCTCTAAAATTGATCTGGAAAAGAGGTCCGCGACATACGGACATTTGCCTAGATCAGGGGTGGAAAAGCCCTATTGCGCCCGGGTTGTTCACAACTAGGAGACCAACCCGAGAGCGACCTTGGGAATCATCGTGACACGCCATGAAGTCTTCTGCGCCGCACCGATTCGATCAGGTTTCTGAGGGACTTCTGCCAAGCCGACGTGGCGACCGGCACGCCTCTTGATGACGCTAGCCGGCCTCGGTCACTGCCACTGATTGCGCTGCAGCATTGGATTGAGTCCCGTGTGCGGTTAGCGCTGGGAGGTGCTAGCTTTGACGACATGCACAGCCTACTCGGGGCGGTGAGTATCCTCGATCTGCACAACGGATCGTGTGAGGATAGCGCGCCCTGAGACGGACCCCTGGTCTAATCGCGCGGGTGTGGCAGCTTGCAGTGCCTTCAGGCCCTCTGGGGTGTGATTGAAGTGGGCGGTGAGGTGCACCAATTCTTCGTCAAAACGCGTGGCATGAACGGGTCATCCGGCGATGAATGTGTCTAGAACCCGAGCCGCTGTTCCTCGTAACCTTGTCAGTGATGAGGTTAATACGGGAGACCTCGCCGAAACCGACAAACAGATCCATCGTTTGTCTGCTTTGGAGCATCCCGGTTGGTCGATTGCTGCACGTGCTCACGACTGCAAGTGGCACAGGGCGGAAAATCTCGGCGCCGCAACAACTTCGACAGTAAGCGGGAGCATAAGAGACCTGGCAGGCGCGTCAGTACCGCGACCGAACTTGACCCCAAGGAGAAGTCAACGAGACTCACGTTTTGCATCGCAGCGACATCACTCCATACCAGCTGCGACCACGTCGTCCGCGTTGTCTCAGTGTCGGCTCGCCAGGCTGATCGCAAGCGATAGAGCACCCACCAAGACGAGACTGAAGGCCCAAGTCGCATCCAGATTAAACCAGCTCCGCGACACGAACTTGAGGCCCAGGTAACGGTAGACTAACCACGCCGAGGCTCCGCCGGCCGCGATCATCGCAACCGAGTGGACGACCGAGACCGTGACGGCCATGTCGAGATTGGCATTGATGAGAGCACCAGCCGTCTCATGGGCCGCCCGGCAGAGCCCGAGATATATGGGCACGAGCATCAACCCCGCACCGTGTGCGACCGCCACGGCAAAGGACCAAAGCCCCAGTTGTGTTGGTCGTATCCGCGCCAGCGCCCTCGGATGACGCCGGTTGATGAGCCGGAAGACGCCGAACCCGATAACCAAGAGGCTGGCACCAATCTGGATCTGTCGCTGCCATTCGACGAGGGAGATGAGCAGCGAAAAAGGGAGGAGTACCACGAGCATCGCCAGCAGATGGCCGGCCGTGAGCGGCCAAAGGGCCGCCACGAGGGCGCGCCCGCGCCTTTCCATCAACCCGGCTGAAACGGCGAGCGGCCAGCCCATCCCCGGGTTCACCCCGTGATAGAGGCCGCTCGCGACGACAGCCAGCCAGAGCCAGGCAGGTGTCCAGTCCGACCCGCTCAAGTTCAAACCGACGGATAGCAGAACGAATCCGTCGAGCAGTCGCCACCTTCGAGCCGGATCTGATGCGCCCGGTATCCGTCGGGGAAGCTCACCCAGTAGTCTTTTGCCATCTCCAGGCCGCCGGTCGCGTTCGCATTGGCCATGACCTCAGTGCCCGGCACTCCATCCGGATAGAATTGATTGTCCCACGTCGAGTAGAGTGAGTTGGTCCAGTAGACCCGCTTGCCGTCACGGCTGATCTCGAGCATCTGCGGACCCCCGGCAAACGCCTTGCCGTTTGGGTGCGCTGTGCGCCGCGCAATACCGCCGATATGGACCGCGCCCGCAAGCTTCGGCTTCCTCGGGTCGGTGACGTCGTACTGACGCATCTCGCCAGTTCCCCAGCAGGCGACGTACAGGAATTTGTCGTCCAAGGAGAGGTCGATGTCCGTCACCAGCGGCGGGACAGCACCGAACCCCTGCAGGAGGGGTGGCAGCTGGTTTTTGGGCGTCGGCTCTGCCGGGATCGTCGCCGTCTTCTCAATGTGGAACGTGCCGCCTTCTCGCCACCAGGTCCAGATGGAGCCTTCGAGGTTCGTGCTGTCGACTACAACACCCAGGAAGCCGTACTCGCGAACGGGATCGTGTGCAGGCC
>Ga0075425_100006191_pt1 | contig 12530 bp, 8 predicted proteins | sample SoiMethybrSBSTD4_FD_75300 | JGI IMG/M metagenome (GOLD analysis project Ga0075425, IMG submission 75300) | Bulk soil microbial communities from a Populus tree surrounding site in Tennessee, USA - Soil MetaG P. TD hybrid SBSTD4 | ecosystem: Environmental > Terrestrial > Soil > Tree plantation...
CTACACGGCCGGCGTGCACGATCCCGATCTGCTGATCCGCACCAGCGGCGAGCTGCGCGTCTCGAACTTCCTGCTCTGGCAGATCGCGTACGCCGAGATTCACGTCACGAAGGTGCTCTGGCCCGATTTTCGCCGTCGCCATCTCTTCGAGGCGATCATCGACTTCCAGGCGCGCGATCGCCGCTACGGCGGCGTGGACGAGGCGGATTCGGAGATGTTCGTCGAGGCGGACTCGAAGGAATCGTGACCGACGCCGTCTCAGAAAAACCCGCCGGAAAACCGCCGCGCCGCTACGCGCGCGAACTGACCGCGGGCCTCCTCGCGCCGTTCGGCATCTGGGTCATCGGCTGGAGCCATCCGCTGGTCTTCGCCGCGACGATCGGCCTCTGCTCCGTTCTCGCGCTCTACGAGTTCCTCATCCTCGGCCGCAAGAAAGGCTACGAAACGCCGATCGCGCTCTGCATCGCCATCGTGCTGATCATCCTCACCGCGTTCGTGATCGACGACCTGTCCGTCGAGATGGGGATGTTCGTCACGCTGCTCGTGATCCCGACCTCGTACGTCTTCAGCAAGAAGCCGCTCGAGGACTCGCTGCCGTCGAGCGCGATCGCGGTGCTCGCGACGATGTACGTCGGCATGCTCGGCGGATCGATCATCCGCCTGCGCAACGATTTTCCCGACGGTCCGAAGCTGATCTTCTTCCTCGCCCTCGTGGTCTGGCTCGGCGACGCCGGCGCCTACTACACCGGCAAAAACCTCGGCAAACGCAAGATGGCGCCGCACATCAGCCCGAAGAAAACGATCGAGGGGGGCATCGGCGGCGTGGTGACATCGATCGTGACCGCGATCGTCGTCCACTTCACGTTCTTCAAAAGCTTCCCGCTCGTGCACGCGATCATCGCCGGCGCGTTGCTGTCCGTCGCCGGGATGATCGGCGATCTCGCCGAGTCGATGTGGAAGCGCTCCGCCGCGGTCAAGGACTCAGGTACGCTGATCCCCGGCCACGGCGGATTCCTCGACCGCTTCGACTCGATCTTCTTCACCGCGCCGATTCTCTATTGCTACTGGACGCTGATCGTGCACGGGTTCCGGACGCTGAACATCATGAGTGGCTAAACGCCAGTCTCACAGCCTCACAGCCTCACAGTCGCACAGTCTCAAAGGCCCTGTGCGACTGTGAGACTCTGAGACTCTAAGACTCTGAGACTCCATGCGCACCCTCTCCATCCTCGGCTCCACCGGCTCCATCGGCCGCAGCACTCTTGCGGTCGTCGACGCGTTTCCTGACGAACTGCGCGTCGCCGGGCTCGCGGCGGGCGGGAACGTCGAGCTGCTCGCGGAACAGGTGAAGCGATACCGGCCGGAGCTCGTGTCGGTGCGCAGCGAAGTCGACGTCATCCGGCTGCGTCAGCTCATCGGTCCGGGCATCGAGATCACTTCAGGAATCGAAGGCGCGTCCGCCGTCGCATCGATGGGATCCGTGGACGCCGTCATCGCGGCGATCGTCGGCGCGGCGGGCATCCCTCCGGTCTACGCGGCGCTGCGCGCGGGGAAGCGCGTCGGCATCGCGAACAAGGAAGTGCTCGTCGCCGCGGGCGATGCGATGACCGCCGCCGCTCGCGAGTTCGGCGGCGAGATTCTTCCCGTCGACTCCGAGCACAACGCGCTGCACCAGGCGATCCGCTGCGGCACGCATCAGGAAGTGCAGCGACTCATCCTCACGGCATCGGGCGGTCCGTTTCTGCATCGCGAAATCGCGACGTTCGGCGACATCACCATCGAAGCCGCGCTCGCGCATCCGACCTGGCGGATGGGCAACAAGATCTCGATCGACTCCGCGACGATGATGAACAAGGGTCTCGAGGTCATCGAGGCGCATCACCTGTTCGACCTGCACGTCGATCGCGTCGACATCCTCATTCATCCGCAGTCGATCGTGCACTCGATGGTCGAATACGTCGACGGATCGATCATCGCGCAGCTCTCCACGACGGACATGAAGTTCCCGATCCAGTACGCGCTCTTCTATCCCGATCGCCTCCCCGCGCCGTTCGCGCGGCTCGATCTGGCGAAGATCCGCACGCTCGACTTCCTCCCCGTCGATCCGCACCGCTTCCCCGCGGTGGAGCTCGCTTACGCGGCCTCGCGCGCGGGCGGCTCGATGCCCGCGGTCCTCAACGCCGCGAACGAGATCGCGGTCGAGCGCTTCCTCGCCGGAGAACTTCCGTTCGTCGGAATCGTAGACATCGTCAGTCGCGTCCTCGACCGGCATGCCGGCAGCGTCAGTCCGATTCGCAGCGTGGAAGATGCGCTGCACTGGGATGGCTGGGCCCGGAACGAAGCGCGCGGAATTGATGTTGCAGTGCGGCGATAAACAATGCAGACGATCGGATCGAGTCTCTTAGGCTTCGTCATCGTTCTCGGATTTCTGATCTTCGTCCACGAGGCCGGGCACTTCCTCGTTGCGAAGCTCTTCCGAGTGCGCGTCCTCGTCTTCTCGTTCGGCTTCGGCAAGCGCCTCGCCGGTTTCCGCCGCGGCGACACCGACTACCGCGTCTCCCTGATCCCCCTCGGCGGCTACGTGCGCATGGCCGGAGACACGCCGGAGGAGAACCAGCCGTCGAATCCGGACGAGTTTCTGTCGAAGCCGAAATGGCAGCGATTCCTGATCCTCTTCGCCGGTCCGTTCATGAATCTGCTGATCGCCGTCGCCTTCGTCGCCGGCATCAACATGGTCGGCTATCAGGAGTACTACTCGCCGAACGTCCTGGGCTGGATCGACGCGGGCAAGCCTGCCGAGCAGGCCGGTCTTCGCATCGGCGATCGCATCACGAAGGTCGGCAGCGAAGAGATCCGCGAATTCGAAGATCTCCGGATGATCATCTCGATGAACGCCGGAACGCCGCTGCGCGTCGTGTACGAGCGCAACGGACAGCGTAACGAGACGACGCTCACCCCCGCGAAAAAGGAACGCGACAACGTCACGATCGGCCAGGCGGGCTTCGGTCCCGTCATTCCGCCGGTGATCTTCGAGGTCGCACCCAACAGCGCCGCGGCGCGGGCCGGCCTGCAGAAAGGCGACCGTCTCGTCGCTGTGAACGACGTCCCGATCCGGAACAACTATCTCGAGTTCCAGAAAGTGCTCGAGGACACGAAGAAGCCGGTCGCGCTGGAGATCGCTCGCGGCGGCCAGCGCATGCACACGGTGCTGCCCGCGCCGCCGGATCCGAAATCGAAGGAAAGCGATCTGTATCCCGGCATGGCGCCGCCGTACGACAAGCGTGAGCACAAGCTGTCGCTGGTGCCGGCCGTCGGCGAGAGCATCTCCGAGAACCTGCGCCTGCTGCGGCTGTCGATGTCCGCGATCCGCCGCCTGTTCCGTCCCGAGGGAAGCGTGAAGGAGTTGTCCGGCCCGATCGCGATCGCGAAGGCGTCGGGCGAAACGCTCAGCCACGGGATGATGAGTCTCGTCGCGTTCATGGCTCTCGTCTCGCTGCAGCTCGGCATCATGAACCTGCTCCCGATTCCGGTCCTCGACGGCGGGCACATCATGATCCTGCTGATCGAAGGCGCGGCGCGCCGCGACCTCTCACTGCGCGTGAAGGAAAGGATTCAGCAGCTCGGCTTCGCCGCGCTCGCGACGCTGATGATCGTCGTGATCTACAACGACGTCGTCACGAACGTGATCCGGAACTTCCGGTAATACGTCCTCGCGTTTAGCGCTTCACCGCGCCAACGATCACGCGCCGCAGGAGATCGAGGGCCTGCTGCGTCGAGTACCACTTCACGGTCGTGCGCGGGCCCTGCCACAGCAGCTTGCGATGATCGACGCCGGACGGCGATGCGACCGCGATGTGCACCGTGCCGACGGGTTTCGTCGGTGTGCCGCCGGTGGGGCCCGCGATGCCGGTGATGCCGATGCCGTAGGTCGTTTTGAAGCGCTCGCGAATGCCCTGGGCGAGCGCGATCGCGACCGGCTCCGACACTTCGCCATGGTCGGCGATCAGCGCGGGATCGACGCCCACGAGATCGATCTTCGCCGCGCCGGTGTAGCAGACCGCGCCGCCCATGTAGTACGCGGAGCTGCCAGAAATATCGGTGATCCGCGATCCGAGGAGACCGCCGGTGCAGGACTCGGCAGTCGAGACGGTTTCGCCGTGAGAGGCGAGCAAGCGGCCGATCACGCTCTCCATCGTGTCGTCGTCGAATCCGAACAGCCGCGCGCCGAAGAGCTCCTCGATCTCGCGCTGACGCGCGTCGAGCGACGCGACGTCGCGAGCCATGAGATGGATCTCGATCTGACCGCCTGTCGCGAGAATCGTCACCTCTTCACCGCGATGCGCGTCGTAGTACGGCTTCAGTTTTTCCTCGACGCCTGACTCGGTGAGCCCCGCGATCTTGAAGACGCGCCGATGCAGCGCCTGCCCCGCGTGGCGCTTCGAGAGCCACGGCGTGAAGTACGTCGCGATCATCCAGTCGAGCTCGTGCGGCACGCCGGGGAACACCCACACATCTTTGTCGCCGAGCGTGATGTGAAATCCGGGCGCAGTGCCGCGCTCGTTGCGCAGCGTCGTCTGTCCGACGAAGACGTTGGCCTGGCGCCGGTTGACGTCCGGCATCTTCCAACCGCGCGCGGCGAATCGCGCCTCGATCGTCGCGACGATCGACTCATCGACCGTCATCTCCAGACCGAACGCCTCCGCAAGCGCCTCGCGCGTGAGGTCATCCTCGGTCGGTCCGAGTCCGCCCGACAGGATCAAGAGGTCGACATGCTCGATGGCGAATCGAATCTCGCCGGCGAGGTCCGCGAGCGTGTCGCCGACGACCGACTTGCGCACGAGCGGAATGCCGAACGATTCCAGCGCCGCGGTGACTTTGAGCGAGTTCGTGTCGACGCGGATCGGTCCGAGCATCTCCGAACCGACGGCAATGATCGCTGCCTTCATGAAACCACCAGCTCTTCCTTCTCCGTCGACAACGTTTCCCACTTGCGATACAGCAGCTCGATCATCGCCTTCAGAGTCTGCTGCTGCTGCTGAATCTTTTTCGAGCGCTCGCCGTCGCGGAACACTTCCTCGGAACAGAGCAGCAGGTCGTTGCGCTCGCGATCCGATTCCGCCGACGCGATCTGCGCCTCGATCTGCGCAATCTCCTCGGCGATCTTTTTGAGGCGCTTGTCGCGTTTCTTCTTTTCGTCGCCCTGGAGCGCCGGCATCTTGCCGGCCGTTCCGCCGGCATCCTGCCGGCGGTTCTCGGTTGGCCGGCTGGAAGCCGGCGGAACGGCCGCCGGGACGGCGGCGCTCCTCGGCGTCGGCATCGCCGCTCCTTCTTTGAACTTCTCGACGAGATCCGAGTAGTTGCCCGCGTACACCTCGGCCGCGCCGTCCTCGACGAGGATGACGTTCTCCGCGACGCGGTCGATGAAGTAGCGATCGTGCGACACGACGATCAGCGCGCCGGTGAAACGCTCCAGCGCTTCCTCGAGCGCCTCGCGCGTATAGACGTCGAGGTGATTCGTCGGCTCATCGAGGAGCATCAGATTCCCTCCGACGTACATGATCTTCGCGAGCGCGAGACGTCCCTTCTCGCCGCCGGACAGATCGCGCGTCTTCTTCGCCACGTCGTCATCGAAGAACGAGAACTGCGCGAGATACGACCGCACCTGTTCCTCGGTCTGCGCGTGATCGAGGTTCCACACCTCATCCATGACCGTCCCTTTCGGATCGAGGTCGCCGAGGGTTTGATCGTAGTAGCCGACGTGAACGTTGTGGCCGCGGGCGACGGTGCCCGCGATCGGCGGCAGACGGCCCGCAAACGTTTTCAGGAGCGTCGATTTGCCGGAGCCGTTCGGTCCCATGATCGCGTAACGCTCGCCGCGGCGGACCTGCAGGCTGAAGTTTTCGACGATGTGCTTCTCGCCGTAGCCCGCGGTCACGCGATCGATGGTCATCGCGATCGCGCCGGAGCGCGCGCCGCCGTCGAGTTTGAACTTCGCGAGTGTCTCATCGTGCTCGGGGCGCTCGAGCTCATCGAGCTTGTCGAGCATCTTCCGCCGCGACTTCGCCTGCTTCGTCTTCTGCCCCGCGAGATTGCGGCGGATGAAGTCCTGCGTGTCGGCGATGTACTCCTGCTGGCGCTCGTAGTCCTTCGCCATCTTCTCCATGCGTTCCGCGCGGAGGACGAGGAACTTCTCGTAGTTGCCGTGGTACTCGACGAGCTTTCCGTGCGCCAGCTCGACGATCTTCGTCACGGTCCGGTTGAGGAACATCCGGTCGTGCGAGATCAGCAGATAGCTGCCCTTGAACGTCTGCAGAAACTCCTCGAGGAACTCGATGCCCTTGAGATCGAGGTGATTTGTCGGCTCGTCGAGCAGCAGCAGATCGACTTTCGTCAGCAGCGCTCGCGCGAGCATGGCCCGGTTCTGCTGGCCGCCGCTGAACTCGTGGATCGGACGACTCCACTCCGACTTGTCGCTGAAGCCGATGCCGGTCAGCACGCGCTCCACTTCCGCGTGCAGCGTGTAGCCGTCCGCGTGTTCGTAGTCGTGCTGCAGCTCCGCGTATTTCTCGAGCAGACGATCGTGATCGGGACGCGACGCGTCGGCGAGGTCGTGCTCGAGCGCGCGCATTTTGCGATCGATGGCCAGCACTTCCTCGAACGCGGTCTCGACGAAATCGAACATCGACATCCCCGGCTCGGCGTTGAGGTGCTGGCCGACGTGACCGATCGTGAGCCCCGACGCACGGATGATCTGGCCCTTGTCCGGCTCTTCCTGTTTCAGGAGGAGGCGAAAAAGAGTGGTCTTGCCGGCGCCGTTGCGGCCGACGAGGCCGACGTGCTCGCCGGGGTTGTGCTGCCACGTGACGCCTTTGAGGATGTCGTGCGGACCGTAGCTTTTCTCGAGGTTGTCGAAGCGATAGAGCATGATTTTGAGCGCGCAGCGATGAGCGCGGAACGATGAACGATCGCAGCGCCGGAATCAATCCAGACCGTTGACGAGGAAGAGGTCGGAGGTCTCGCTGACGTAGGTGTACGCGTAGGCGCGGCCGTTCGCGGCCACCATCGCCGGCGTGGTCAGAACGCTCGTCGACGGACGCGCGGCGCCGTACGTCCAGAGCAGCTCGCGCGTGCCGCTCGCGAGATCGAAGCGCGTGACCGTCATCGCATCGGCGTCGGTGATGAAGAGACTCTTTCCGTCCGCGCTGAATCGCAGCGGCCCGTCCTTGCGCGTCAGACCCTTAATCTCGTGCGGCTCGCCGCCCGTAATCGGCAACAGCTTCGGCGCGTTGCCGGGACTGCGCACGATCACGAACGCTCCATCCGGCGTCAGCGCGAGTCCGGTCGTTCCCTCCGGCGTCAGCGGCGCGATGCGATCCGATGCGAGGTCGTACAGCCACGTGCGCGGCGGCTTCTGTCCTTCGCGGCTGATCAGCATCAGACGGCGACCGTCCGGCAGAAACGCGGCGCGCTCGGACGATTCGACGTTGCCGAGGCGGAAGACGCGCGGCTGACCGGTGCCGGTGGGGATGAGCAGCATGCGCGGCGGCGTGGTGAACCGTTGTCGCGCGAGAACCCACTTGCCATCGGGCGACATCGCGACGGCATGACCGGGCCCGAGATCGATCGCGGGGCCGCCGTCGAGCGGACGCGTGTAGACGCGCGCCGTCTCACCGCCCGCGGTTCCCTCCTCGTCGAAGAGAATCGTCTTCGCATCGGGCGAGATGTCGCGCAGCCACGAGCCGTCGAGCCACGACACTTCGCGCTCCGTTGCGTCGGCGTCCGTGCGCGCGATGATTCCGCCGCGATCGTTCTCGAGCGCGACGAGCGCCGCACCGCCAGGCGCGACGTCGAAGAGCATCAGACGCGTCGGCGAATTCGCGAGCACGCGATCGCGGCCTTTGCGATCGATCGATACGAGACCGTTGTTGAGACCTTTGTCCGCGGCGGTGATCCGAATCGTCTCGCCGTCCGGCGCCCAGGCGAGACCGTTCGCGCTCGTGAAGACGCGCGACCGTCGCGTCTCGTGGCCGTTCGCATCGATCACGATCACGCGGCCGCGATCATCGAAGCGCTGGGCCTCGTGCAGCAGGAACGCGATCGCGTCGCCGCGCGGCGAGACGCGCAGGTTGCTGATCCACGCGGGAGGCGCGGCCTCGAACAGCGTTTTGCCGATCGGGTACTCGACGCGCACCTTCTGCAGCTCCCAGCGAATCACCGCGAGCTTCTCGCCGTCCGGCGACCAGTCGGCGTCCTGCACGTTCTCGATGATCTTGCGCGGCGCGCCGCCGGTCAGCGGCAGGCGCGCGAGCGTGCCGCGCGGGAAGAACGCGAGGATCTCCGAATCGATCAGGATCGCGAGCTCGCCGCGGCGTGAGATCGAAAGCACCGCGCCGGCCGCGACGCCGAGCGGCTTCGACTGCAGTTGCTCCACGCGTGTCAGGAACAGCTCCGAAGGTTTGCCTTCGTGTGATGCCGCGTACACGACCGTGCGACCGTCGTCGGTGAATCGCGCGCCCCATACGATGCCCGGCCGGAACGTGAGCTGCGTGAACGCCGGCGGCTCGTGCCGCGCGCGCATGACCGCGACGAGCCATCCGATCGCAACGCCGAGGATCACCAGCGCCACGGCCGCGATCGGAATCCACCAGCGCCGCGCTTCCGCTTTCGGTGGCGCGTCGCCGATCGTCCGCACCTCGCCGGTGAACCTGTAGCCGCGCCGCGGGACCGTCTGGATCCGATTGCCGGAGTCGCCGAGGACCTTCCGGAGGAGGGAGATGTTGTTGGCGAGGTTGGCCTCCTCGACGACGGCGTCCGGCCAGATCCGCTGCATCATCGCGTCCTTTTCGACGAGCCGTCCGTGGTGCTCGAGCAGGAGTCGCAGCGTGTCGAAGGCCTTTGGCGTCAGCGGGATGGCCTGACCGCGCTGCAGCAATGCGTGCTCGCCGGCATCGACTCGGAAGTCGTCGAATTCGTAAGCGCGCACCTCCATGAAAAGCCGCTCCTGAAGTTTTCTTATCGAAATCCTGACGACGATTTAGAGGCGCCGCACGTCCCGGATGCCGCCTCGCTCCGTAGGGTCCGCAATTCAAAAAGGAGAGGACCCATTATGCGAAAGATCATCGTTCTTCTGTCATCCATCCTTCTGTTTATGTCCGTCGCGCAGGCCGCAACCACGCCGGACTGGAAAACCGACATGCCGGTCGCGGACGCGATGCCGCGCATCACGAGCAGCGTCACCGTCAACTGCGCCGCGGGCCAGAGCGTGCAGGCCGCGGTCGACGCGAATCCGTCGCCGATCGACATCAGCATCAGCGGGATCTGCATCGAAGCGGTCATGATCCGCGACAAGGACGTTTCGCTGCGCGGCACGACGAAGCCCTCGCTCGACGGCATCCGCAGTCCGAGCCGCATGCAGCCCGCGCTGACGATGCGCGGTCCGGTCATCGGCGCGATCACGGGCCTGTCGTTCAGCGGCAATCCGGGCACCGGCGTCTCGATCCGCGGCGCGAACGTGACGATCACCGACTCGCTGTTCGACAACAACATGAGCAGCGGCATCCAGGTCGTCGACGGCGGTCTCGTCACCGGGATCGGACTCGGGTTCACGAACAACACCGGGCGTGCGATCAACGTCAGCGACGCACAGCTCTTCTGCACCGCGTGCGACGTCACCGGAGCCAGCTGGGCGGTGCTCGCGCGGCGCGGCGCTGTGGTCTCGCTGATGGACAGCCTGGTCAGCGGCGGGCGCGGCCTGTCCGTGGCGGATGGCGGAACGCGCGCGGATCTCGATTGCGCAACCGCGAACACCACGCATCCGTGCGGCATGAACGTGACCGGCGTCGCGGCGCAGGCAACCGCGGGCGGCGTGGCGGCGCTGTTCGACGCCGGCGATTTCAAAGGACAGTTGATGGCCGACGACTACGGCAGCGTGCAGCTCATCGGCTCGCGGCAGCAGTCGGGCGCAACGGCCGACCTGAACACGGTCGATTCGTTCGGCTCGATCGTCGTCGCCGCGTTCACCGACGTCAGTCCCGCGGATCAGAGCCGTTTGCGCAGCACGAACACCTCGCACTTCGGACAGATCCTCATCACCGACGTGACGATCCTCGCCGGGCCGATCCAGTGCTCGAGCGCGGGCGACACGTGGATGGATCCGCAGGGCGTGCGTCTCCCCGGCGCGACGATCAGCGGCTGCGATCACGCGAAGTGATCTGGAGTGCGGTGGCGCCAGCCACCGCTCTTCTCGCCGCGGCGCGAGCCGCGGCTAGCGCCGCGGCATGAGAGAGCGGCAGCTCGCGCTGCCGCACTCCAGACATGAGTCACTTACCAAAAGCGCCTTCGACTTCGGCGAGCCGCGTCTGCGCGCGGAGTGAACTCCTGGAACTATGACAACGGCAGTTGGACGCTTCGACACGCTGCTAACCTGTTCCGCATGAGACTAGCAGTCAACATCGATCACATCGCCACGATCCGCGAGGCGCGCCGCACCGACGAGCCGGATCCCGTCGCCGCTGCGGTCATCTGCGAGCTCGCCGGCGCGCAGGGCATCACCGTGCATCTGCGCGGCGATCGGCGTCACATCCAGGATCGCGACGTCGAGATGCTGCGCAAGACCGTCACGACGCACCTCAACATCGAGATGGCGTCGACGACGGAGATGACCCGCATCGCGCAGACGATCAAGCCGCACCAGGTGACGCTCGTGCCGGAGCGCAAGGATGAGGTGACGACCGAGGGGGGGCTGGACGTCGTGCTGCACTCGGGGAACGTGGAGAAGGCGGTGACCCAGCTCCGCGACGCGGCGATCGACGTTTCGATTTTCGTCGATCCCGATCTCGAGCAGATTCGCCACTGCCAGAAACTGCGCGCGCCGAAGATCGAGATCAACACCGGCAAATTCGCCGACGCGTGGAAGAGCGGCAACTGGCCCGCGGAGCTGGAGAAGATCGCCAACGCCGCGCGCGCCGCGAAGAAGCTCGGCCTCGTCGTGCTCGCCGGCCACGGCCTCACCTATCGCAACATCGACGCGATCGCGACGGTGCCGGAGATCGAGGAGCTGAACATCGGTCACTCGATCATCTCGCGTGCGGCGCTCGTCGGTCTCGACCGCGCGGTGCGGGAGATGGCGGAGCTGATGCGCAATCCGCGGCGGCTGCCGTCGGTGAAAACTTAGGAAACCAGTTCCGCCAAACGCCGCCGCAACTCCCGCCGTCGCGCGGAGTCGCGATTCGCGGAGAACTCCTCCTCTTCGTACAACCGCACGAGCGGCTCGAGATCGATCGCGCGGTCGGGATGCTGTTCGCGCAGCTCGCGCAACGCCTCCTCCATCGTCATCGCGGCGCCGACGTGAATGCCGAGGCGGGCGAGATGGGTGGCGAGGAGATCGAAGAGCGGACGGCGGCGGCGTGCGATGAGGATCGCGATCAGACCGCTCGCGACGACGAGCGCCATCAACACCGCGAACGCCTGCGAGCGAAGACTGCGCACACCCGACGCCATGCCGTTTCGCAGCGACATCGCCGCATCGCGGACGCGCGTGATCGTGTCCGCGAAGAGCGTGATCTGGTCCGCGAGGCCGAACGTCAGGACGTAACGGTCCCAGAAGTAATTCACCGAGTCGCCCAGCGCGCTTGCGTAAATGCGCAGCAGTCCCTGCGCGGCGTTGCCGGGCCGCAGCGCGGCCGGCGTCGGATCGAACGTCGTCCACTTCGAGCCGTCCCACACCTCCACCCACGCGTGCGCGTCTTCCCGGCGAACGATGAAGTAGCCCGTCAGCGGATTGAGGCGTCCGCCGTAGAAGCCGCCGACCATTCGCGCCGGAACGTCGAGCGACGTCAGCAGCACGACCATGCCCGCGGCGAAGTACTCGCAGTGGCCACGATGCTCGCGCAGCAGAAACTGCTCGACCGACATGCGCGGCAGCGTCGACGGATCGGCAACGTAGGTGAATCGCGTCGACAGGTAACTCTCGATGCGCGCCGCGCGCGCCTCGACCGTTTGCGCGTTGCCGGCGATCTGCCGCGCCATCGCCGCGATCTCCGGACGAATCGGATAGTTGAGCGGACGGACGCGCGTCACGCGCAACGGCTCCGTGCGCGTGGCCATGCTGGCGTTGAAGTCGACCACTTCGCCGCCGCGCATCTGGAACACGTGATACGCATCGCGCGTCGGCCCCTCGGCGAGATTCGACAGACCGGAGATCGCGAACGTCCCGACGGGCACGAACAGCCGGCCGCCCATCGGGCGCATCTGCACGGTCGCATCGCGAACGACGCCGCCCGGGCGCGCGAAAACGTACGAGCCGTCGGGGCGCGGGTTGAGCGGACGGCGTCCGTACGTCGTCTGCCGCCATTCGCCCACGACGATGCGGTCGTAGATCGTGCCGCGCAGACGCAGCGGCGTGAAAAACGGAATCGTCTGCTGATTCATCCAGACGCGCGCGACGACCGTCGCGTCGCTCGAGCTCACGCGCGGCTCGTTGAAGTTGACCGTGTCCGACAGCGCCGTCGACGCACCCGGAAGCCCGCCGG
>Ga0075425_100006194_pt1 | contig 12527 bp, 25 predicted proteins | sample SoiMethybrSBSTD4_FD_75300 | JGI IMG/M metagenome (GOLD analysis project Ga0075425, IMG submission 75300) | Bulk soil microbial communities from a Populus tree surrounding site in Tennessee, USA - Soil MetaG P. TD hybrid SBSTD4 | ecosystem: Environmental > Terrestrial > Soil > Tree plantation...
CCGGTAGAGCAGCAGCAGCGAGAGCAGGGCGCCGCCGCCGGCCGCGTACGCCCACACGGGCAGCGGTCCCACCTTCCGCGTCAGGAAGCCCTCGACGTCGGGCATTGCTCAGCCGTCCTTGTGGTGATGGCGCCGGCCGCCGCCGCCGGCTCCCTGGGGGTTGATCACGATGGGCTGGTAGCTCGGGCGCGGCTGCTGCCACACGCGGCCCTCGCCGAAGGGCTGAGCCCGCATCTGCGGCAGCCAGGAGGCCGTGCGTGAGGTGACCGACTGGGACGACGGCACCGGGTGCTCCAGCCGGTAGCGGAGCGACTGGAAGCGCTCGAAGTTGTTGCGCCCCCACGCCCACCCGAAGTTCCAGGGGAGCACATCTGACCAGCCCTGGAGCCCGGGGATGTAGACCGGGTGGAAGAGGGTCCAGCGGATCGCCGTCCCAGGCAGGTTGGGCGGGCTGACCAGGAACTCCCGGCGCTGGAAGTGGGGCACCGGACTCCAGAAGGCGGGCCGCCGGTAGCTGCTGACCCGGTGCGGGAGCATGGTGAAGTTGTCCGGCACCGCCGGCCCCGGGGTGAGCAGCGCGAGGCCGCTTCCTGCCGGGCTCACGGGCGCCGCCGCGGCCCTCCGCCGGGAGATGCCGAACATGAGCCTATGCCGCCTTCGAGTAGGCGCCAGCGGCCGCCTGGTAGGTGCTGCTGAGCAGGCTCCCGACCCCGCTGAAGATGGCGTTCGTCCCGGCCACGTGCAGCAGCATGTCGCCGAGGATCGCCCCCATCAGGGCCAGGGTGACGACCCCGAGGACCGCGTCACCGCGCATGAACGTCCACCTCCTCTCAGCCTGCGGCCGCCACGGACGCGTTCTCGCGCCGGACGGACTCGCCGAGCTGGCTCGCGATGTTGACCACCGGATTGTCGGCCGTGACCACCTCGGCCACCGTCAGGCCGAGCGCGACCAGGAAGGCGACCTGGGGAACGAACTCGGCCAGCAGGCCCAGGCCCGTGTAGCCGATGGCCGGCGGGATCAGCTTGCACGGGCGCGGCAGCGGCCGGCCCGGGTTCTTGGCGCTCCCGAACTCCTTGTACACGACCACGCCGACGGACCCGAGCCACATCAGCAGGACCGCCCGGCGGGCGAAGTCGGGGCTCACGGCATGGGCACCGGCGAGGGCCGCCGGAGCAGGCCCCCGAGCTTGTCCACGAACGGTTCCAGCACGTCGTGCACGGTGTGGGCGATGCCGTCCAGCGGGCCGCCGCCCGGCCGCGGGAGGTCACGGGCACGCGTCGGGATGTGCACGACCAGGTCGCCGGGCAGCTCGATACCGCCCGGGACCACGTGCGGGAGCGGGAGCTGCTGGAGCGCTCCCTGCGCCTGGGGGATGGGGTTCGGGATCGCCACCGGGGGAGGCGTCGGCTGCTGCGGATGCTGCGGCGCCGGCCCCTGCCCGCTGGGCGGGCTGCCCGAGGGTGCGGCGCAGGTGACCGCGTCGAGCAGCGTGTACGTTCGCGCCGGCTGGCCCTGGGAGTCCACGGGCGTGATCGAGCCGTCGGCCTGCGCCTTGTAGCTCACGCCCAGGTTCATCTTGCCCGTCCAGGCGATCGAATACCCGATCAGCACCAGCCAGATCGCGAGCGGGATCACGTCCCGGCTCCCTCCCCTCAGTCGCCGTTGCGCCCGGCGCCCATGCCGGCGACGCGCGGGAGCACGAACATCTGGACGCCGTACAGGATCGCTGCCCCGAACAGCATCGCGTGCCAGTGGGTGCGGACGTAGCCCATGTTGGTGTTCTCCTCTACGTGACGATGGAACGGACCCGCCCGAGGGTCCAGTGGACGCCGAGGGCGTACACGATCGCGCCGGCCAGGATGCCCCACACGATCAGCGACACCCGGTCGGAGGTCTGCTGCGCGGCCGCCGGCCAGCCCGGGAAGCGCTCCACCAGCGGCCCCGAGCTGACGCCCCCGGACACGGAGGCGTCGAACTCGGCACCGACGATGTACTTCCCCTCGCTCGCGCGGCGGGTGGCGCCCATCCCGGCCATCGGTTAGTACCCCAGGTGGGTGTACGGAAGGCCCAGGTTGTCGGTCGGCACCAGCACGCCCGCGGTGTAGGTCAGCGTGTAGGGCGGCGTGCCGCCGGAACCGAAGGTCCCGCCCACCTCCAGGCGCGAGCCCGGCGCGAGGTGGATCAGCTCGTCCAACGTGTCGGCGGCGTTGACGCTCTCGGTCACGCAGTCGCGCCAGGTGTAGCAGGCCACGCCCGCCGTGAGCTGGTCGCCGAAGTTCTGGCCCACCACGCCCACCGGCGGGTGCGCGGAGTCGGTGCCCAGCACCACCGCGAAGTTGCGGAGCATCTTGTCCTGCATCTCCGTGTAGAGCTGCTTCGAGTAGACGTCCACGCCGTCGAGCTTGAGCGTGATGTCCGAGGCCGGCAGCGCTGCCACGCGGGCCGGGCCGGGCGCCGACGTCGAGTCGCGGAGCACGCAGATGAGCGTGGTCAGCCAGCCCGACAGGGTGGGCGCGATGACCGAAGTGTTGGCGTTGGCGCCCGGCGACTGGTTGCCACCCGCGCTCGTCCACTGCACCGAGGCCCCCAGGTCGTCCGGGTGCACCTCGTCCACGCTCCCCTGGTTCATGCCCCAAAAGAGCTGGTTGATGGTGATGGCGATGGTCTGCGAGGTCTGGTTGGAGGGCGCCGCGTTGTAGACCTGGCCGGAGGCCGCGAGCGGGTTCAGGGTCACCTGCACCTGCATGGGCGTAGCCTGCGAGGCGGCGGCCAGCGAGCAGTAGCCGGAGCGGTTCAGCTCGAAGGGCACGATCAGGCGGAAGGTGAAGTTGCCCGCCGCCGTCGGGGTGACCCACGAGGACATCGCGGCCGGGTTCTGCATGCCGCAGTCCGCCACCTGACCCGAGAAGAGATTGATCAGGTACAGCTCGAAGCCGCTCACCTGGTAGATGGTGGTGTTGTTGATGTCCTTGAAGAGGACCTGGTTCACCCACGAGAACGGGGCATCGTTCTGGTAGGTGGCGCCGGTGCCGGCGCCGCCGGCCACGCTGAACGTGCAGCTCAGGGCGCGGAGGAAGCCGGGCGCCGCCGGGAGCTGGGGCGAGAACGTGTGCGCCACCAGGTCGGCGGGGATGGAGGTGATCCACCCAAGCGTCTGCATCTTCTTGACGAGACGGATGAACGGCGCACCCGCGCTGTAGCCCTTCTCGGTCGTCTGCGGGAGCTGCCGCTTGACCGTCTGGAGCTGGGGGTTTGCCTGCGCGACGACCGCCATGTGGTGACCTCCTCCTTAATCCACGACGAAGAGGACCGCCGACGCCGTGTCGGCAACCCACCCCCTCGGGCTGTTCACGTGATGGGCGCCCCAGGTCTTGCCGAGCACCTTCATGATGACGACGATGCTCACGACCCAAAGCGCCTGGGTGGCGCCGGTGTGCACGTGGTCCATTACGCGAGGATCATAGCCCTACACGAGGTACCCCGCCATGTCCAGGGTGGCGAACTGGTTGGCCCCGATCGCGCGATCCCACTGCCAGGTCGCCGCGTTGAGGACCGGGTAGGCCAGCCCCGACACCTCGTACACGGGACCGGTGGCAGCCGCCGCAGCCGTCAGGCTCAGCGCCCACGAGCGCTTGATGGGGGAAGCTCCGTCGAATAGCTGGAGCTGGGGCGTGGCCGCCCCCGCCCCGGCCAGCAGGAGAATCGAGGCCGAGAGGTGGGCCACCACGAGGATGTGTCCGCTGGGCGGAGCAGCCTTCACCACCTGCGGCGTGCCCGCTGCGGCGAAGGTCCCATCCACGTACCAATCGTAGGTGGAGGGCCGCACGTCCCCGTGGTTGATGGTCACCGACTGCGAGTCGCCGGCCTGGCCGGGAGCCTCAGCCACGAACAGGGCCGAGACGTAGAACGTCACGGTGGCCGCGTTGCTGGCCGGCGCCGTGAGGGTGACGTCCACCTCGTTTACCCAATCCCGGTTGACCGCGATCGTGAACGGGATCACCGGCTGGGCCACGGGCGCCGTGCCGCCGGGCAGGTTGGGAGGGTAGTACGTGACCTGGTCCTGGACGCCGAGGATGCCGATGGAGTAGTTGAACGCCACGCCTCCCGCCTCGGCGGTGAAGCGGAGCTGCACGCACCCCAGCGGCAGCAGGAAGCGCGGCGTGCTGGTCGCCCCCGGCGCCAGCGTCAGCGAGGGCTGGGTGTTCGAGCTGACCTTGGTGCCCTCGGGGTAGAGGCGCTGGCGTGGCGTGGTGGTGACCAGGCTGACGAGGTTGCTCAACACCAGATTGGCGTAGCCCACCACCTCTTCAAGCCGCGAGCTGCGGCCGCCGTGGAGCTGGCCCGTCACCTGGCCACCGGGCAGTGCTCCTGTCAAGGTGATCGTGACCTTCTCGCCCGGCGCCACCAGGCGCGGCCCCAGCTCCGCCTGCGGTCCCACCGCGAACGCGACCGGCACGCCACCAATGGACATGGTCCACGTGGGGTTTCCCGCCACCTGGAGCGTGCCCAGCACCACGGCAACCTCCGAGCTGGACACGCTGGGCTGCGTGAACGTGGCCGTGCCGTCCGGCTGGACCGTGGCCGCCACGGCGATGTTGAGGGGTGTCAGCACGCTACAGCCAGGACAGCGTGGCCGGCGAGTCCACCGCCTCCAGCACCGCGGCGGTTCCGAAGACCTGGGAGAAGTCGAGCAGCCCGCCCCCCGTGATGAGGGCGTAGACGTGCTCATTGCCGCTGACCGTAACCTCGTGCAAGGTGACGGGACCGACGGTTGGGAAAGGCAGGGCCGGCGCCACGCAGTCCGCCGCCGGCCAGGGCGAGGTCAGGTCCGCGATCTGCGGCAGCGAGCCCACGAAGATCGAGCACACCGCGGCATCGCTGACCTGGGACACATCCAGCGTGGCCTTGTACGTCCCGGCGCTGCCCGCTATCGACTGCATGAGGAAGGTGGCCGGCTGCTGGAGACGGTAGTACACCGTGCGCGGGAGCGGGGTCCCGTTGGCCACCGGCGGCACGTCGAGCGTGCTGATGGTGGCGATGCCGTTGGCGACCAACTTCATGTCGTCGGCCGGACCGGCCACGGCGCCGTACCAGCCGGCGGCGGTGAGCTGGTAGAGGCCGGGCGGGAAGTTGGCCCCGCTGCCCACCTGGCCCACGCCAACGATCGTCGTGTTGGCGCCGGGGGCGGCCTGGGTCCCGTAGTTGGAGCTGGGCACCACGAGGCCGGTGGTGGGCTGGTCGCCCCACAGGCAGACCTGGCCCACCTTCCAGAGCTGGCCGGGGGCCGGCCCGCCCAGGTCCAGGAGCAGCGGCTTGACGATGGAGGCCGGCACGGTGGCCGGGTTGGCGTTGACCTGGCGCCCGATAACAGCCCGGCTGGCCAGGTACTCGCGCATGCGCTTGTTCCACTCGCCCATCTGCGAGTCCAGCCGCCCGAAGGCGGCCGCGAAGTCGAATTCGACTTCCGCCCGAAAGCCCATGGAAATCCTCCTGTACAGTAAGCGTATGAAGTGGCTCGACATGGCCGGAGAGGCGATGAAGCTTCTCCGCCAGCTCGCCGCGGACGTCCGCGCCATCAGGGTACTGCTGGAGGAGTCAAAGAGCGATGGGTGACGACCCGACCCCCGCCCCGGAACCGACGCCGCCCCCCGCGCCCGAACCCGCCGAGGAGTGGGATGCGCGGGCAGCGTTCGAGGCCCTGGACCAGAAGGTGACCGGCGCCCTGGAGGGCTTCGGAACCCTGCTGACCGATCTCAAGACCGTGCTTGGCGAGCCCTCGCCGACGCCGGCCCCGACGCCTACCCCCACGCCGGCGCCTGCTCCGACGCCGGAGCCGCAGCGCCGCAAGGACCCGCGCAACCGGCTCCAGCGCGCCATGTTCGGTGACCAGCGGTGGTAGACCCGGACGGATTCGTGGAGAACCAGCCCGAGGAGCGGCCGGCCGGGCTCGTGTGCGACGGCTGCGGCCGCGACGACTTCGCGACCCTGGCCGGGCTGAAGTCGCACTGGCGGCGCAAGCACCCGGACCTGGATCCGCCCGACTGGGGCCAGGCCCAGCGCGGCCGCCAGGCCCGCCAGCAGCCGGCGCCGCCGCCGGCTGGTGCAACCCGCGAGCTGAAGGTGCTCCAGGCCGAGCTGACCGAGAGCATCGAGGCCGTCGGCGGGATCGTGGCCGCCCTGCTCGGCCAGTACAAGGAGTCCACCGTCACCTACCAGGCCGCCACCGGGCGGCCCTTCACGATCCCGCTGGTGGGCGCCCCCGCCCCCTACCTGGAAACGACCCTGGGGCACACGATCGCGTCCCGGGCGCCGCTCTCGGCCCGCATCCTGTGCGGGTACGCAGAGCGCAACGTGGCCCTGTACGGCCTGCTGGAGGGCTTCAACAAGCTCATGCACGGGGGCGAGGCGTCGGGCCTGGTGGTGGATCACCTGATTGCGCTCGCACACACCGCGGCGCCCACCTCCGACCGTGTGAACATGCTCGCGGCCCTCCGCCTGGGTGACGCCCTGGAGAAGGTCATGGAGGAGAACCAGCAGCTCCGCGTCAAGCTGGCCAAGATGGAACTCACGATGGAGCGGGAGCGGGCGGCGGCCGGGGAAGATGAGCGCGGCGCCGGGAACTGAGTACCGGGGCACGCTGCGCCAGCCGCGGCGCGTGGAGCGGGTGAGCTGGCGTGCCCACGTGGCGTGGATGCGCGAGCACTTCCACCCCGGCCAGCACATCAGCGTCATCGTGCCCACCGGGGGTGGCAAGTCGTTCCTGGTGATCCGCGGGCTGCTGCCGGCGCTGCCGGCGGTGTGGCGCTCGCGCATCCTGCTCGTGGACGACAAGGGCGACGACCCCACGACCCGCGACTTCGGCGAGCCCATCGACCGCTACCCGCTGCCGCTGGTGCGGCGCATGCAGCGGGGCCGCCAGCGCGAGGACCGTCCCGAACACTACCGGCTCATCGTGCCTGACTGGACCTGGTCGCCGGACGGCTCGACCTCGCGCGGCGTCGAGCATGCCCGCCGCGTCGTCGGCACCGCCCTCGACGCCTGGTACAAGGAGGCGCACGAGGGCAGCCCGAGCGTGCTCATCCTGGACGAGACGGCGGCGCTGACGGGCGTCAAGCCGCCGTCGCTGAACATGGCCCCGGTGGTGAAGCGGAACTGGCGCAAGATTCGCTATCGGGCGGGCTCGCAGATCGCCCTCACGCAGGCGCCGCTGGGCGTGCCCAGCGAGTTCTACCATCAGCCCACGCACCTGTACCTGGGGCCGATCCTGGACCAGGAGCAGCGCCGCCGGATGCGCGAGATCGGCGGCAACACGAAGACGATCGAGTACGAGGTGGAGCAGCTCCAGGATCGGGAGTTCCTATTCCTGGGCAACAAGGGACGGCACATGCACATCGTGATGGTGGGGAGGAGCTGAGACGTGCGCCAGGTGGACGACGCCAAGGTGACAGCGATGCTGGGGGCCGACGTCCTGAGCTGGAAGGTTGACGGGCTGGAGTTCGCGGCCTCCGAGGTGCAGGGTCCGGTGGTGGTGACCATGCAGGGCGAGACGGTGGCCGTCTACCCGTTCTATGCTCAGCCCGTGCTCAACTCCGGCCGCCGCAATCCGGCCCTGGCCGGAACGCTGCACGTGTGGGACCCGCGCCAGCGCCGCTACATCGGCGAGCACCAGCGCGGCACCTGGGACGAGGTCCAGCACCAGCCGCGGTACTCGGGCTTCACGATCGCGCCCCGCGGCGGGCTGATGGTGCGGGGGTAGCCGTGGACAACGCCGAGCTGGAGCGCAAGATCACCGAGTCACTGGCGCAGACCCGCTCCGACATCCGCGCCGATCTCTCCCGACTGGAGGGCATCATCGACTACCACCGCACCGATGCCTACGCCCACCGGCAGATGGTGGACAGCTACTCGGGTGAGCGCCGCGACTGGTCGAGCTGGCGGACCAAGGTCGATACCCGCTTCGCCTACCTGACGGGCGGGTTGGCAGTGCTCACCTTCGCAACGTCAGTGTTCGGGGCGTTCGTGGCCCAGCACATCTTCCACTGAGGAGGTTCCCTTGACGACACAGGCGGCGACAGCGGTCCCCGGGGCCGCGTTCAAGGCGATGCGTGGTCCGCTCCCGGGCCTTCCCTCCACGCCGCTCACCTGGTGCCTGTTCGGCGCCGTGGTGGGGGCGGCTACGATGGTCCTGGTGCTCGATCTCTCGGGCGCCCTGAAGCGGCAGCCGCTGTACCTGACGGAGGACTCCGAACGTGAGGCGATCTTCAAGCAGGGTTACACCCAAGGGCTCATCGCCGGCACCCACCCGGACGGGCCGGCTCCCGCTGGAGCAGCAGACATGGGTGCTGGAGCTGGCACGCGAGATGAGGGCGTGGGCGAAGCTCCAGCAGTTCGGGACGATGCTGGAGGCGGTCCGGACGGCGGCGAGAGAGCACCGGGTGCCCCTGACTGACCTCCAGGTGGCCGTGTCGCGCGTGGCCGTCCGCCACGGCATCGTGCGACCGCTGCCGGTGTTCCCGACGGTGGAGGCGATGCAGGCGGCGGACGCGGCCGCCGGACTCGTCTCGCTGCCCATGGTGGACTGAGGCCGTGCCCGATCTCAACGCCAACCGCAAGCGCCGGCTCCTGGCCCGCCTGGATGCGGCCCTGGCGCGGATGGGCGTCCAGCCCCCGCGCCAGCAGCGCCAGCCGGCCGCCCGCACGGTGGAGCGGAGGGAGCGGGCACGCACGGAGGCGGCCAGCTCGCGGCGCGGCTGGGAGGAGCTGGCGGCCGCCATCCGACGCGAGGGGGGGATTCGACCGACGCGGGACTTCCCAGCCCGCGAGATACCGGCGGGGGTCAGGGCCGGCCGGGGTAGGGGCCTCGCCCCCGACGAGATGGCCCAGGTGCTCACCGCCCGCGGCTTCCACTACGACGGCGACGACGCCCTGATACAGGACATCCAGCGCCGCCGCGACCGCCTGGGCGCCGCCCGCGAGCAGGTGAGCCGGACCCGCAGCCGGACCACCGGGCCGCAGACCGTCTGCGGCCCGGTCGCCCGCACCCCCAACGGGCAGTTCAGGAGGATCACGTGAGCGTCAAGACCCTGTGTCGGACCGTGTGGCGGACCGCCACCGGCCAGTTCCGGAAGTCGCCCAAGCCGCGGCGGAGGAAGCGCTGATGGCGCCCGCCAACGGCGCCGCCATGGGAGCCGCCGGTGTCGGCCTCTTCCTGGTCGCGACCGCGGAGGCGTTCAACGTGTACAGCGCCTTCTGCTCCTCGCCCTGGACCTCGGAGAACTTCGGCGCTGACGACCGGCGGGCGAAGTCGGCCTGGGAGTACGTGCTGATGGCCGGCGCCGCCAACGTGGCGCTGGGGGCCGGGGCCTCGATGCTGGCGCGGCAGTGGTGGCCGCTGGCGGGCACGCTGACGGTCACGGTGGTGATGTCGCTCATCTACAAGCGGGCTCTGGCCCGCGGCCGCGAGGCCGGATCGAAGACGTGGGCGGCAGCCTGACCGCTGAGTCCGACGACCTGGTGGTTGAGGTGCTCAAGGCCGCCCTGGTGGGCGTCGTGTCGGTGCTGCCGGTGCTGCTCTACCTGTACCTGGAGGAGCCGCGGATACGCTGGGCGGTGGACTCCTGGCTGTCCGAGCGCACGTACGGCTGGCGGGTGCGCGAGTGGCAGCGACGCTGGGAGCAGCTCCCGGGCTGGCGGCAGGAGGTATGGCAGCTCCGGCACCCGGCGCCCATGCCCGAGCGCACGGCGCCCTCGGCCTGGCTCGACCTGGTCGGGTGACGTGCAGCTCTCGGACCTCCAGATCGCCGGCTACGCCTGGAAGGCGGGATTCCGCGGCGCCGACCTGGCGACCGCGGTAGCGCTCACCCATCCCGAGTCCGGCGGCGATCCGGGGGCGGTCCAGAAGGGGCAGCCGGCGGCGACCACCGGGTGGGGTCTGTGGCAGATCACGCCCGGCGGCCCCGAGCTGCTCGACCCCCAGGCCAACGCGAACGAGGCGTTCCGTAAGTACAAGCAGGCGAACGGCTTCTCGCCCTGGACCACCTACACCAACGGGAGCTACGCGAGGTGGCTCCCACAGGCCCAGCAGGCGGCCTCCCAGCTCGGGGGCGGCTCCGGACCCGCCGGAGGGCTGACGGCGCCCGGGACGGGGCTCCTGGCCGGCCGCACGGGTGACGCCTGGGGCATCGGCCAGGCTGTCGCCAACGCGGCCGGCTACACCGGCGGCACCCTGCGCGGGATCGGGACCCAGGCCGTGAACACGGCGACCGTGGGTGCCGGGCTGCTCGTGCTGGCGGCCGGCGTGCTCGTGCTCGGGTACCTGTTCTTGAGCCGCACCGACACCGGCCGCGGCATCCAGCGCGGCGCCCGGGACGCTGTCAAGGCCGGGAAGGTGGCGGCTGAGGTGGCAGTGGTGGCGCCCAAGTGAGCCTCCGCCAGGACGTCGCGCGGCTCCGCGCCGAGCTGCTCCAGCAGGGCTTCACGGTCATCAGGCAGGCCCGCCACTGCGTGCTGCTGAGGGCTCCCGGGGGCGGCATTGTAGGCCTCTCGCTGACGCCGAGCGACCGCCGGGCGGCGCTCCAGCGGATGCGCTCCGACGCTCGCCGGGCCGGCGCTATCCTGCGCTGATGGCGAACGTCACGGCGGCCGAGGGCGGTCAGTCCATCCTCGCCTGCGACACCGTGTACGGGCCGGGTGCCGGCCACCTCCACGAGCGCATCGCCCCCAACCCGTACCCGTACGGCGAGTGCACGTGGTTGTGCTGGCAGTACTACTGGGACACCCAGCAGCTCCGGCTCCCCAGCATGGGCAACGCGACCGACTGGACCACCGCGGCCCACCGCGAGGGCTGGGCGGTGGACATGGAGCCGGTGGTGGGCAAGGTCATGTGCTGGTCGTCCGCGAAGTACCCCGAGTTCGGGCACGTGGGCATCGTGACCGGGACCGATCCGCTCCAGGTGACGGAGATGAACTTCACGTACTACGCGGACCGCGATCCGTCGCTGGCCGGGAAGATCGACTGCCGCGAGGTGCCCAACCTGGACGGCGTGAGCGGGCTCCTGACGCCGCACGGCGCCCAGCTCGGGGCCGGCCAGGACGCGGGCGGCAGCATCCTCGACGCCCTGGGCGCGCCCATGCGCGGGATCGCGGCCGGGATCGAGCAGGCCGGCCTCTACGTGCAGGCCGAGCTGATGACCGCTCAGCACAAGGCCATGAGCATCGCCCAGGTGGGCGGCGGCCTGGTCATCGTGGCGGGCGGCGGCGCCCTGGCCGGGTTCACGCTGGCTGGCCGCGGCGATCCGGGGGCCGGAGCGCGGATCGCGGCCGGCCGCCTGCGCCGCGCCCAGGTCGAGCCCGAGGCGGCGCCGGAAACCGCGTGGACGGACGCCGAGCGGGCGTGGCTGGCCATGGCCGCCCGCCAGCCGGCGGCGCCGCCCGCGCGAGCTGGCCGCGGCAGCCGGCCGGCGCTGCCGCGAGCTGCCAAGGCGCCCAGCCCGGCGGCCCAGCTCCGGACCGAGATCAGGGCGGCCCGAGCAGCTCGGCGGGCGGCCGGGCCGGGCGGGAAGGGCTGGACGGAGGCCACCGTGCGCCTGCGCCTGGCGGAAGGGAAACTGGCCGCCCTCAATCGCTGACACTTGCTGTACGCTTACGGCATGAAGTTCATCGTCATTGACGACGCAGGCGAGGAGTACACGACCTGGACGCAGGCCGGTGCTCCGACATCCTGGACGGACACGGACGGCGATCCGGCGCCAGCGGCCCTGGCCCTGGCCCTGGCCCACCTGGCCCAGGCCACCCGCGACGACCCGCTGTACCCGGAATGAAGCGCCAGCAGCTCGCCCTGTTCGCCGACGGCACCGACCTCCCGCTGTTCACCGGCCTCGACGCCCAGGACCCCGAGCACCAGCCGCTCGCGATCGTGGACGAGGACGGCGAGACGTGGGAGCAGCACCGGGCACGGTGCCCGCGCTGCCGCGAGGCCATGAGCCGGGAGCGGATGTGCCCGCTCGGGAGGTACTTCCAGTGACGCAGCAGCCGCCCTCGCCCGATCCGCAGCCGGACGCCTGGCTCAACCTGGAGCCGGGCGTGGACCTGGTGACAGACGTCCAGACGGGCCGCACGGGAACCGTGATCGCCGTCGTGGTCACCTACGAACGCCATCCCCTGCGCGAGGGCGACCCACCCGACAGCGTGCGGTTCGAGGCGTCCGCCGGCCGCGTGCACGTGCGCTTCCCCTCCCAGCTCGGCGACGGCAAGGACATCGAGCGCCGCTACGACCGCCGGCCGGACGGCTCGATCCCCGAGCTGGTCAAGGTGCCGATGTGATTGCCACCGACACCGGGAAGCGGGTCGCCATCAAGGACGCGGTGCGCCAGCTCCGGGCGATCGGAGCCGGGCGCAGCCGCGCGACCATCTTCGGCCACATCGCGGCCGGCCGGCTCAAGAGCTGGCGCAAGCCCGGCGTCAGCCGGGACACGTTCGTGGACCTGGACGCCCTCGCCGACCTGGTGGACGTCCCCCGCACGCACAC
>Ga0075425_100006195_pt1 | contig 12526 bp, 12 predicted proteins | sample SoiMethybrSBSTD4_FD_75300 | JGI IMG/M metagenome (GOLD analysis project Ga0075425, IMG submission 75300) | Bulk soil microbial communities from a Populus tree surrounding site in Tennessee, USA - Soil MetaG P. TD hybrid SBSTD4 | ecosystem: Environmental > Terrestrial > Soil > Tree plantation...
GCGTTGGCATCGAAAGCAGAGCTGAAGAGCTTCAGGTTTTTGCGAATTTCGTAGAACGCCAGCGCGGCGACTACGATGCCGACCAACAACACGGACGCAGTCGCGACTATGATGCGATTTCTGGCGCTCACACTCATTTGATGAGCGATGCCGTTATTGGCATCTCGTTCACGATCGAAAAGAATCTCGAGACCCTTCGCCGCACGGCTGAGCCTATCGCGCTGATCGTGCCAATCATTTGAAGCATCTTTTGGTTGATCTATTGAATTCCAGAAGTCGTTGTTGGCCGCCTCGAATTCCCGCCACTCGGCGGTGTTTACGAGCGACGTCTTCCCAGCTTCATCGATTTCTCCGTCCAGCTCTTTTTTTAGGACCTTGAGACTCTGTAGCGAAGCATAGTGCATTCGACTATTAGGCTGGTTGGCCGCAACGGTCTGTGCCGCAGGGGACATCTTACCGACGGTCTCCGAAATGTTGAGAACGATGCGCAGATGAAGCTCCTCAGTCTGGTCGACTCGGACGCTCTCGGTCTCAAGCTGTTTCAAGCTGGTGACGCTCCGATAGCCGACGCCAGCTACGAGCAGCAGCAGGACAATAAATCCAACGGCAAGGACATTGCGAACCAGAGACTCTACCGGCCCAGGCGGGACCAGCAACTGCTCTCGTAGGGTTCTCGAAGGGGCCGTCATAAGTCTTAAACTCACTACTCTCTCTGGGTTTCCGGGAGCCGGTGTTTGGAGCAACTGTTGAACATTTTGGTGAGGATAATCAGAATTATGTTATCACGCGATGATCAACAATCGAAACCAACTTAAAGCGATTCGAATCTGAATTTCGAAGGTCATTCAAAATAACAACTCGTTTCCGGCGTTGCTTCAATTTTCGCAATTGTGTATATAGTAAATTCCAGAACCCCTACCAAGCGAGCCGGTGGCGAACCCTTTCGGCATTAATGCTCCGACCCTCTAATTAGACCGAATCCAAATGGTAATTGTTCTGATAATTCTCGCAGCAATATTCGCGGCCGTTCTCGGCGTCCACGCCTACAAACAGTTCAAGATCAGGCAAGAGCACCAGATAGAGGAAAACGAGTACAACGTTGCGGTTACGCTTTGGGAGTTCGCTCGATTTGTGAACGATCAAGTCGACCGATCGATCAAGTTGGGAAGCGGGGTGCTGGATTTCACCCGGATCATCGTTCCACATTCTCGCGGCTACGAAATTTCGCTGGAACTGATTGGGGTCTATTTTCGAATCTATGCGATACCGCAGAGATACAATCGAACTGGCAGGTTGTCGTTTCTGACCGACAACACCCTGAGCGTTCGTGCTTCCGATCGAACCGGTCAACCAGCGACTAGTGAAGATGCTGAATACAAGGGAGATTCGGATGAATAAGCCAAAACCCTCGCGCATTTGTACTTGTCAGCTCTGTCATCGTTCGCTAGTCTAAGGGCCAGATGAAGATTGTCGTTATCGGATACGGGCGGGTCGGGTCGCGAACAGTTGCAGCGCTCCTCGATCGGGGACACCAGATCACAGTCGTAGACAAGGAAGCAAGCCGTCTAGGTCGCGCCTCGCGACTTGAGGGCGTGGAGCTTGTCCAGGGCAACGGCATCGATGTCGATGTCCAGCGTGAAGCGGGCATCGGCGATGCTGACATTCTTCTAGCGGTCACTTTTGACGACAACGTCAACCTGATGGCCGCGCAAGTCGCTCGCACTCACTTCCACGTTCCACGAGCGATCGCTCGCGTATACGAACCCAGCCACGCCGAAGCAACCCAGGAAGATCCCCAGCTGATCGTTATATGCCCGACGCTGCTGGCGGTGACGATGATCGTCGAACAGGTGGACATCGCGGCAAATCAACGAATGCCGGACCGCATGCCACCGCCCGAACCGATCAAGGCGCCGACGCAATCGCGTCACGATGCGACAGATGAATCTCGATACATTTTGATAGCCGGCGGCGGAAAGGTTGGAGTGAATCTCGCCCGCGAGTTATACGAGAGCGGGCACGATGTTGCAGTCATCGAAAGAGAAGCGCCGCGGGCTGTAGCTTTATCAAGCAAGTTGGATTGTCCGGTATTTGTAGGAGACAGCTCGACTCACGACGTGCTCGAAACGGCGGGAGCGTCGAGAGCGCGAGTGTTTGTTGCTGCTACCGGCAGCGACCAGGACAATCTGATTGCGTGTCAGGTAGCCAAGAAGGTTTTTGGAGTACCCAAGACGATTGCACGCGCATCAAATCCGAAGAACGAAGAAGTTATGGCGCGTCTCGGTGTCGACTCGACAGTTAGCTCTACCGCAATAATTCAACAAGTCATCGAAAGAGAGCTGCCTACGGTTCGAATAAAAACGCTGTTGAGTCTACAGGCCGGGGCTTTTCAAATTCTTGAATATCCGTTGGATGGTTCGTCTCCGGCAACCGGTCGCGCGCTTCGCGAAATCGATCTCCCGCACGAGAGCAACCTGATCGCCATTCTACGCAACGGCGAAATGGTGATTCCACGTGGCGAGACCAAACTCGAAGACGGCGACGTGATTGTCGCACTGGTCAATACGGATCAGGAAGCAGGACTCCGGCTGGCTCTGCTCGGCGCTTAGTCGAACACCCGCCCGGTCGAACAAGGGGGAATGGTGACAAAGGTATTGGTTGTCGAAGATCATCACGATACATCCTTTTTGCTTTGCCGTCTTCTGAAAATGGAAGGATATGAAGTCGAACACGCGATCGACGGGATGGTTGGCTATAACGCCTGCGAAAGCGCTCCTCCGGATCTGATCGTCACTGACATTCAGATGCCTAGGATGGATGGAATCGAAATGATAAAGCGGATTCGCGAATCCAAATTATGCAAAAAGATTCCAATCATCGTTATGAGCGCCTACGGCCAGCGTCGCATAACCGACGCGCTCGACGCTGGCGCTGACGGCATCGTCGAGAAGCCAATCGATCTACAAACGTTTCTTGAAACGATAAGGTCGAAATTGCACGTGGCATGACGCTCATTGAGCGTCGGCGGGGCCGTAGATAATCGCTGACGCATCGACCGCCTGGTGGAACGAATCAGGCTTGTCAATCTGGATGTCGAAAACACACGTTCGATTTCGCCCGCTGAGCTTCGCCCTGAAGAGTGCCTGATCGGCCTTCTGCACAATCTCCAAAGCTCCCACCCCATCATCCGGAAAAGTCGCGACTCCCAAACTAATCGTTATGTGCATCGTATGATCGGGATCGAGCGTCGACGCAGGAAACGGATGCGACTCGACTGTTTTGCGTATCGACTCTGCGACATCGAACCCTTGCTCGCGGGCACCGACTACGTAAGCCATATACTCTTCGCCTCCGTAGCGTGCCGCTAAATCCGAGCTGCCGACAACATCGCGAATGATATGTCCAACGTCCCGAATCGTGTGACTGCCGACGATGTGTCCCCGACCATCATTGACACGTTTGAAAAAATCGATATCCATCATCAGCACACTAATCTGCTCGTCCAGGCCTCGAGACTGAGTGATCTTTCGATCGAGCTCCGCAAACAAGCTGCGACGCGATCGAAGCCCGGTTAACTCGTCACGCTGCGTCATCTGATGAAGCTTCTCTTGAAACTCCGCTTCAGATTCGTCGAGCATCGCAAACTTCAGCAGGTGATTTCCAATCTTGATCTTGTCGCCGTCCTGGAGCAGTTGTTGAGAGGTGACCTTTGCGCCGTTCAGGAATGTGCCGTTCGTAGAATCGAGATCGTTGACGTAGTACTCGACACAGTTATCTTCAAGGGGGACGTGCATAATCTCTGCATGCTGCCGAGAGGCGATCTCATCACGCAGGACCAAATCTACAGTCGATCCGCGACCCACGATTGTCCGTTGTTTTTCGAGTTTGGTGGTTTGACCGATCGATTGTCCCTGGAGGATGACCAGTACCGGTCGTTTGGTGATCGAGACCGGCACTTCGCGTAGATCCAGCTTAACTGTGCGCTCGGCGTCACTCACGCTTCTTTCCTTTAATCCGATGAATATATCAACGACCGCGCATGAAGGCAAAGCTTGTAATTGGTTTATTCATTAGTGGTCACAATCAGTTAACCTGGCCCAGGACTCCGGTCCTTGTCGATGGGTAGGCACTGGAGTGACGCCGCGACATTGCCGTACCTTCTGGCGCGTCGTTAACACTCTAAGTGACACAAAAGAACTGTGCAATCAACACAACATCAGTTGGTATTCTCAATTTGTCATCAGAACGAGCCGCGACAAACAGCGTCGCATTCCTTGACGCTCGCAGAACCGCTTACTACACTTCCTGAGGATTTGTTGTTTTAATGGAACGATTATGAGCGCAGGAAATGGTAAACAGGAACTACCCTGTGGGATTGTTGAAAGACTAGCGGAGGCCGAGCTTCCTACCGAATTCGGACTTTTTCGGATACTCGCGTTTAGAAGTGTGGAGAGTGGCGAGGAATTCCCGGTCCTCGTCAAAGGAAAGCTGAACGCCGAGACACCCACCCTTGTGAGGATTCATTCGCAGTGTCTCACCGGCGATGTTTTTCACTCCTTGAAGTGCGACTGTGGTCGTCAACTCGGTCACTCGATGAGCATTATCGAGGAAGAGGGTCTTGGCGTAATAATTTATCAGCAGCAGGAAGGCCGGGGTATCGGGATTACAAACAAGATCCGCGCCTACGAACTTCAGGACGCAGGACAGGATACCGTGGAGGCAAATCTCTCGCTCGGATTTGAAGCCGACCTGCGACAGTACGAATGCTGCGTCGATATTCTGAAACAGCTGGGCTTGCGACGGATCAAACTGATATCCAACAATCCAGATAAGATTGCCGCCGTAGAGAGTGCCGGGATCGAGATCGTAGAGCGCGTATCGATCGATGTAGAGCCTAATGAGCAGTCTCTTGGCTATCTAAAAACAAAGAAAGAAAAGCTAGGTCACCTTCTGGACAACCTGGACACCGAAGACGAGGCCATCATCTAACCAATCTCCGCGGACTAAAGCGTTAGAGAAACCAGATCTATTCTAGCTACACCTCCCGTGGGATTTTGGTGTCGACCTGCCGGCAGATCGTTGGTGCCGGACACTGCCATTTTGCCATTCTCCAAACTGGAAACGTCAGGCGCGTTACTACCGCATTAGGGTTCGCGAGCTAGAACGTCCGCGAATCTCGTCCCCCAGTCGATAGTCTCCCAATCTGTTCCGAGACGTTGAAAATCGATCGAACGGGAATGAATCCGAACAAACGATGATCCCCTACAGCGTTTAGTCCTGCGGAGGCGAAGCATCCGCACTGCGAACAGTCAGGATTTCCTCCGAACTGACACGGAGTAATTCGCCCCTCCAAATCTGCAGTGATATTCAAGGTAGTCCGCGAGAACATGCAGTCTTCCGGCGAGCTCGGCGGGTGGCGATATCGATCAATGACGGAGGCCGGCAGGTTCAGCTTTGGAAACTCGCTTTTCATTCCCGCCAGTTCATCTAATGTTCGACCACGAGCAAGAGTCGTGAGAATCTCAGGCCCTTCAGCGCCGACCTGCGGCGTAAATAAACTAAACCAGATTTGGTTGACCTCAGCTCTGTCAGACCAGAATCGCAGAAAGTCACGAAGATAGTTGAGGCGGCCGGTCATCTGGCCGGTGATTGTACAATGTACCGTGATGCGATGGCCGTCGATGTTCTTGAGGATTCGGTCGTATGTCGCAGGCGCTCGCCGGACGTCGTGCTCCGGTTGGAGCCCGTCGATCGAGACCACCAGAACGAGATTTTCTATTTGGCTCCATTGTTGAGGGATCTTTCGGACTGCGCTGGTGACGAGTTGAACGGTGATACCCATCTCGCTCAGTTTCGGGAGTAAAATATCAAGCTCCCTTGCGCGAACGAGCGGTTCGCCGCCCACGATTGAGATGTGCAGCGGTCTGAAACGTCTGGCTAACGACAGCACGCCATCTAGTAGCTGTTCGCCTTTGTAATCTGCCAGAGTTCTGAGCGGACCCAACTGGTGAAGATGTTCAGGTTCGTAAGCGTAACAACCGGGACAATGCAGCGGACATTCGCGAGTGATCTCGATGGACAACGAAGGGTAGTAACCACGGAGAATCCTTCCCCATGCGCGCACCACGTGGCTTTTCTTCACAATTTCTAATGCCTTGTGAAAGGAATCTGCTGTCCACGATTTCATCCTAACATTTGAGTGGCGATAAAACTATTGTGGTGGAGTCGATAGGTGTTTGAGGTTTAACTAGCAAGTTCTTTCAGGCTGGACAATTCTAAATCAGTCAGCGCTACACACGCGCCGTTTCGCGGATCTAAAAACATCGAAAACTCAGCGTCCCGTTGGACGATATTATCCAGATTGCTTCCGCTCGAACCGACTGGAGTCGAGCAGCCAGGCAAACCAGCCTTAGGAACAAAAACCTGGTCCCCCCACTGCAGGATCCAGCAACCATCCTCACCGTGTGCAAACACAGTGCGAATTCTATCTCTTTCAACCTGCCTCACCCGAAGCCGTTGAAGTTCCGCTCTCAGGATACCCGCCCACTTTCGCGCTTCGCGAGCGGTCAATGAAACGCGCATATCCGAGTCACTTAACTCGAGTCCCTGTCCTGACAAACTAACTGCTAACGAGTACTCCGGAGTGATTTCCTCGAAGCTTGATACCTTCCCGGTTGTCGCAAATTCGTCGAGTGCATTCGCCAAATCAGTGGCTGACTGAATATGCACCTCCAAGCCTTTTACAGTAACGGTGGGAATGCATGAAGCTCGTCTTTCGACGGCCAGCGGTCTGAGCAACTCGACCCTTCGACGAAGTTCCTCGAGATGATCCTGGCCGAGCAAGACCCATCTTCCACTTCGCCGATCGCTCAACAAAACTCTGTCGCCTCCAGCCGATGTCTCGAGCCAATCTGGAAGGCTCAAATCAGAGTTGATCTCCTGAGCGCCGGCGCACAGAGCCAGCAAGCCCCTGAGATCCGAGGATCCTAACCATATCTCTGATTGTGGATGCGATAGCAACACGTCACCTCCGATAGTGGCCAGAACGACCTCGTCGGACATCCTCAGAACATCGAAGAAATCGCTACGGAACTTGATGGTTGCGAGGTAATGTCGGAGTTCCCCAGGGCTTAACGAATTCTGGCGAAGATCGTATCGTAAGACGAGCGTTGAATCTCCTCTGATGATCAACCCGTGACCTCCCTGGCGAACCACGCGGGAAACGACATCATCGTTGTTCAAGGCAGCCGAGACACTCTCGAGGAGGTAAGGGCTAAATGCCACGCTACATCTAATTGACCGAATATTGATCATATCGGATATGCAACGCTGTCCCAATGAAGGTTAACATAGGTCAATAGTGCCTTACGACGTGCGTTGCGCAGCAACCGGTCTTTAGGTAGAAATAGAGTATGTCTAGCAAGGGACAAAGCCAACCAGAAGCGCTGCAGGTCGCGATAGACGGTGCAGTCCTGGGATCTGAAGGCGCGGAGCTGAAGAAGGGACTTTGGGAGAACGGCGTCTACCTGGGCAGCGATGGCTTTGTCTATCACATCACAGTGCGACAGTCGCGCGGAGGGCTGCAAAAGACAGTTGTCGGCAAGCGAGCTGTCGGGGAATACCTTCGATGGGTCGATGGACTCTTCCGACCTGGAGAGCTTCCAAGCGAGGCAAACGGCATCCACTACAGGGCTGCTCGCGAGCTTCGCGAACTCATTTAGCCCTGCCTCTGAACTTGTCAAAGCTGATCCGTCTTAGCCTCCCCAGCTGGAACTATCTGGTTCCAAATGCTATATTCTTAGTATGCTCTACAGAAAGCCTCGGGTTGGACAGGAACTTAGTGCGTATTGTGGCAAGTGTAAAGACGAACGCACTCACATCGTTGCGGCGATGGACGGAGAAGTCGTCAGGCGAGTCACTTGCTCGATGTGCGGCAGCACTCATAACTACAAGGTCAAACCTGCGGCGGCTGCGGCAGCCTCCGATGATTCGGGAAGCGCCGCGACGACTACAAAACGACGCACCAGCACTCGTCGCACGAAAGAAGTGAACACCTTCAGCATTGACCCGAAGCGTCCGGTGAAGTCCTACGACATGAACAACATCTTCTCGGCCGGCGACGTAATCAATCATCCAAAGTTTGGTTTGGGGGCGGTAGAGACCGCGCTACCGCCGAACAAGATCGAGGTTCGGTTTCAGGAGGGAAAAAAGATGTTGCTTCACAATATGAAGAACTTCAGATACTGAGCCGGGCATAAGCTAAAACATTCGAGCCGCCGCGATAGAGATTCGCGGCGGCTCGTTTCGTTTTGAGCTTTCAGGCAAAGAAGTCGGCATTGATGCGTATGAAGCGCTCCCACTTTGCGGGCACGTCTCCATCGGCGAAGATAGCAGTAACCGGGCAGGCAGGAACGCAGGCATCGCAATCAATGCACGCGGCTGGATCTATAAACATCTGCTGCTGTTTGGGGCCGCCCTGGATACAATCGACCGGGCATACATCAACGCACGCGAGGTTCTTTGCGCCGATGCATGGCTCACAGATAACGTAGGCCAACCTTCTTGCTCCCGGCGCTTACTGCTTGTAGTAGTCGGCGTTCATCTGCGTGAAATGTTTCCACTGCTCGGGAAGATCGTCTTCGGTGAAGATCGCTTGAACGGGACAAGCGGGCTCGCACGCGCCACAATCGATGCACTCGTCTGGATGTATGTAGAGCAATTCCGAGGTCTCAAACGCGGGCTCGTCTTTGCGCGGATGAATGCAATCTACAGGACAAACGTCCACGCAAGCCGTGTCCTTGGTCCCTATGCAGGGTTCAGCTATAACGTACGTCATTGAAACGCAAGCCTCCTTATCAGGTATTAGACAACCTTAGGATGATTTTACTAATGTTCCGCTACAAATTTCGCCGATTTACTTAAAAGAGTCAAGCAGGCTTAGATCAGAACTCCGCGAGTTCTTACCTCACTCACTCTCATAATTCGTCATCGATCTTGTGTTCAATACATCCGCCAATTCCTGGTCGGTCAGCAGGCCTTCTTCCTCGATCGTTTCCCGGATGGTTTTGTTACTCGCGATCGCTCGCTTCGCAATCTCCGCCGCCTTCGCATACCCAATCTTAGGGTTCAAAGCGGTCACCAAAGAGGCGCTGTGCTCGACATACCATCGACATCGCTCTTCATTTGCGGTGATGCCATCGACGCATCGAGTCCGCAGCGCCGTCAGCGCGTTCGTCAAAATCGTCAACGAATTATTCAGATTCAGACTGATCACCGGCATCATCACATTCAACTCCAGCTGTCCCGCTTGCGCCGCAGTTGCGATCGCAAGATCGTTCCCCATCACCTGAAAACAGACCATGTCGGTCATTTCGGCCATTACCGGGTTGACCTTTCCCGGCATGATCGACGACCCCGGCTGTACTGCAGGCAACCTGATTTCGCCCAGACCGGTATTAGGGCCCGAGCTCAAGAGTCTCAAGTCATTAGCGATCCTGATCGTATCAGTCGCCAATGTCCTGAGCGCCGCTGACAATGCGACAAACGGAGACATGCTCTGCATCGCTTCGAAGTAGTCATCAGTGGCCACTAGCTTCTGATCAGTTATCCGGCTCAACTCAATCACGATCTGTTTACGATATCCGCGTGGTGCATTGAGACCAGTCCCAACCGCCGTCCCGCCAAGCCCGATTTCCCGGAGCTCTTCAGAAGCCTGAAAAATTCGCCCGCGGTTCTTCTGCAGCCCTTTCGCATACGCGCCAAACTCCTGTCCCAGTCTTATCGGCACCGCGTCTTGCAGATGTGTGCGGCCCGACTTGACGACGCCATCAAACTCGATTGATTTCTTTCGAAATGCTTCCGCCATCTCATCCAGCACGACTAATAATTTACTCGCAAGCTCGAGCGCAGAAAGGCGCATCGCCGTCGGAAACACGTCGTTGGTCGATTGAGCCATGTTGACGTGATCATTCGGGTGTACAACGGAGTAATCGCCCTTTGAACCACCGAGCAACTCGATGGCTCGATTTGCAAGCACCTCGTTCGCATTCATGTTGTGCGACGTACCTGCACCGGCTTGAAATGGGTCGACTACAAATTGATCGCGCAGTCCGCCTTCCAGAATCTGATCAGCTGCGCGCTCGATGGCGTCCGCGAGTCGCGGATCGAGCGCACCAAGTCCTCTGTTGACTCTGGCTGCGGCTTTCTTTATCTGGACAGTTGCGGTGACTAATGAAGGATCAGGCTTCCAGCCCGAAATGGGAAAATTCTCGATTGCCCGTGCAGTCTGAATACCGTAATAAACATCACTCCTTAACTCTCGTTCACCGAGCGAGTCCCGCTCAATCCTCGGCGGGGTCAAAGGTGACATGTGGAATCACCTCCACGTTTTCTTTAAGCGTCACACGGCCGGCAAGTCGCTTCTTCTCTTTTTCCTTTGGAGAGAATTTGATTGTGCTATCGACCAGCGTAGCGTTCGGGCGATATCCGAGCCCGAACTCCGGCAGTTCCGAGCGACCCATCAAACGCTTTATGTCCCACATCGTTTCGTCCCGCGAATATGCGCAGATCTCGGATTCCCTGCTCATGATGATCGCCTCTTCAGGACATGCATCGACGCAAAATCCGCAAAACACGCAACGCAGCATATCGATGTCGAACCTTGCCGGGTATTTTTCGATCAGCGGATCCGGATGTTCCGCGGGTTCAATATAAATGCAGTCTGCCGGACATGCAGTCGCGCACATGTAGCAAGCTACACAGCGCGGGGAACCGTCCTCCCTCGCGGTCAGAATGTGAGCTCCGCGAAAGCGGTCTGAGTATGAGCGACGCTCTTCCGGATAGCGAATGGTCGCGTTCACTTTGCCAGTGAGGTTGTCCACCATCCTGTTCATCGTCAGTCCCATTCCAACGAGAGGTGCAAAGATTCCCTTTGCAAACGAAGATTCAGCCTCAGCCTTGTCCCTTACCTTTATTACCTTTGCGGGCTTTTTCATAAATCATCCAGGATGGAATGACAATCTGACAGTTGCCTCAAGTCAAGACTACTCCAGGCAGTTTCGTTTGACTGAGATTGATCCCTCCAAACGCGCCGTCGCCCTCGCTCATCGTCGCGAAAACATCTTCAGCGGACATCCAAGGTGACTTTGCGCCACTCGCGTGAAGCAACATCGCGAAGACCTCCCAAACGGGCAACGCATCGCCGCTCTGCTCGACGGCTTTTCCCGCCAGCTGTACGCGACCTTCAAAATTGGTGTAAGTCCCATCCTCTTCGGACCATGCAGCGACCGGCAGAACTACATCGGCCGAAGATTGCCAGTCCGCCTTGTGAGCCGCCAGAACCACCGAGTAGTCAAGCTCCTCAACCAGCTCCAGAATGCGCCCCTCGGCTTCATCGTCGCTGGGTCGCGAAACAAGCGGCCTGAAGTAGATCACGACACCAGCCTTGATCTTTCCCGCGCGCGCGGCATCGATTGCTCCTTGAATGCCATCGAGGGCGTCGTTCATGTATCCGAGCTTGATGGCTCCCATCGAATTCGGGTGCTTGTCGAAGTGACGAAGGAGCTGATCCTCTTCATCGACCAAGCTTCGATCTTCGGAATTGACGCGGAACTCAAAACTGGTCGCACCAACCTGATCGCCCAAATAGCGCTTGAACAAGAACAGTCCTTCGTTTGTTGCCGAGGGCGATGCAAAACCGAGAATCGACGAAGCACCGTTGACGTTTTTGATCTCGGCCAGCCTGGAGTCGATCGAACGCACCGCATCTTCCCAGGCGGCCGGCGCCTGCACTCCGTCAGCGCCTTTTATCATCGGACGTTCGATCCGGTCGGAGTTGTTCAGTTGATGAAAGCTCAATCGGCCTTCGTCGCATAACCAGCTTCGATTTACTTCAGGATTTCTTCTGGGGATCATTCTGAAGATTGCCCCGTCGCGATGATCAATTCTCACCGCGCAACCCGTCGAACACCCCGCGCATACTGAGTCAGTCGCGTGCAGGAACCAGACTCTGCACTTGAAGCGGAAATCTCTAGACGTCAGCGCCCCGACGGGACAGATATCGACGACGTTCCCGGAGTAGGGATTATCGAGTGGGCGATCCTCAAACGTGCCTATTGCGACATGATCGCCTCTCCCAAAGAACTGCATCTCGCCGGTTTCGGTTACATGCTCGAAGAACCTTATGCATCGCGAACACAGGACGCACCGTTCCTGGTCGAGCACGACCATCGGTCCGAGGTCTATAACTTTCCTTTTGCGAACCTTCATCCCGAGCGGGATCTCACTGGTGTGAAGACCGTAGACCATGTAGTAGTCCTGCAGACGACACTCGCCTGCCTGGTCGCATACGGGACAATCGACGGGATGGTTGATCAGTAGAAATTCGAGCACGCCCCGGACGGCCTGCTTCACTCGCTCGTTCTCCGATCGCACGACCATCCCTTCGTTGACAAGCGTCGTGCAGGCCGGCGTGAGCTTTGGCATTTTCTCGACATCGACCAGACACATTCTGCAATTGCCATCGATC
>Ga0075425_100006196_pt1 | contig 12526 bp, 11 predicted proteins | sample SoiMethybrSBSTD4_FD_75300 | JGI IMG/M metagenome (GOLD analysis project Ga0075425, IMG submission 75300) | Bulk soil microbial communities from a Populus tree surrounding site in Tennessee, USA - Soil MetaG P. TD hybrid SBSTD4 | ecosystem: Environmental > Terrestrial > Soil > Tree plantation...
GCGCTCGCCGACCTGGTGCCGGGATTCGACCGCGGGCACGACGCGGCGATCGTCATCGCGCAGCACATGCCACCCAAGTTCACCCGCAGCCTGGCGGAGCGGCTCGCGGCGCAGAGCCGGGTCGCCGTGGTGGAGGCCGAGGACGGCACGCCGCTGCTGGTAGACACGGCATACGTCGCACCCGGCGACTGGCACATGCGGGTTGGAGTCGGCCCCGACGGCCCTCGGCTCGAGTTGGGACGCGATCCTCCCATTTGGGGCGTCAGGCCGGCGGCGGACCCGCTGTTTCGTTCCGTGGCCGAGCTGTTCGGCATCCGGGCAATCGGGGTGGTGCTCACCGGGCTGGGGCGGGATGGGGCTGACGGGCTCCGGGCCATTCACGATGCCGGCGGGATCGGCATCGCGCAGGACCGGGACAGCGCCACCATCTATGGAATGCCCAACGCCGCGGTGCAGGCCGGCGGGGCCGACCACGTGTTGCCGGTGTCGCGGATCGCCGGCCTGGTAAACCGGGAGCTGGCGGAGATGGCGGAGCGATGAGCGACGCCTCGGCCCTTCTCCTGGTCCGCGCGGGCCGGCGGGTCGTGGCGCTCGCGCTCGATCATCTGGTCGAGGTCGTGGACCCTGGGACCCCGATCGGCGTGCCGGCCCGGCAGCCCGCGCTCCGCGGTCTGACCAGCATCCGGGGGAAGCTCGTGCCGCTGATTCACCTGGGCGCCTTGCTCGATGGCACGGCGTGTCCCGACGGCGTGAGCGACGCCGGCGTGGTCATCGCTGTTGGCGATCGCCGCATCTGTCTCGAGGTCGAAGCGGTGGAGGAAGTGCTTCGCGAGTCCGCGCTGCCGGTGCCCCCCGGCGCCGAAGCGTTGCCGTGGGCTCGAGGCGTCACTCGCGGTCCGAACGGGCTCGTGCCCGTGCTGGACATCCCGGCCCTGGGCGGCCGGCTTGCAGAGGGAGGAAGCTGAAGCGTGGCCACCGAAGACGAGATTCAGGTCGTCGCGTTCCGCGTCGGCCCGCAGGAATTCGCGCTCGACATCCTCCAAGTCGAGCGGATCCTTCGCTACGAGCGCCCCGCGCCATTGCCCAAGGCCCCCGCGTTTCTCGAGGGCATCGTGCGCTACGAGGGCGCGGCCGTCCCGGTCGTGGACCTTCGCAAGCGGCTCGAGCTGCCCGATCCGCTGCGGGAAGAGACCCGGCTCATGGTCCTGGCGCTCGAGGACCAGCGGATCGCGGTCGTGGTCGACGAGGTCCGCGAGGTGATGCGGGTGGACAGCACCACCATCACCCCGCCGCCCCCGGTCGTGCGCGGCCTTGCGGCGCCGTACATAGCCGGCATCATCGCCCGGGGTGACCGGACCATCGTGCTGCTGCACGCGCTCAAGCTGCTCACCTCTACCGAGCGCCTAGCGTTGGTGCAAGCGGGGGCGCCGGCATGACCGACACCGGCGCGGCCGGGCTGCGTGGCCAGTACCGGGAGATCGAGCAGCGGCTCGACGCGATCGGGCGGGGCGAGGGTGACCGCGAGGCGGTGAAGCGGGAGATCATCGCCCTGTTCAAGCGGGTGGATGGTGCGCTGGGGGAGCTGACCCAGCTCAAAGAGGACATCCGCACCCTGGTGGACCGCTACAAGCAGGTGAACGCCGCTGCCGAGGCGCCGCAGGCGCCGCAGTTCACCGGCGCCCGGCCGGCGGTACAGGCCGATCACCTGAACGCGTCCACCTACATCGAGAAGGGGTGGAGCCTGATCTCGCTGGGCGACTACGCGGGGGCGATCCAGGCGCTGGAGAACGCGCTGACCCGCTCGCCCGGGGCGACGCAGGCACTGTCGCTCCTGGGGTGGGCGCAGATGTTGAGCGAGCGGTACGACGAGGCGCTGGGGACCTTCTCCAAGGTTCTCATGAAGGAGCCGGCAAACGCGCTCGCACGCATCAACGTGGGCTACATCTGCCTCAAGAAGCGGATCTTCGGCGAAGCGATCGAGCATCTTTCCCGGGCGATCCGGCTCGACAACGATCGCAAGGCGACGCTCTACGCCCACTATTATCTGGGGCTAGTGTATCTCGAGCGTGAGATGTACGAGGACGCGCAGACGTTCCTGCAAAAGACACTCGCGCTGGGGCCCAGCCTGGTAGAGGCCTGGTTCGAGCTGGGGCGAGCACGTTGGTTCGGTGGCGATCGAGAGGGTGCGAAGCAGGCGTGGACCGACGGGATCAAGGCCAACAAGTTCAATCCGTGGGCCAAGCGGTGCAAAGAGCTGCTCGACATCGCGGCGGGTGGCGGAGACATCCCGCGGCAACCCGCCGGTTCATAGCTCTTTGATCGGTGAATCAATGCGTAGGTCGCCCGCCGTGGTTGTCCCCGCTGCTCTCATGTTGATTCCGTTGCTCGCCCAGGGCCCCCGGGCGGTCCGCGTCGGGCCGGTGACGGCGGTCGCCTGGCCGGCGCAGCTGGATCTCGCCCAGAGCCTTGCGCGGGAAGCCGCCCGGCCGGTTGACTGGCCGGGTCTCGGCCGGCTCGCGCCCGACTCGCTCAGTCTCATCCTGGTGCCCGACCAACGCCACCTCGACTCGCTGGCCCGCGGCCGGGCGCCGACCTGGGGCGCCGGACTCGCGTTCCCCGAGTCCCGCACGATCCTGCTCCGGGCCAATGCCGGCGATCTGCACCGTACCCTGCGGCACGAGCTCGGGCACCTGGTCCTGCACCAGCGGGTCAGGGTGCGGGTCCCGCTCTGGTTCGACGAGGGGTACGCCGCGCTCGCCGCGGGCGAGTGGGAGCGCCTTGGGGGGCTCGAGCTCAACCTCGCGGTGGCTCGGGGCGCCGTGCCCGACTTCGCCGAGCTGGATGGCGCGCTGCGGGGCTCGGCGGACGCCGCCGACGCCGGGTACGCCCTTGCGATGTCGGCCGTGCTCGAGCTCGGCCGGCGCAACCCGACCGGGCGGCTCGACCCCCTACTGGGTGACCTGGCGGGAGGCCAGGACTTCGAGGCAGCTGTCCTCGCCACCACCGGCCTCACCCTGACCCGGTTCGAGGACGCCTGGCGCCGGGCCGTCCGCACCCGGTACACCCTGGTGACCTGGCTCGCCGCCGGCGGGGTCTGGGCGGTGGCCGCGGTCGTGGTCGTGGTACTGGTCTGGTGGCGGCGGCGGGCCGACCGGCCTCGACGGGCCGCCCTCGACGTGGGCTGGGAGCTGCCCGAAGATCCACCCGAGCCTCCCCCCGCAGCTTGACCGCATTCGCGGTCGGTGATAGCCTCCACGCCTATGTCTAATTCCGGGACCCGGGAGCCCACCCGGCGTACCGCCTTCGGACGGCGAAACATCGTCATCCTGGGCGCGGCGCTGCTCACGGTGATCGCCGGTTATGCTGTGCTTCAGACCGGCAGCCCGGCGGCCGCCGCCGTCCTGCTGGTCCTCGGCTACTGCGTGCTCTTCCCCGTTGGTATTGCGTCATAGCATTCGCCCAGGGCCCCGGCACGTTAGCTGCAATCCGGTGTCGGCTACCGGCGGCGAATCACGGGACCGGGCGAATAGCTCAGCTGGTTCAGAGCGCCTGCCTTACACGCAGGAAGTCGGGGGTTCGAATCCCTCTTCGCCCATGGCGCCCGGCGCGGCTCGCGCGGGCGATGGTTGTTCGATCCATCTGATTTCCCTTCGGAGGACGTGCATGTCGCTGGTTCGTCTCGGCGTCGTCACCGTGCTTGCGACCGCTTTCGCGGCGCCGGCTGGCGGCCAGGTTCCGCGCCGCCCCCGGGAACAGCAGGTCGCGGCCCTGCCACGCTTCATGGTTGCCAATCCCTACGTCACTGCCAGTGCCGACTCCGCGGCCGCCGTCCAGGTCGGCGGCGGTATCCGGGAGCGGATGACGAAGGCGACGGATGGCGATTTCAATGTGCTGACGCAAGACCAGATGAACGAGGCGTTGAAGCAGTACGGCTATCCGGCCAACGCGATTCTGAGCCCATCACTCGCCTCCACCCTCGCCAAGAGCGTGCAGGCGCGGGTGCTGGTGTCGTCGTCGATGACCAAGCCGAGCGGCTCCCAGTATTCGGTCCAGGGGCGACTCGCGGGCGTAAATGACGAGGCCGGCAGCGTGGTTACGGTGCAACAAGGTTCGGCGGCGCTTAACGACTTCGGAGGCCGGGTTGCCGAGCAGCTGCAGCCCGCCATCAAGTCGCTGGTCGACGCGAAGGCCTGCATCGACCAACGCTCGGCCAAGCCGGACAAGGCCGCCGACGCGGCGGCGAAGGCGCTCAAGCAATACCCCGGCAACGGCCTCGCGGAGTACTGCCTGGGGCAGATCGCCCTGGCCAAGAAGGATTCCAAGGAGGCGATCAAGCATTTCCAGGCCGCCACCAAGAGTGACCCGGTTAGCATCAACGCGTGGGGCAACCTGGCCGAGCTCTACCAGGCGCAGAGTGACACGGTCAACGTGCTGATGGTCTATCGCGAGATGCTCAAGGTCGCGCCAACCAACCAGAAGCTGCGGGAGCAGGCGTTCAAGTACTTCCTCAATGCCAACAAGCCCGATATCGCGAAGGAAATCGCGGACTCGGGCATCAAGAACGATCCCTACAACGCCGACTTCTACGACCTCAAGAGCAACGCCTGTCTGTTCCTGAGCGACTTCAAGTGCGCCGTCGACGCGCTGGAGCAGGACTACGCGGTGGACTCGACCAAGGCCGACACGCTCTTTTTCACCAAGATCACGGTCGCGGCGCAGCAGCAGCCGGACACGGTGCGGCTGATCAAATGGGCCCGGCTCGCCAACAAGAAGTTCCCCAACAACGTCACCCTGTTGCAGTCGCTCGCCAAGGCGTACAGCCTCTCCGGGCAGCTGGACAGCAGCATGGCCGTGACCCAGCGCCTGGTCGCCGCCAACCCGGGCGACGTGACCCCGGCTCTCGAGCTCGCGCAGACCCTGATCAACAACAAGCGGCCCAAGGACGCGGTCCCGCTGGTGCAGCTGGCGGCCCAGAAGGGCGACTCGCAGGCCAAGGAGAATGCCGCCGCGCTGCTCTATCAGGCGGCCGCTCCGCTGCTGCAGGAGCCGACCCAGGACTACGCCGGGGCCGCCGATCTGCTTCGCTCGGCGGTGACCACCGCCAATCCGCAAGGCAAGGTGTATCCGGCGGCCAACTATCTGCTGGGACTCTCGACCCTGCTGCAGGTGCCGCAAGTCGATCCCAAGGCCGAGAAGGGGAAATCCTGCGACCTGGCCAGGCAGGAGAGCGGACTCTTGGATGAAGCGGAGAAGGCGTTCACCGCCGGACAGAGCGCCAACCCCGAGGTCGCGACCCGCAATCTCGGCATCATCGCCAAGTACAAGCCGCGCGCGGCGTCGATGATCAAGGCCTACTGCAAGGGCAAGTAGGGACTTCCTCGGTGACGGCGGGGTGCCTATATTCTCCCCGCCGTCGGAGGGGGCTGTAGCTCAGCTTGGTTAGAGTGCCGCACTGTCACTGCGGAGGTCGCGGGTTCGAGCCCCGTCAGCCCCGCTCGATCCGCTCGTCACCCTGTCCGCTCCGGACGGGGTGCTTTTTTTCCAGCCGCGAGTGTGGCTGAGGGCTCACCCTCCAATGGCCACCTATCACACACCCGTCCTCCTCAGCCCGATTCTCGCCGCCCTTGGCCGGCCGGCGCGGGCGGTGGATGCCACCCTGGGGGACGGGGGTCATGCCGAGGCGCTCCGCGCCGCCGGGGCGGACGTGCTCGGGATCGACCGGGACCCGGACGCGATTGCCGTCGCGCGTGGCCGGCTGGGCGATACCGGGATCCGCTACCTCACCGCGTCCTACGGGTCCGACACGGCGCTTGCGGCGATCGGGGCCTTCCATCCTGACGTCATTCTGCTGGATTTGGGCGTGTCGTCCCGCCAGCTCGACGAGGACGACCGCGGCTTCAGCTTCCGTACCGGGGCGCCGCTCGACATGCGGATGGCCGGCGCCGGTGCGACCGCGGCCGACTTTCTGAACCGGGCCGAGGAGAGCGCGCTGGCGCTGATCTTCGCCGACTGGGCGGACGAGCCGCGTGCGCGCCGGCTGGCCCGAGAGATCGTGCGGCGGCGGGCCCGGCACCGGTTTGCCCTGAGCGACGATCTGGTCAATGCGATTCGCGCGGTCCTTGGGCCCCGGTCAGGGCCCGCCGATTTCGCCCGAATCTTCCAAGCCGTGCGTATCGCGGTCAACGACGAGCTCGGCGAGCTGGAGAGCGCGCTGCCCACGTTGAGGGATGCCCTGGTGCCCGGCGGCCGCCTGGCCGTGATCAGCTATCATTCGGGCGAGGACCGGACCGTGAAGCAGGCGTTCCAGGCCTGGAGCAAGCGCTGCGTATGCCCGCCGCGGCAGCCGGTGTGCACCTGTCGGGGTCGCGCGCTGGGTCGGGCCGAGCCGCGGAAGCCGATCCTGCCGGAGCCTGCGGAAATCGCCGGCAACCCCCGCGCGCGGAGCGCCAAGCTGCGCATCTTCCGAGTGGGTGATGAGGGTTAAGGGCCGCCACTGGCTGCTTCTCTGGCTGCTCCTGTTTCTGCTCGTCGCGGTCGCAGTAGTGGCGCGCCAGACCGCGGCGTTCAAGGTGGCGCGCCGGCTGCGTGAATTGCGGGAGCAGCGTGCGGCGCTCGACGCGCGTCGGGCCGATTTCGAGCGCCGGATCCGCGAGGCTTCCGGCCGACAGGTCCTGGTGCCGCGGGCCGTGCACGATCTCGGCCTCCACCTCCCGACCGACGACGAGTTCATCCTCTTCACCGTGCCCAGTGGGCCGGCCAATCCGAAGCCCTGATGGCCAAGCCGGAAGCCCGCATCGTTGCGATCCAAGTTTGTCTGGCCGCGGGTATCACGGCGATCGTGCTCCGCGCCGGTCAGCTCCAGATCTTCGAGGGCCCCCGCTGGTCCCGCGAGGCGGAGGCGCAGCGGACCGAACGGGCCGTCCTTCCCGCCCGCCGCGGGACTCTGTACGATCGGAACGGGGTTCCGCTGGCGGTCACCCAGGAGTTCTACCACGTCGGCGTCGCGCCCAACGAGCTGGCCGACCGGCGCGGCGCCGTGCGCCTCCTCAGCAGCCAGCTAGGCCTGCCGGCCGGCGACATCGAGCGCGATCTCGCACGGAAGAAGTGGGCCTATTGGCATGGCCCGTTCACCGCCACCCAGATCCAGCCGCTCAGGGGTGTCAGCGGGATCCATCTGGACGGCGACTTCCTGCGGTTCTATCCCGCGCGCGATCTGGCCCGGCCCATCATCGGTGGCCTGTCCTCGGAGAAGGCGGTCGGCGCGTCCGGTCTGGAGCTCGCGCTGGACTCGGTGCTCACCGGCGTGCCTGGAGAGGCGGTGCTGCTCAAGGACCGCGCCGGCCGGCGGTACGACTCGCCCTCCCGACTGGTGCGCGATCCGGTCGCGGGGCACGACGTCTGGCTCACGTTGGACGCGGAGCTGCAGGAGATCGCCGAGCGGGGGCTGGAGGACGCCCTGAGGGAGATGCGAGCCGAGGGCGGCGACGTGGTCTTTCTCGACCCGGCCACGGGGGAGCTGCTGGCGCTCGCGTCGCGTCGTACCGGCGGCGCGGCCGCGGCGTCTACCATCACCGATCCCTTCGAGCCGGGCTCGACCGCCAAGCTCTTCACGGCGGCCGCGCTCCTCGCCTACAACCGGGTGGACAGCACGGCGGCCGTGAGCGCCGAGAACGGCGAGTGGCTGATGCCGGTGAACCAGCGGGGCAAGACCCGCCGGATCACCGACGCGCACAAGGTGGCGGGCAAGCTCACGCTGGCGCAGGCCATCCAGGTCTCGAGCAACATCGCAATGTCGAAGTTCGCCCAGCGGCTTGCGCCGGAAGAACAGTTCGGCATGCTGCGCGATTTCGGATTCGGCAGCCCGACCGGCGTCGAGTTTCCTTCCGAATCACGCGGCCGGCTCGCCCGGCCCGATCAATGGCAGCCGATGTACACTCGGGCGAGCGTGGCGATGGGATACGAGTTCGGGGTCACGCCGGTGCAGCTGGCCGCGGCCTACGGGGCGATCGCCAACGACGGCGTGCTGCTGGCGCCGTGCCTGGTGCGGGAGATCCGCCGGCAAGACGGCACCCGTGTCTACCGGCACCAGGCGGAGCCGGTGCGACGGGCGATCAGCCCTGAGATCGCGGCTCGACTCCGGACCTTCCTCGCCGGCGTGGTGGGCGAAGGCGGCACCGGTGAGCGAGCGCAGCTCGCCAACTACGCCCTGCTGGGCAAAACCGGGACGGCGGTGCGGTTCGAGCGAGGACGCTACGTCCACGGTGAGTACACGGCTTCTTTCGCTGCGCTCTTTCCGGCGGATCATCCCCAGCTGGTGGTGATCGTGAAGATCGACAACCCGAAGGGCAGCTACTATGGCGGGCTCACCGCCGCCCCGATGACCAAGAGCATGCTGCAGCAGGCGCTCGCCTCGCACCGGGTCGCCATCGATCGCTCGCGCCTGGCGCCGTCGGAGGTCGCGAAGTCGGGGACCGCAGGTGGCGTCGCCCCGACACCCGGCGCGCTCCCGATCGTGGTATCCTGGCCGCTCGCCTCGGCAGACTCGGCCGCGCGCGCCCTGCCGGTGCCGGATGTCAGGGGTGCCACGGTTCGCCAGGCCGCCCTCCTGCTTCACCGAGGGGGATTCCGGGTTGACCTCCGCGGCACCGGTGAGGTGGTGCGAACCGCGCCGGCAGCCGGCGACCAGGTGGCGGTCGGCTCGACGGTCACCGTCTGGGCGGGGAGCCCGCCGTGAGCCTGGGCTGGCGGCAAGTCCTCGACGAGCTGCGCCGGGCCGGTCTCCTGGTCTCGGCGACCGACGGGTCCCCGGCGACCTCCGCTCTCACCAGCGACAGCCGCGCTGTCGTCCCCGGAGCAATCTACGTGGCGGTGCGTGGGTCCCAGGCGGACGGCCACCGATTCGTGCCTGACGCGGTGCGGCGAGGCGCCGTGGCGCTGGTCGCCGAGTCGGAAGTCGAGGGCGCTCCGGTGCCGCAGGCCATCGTACGGGACGGACGCCGGGCCGCGATCGCACTCGGCGCCGCCTGGTTCGACCACCCCGGCCGCAAGCTCCGGATCGTCGGTGTCACCGGCACCAACGGAAAGACCACCACGACCGCGTTGCTTCGTCATCTGCTGAATGGGCGCGGCACGGCGGGCAGCATCGGGACGATTGGCGCGCTCGATGGCTCGGGTGCGAGCGTCACGTCTACCGCCGGCTCCCTCACCACCCCGGGCCCCATCGACCTCCAGGCGACGCTGGCGGTGCTGGCCGCGCGGGGCGTCACCGACGTCGCCATGGAGGCGTCGTCTCACAGTCTGGACCAGGGCCGGCTTGACGGCCTCACCCTGGCGGCCGGCGTGTTCACCAACGTGACCCGAGATCACCTCGACTATCACGGCACGATGGAGGCATACCTCGCGGCCAAGCTCAAGCTGAGTACGCTGCTCGGCACCACGGGTGTCGAGGTGGTCAATCTCGACGATGACGCCTGGGCCGTGCTGCCGGGCGGCGGGCGGAGGGTCACCTTCGGGGTGGACCCCACCGCGGACGTCCGGGCGACCGATCTCACGCTCGATGCCGGAGGCAGCCGGTTCATCCTCGCCGGTCGATTCGGGACCGAGGGGGTCATGCTTCCGTTGCTGGGCGATTTCAACGTGTCGAACGCGCTCGCCGCGTCCGCCTGCGCGCTGGCGCTGGGCGAGCCGTTCCCGGACGTCGCGGCGCGCCTCACCCGCGCGCCACAGGTCCCCGGCAGAATGGAGAAGGTGAGTGATCGACCGTGTGTGGTACTCAGAGACTACGCCCACACGCCGGATGCGCTCGAGCGCGCCTTGGCTACGCTCCGGCCCCTCACTCGCGGGCGCTTGCTGGTGGTGTTCGGCTGCGGAGGCGATCGGGACCGGGGGAAGCGGCCGATCATGGGGCGGATCGCAGTGGAGCGAGCCGATCTCGCGGTCGTCACCTCGGACAACCCCCGCACCGAAGATCCCGATGCCATCATCGACGAGATCGAGCTCGGCATGGGCACGGCAATTCATTTGCGGGTGACGGAGCGGATGGCCGCGATACACCGGGCGCTGGAGGAGGCGGGGCCCGATGACACGATCCTGCTGGCCGGGAAGGGCCACGAGACTTACCAGGTGGTGGGGACCGAGAAGCTTCCGTTCGACGAGCGGGAGATCGTCCTTAACCGCGTGAACGGTGAACAGCGTGAAGGGTGAACGGTGAACGGTGAACGGGTGGTGGCCGGGACCCCTCCGTGGTCCGAGGCTGATGTCCGCGCAGCGCTCGGTCTGCCCGCCGTCGGGGGCCGGTCTCCCATGGTGTTCTCAGAAATCTCCACCGACACGCGGACCCTCCGACCTGGCGCGCTCTTCGTCGCGCTCAAGGGTGAACGGTTCGATGGGCACGATCACCTGAGCGACGCGGCCGCCGCCGGGGCGGCGGCCGCGTTGGTGCACCGCGGCACGGCGCCGGCAGCGGGACTGATGCTGTTCGAGGTCGAGGACACGCTCCGGGCGTACGGAATGCTGGCCCACGCTCGGCGACAGGCCATCCCCGGTCCGGTGATCGGGGTGACCGGCACCAACGGGAAGACCAGCACCAAGGAGATGCTGGCGGCGGCGCTCCGCACCCGATGGCGCACCCACGCGACCCGGGCCAACCTGAACAACCTGATTGGGGTTCCGGCCACCATTCTCGAAGCCCCGCCGGACACCGAAGCGCTGGTCGTCGAGGCCGGCGCCAACGTGCCAGGTGAGATGGCACGCTATCGCGGGATCATCGATCCATCCGCGACCATTGTGACCAACGCGACTGCAGGGCATCTCGAAGGCTTCGGCTCGCCGGCCGGCGTGCTCGCCGAAAAGCTCTCGCTGGCCCGTGACGTCCCACTGGTCGTGGTCGGGACCCGGCCGGCTGCGCTGGCGGACGGTGCTCGGCGCCTGGCGCATCGCGTGATCACCGCCGGACTCGACCAGGCCGAGCGCGTTCCCGACCGGGTGAGCATCGACGGCTCCGGGCGGGCGACCGTCGAAGTCGATGGTTGCAGCTTCACCTTGCCGTATCCTGGCCGACACCTCGTCGAGAACGCGATGCTCGGGTGGACAATGGCCCGAGAGCTGGGGCTCGACCACGCAGCTGTCGCGGCGGCCTTCGGCGGGTTCACGCTGCCAGGCGGTCGCAGCGAACTCAAGCAGGAGGGCCGCCTCACCGTCCTCAACGACAGCTACAACGCCAACCCCCAATCGTTTCAGGCGGCCATCGACACGGCCCGGGAGCTCCGGCGTGGGCGCCGCCTGGTTTTCGTGGCGGGCACCATGCGCGAACTGGGGGCTGATACCGAGCGGCTTCACACCGAGGTCGCGCGCGCCCTGGTGGAGCTGGATCCGGATCTTCTCGCGATGGTAGGGCAGTTCGTACCTGCAGTCGGGCCTTGGGCCGCGCAGCTGGGCGACCGTCTCATCACCGCGCCCGACGCCATCACGATCGGGCCGCTGGTGGCCGAGCGGTTGCGGGGGGACGAGGTCGTGGTGTTGAAGGCCTCCCGGGGCGTGGCCCTCGAACGCATACTCCCTGGCCTTCTCGCCAAGGGTCGCTGAGACCTCCCCTTTGACCCATGGCAGCGTAACTTGGCGAAGCGGCTCGCGACTCGTGCAGGGTGCGGTGCTGGTGCTACGTACGGGTGCCACGCGCTGGCGCCGAAGTATCGCAAATGGAGCAATCGCATGTGGGCACGGAACTTGCCACTTCCCAGCGCTGCCCCAGGCCACCGGCCATGGGCATCGGGCAATCAGGCCAGTTGGCGCTTCGAGCCCTTCCCCGCGCCTCCGGGCCGCAGCTGAGAGCGTGATGAGCGAGACCACAGCAACCGAACCACCCGACTACTTCATTGGTCCCTGGGGCACGGGGCCGGCCGATCGGCGGGCGGCGGTTGTCTCCGATGTCACCGATTCGGCGGTGAGTCCGGCCGCTCTCAAGGGGGCAGGCGGACCAATCCTGGTGGTCGCACCCCAGCCGTTCTACGAGGACCGCGGCACCCCGATCGCGATCTACAGCGTCCTCCAGGCCATGAGCCAGCTTCACTACCGGGTGGACCTGCTGACCTATCCAGTCGGGCGGCCGGTGGAGATTCGCGGCTTGTCCGTGATCCGTGCGCCCAACCCGTTCGGGATCCGCCGGGTCCCGGTCGGCTTCTCGATTCGGAAGCTGCTGCTGGACCTGACGCTCGTCTTCGCGATGTGGCGCCGGCTCGCACGCCACCGCTACGCCTGCATTCACGCGGTCGAGGAAGCGGCGTTCCCCGCCGCCCTGCTCGGACGTCGCTATGGCGTTCCCGTGATCTACGATATGCAGTCCAGCTTGCCCGAGCAGATGGTGACCCACCGTGCCTTTCGCTCTCGACTGATGCAGGACGCGCTCGCCGCGTGCGAGCGGTGGGTCCTCCGCCGGGCCGACGCCGTGGTCAGCAGCGCCGGCCTCCTGCCGCGGGTGGCGGCGGCGGCACCGCGCACCCCGGCCTACGAATGGCACTTTCCCATCGAA
>Ga0075425_100006198_pt1 | contig 12523 bp, 13 predicted proteins | sample SoiMethybrSBSTD4_FD_75300 | JGI IMG/M metagenome (GOLD analysis project Ga0075425, IMG submission 75300) | Bulk soil microbial communities from a Populus tree surrounding site in Tennessee, USA - Soil MetaG P. TD hybrid SBSTD4 | ecosystem: Environmental > Terrestrial > Soil > Tree plantation...
TTCTCGAAAGCCGACGTTCGCGACGGTTCGCGAGCGATCGGCCTTCGTGCGTGGGACAAGCCCGCCCTCGCTTGTCTCTCGAGTCGCATCCCCTACGGCACGTCGGTCACCGCCGAGCGGCTCGCGCAGATCGGCGGTTTCGAGGCCGAGCTCAAGCGGCTCGGCTTTCGTCAGGTACGGGTGCGTTACCACGACAAGCTCGCGCGCGTCGAGCTCGACCTTGCCGAGATCGCGCGCGCCGTCGACCCCGCGCTACGCGCCGACATCGTGGCCGCTGGAAAGCGCCACGGCTTTCAGTACGTCACGCTCGATCTCGGGGGCTACCGCACCGGAAGCCACAACGAAGTGCTCGCCGGCAAATCGCTGCGCATCATCTAAGGCAGACGACGCTGCGAAGTCCCACCCCTTCGGGTGTTCCAACCCTTCGGGTGTTCCGCAGCGGCTCGCAGCGGCTCGAAGCGGCTCCGAGGGCGCCGGTCAAGCTAGGCCGGTCTTCCGGCGGGCGATCCAATGTACTCCGAGCGCGGCGGCGGCGAGCAACGTCCACGCCCAGGGCGGCATCACCGGTTCCACGCGGCGCTCTGCCGCCACTTCGGTCGCGGGGGGCAAGGGGAGCTGCCCCGCTTCCGACGCCCGCAAGAATTCCCCGCCAGTCGCGTTCGCAATCGCGCGAAGCCGCGCCTCGTCCGGCCGAGAGTCGGCCCACTCGTCCCCTCCGCGTTCGCAGGCGAAGTCTCTGCGCGTCGACGGGCCCGTTCCGACCCACACGCGCGCGGTGTAACCTCCGGGCTCGAGCTTACCGACGTCGACCGTGGCAAGCTCCCCCCCCTTGAGGACCCGATCCTGCTTGCGAACGACCACGTCACGGCGTTCGAGACGCGCGACCTCGACGTTGAGTACCCCCTCGCTCCCCGGCAGCGGGCGCACGCGAAGCGATAGCGGCACGCCCGCCATGCACTGTGAAAGCAGCTCGATCTGGGCGGGCTCGTAACGCGGGTCGCGCATCAGCCATCCCAAAAGCGCGTCCCATAGCGCGGCGTGTGCGCGGCCAGCCGTCTCCGAACCGAGGGAGCTGTACGAGAGGCGGTACGTTCCGTCGATGGCAAGGGCAATCGAGCGCCCGTCACCCTTCTCGCCGAGCGCCAAGAGCGGCATGGGAGCTCCGGTGGATGTCTTGATTTTCGGATGGGTCCAGAGAACGAACGAACCTGGTCGCGCGTCCCCGACACGGTTCGCCCCCACCATCTCCGGAAGAGCATCGCCATTGAACCCGCGCAGAGGCCTGAGCACGGGAGCCGCACGCGCCACGTCGGTGTAGGCGGGTACGAACGACGCGAGATCGAACGCCCCCTCGGTCGGCCCCTGATCGAGGGCAACGGGAAGGACGTCTGCCAAGCGCGTCCCCGCGTAATGTCCCCCTGCGAACGAATCGGGCCCGCCCACCATGATGAGCCCTCCGCCGTGCTCGACGTAACGCGCAAGGGCCGGAAGATGCCGCAAGAGATTGTAAGGCGCCGCGTTGAAGTCCTGGAGCACGACTGCATCGAAGCTCGGCAGGTGCTCACTGAAGAGCTCGTCGACCGGAAATGGGATGAGCGCCAGATCTTCTTCCGAGGCTTTCACGTCGTCGGTGTGCGTTCGAAGAATGAAGAAGGTGACGACGTCGACAGAAGCGTCGGACTTCAGCCACATCCGGAGGGCGCGAACGTCGTAGGTCGGCCGGCCGGCGACATGGAGCACCCGAACACGGTCGCGCGCGACGTCGAACGCGATGAGGCGCCGGTCGTTGTCGGGGATGGCGTCGCCGTCGGGCGCCTGAATGGCCACCTCGACGATCCGCGGTCCGGCGCGGTCGAGCGTGATCGAGAGCTCGACGGTCGCGTCGCCGTGTTCGAGATGCGCAACACCCGAAGCGAGCAGGGCGGGCGGTCCGCCGTCGATGAGCTCGCGCGCGCTCACCGTCAGGTCTTCACAGGCGAGCCCTCCATCACAACCGATCTGAATGGTCAGCGGCAACGGTTGGTGCGCGACTGCGGCCCCCGCTGCGCGCACGGCGCGGATGCTGGCGTCCGGGGGCGACTTGCTTGCGAGGCTGACGACGTGAACCGGAACCCTTAGTCCACGAAGCTCTTCGATGACGGCCTGCCCGGGCATGCTCTCGGAGGGCCTGTCGAGGCGACCGTCCGAAAGAACGACGATCGATGCGGGACGTTCTTCGGCGCGGCTGGCAAGCGACATGAGCGCCGCCCCGAGATCGGAATGACCGGCAGGTGCCGCATCGGCCGAAGCCGACGGCGCCGTCGGGTCCCAGGGAAGGGGCGCCCCCTCGCCGAAACCGAGCACGCGCAAGCGCGCCTTGCCAGCCGCCTTCTTGACCTGCTCGACGGCATGGACGAGCGTCTCGCGTCGCGATCCTTGGTCGCCCGGAAGATCGATGCTGCGCGATCGATCGGCGAGCAGGACGACGCGCGGTCCGACGACGCTCCCGCGCGAGAACACGCTCGCCGGACGGAGCACTGCCAGCGTCAAGAGTGCCGTCGCTACGAGACCCGTCAGCGCGACGAGGATCCCGGCTCCCCGTCGGCGCTGGAGCTCGAAAACGAGCAGCACGAGGCTAGCCAGTGCGAGCACGAGCGCGGCGTACGCCAGCGGATGGCCCAGATCCGAGGACAACGTGAACGAGCGGACCATCACGGTGAATCGACCGCACGCCGACGCATCAAGAACGGAGCGTGGACTTGGTCGTCCTTGTAGTTCGAGCAAAGGACGTACATCGCGATATTCACCGCGAGCCGAACCGCACGCTCGCGCTGAATCTCACCCCCCGGCACGACCGGCACCGACGAGAGGCCGGTCGCCGATTGCGCCAGGGCCCCGGCGATATCGTGCGAGCTGAAGATGACCTGCGCATTACCACCACGAATGATCGCTTCGAGCTTGGGAGGCCCTTCGACCCTGCCGTACGGGCGCCTGATGAAATAGAACGAGCGAAACACGACGTGCTCGGTGCCGATGGGGATGGGCGCCGCGTCGGGAAGGACTCGCGCGAGCTCTCGCTTCGCGTCGCGCGTGAACTCGCCCGTCTCCGGCACGGCGTCGTCGACGAACAGGACGCCACCCTCGGCGAAAAAGCGGCGAAGGTGTGCGATCTCGGCATCGGTGAAGGCCATGATCGGGCCGTCTCCCATGAAATACGCAAAGGGCTCCGACCAGAGGGCGTCGTCGTCGGCGCGTACGGGCGAAGGGCTGAGCCGCGCGGGAGCGCTGGTCCTGCTGATGAGCTCATGGGACCAGCGAGCCGGCGCGCTCGCGCGGACTCCCGAAAAAGTGGACCGACCCGTGAGGAGGGGACGCGGGTTGAAAGCTCCCTCCTCCGCGAATGCCATGGCGGCGCGTAGGCGCGAGAGCGACATGCCGCCGGCCAGCATCGCCAGCTGCTTGATGAACGTTTTTCGGGACACCCGGGCACTCAATCGAAATCCTCGACTTTCCAGGCGGCGCCGTCGCGACGGAGCTTCACGAAGTGCCCTCCCTGGATCTGCACCGATGCAGCGTCGCCCGAGACCTGGACGTCGAGCCCCTCGGGGTGCGACAGGCCGTCCACCAACGAACGTAGATCGCTCTCGACAGCGCTGCGCGTCGATGGAGAAAGGACCCGCATGAGCCCTGCATAGCTTCGGCGAGCGAGCGCCCGCCGAAGCTGCTCCAGCGCCTCGGCCGGCGTGCGCGCGGCCGACGGCAGACCGTCGGCCGAGCTCACACGAAACCCTCCATCCTCGACGTCGAGCGTCGCGTCCTCGCCGTCAGCGTAGCGGACACGTGCGCTCCCGCGCACCATCGCGCCCGGGTCGGCGAGCGCTTTCGCCTCGGCCGCAAGCTCGGCTCGCTCGTCAGCCACCATACGCTCGACATCGGCGACCTTCAGCGCCTTCTTCGAACGTTCGCTCAACATTGCATGGATGGCCTTGGCGTCCCCGTTCGCAGCCGCGGCCTCGTAGGCAACGATGGCGGCTTTGGGATCGGGCATCGGCGTCCGCGAGCATCCCAAGCATCCCAGCCAGCCGTATGCGACCCAAACCGCGATCCAACCGCCCTGCCTGGCCCGCCTGCCCATCGGAGCTCGTTCTTAGCACCTTGTGGCAACCCGTGATGAGCTCCGATACTCTGCGGGACCGACATGACGAGCCTAGCCACGAGAAGCCTGGCCCTCTTGTTTCTCACCGCCTGTGCCGGCCAGGAGGCGAAACAACCGAACCCGATGCGTTCGATCGACGAACGGCGCGCCATCCCGATCATCGCCCAGACGTATCAGGACTTCGGACAGAATCCGTCGGAGGGGCGCGAGATTCGGTTGGCCAGCGGAAAGACGATCCACGTGGACGTCGGAACCGCAGGTCGAAAGTACGGCGTGGCTTACCTGACGACGGGCGATCTCGCCGGCCTCGACCCCAAGATCGATCTCCCTCCCCACACTCCGGGCGGTGATTTGCCCGTCGTGCAGGGCGCGGGCGAGGACAACGACGCGGTGATCCTCCTTCTTTTCGCGCCCGACTACCAATACGACGATCTCGCGGGCGAACAGCACGAGTCGACGACCATCACCGCCGAAAAGAAGCTCGCTCGCGACGTGCGCGATTTCCTGGTCCAGGCCCGGGCTCGCAATCTACCGTGATGCAAGTGGACGCAGCGGTCGCACGTCGATTTCTCCTGGTCGGAGCCACCCTCTTGTCGATCGGAATTGCCCTATCGGCCGTCGATGAAGCGTCTCTCGGATCGGTCATCACCATCCTCGGGCTCGCGGTTCTCATCGCCGGGCTCCACACATACGGCCGCGCGGGCCCCGATCCCGGGGCTTGAGACGCGGCGCGCCAAGCGAGACGAACGATGTTGCGACGAGCTGTCTGGGCGACTTCGTTGGTGAGCGCGGCGTGCGCGGCCGCTTCGTCACCGCCGCCCGACCCCCTTCGTCCTGTTCCGGCTTCCGACGCCGAAGGGGAACGAACAAGGGCCATTGCCGTGGCATCCGACGCCGCCGACGCAAGTAGCTCTCTGGATGCCGCGACCGCCAGCTTGGGCTCGGGTTCGGATGGAGCAGCCGAATCGATCGACCTGTCGATTTCCGACGAGCCGCCTTATGCCCCTGGATCGCGACGCCGCCCGAGGGGCGCCATGGCCGCCAGCAACGACGATGACCTGATGGCCAAGTGGAACCGCGGCGGCCCGGAGGTCGGCGTCTCGGAGAAGGGCAAGTCCCCCCACCCAGCTCCGCGGGTCAAGGTCGACATGGTCCAGGCCCGCGGCCACATCGACGAGGCGAACGTGCTGCGCCTCGCGCGCGCCAAAGGCTACTGGCCATTCCGGATCTGCTACGAAGACGGCCTGCGCCGGGCGCCGAAGCTTCATGGAACGGTCACGTTTCGGGTGACCGTCGGCCCAGGCGGTGCGCCGCAGACGGTGCACAAGATCGCAGCCGAACTGGACGACACCCTGGTCACCAGCTGCATTCTCAAGGCCGCCCGGAGCCTGGTGCTCGGCGTGCCCGAAAATGGCTCGCCCGACGTCACGCTCGAGGTCACCCTTTGGCCGGGCGACGCGCCTCTGCGCACGCTGAACGCCTCTCCTCCCGCGCGCGCCGCCTCGGCGGTGCCGGAGCCGCTCGTGACGTCGCTTCGCGATCGGTGGCCGGAGGTCCGCGCTTGCTTCGCCGAAGGACTGCGACGGCGGCCGGGGCTCTGGGGTCGACTCGCATTGCGGCTGCGGGTGACGGCGGCCGGCCAGATCACCGAAGCCTGCGAGGTCGAGTCGCACTTCCCCGACCAAGACGTGAGCGAGTGCGCGCTGAGAGTCTACGAGCGCGCCGGCCTTGCCCCCTCGAACGAAGAGCGCGTCATCGTCTATCCGCTGCGGCTCGGCAATCCCGCCCCCGCGCCGTAGATGCTCGACTTCTACTATACCCTCGCGCTCTGGATTCTGAACATCGCTCTTCCCTATCTCATCACGCGTCGCGATCGCCGCCACCTCACCGAAGATCGACTGGCAAGGGCATGGAACACGGCGAGCTGGGGCTCCGCGGTTTATTTCTTCGGTCCCTTTTGCCTCCCCGCTCACTTCTGGGTCACGCGCCGGACCGCTCGTGGTTTGCTCCAAGGATGCGCGTGGATGATAACCGTCCTCGCCTCCGAGTGGATCCTCGGGCTCTTCGTGGAGCAGGTCGTCGGCACCCCCTGAACGGCAACGTCATCTGCGGTTGACGCGCACGAAAAGCTCCGACGAAGGTGGTGCACTCTCGATCACCTTGAGATCGGCGAGCTGTCGCGCGAGCGTCTCCCAGCGTTCAGCCGCCATCGTGCCGAGCCCCTCGCGCTTCGTCGCCTCGGTCTCGACGAGCGGCTTCTGAGCTTCGGCAGCCGCTTCGAGCATCGGGGCGTCCATCGAAGGATTGATGCGGGCGATGAGGTCGTTGGTCGGGCGTGGATCGGCAAGGTAGTGGCGCCACCCCTCGGCCGTCGCGGCCACGAAGGCGGTCACCATCTCCGGTTTCTGGATCACGAGCTCGCGCCGCGAGACGACGACCGTCGTGTACGGGTCGTACCCGGCATCGGCGATCAGAAACACCTGCGGATCTCCCCCTTGCCGCTTTGCCGCGATGGGCTCCGATGTCACATAACACTGCTGCGAGAAGTTCGGATCGGCGAGAAAGCGCGCAACGCCGCCGTCGTACGGCACGACCTGGGCACCTTCCCATGGAAAGAGCGTCTTCAGGTACGCCGCGTAGGGGAGCCCCGGTTCGATCGCCACAGTTCCCGACTCGAAGACCTCGCTGAGGTTCGCGAGGTGACGCGACGCGTGCGTCATGATCCCCTGCGGCGACTTCTGGAACGTCGCGAACACCGCGACGACGTCGGCCCCCCGTCCGCGCGCCGTCACGAGCTCGTCGCCCCCCACGGTGCCGAAGTCCGCTCGCCCCGTGGCGACCATCTGGATCACCGGTACGCCGGCGCCCCCACCCCTGATGTCGACATCGAAGCCCTGACGGCGATACGCGCCCGTTTCGCGTGCCGCGTAAAATCCGCCAAACTCCGGTTCTGGTACCCAGTTCAGCGCGAGCGACACTCTGGTGCCGGTCCGGCTCGCGTCCTCGGTTCCGAGCCCCGCCTCCGAACGCTTCGTACAACCGAACGCGAGGCAGATGGCCAAAACCTCCGCCGCGGCGAACGAGGCACGCACCGTCGGGCCCATAGGCCCCTTGTAGCAAGCTAGCGCGCGGCGCGAAACCTGTGCAGCACGAACGCGGAGGCGAGGTTCACCACCGCGAAGAGCCCGAGCCCCAAGAGCGATGCGAGCATCACGGCGGCAAAGAGCAAATCGGTTCGAAGCTGGCGGTAGGCAGCGAGCACCGTGATCCCGAGACCCGCGCGCCCTTCCGAAAAACCTGCCACGAACTCACCCACGATCGCGCCGATCACCGAAAGACCCGACGCGACACTGAGCCCGGTCGCAATGCTCGGAAGGGCGAATGGCAGCTCGAGCTTGAACATCGCATCGAAGCGTCTCGCCCCGTAGAGACGAAACAGGTCCCGCAGCCGGGGATCGACGCTTCGTATCCCCGACAGCGTATTGGCAATGACGGGAAACACCGACACGATGAACGCAGACACCGCGACCGCGCGAAAGCCCGGCCCGAACCACAGCACGAGGAGCGGCGCGATCGCCACGATCGGCACGGTTTGCAGGAACAGCGCATAAGGGTAGAGGCCACGTTCGATGATCCGCGAAAGCGACAGCACGAGCCCCGCCCCCACCCCGACGAGGGTGCTGAGCGCGAAACCGGCAAGCGCCCCCTCCGCGGTGGTGGTCATCGCAGCGGCGAGCGCGGGCGTGTCGGCGACGAGGGCGTCGAGAACAGCCGACGGCGGAGGCACGAGAAACTTCGGAACGGCCAGCACCCGGACCGAAACCTCCCACAAGACGACGATCGCGAAGAACGTCACGAGCGGAGGAACGAGCAGGCTACGAACGCGCGTCTTCTCGGGCTCCATGTTCCTCGAGCGCCTCGTACAAAATGGCCGTCTCCCGCGCGAAGCTCACTTCGGTTCGGATCTTATCAGCCCGCCTGTCGGGCAGGCCGATCGGACGATCGAGCACGACCCGGCCAGGGCGTCGCGAAAGGACGATCGCTCGCTCTGCGAGAAAAACCGCCTCCGACAGCGAGTGGGTGACGAAAAGGACCGTTGTCTTGCGCCTCGCCCAGAGGTCGCGAAGCCTCTCGTCGAGTCTCTGGCGCGTCAGCTCGTCGAGCGCCGCGAATGGCTCGTCGAGCAACAGCAGCTCCGGCTCCGTCGCAAGCGCTCTCGCGATCGACACCCTCATGCGCATCCCGCCCGACAGCTCGTCGGGATAGCGGGCCACCGCATCGGAGAGCTCGACGTCGGCGAGCGGTTTCTCGGCGAGGCGCCTCGCATCGACCCTCGACCTGCCGCGCAGCTCGAGGGGGAGCGCGACGTTTTCGATGACCGTCCGCCAGGGCAAAAGGTGGGCATCCTGGAAGACGAAAGCCACTTGTGGCTTCGCGGACGCTTGCCCGGGGCTCTGCCCTCCGACGAGCAGGGTCCCGCCGGTCGGTGTTTCGAGCCCGGAGATGAGACGCAGCAGCGTCGATTTTCCGCACCCCGACGGACCGAGAATGGCGACGAACGACCCGACGCCGATTTCGAGATCGACGCCGTCGAGCGCCACCGTGCCATCACCGAAGACGTGGCGAAGGCCGCGGGCAGAGACGCAGGGTGCCCGTGGATCAGCGTCGCGCGAGCTCAAGAGGTCGCCCGAGCTTTTGTCCGACTTGCTGCTCGATGCAAGACCAGAGCTCTTCGCCGGTCTTCTTGGCGGTCCAGACGCCGGCGCCCGTGTCGATATCGAAGTGCCATGCGTTGGCGCCCGCGGCCATCCAGATCTGACGCGCCGCCCGGTGGCTGTTCACGATGAAGCGCGCACCGTCTCCGAACTCGATCGAGAGAATACCGCTCTCGAGATCCGCCTCGAGGCCGTCGATGTCGTTGAGCGCGACCTCGAGCGCACTTAGGGCACGATCGGCAAGTCGGTCGTACGTGGCATCGTCGATCGGATCGGACATTTGGGAACGGGAAATGAGTCGAGCGCTAGTGGCCGGTCGCCGAACACCGAATCTGGCACTGCAGATCGCTCGGGGCGCAGCCGCAGGGGCTCTTCGGCTTGGGGGGCGGCGTCGGAAGCGACGTCGTGGGCCCGGGAGCCGCCGCAGCGGCGGCGGGTTTGGCGGCGCGCCCACCTCCACCCGCCGCTTTTTTGGGAGTGGCCTTGGCCGACGAAGCCGTCGGCGCAGAATCGGCCGGCGTGGGATCGACCACCGGAGGCGGTGGGGGAGCAAGTTCCGCGGAAGCCGGGGCCGCCACGCCAACCGGCAGCGGCGGGACCTCTTCCTTCTTGCCCCCCGCGAAGATGGCGACCGCGATGGCGATGCCGGCCACGGCGAGTCCGCTTCCGATGATCATCGGCATCGAGGATTTTTTTGGCGCGTCGGGCATCTGGAACGTCTCGACGGTCCCGAGCGCAGAGGGGAAAAGAAATGGCGTCGGCGCGGAGACGGGAGCCGGCACGTCCTCGGCCGCCCTGGCTGCCTGCTGCGACCTGGCGAGCGCGTTGAGATCGATGAGCCCCGAATCTTCGTTGCGGGACACTCCTCCGGAGCTGACCGCGGGAGGGGATGAGGGAGCTTTGGCGCCGCTCGCGCCGCTCGTGAGAGCGCTTAGCGAAAAGAGGACCGAGTGCTCGTCGCGAGCACCGGTGAGCCCGGATCGCTGGGCGCCAGCATCGCTCGAGACGGCTCCGCGAAGCGACGACCCGCCGCCCCCGCCGCCCCGAGCGACCATGTGCGCCGGCGCGCTCGTCGCGACTTCTTCTTCCACGAGTCTGCCGCCGAACAAATCGTTTCGGCCGCGCGCCGTCTCGCGCCGCGCTGCCACGGCCGGTGCCGGCGAGTACGCCGCAGGCGGAGAGTACGCCGCAGGCGGAGAGTACGCCGCAGGCGGAGAGTACGCCGCAGGCGCAGCTGCTGGCGCCGCATACTCTTCCTGCGGCGCGGCCGCATTCGCGTCGTTCAGGGCATCGACGATCTCGGCGATCTCCGAGAGAACCTGCCAGTCGCCCATCCCTTCCTTCCAGAGATAGGTGTCGCCGACGATGACGCCGGAGTTGTAAGCATCGATGACTTCCGACAGCTGCATCGTGCGCTGATCCCCCTCGGCGACGCTGACGAGCCATACGTCCGACGGTGCCGGCGGCGCCACCGATCCATTCACACGCCCACCCCCCGTGCTCGCATCGACCAACACCGTCGCACCGCATTTGCGGCACCGGATTTTGGCGACCTTTCCTTGGATTTTGTCATCCGCAATCGTGTACTTCGATTGGCAGGCCTGGCAGGTGATCTTCATTGATTTCTATGCCCTACGGCGACGTTGGTGCGGGGGACCCACATGGGCGAATCGGTCCCACCACAGGGGAGCCTTGCTAGAATGGCCCCTTTCGACCCAGTTCCGCAAGCACCTGGGTCCAAATTGAGCGATCTCGATCCACCATGCCAAGCCTCGGACGCTTGGTCAAATTGGAAGTCGCACCGCGTCGGGCAAACTCCCACATGGCGATCAGAAAACCGGACGTTTGGCGGACCAAGCGTCAGTCACCACCGCCATCGACAGCGGACCCGCTTTCGCTACCGGCGTCGACGCCCGCTTCATTGCACGTGTCAGCATCGAAGGGCGGCGGAGCATCTCGCGGCACGGTGACGAGCGTGTGCGCCGACTCGAAGAACCCCGGTCCGTTGTCCTCGGGGATGCGCTGATAGAGCTCGACGTGATTCGTCGGGCGCGCGCACGTGAGCTCGACCGCTACAAACCCCTCATAGTGCCCGAACGAATCCTTTACAGCTTGGCTGCCCCCTCCCTCCAAGAGCTCCAAGTTGAACATCCACACGGTGACGCTGGGCAAGGTAGACGCGCCGTCGCTGGCGATCCTGACGGTTTTGCCGTCGGGCAGAAGCTCGACCTCACTCGGTGCGAACAACTTGTCCAGCGACGGAGGGGGCACCGGAAGCGTGGGACTGTTGCAAGCGCAGATCATCCCGGACACCGGCAAGAGCAAGGTGCCGAGGGCCACGCTGGCCGTCGCGCGGGCGCGCCTCCACGTCATTCCGCCCACCAGCCTAGCACACCTTGTGCCTTCGATATGTCCTCGTAACCCATGGATTTGAGAGCGTTCGTACCGACGGCCGTTGGCATCGCGCCAACTGAGTTGCCGAAGGCTTCCTCGTGCCCGCCTCCTTCCCGTGATTGGGTCCAGGTTGTGGCAAGTGCCAGGCGAAGGTGATAGCTCGGTTCGTCAGTGCCTGTTTTTCCGCTGTCAGTGCCGTCGTTCGTCGCCCGCGCGTGGATCCGGATACGGGCGTTTGCGTGGCGGCCTGCCCTCTTTGCTCCGGCCGCAGCGGGGACACTGGCCCTCGCCGCAGCGTCGGGCGACGCGGCCGGTGACCGCACGCAAGCCCTGGTTCGCGCCCTTTCGCGGAACGCGCTCAGCGCGACCGATGTCACGTGGATCGACACGCCCCCGCACGGCGTCCTGCGGGCGATCACGCGGTCGTGCCGCGCGCTGGTCCGCGCGAGCGCGCGGGGCGAGCCGAATGATCTTTACCTGGTGCGGGCGCGCCTTTCGCCCGAGGGGGCGCTTCTCGGCGTCGAGGGGGTCTCGAACCTCACGCGCACGCCGAGCGCCGACGAAAGCGCCCCGTTGGTCGACGGTCAACTCGCGGTTTACACGGCGTCGATCGAAGGAGTGACGACCAGCCTCTACGCGGTCGACCTCTCTCGCGATCGCGAGCCAGGCGACGATCTGACCCGCGTGGCGCGCGCCCAGATCGCAATCACCAACTGGCAAGAAACGGGGCAGCTGGCCGGCATCACGCGGCGCGGTTGGACGTTCGACCCTTCACCCACGTCGCTGGCCGTGCGTCTCGGCGAGAGCCACATCGACGTCAAGGCAGACGGTCAGCCGATTCTATTGCCCCGCGAAGGTCAAGAGGCGCTCGTCGGCAGCGAGCTCATTCGGCCACACCGCACCGCGCGTGCGCGCCCCGGCAACCTCGTTACGTGGGCGGTGGACCGCGTGCGCAGCCTCTCCTGGTTCGGCGACGAACGAATGCAGCGTCTCAAGGCGGCGACGTTTGCCGTCGCGGACGCCCTCTCGATCGTAGAAAAGGCGATGGTAAGCGATACGAGCGCCAAGGACATCGCGAGCGACCTTGGCGAGATCGCGAACGTCAAGCCGGTCACGTACACCGACCCCGAGACCGGCTGGCCCCCGCCGCCAATGAAGCCTTACATCACGCCCGCCTTGTCGGGCGAAGGCCAATGGGTGCCTCTCGATGCCGATCCCTTCATCCTCGCGAGCCCCGGCGCTCCCGCCGCGTTCGTGACGTCGTTCATCCGGACCGATC
>Ga0075425_100006199_pt1 | contig 12523 bp, 13 predicted proteins | sample SoiMethybrSBSTD4_FD_75300 | JGI IMG/M metagenome (GOLD analysis project Ga0075425, IMG submission 75300) | Bulk soil microbial communities from a Populus tree surrounding site in Tennessee, USA - Soil MetaG P. TD hybrid SBSTD4 | ecosystem: Environmental > Terrestrial > Soil > Tree plantation...
GGTTTCCGCCCTGGTTGGCGGCACGCGCGATGCACAGTTCGGAGCCGAAGCAGGAAGGAGGATCGGATGGCCTCGGTCAAGATCGCTGTGGGGATCGACTTCTCGAAGGAGTCCGAGACGGCCTCCACCGAGAGCCTGCGGCTCGCACGTCACCTGGGTGGCGAGCTGGTCCTGGTCCATGTGTCGCCGCGGGTTGAGCTTCCCGGCTTCACGTCCGATGCGATGGGCGCTGGAAAGCGCGCGATGGAAGCACTGCGGCACTATCTTTCGCAGGCCAGCGCACGCGATCGCCTCCGGCTGGTGGAGCTCCGCGAGCGCATGAACGGCGACGTCCACGTGGTGCACGCCCTCATCGAGGGCGACCCGGACACCGGCCTGTGCCTGGCGGCGAAGGAGACCGGCAGCCAGCTCCTGGTGGTCGGTACGCACGGGTACACCGGACTCAACTGGTTCCTGCTGGGCAGCGTCGCGCAGCGAGTCATCCGCATCGCCGACACGGACGTGCTGGTCGCGCGCAATCGCAGAAGCTCGTCCGACGGCTACCGCCGTATCCTGGTCGGGACCGATTTCTCGCCGAGCTCTGCGCACGCACTCGACCGGGCGCTCGATCTCGCCGCGCCCGACGCCCAGGTCGACGTCGTTCACTTCTATCATCATGCGCCCCACGCCGAACTGTACGAGGCGGTCCGTGACGCGGTCGGCGCCGACCTCGACGAGACCTTGATGGCCGAGCTCAGGACGGCAGGCCAGAGCTTCATCGCCCAGCGGCGGAAGCCGGACGGCGCGACGGTCCGCTTCTACGCGGTCGCCGAGGCGCCGCTGCCCGGGCTCATCCACTGGCTCGAGAAGCAGCCTTTCGATCTCGTCGCGCTCGGAAGCCATGGCCGCCGGGGCGTCCGCCGCTTCTTGCTCGGCAGCGTCGCCGAGGCAGTCGCCCAGCGGGCACCCTGCTCGACCTTCATCGCGCGCGGAGCGCCGCAGGAGGCACAGCCATGAGGAAGCGTCCGACGACCATCGGCGACCTGATGACCCCCAACCCGATCTGCATCGGCCCGGAGCAATCGCTGGTCCAGGCCCACCTCTTGATGCGTTCGCACGGCGTGCGTCACCTGCCCGTCGTCGGCGACGGCCGCTTGCTCGGCGTGGTGAGCCTGGGTGACCTGCGGCTTCTAGAATCCATCGGAACCCTGGAGACCGACAAGATCGCGGTCGAGAAGGCCATGGTCGAACGCCCCTACATGGTGTGGACCGACACCCCGATCGCCGAGGTCCTCCACCAGATGCTGGCGCGACACATCGGGTCGGCACTTGTCGTCGACCAGGCGAGCCTCTCGCGCGGCCGCGTCGCAGGCATCTTCACCGCGATCGACGCCGTGAAGGCGCTCGAGCAGATCACCAGCGTCACCATCGACCAGGCAGAGGGGAGCTGAGGGCGCGGCACCTCCACGCCGAGGCGCGCCTCTTCTGGCTCGGCGATCAGCTCGTCACCTGGGGTGCGTTCGACGGGCTCGCGACCGTGGTCCCTGCGCTGATCTCGGGTGGCCTCTCCGGGTTCGCGCTCAGCCACCACGCGTCGGAGCGCAGCCGATGGAACGTGCTAGTATGTCGGCCCCCTCAGGGACGGAGCGAGCCCATAGCTCAGCCCGGTAGAGCACCGGACTTTTAATCCGATGGTCGAAGGTTCGAATCCTTCTGGGCTCACCCACTCAGCGGCAGACCTGAGCGCAGGACGGGGTGTCGCTGTCGGCGATGCCGTCGCGGACCAGGTCGCAGGTCAGGGCCTCGTACTCGCCGACGCAGTCCTGCGCCAGGTCCGGGTCGTAGGTCTCGCCCTCGCCGCACTGGTTGTCGGCGGTCTGGCTGGCGCACTCGAGGTCGCCCTCGATCTGGCCGACGCACTCCTCCTGGGTGGCCGGCAGCATGGCTGCCGCTCGCTCCTCGGCGCTGTAGCACTCGAGCAGCTTCTGGCAGATCACGTCCGCGACCCGGCTGCAGGTCTCCGCCGGCGACTCGCCCGACATGTCGCCTCCGTCCACGGCGCACGCGCACCAGAAGAGGAGCGGCAGGGCGGCCGGCAGCCAGGCGATGCGTCTCATCGCCAGACCCCCGTGAGCTCGCCTTCGTCGTCGGTCATGCCGGTGCACCAGAACTCCTGCGCCCAGCCGTAGCAGTTGAGCTCGTCGAGCTCGCCCTGGTCGAAGGCGCCGCCCGGGCCGGAGTTCGGCGCGCTGGGATCCCAGTCGTACTTGTCGCGCAGGACGATCTTCGACTTGACGGTGTAGGACCAGGAGTCGCCCGACGGGGTCACCCTGACCTCGCCGACGTGCTTGTACTCGAACGAGTGGATGGCGGCCCACCAGTTGTAGCTCTCGGCCTGCTCGACGCTGTGCGACAGCGTCTCGTCCGGGATGGCGGAGGTGACCGCACCGGTCGCGTGCGCCTGCTTCGCGCGCATGGCGGCCTCCTCGCCGTACCGGGTACGGTCCTCTTTCACCTTGTCGCGGAACGAGGGGATCTCGGCGAGCATCTTGTCGACGTCCACGTCGACGTCGCTGCCCGAGTTGCCGAGGTAGTGGAGCAGGTAGTCGCGGGCCTCCGGTGCATCCTTGAGGACACCGCCCGCCTCGGCGATGGCGTAGTACTTCATCCGGTAGAAGGTCAGGCGGGCGCGGTCGAGGAAGCCGGCGCTCTTCTCGCCATGGCCGCAGGTGCCGTCCTCCTGCTCGCCGCCGGGCGGCAGGTAGCAGGTGGAGGCGTCGCTGCAGCAGTCGCCCGAGCCGCCGCAGTCGGCGTCGCACCAGCAGCCGTACGGGGCCACCAGCTCGCACGAGCTGGTCGCGGTGCAGCCGCAGTCCTGCCGGCAACTGGCGTCGGTCTCGTCACCCGCGCAGACGTGGTCGCCGCAGACTTCCTCCTCGCCGCCGCCGCAGACCAGATCGAGGCAGAGCGCCCTGGCCGGGTAGGGCAGGAGCTCGCACTTCAGGCGATCCCAGATGCTGCAGCCGCCGCCGCCCGGGATCAGCGCCAGCAGGGCGCCGGTCTGTGCGTGCACGAGCGCCACCCACTGCACTGGCGGCTCCTGGGGGCCGGGATCGATCGTGAGCTCGATCTGCCAGGCGAGATCCGCGCCATCGCCCGCGCGCGGCGCGATGACGAGCTCGCTCGCCCCTGCGTCCACGCCGGCCGCATCGGTCGGAGTGAAGCGCAGGAGCCCCGCCAGCGCGACGGCGCTCGCCGCTTCCTCGCCGACGGTCGGCACGACGTCGAAGCCGTCGAGGTTGCGGGTCACCGTGCCGCTGAATCCGACGAAGCCGGCCTCTCCGGCCCGCACGTCGAGGGTCGAACCGAGCACCGGCAGCCCCTCGTGGGTCTCCTGCGCGCTGGCGCGGCGAAGGCCGCCGAAGCCGTCGGGCAGCGCGATGGCCGCGAAGTCACCGGACGCGGCGAGATCGAGCTCGCCGGCGTACGACAGGAGGTAATCGCGCGCGCTGGCGGCCAGGTCATCGCCGACCGGGACGCCGCGATCCTCCGTGTGCGAGACCGCCTCGGTGACGATCGGGGCGTCCTCGCCCGGCGCGGCGCAGGCCACGACCTGCGCGGCCGCGAGCCAGCTGACCAGCGAACGAGCGGAGAGCTGACACCTGTGACGGCCGTGCGCGTACGCCATGAACGACTTTCCACCCGGCGCGCAGATCCGTTTTCACGCAACGGGCCAGGTGGAAGCGCAACCACAAGGCGACCACTTGCACGCCCGCTACGTGTAGCGAGTGTGGGGAAGACCATGTTTCGCGTGGGAATGGATTCCCCACGTTTGAACACGGATCGCAGCAGTCGAGCGGTTCAGTGCGGCACGACCTGGTAGCGGATCGTGCAACCTACGTTCTGGCCGTCGTACTGACTCTCGCTCTCGGTTCCTCGTGCCGCGCTGCACTCGAGCGTCACGCCCGGCGGGTTCACCGGACAGTCGACCAGCTCGCAGACGAAGTCATCGACGACGTCGTCGTCGTCGTCCACGAAGATGGCGGCGATGCCGCCCGACAGGTTCGCGTCCGTCGCGATGGTCTCTCCCATCCAGTCGGGCGAGGTGCTGTCGCCCCTGGTGGTGGAGCTGATGTCGTCGACGTACGCCGTCCAGCCGTGAAGCTTGACGTCCGGTAGCCCGCCGGAGCCGTCCCAGCTGGCGCCGTTCATCTTCGTCCCATCGATGGTGCCGTCGAGGAGGACGAGGTCGTAGCGTCCGTCCGGATCGAGATCGCACGTCCCGGCGCCGCAGACCTGGCCGCCCTGGCACGCGCTGCACGTCTCGCCGCCGATGCCGCAGGCCTCCTCGCTCGTGCCCTCGACGCACGCTCCGTCGGAGCAGCATCCGGCGCAGGTCTCCGGGCCGCAGGCATCGCCACTCGCGCCGTCGGGGCCGCCGCCGCCCGGTCGTGCGTCGGCGCTCGACCCGCCGTCGGGACCGCCACCGCCAGCTGCCTCATCGCTGCCGGTACAGGCGGTTGCGAACAGAATGAGCAATGCGGCCGAACCTTTGAACATCGAGAGCCTCCCTGCGGCGCGAGCCGCAGAGACCCCTTCAGCAAGGGGTGCGCCATGCGGGCCGTCCTTGCATTTCGGGACGACTGCAGGTCGCGGCCAGCGCCCGCGGCAGATCCAGACGCGGCGAGGACCCGTCAGCTGAGGTCGACAATCAGCGCCCGGGGCAGGTGAGGTCCGAGTCGGCGCAGCAGTCGTGCACCGGTGGGCAGTCGCCCTGGAGAACGCCCTCCGATCAGCGGGGCGTGGCCATGGCCGCACGGAGCAGCGCGTCGAGCTCGCCGGCGGTGATCGGCTTGATCACGTACCGGTGGAAGCCGGCCTGCGCCGCAGCGCGCCGGTTCTGCTCGTCGCCGAACCCGGTCACCGCCACCAGCAGGGTGTCCGGGTGGGTCGCTCGCAGGCGGCGCGCGACCTCGAAGCCGTCCATGACCGGCAGCGACAGATCGATGAGCGCGGCGCGCGGTGGCGAGGGGGACGCCATCCGCTCGAGCGCCTCCGCACCGGAGTGCGCGAGCACCACCTCGTGGCCGAAGCACTCGAGCGTCATGCCGAGCGCGTCAGCCGCGTCGTCGTCGTCGTCCACGATGAGCACGAGCGGCGTCGCGGCCGCTCCGAGCGCGATTCCCTCCGCAGGCGTCATGTGCCGGTTCGATCTAGCAACCCGGACGCCAGCCATCGGGCGCCGGAATCGCGGACTTGCCGCCGGCCTTGCTGTGGCTTCCGTCCTCGGTGGGGAAGAATTCCACATCTGCAACCACGCGGAAGATCTTGCGCGCGCGTGGCGCCTGGTTAGGCTCACCACATGCGGATCCTGGTCGTCGAGGACGACCTCGACTTCGGTGACACCGTTGTCGAGCACCTGGATCGCCTCGGCCACCAGGTCCGGGTCGCCAGCAACGCGCCACAGGCCCTCGCGCTGGTCGACACCTTCCAGCCGGAGGTCGTCTTCATCGACATCGGCCTGCCGATCTTCGACGGCAACAGCGTGGCCGCCGCCATCCGCGAGCACTCGACCTCGCCGCCTTGCCTGCTCGCTCTCACCGCGGTGGTCCACACCGCGGACGTCAGCCTGTTCGACGCGTGCGTCGCCAAGCCGACCACCGTCGCAGACGTGTCGCGCGTGCTATCGGCCACCCTCCTGCGGTTCGCGCCGCAGGGGGAGGCCGGCCGGTTCGACGACGTCGAGGACACGCGTCCCTGAAGAGCGGCATACTCTGGCGAGGTGTGGTTCGTCTGGCTCGGCGCCGCGCTCGTCCTGCTGGTGGCAGGGGGACTCTACGCCCGGCGAAGAGTGGCGACCGCGCTGCTCGCCGTCGGGGTGGGTGGCCGGGCGGTCCGCGTCGTGCGCTGGGCCGTGGTGTGGCTCCTGTTCGGCTATCCGCTGCTGGTCGTGCTCGCCATCGTCGCCAGCCTCCTGGTCGGCCGCGACACCCTGCCGCGCTTCGACGGGCTGGTCACCTCCTGGCTGCTGGTGGTGCCGTTCGCCTGGGCCATGCTCGTCGTCTTCCAGGCGCTGCCCTGGCTGCTCGCCATCGACGTCGCCCACGCGGTGGTACGGCGGCGGCGCGGTGGAGCCAGCGCGGCGCGCCTGCGCGCGCGGCTGGTCCTGGCGGTGGTGGGAGTCTTCGCGATCTACACCCCGGTGCGGATCGCCGTCGAGCACGGCGACCTGCGCGTGCGGCATCATCGGGTCGAGGCCGCGGAGCCGAGCGGGCAGGCGCCCTTCCGCATCGCGTTCGTCGCCGACGTGCAGCAGGACGTCCACACCGACGGCGACCGGGCTCGCTCGGTGTACCGGAAGGTCAACGCCGGCGCGCCGGACCTGATCCTGGCCGGCGGCGACTGGATCAACACCGGACCGGATCACATCGAGGAGGCGGCCGCGGCGGCGAGTGAGCTGCACAGCCGACTCGGCACCTTCTCGGTGCGCGGCGACCACGAGCACTTCGCGTACGTCGATCGCCGGCGCAGCGTCGCCGAGGTGGAGCGGGCGATGCGCCGCCACGGGGTGGCGATGCTGAACAACGAGGTGCGGTGGTTCGCCCACGGCGGCAAGCGGATCGCGGTCCTGTTCCTCGGCTACAACTACATCGAGCGCGCCGATCCGGCGACCATCGACGCGCTGGTCGCCAGCGCGGCGGGCGCCGACTACTCCATCGCGGTCAGCCACCAGCTGGACGCGGCGCTGTTCGCCCACCTCGAGGGCCGCGTCGATCTGGTGCTCGCCGGGCACACCCACGGCGGCCAGGTCAACCCGGTGCTCGGCCTCTGGCACGTCGCCCCGGCTCGCCTGGAGACGGAGTTCATCGACGGCCGCTACCGGCGCGGGACGACCACGATCATCGTCACGGCCGGCGTCGGCTACTCGATCGTGCCGTTCCGCTACGCCGCGCCCGGCTCGATCGAGCTCATCGACCTGATGCTGTGATCCTCGCCAAGACTCACAGGGCGGCGAGCCGCGAGAGGCGCGCCAGGTTGCGATCGGCGTAGGCCTGGATGGCGGCCACCTCCGGCTCGCGTCCCGCGCGCACCACCGGGAGATCGCCCTCGAGGCGGACGAGGTGATCGAACCGCCGCTGCCGCGCCAGGTACTCGTTGACCGGTGGCCGGCGGTCGGCGGGCACGTGCAGGATCTCGCCCGGCTGCCCGGCGCGCTTGCGGAAGCAGGGGAACAGGCCGGTCTTGCTGGCCAGGCGGCCGAGCTCGGCGGTCATTCCCTCCTCGAACTTCCAGCCGGCGATGCAAGGGGAGGGCACGAACACGACGGCGGTCGTCTCGCAGCGGAGCGCCTCGTCCACGATCTCGGCGAAGAGGGGCGCGAACCCGGGCGAGACCTGCGCGACGAAGCCGGCTCCAGCCACCAGCGAGAGGCCGATGTGGTCGATCGGCTCCGCCGGCCCACCGCCGGGCAGCGTGGAGGCGTCGCCGAACGGGATACCGGTCGGGCTGTACTGGAAGCCGGTGTTGGCAAACAGCTCGTTGATGTTCACGAACAGCGCGACCCGCGCGCGCCGGTGGATGGTGTGGAGAAAGGAACGAAGCCCGATGGCGAGCGCCCCCCCGTCCCCCGACCAGGAGACCACGTTGGGCGGCGGCCCGCTCCACGCGCCGACTCCGGCCAGGAGATCCGCGGTGTCCCGGATCGCCTCCGCCACGGTCGGCGCGCTCTCGAACACGTGATGGATGACGCCCACGCTCTTCTCGACCTGGTCCGGCTCTTCCCGGCCGCGACCCCAGGCGACGCCGGTCGGGTAGGCCAGCGTCGACACCTCGCCGCACGAGGTGCCCATCACCAGGACCGTCTTCTTTCCGTTGTCGGTCGCGCGGCCGAGCGCGTGGAAGGTGACCGCTTCCTCGCAGCCGGGGCAGAGGGTGTGGCCCTCGCCGAAGGCGTCGTCGCGCAGCGCGAGCTCCTTGAAAAGTGGCAGACCTTTCTTCATCGCAGGTCCTCCCCGCCGATCTCGAGCCCTTCGTGGACGAGGCGCCAGCGCCGTCCTGCCCGGCCCCGCGCGGCTGCCTCGGCGGTGGTGCGCGCCATCGCCAGCCAGGTGGTGGTGGACACGTCGGCGCCCCCCAGGCCGCAGAAGAAGGCCTCGACCGGGGCCGTGCGGCCGGCGATCGCCTCCTCCACATCGAGGGTGAGGTGACCGCGCCCGTGGTGGTGTGCGTTGTTGATCACGCCGACCGCGTGCACGCCGGCGAGCGCGGCGGCCAGATCGACGGTCGGGAACGGGGTGAGGAGGCGAACGACCGCTACACCGGCGCGCACGCCGAGCTGGTCGCGGATGCGGCCGAGCAGGTGGATCGCGGTGCCGGCGTCGGGGCCCATGCAGACGAGCGCGATCTCGGGGCGCTGGTCGAAGCCGTGGAGCTCGATGGGGCTGAGACCCGGGCGGCCGAAGCGGGCCTCGAACGCGGTCGCCACCTCGGCGATGACCCGGTGGGCGGCCGACAGGCGTTGCTTCTGGGCCAGCTTGAAGCCCTGGAACCAGTCGCTGGTCACGCAGCTGCCGAGCGCGGTGTCTCCATCGAGCAGCCCCGGCGGGGTCGGGTGCGCCGCTCCTTCAGCAGCGAGAAAGTCCTCGACCAGGGGCGAGGTGCCCTCGGCCGTGCGCAGCGCGTCGTCGAGGAAGCCATTGACCTCTGCGTCCGGTTCGATGACGAGCGCGCCGGACCGGTGGCTGTCCTTGATCCCGTAGTAGCTCGGCATGGTCGGTGTGAGCACGCGGGGGTCCATGCCGATCGCGGGCAACTGCAGCAGCGTGTCGTAGATCTGCTGCACGCCGCGGCAGACGACCTGGATGAAGCCGTCGTCGCGGTGCGCGAGCAGGTCGGACGGGTCCCCCTCGATGCACAGCGGATAGTTGGCGGTCGCGCGGCAGACGTCGACCACGATCACGTTTCCCAGCCCCGAGGCCCCGAGCGAGCGGATCGACTCGGTCATGTGATCCAGGCCGACCGAGCTGGTGGCGGTGCCGACCACCAGGCCGCGGCAGGCAGCCGCAACGCCGGCGATGTAGTCCGCCACCGCGTGCTCCGACTCCAGCAGCTTGACCCGCTTGCCCCGCGCGTCGCCGCGGGCGACCTCGGCCGCCAGGTGCTCGAGCCACTTGGTGGCCGGCGTGATCGGGAAGCCGGCGACGATGGCCGCTCGCCACCACTGGAGGAACGGGATGGCGGCCGCCGTGTTGCCGTCCACTGCCTTGCGGGTGCGCTCGAGGAAGCGCGGTCGGTGCGCGGCGCGCAGGGCGTCGAGGTCGATGCTGCCGTCGTAGGTGGCGCCGTAGGGCGGCACCAGCCGTCTGGCCGTGCTCTCCATCAGGTCTCTCCTGCGGCGCCGTCCGGGCGCGTCACCGCCGCCACCTCGCGGAACAGGTCGAGCGGACATGCGGTGACGCACTCGCGGCACGCCTTGCAGTGGGTGTCGAAGCGCGCGCCGTGCACGATCGCTCCGCGCCGCGGGTCCGCGGTGAACTGGATGATGCCGTCGGGGCACTGCGCGACGCACAGACTGCATCCGTTGCAGCGGCCGCGCGGATCCGCGAACTCGATGACCACGCCCGGGCGCCCGTAGCCGGAGGTGCGCCGCTCGTGCGACGTGCGCAGTGCCACCTGCGCCCCGATCGGGAGCGCGCCGTAGCTGGCGAAGTGGGCCCTCGGGTGCAGCGTGGTGCTCGACTCCGGCAGCTCGCGCACGGTCACCCGCTCGAGGGCGGCGTCGAACAGCGCCAGGTTGGCGGCGGCGAGCGCGGCCGGGATGCGCCGCTTGCCGAGGTTGTCGGCCAGCGCGTCGCGCGCGAGCACGGGCTCCACCAGCTCGGTCGAGCGCACCAGCGCGGCGAGGACGGCGACGTTGCCGAGCGGACGGCCGAGATATTCGCGCCCGAGATCGTCGCCGGCGACGGTGGCGACCCGGCCGCCCAGCCGGTGGCGGGCGGCCGCCTCCTCCGGGGTGGCGCGGGTGTTGAGCACGTAGATCGCGGCGCGCCCGCCGGTGCCCTCGGCGAAGTCCACCTCGGCGCCCGCGGCCTCGTTCATGAGGAGCGCGATGTCCGGCTCGACAACCTGGCACGCGGCCTCGACCTGGCCGCGTGCCACCCGCAGGAACGCACGCACGTTGGCCCCGCGCCGCGCCGAGGAGAACAGCGGCCACTCGTGGACCGCGAGCGCGGCATCGCGTGCGAGCGCCGCGGCGAAGGACTGCATGACCAGCACCAGCCCGCCGCCGGCCTTGCCGTCGCCGCGGAGGTCGATGACCTCACCGCGGGCGAGTCGCCGTGCGAGGTAGGAGACAGGCAGCATATCGCCAGCTAGAGCACATTGCGTGCCGGCGGCGCAGCCGGTGGTGGTGCACCGGCTTCCCGCACGGCCTGCACCGGCACCGTCACCGGGCGCAGGTTCTGCGTGCGCGTGAGCTCGGCCGCGTCGTCGGCGATGGCCAGGCCGAACCGGCGGACCGCGCCCCAGTCAGTGAAGTCGTGGTCGCGCGAGGTGTCGGTTGTCTGTCCCGCCTTGCGCGCGATCCGCTTCATCACGAAGCGGAGGAGCGGATTGTACTGGCGATACGCCAGGCCGCCGGCGAACGACGCCCAGCGCGCTGGATGCCACCCGGTCTGGTCCATGAACTGCTCTGCGTAGGTGGTCGGATGGCGGCCGGCTGCGCTCATGCTGACCGAGAAGAACGCGGCCGGGACGCGGGCGAGCTCGCCCGCGTGGCGCTCGACGTAGCGTCGTATCGCCCTGGCGTGCCGGCCGAATTCGATGCGCGAACCGATGACGACCATGTCGTACTCGCCCGGGTTCGGGGCGGCGCGGCGCGAATCGACGAGGTCGACCCCGTGACCTCGGCGGCGCAGCTCGCGCTCGATCGCCCATGCGATGTCGCGGGTGTGTCCGTACGAGCTGGCGAACAGGAGGAGGATGCGGGCCATGCTGCCGGGAACTGCATCCGGCGTACCAGCGTGATGGTTGTCGTTCAGCGAGCGCGCAGCGCGGCGGCGGCCGCGGCCGCCAGCTTGCGGGCGCCGAGCGCGTTCGGGTGGAGGTCGCCGCCGCCGATCGTCTCGCCGGGTCCGAGCGTGACGCGCACGTGCGGCAGTCCGGCCTCGGCGAACAGGGTGCGAAGGAGCCAGGCGTCGTCGCTGCAGGCGGCGCCGAAGTTGGTGACGACGAACAGCGGCGCGGCGCCGTGCTCGCGCGCGCGGCGGACGGTGGCGGCCAGGACCGCGCGCGTGAGGTCGAGCGCGCGATCGCCGTGGTAGGGCTCGTCGCGCCAGAGCCGGGTGAGCGCGAGGTGATCCTCGGCCGCCACCGGCACCAGCAGGCCATCGCTGAGCGTGAGGTGCGGCCGGCTGGTGAGCCCGTTCCTGCGCACCAGCTGCGGAACGAACACCGTGACCAGCGCGACCGGCTTCTTCACGCGGGCGAGCGCCTCCATCGCGCGCTGGAAGGCCTGATCGCTGCCGTACGCCGGCACCCCGACGTCCACCACCTGGAGGTCGAGCTCGGCGCCCAGCCGGGCGGCGAAGGTGTCGTTCCACGGCAGCGACTCGCCGAAGGCGATCGACTCGCCGGCGACGATGAGCGTGGGCCGCGCCGGGTCGATCCGGCTGTCGACCCGAGGCGCGCGGTCGCCGTCCCGGTCGATCGCGTACTCGACGCGTCTCCCGCGGACCGCGAAGGCAAATGCCTGCGAGGGGGCGAAGCGCCAGCCGACCCGCGGGTCGGCGATCGCCTTCGGCATGTCCTTGCGGGTGAGCGGCGTGGCGTCGCCGACCGGGTGGCGGCGGAGGAGGAGCTCCGAGACGACCAGCGCGGCGCCGATCGCCGCGCCGACCAGCGCGAGATCCACCGCCGACGAGCGTTCCGCCCAGCGCGCCAGTCGCGGCCGGGCGAAGAGGACCAGGGCGGCGGCGACCAGGAGCGCGAGGATCCGGGCCACGGTCGGCCACACCGTCTGCCCGTGGGAGACGGCGCAGTAGCCTGGGTAGACGTGGCGCTCGAACCAGGCGAGATCTGCCCGCCAGGCCCAGAGAACGAGGAGCGCGGCGACCAGGATCACGACCGCCTGCGCCGCGTTCGCCCGCTGTCGTCCCGCCTGCATCCGGACGAACTTAGCCGACGCTTAAATCCCGATCGAGCGAAACCCCGCGGGTCGCGTCCGGCGGCACATGCGCCGATTCAGTGTTAGCTTGCCAGTGGCTCCATGACGAGGCGTGCTCTCGCCCAGCGCGTGCGGGCCTCACCGCTCGACCGCTCGCTCCGGCCGCTCCACCGATGGGTGTGGAGAGAAGAGGCGCGGCGCGCCCGCAAGCTGCTCGCCTTCGCCGCCACCGAGGCGGACGGCGGCCGCGACCTGGCGCGCGCCGCCGAGATGACGCCGGACGCGCTCCTGCGCCGCCTGTATCTGCGGCACGCGATGGACGAGCAGCGCCACGCCGAGCTGTTCGCCCGCCGGGCGCGCGACATCCTGGCCGGCCTGCCG
>Ga0075425_100006200_pt1 | contig 12523 bp, 9 predicted proteins | sample SoiMethybrSBSTD4_FD_75300 | JGI IMG/M metagenome (GOLD analysis project Ga0075425, IMG submission 75300) | Bulk soil microbial communities from a Populus tree surrounding site in Tennessee, USA - Soil MetaG P. TD hybrid SBSTD4 | ecosystem: Environmental > Terrestrial > Soil > Tree plantation...
GCCAAGAAAGCAGCCGTCCAGCAATGAGTGGCACCATCACGGTCCGCAAGTGCGAAACGCTTGAAGACTTTCATGCTTGTGTTGCCCTTCAGCGCGACATCTGGGGCGAGCAGGACCTCGAGGTTGAGCCTTCAACCATGTTTGTCGTGGCATCGCACACCGGAGGCCAGGTGCTCGGCGCGTATGATGGCCACCATCTCATCGGCTACACCTTGGCTGTTGCGGCGCTGCGCAACGGTGCGCCGTACCTCCACTCCCACATGACCGGAGTCCACACGAGCTATCGCGACCGCGGCGTCGGACGCATGCTGAAACTCTTCCAGCGCGACGAGGCTCTCGGCCGCGACATTCGGCTGATTGAATGGACCTTCGACCCGCTTGAGATGCGCAACGCCCATTTCAACCTGAATCGGCTTGGCGCTATCTGCCGCCGCTATCTGCCGAACCTTTACGGCATTACCACTAGCCCGTTGCACCGCGGGCTGGCTACCGATCGCCTGGTCGCCGAGTGGTATCTGGATTCGCCGCGCGTGCTGGCTGCGCTCCATGGCGAATTGCCGAATCCGGAGTTCGCGGATGCGATCGAAATTCCCGCGTCACTGGAGGGTTGGAAGACCAGCGACCCGCTGCGGGTACAGGCGGAGCAGGGTAAGGTCCGCGAGCAATTCACGTATGGCTTTGCCAAGGGTTATGCCGCCATGGGTGTGGCCAAGACCGGGCAGGGCAGCGCATACCAACTGGCGCCGTGGAGCGATTTCTAGCTGGCCGTCTATGCGCGTCGAGCAACTCACACTTCGGGAAGTGCACATGAAGTTGGTCGCGCCGTTTCAGACCAGTATGGAGACGACAACCGTTCGGCGCGTGTTGCTGGTGGAGGCCGTGGTGGATGGCGTTACTGGCTGGGGCGAATGCGTCGCAGGCGAGACGCCTTCCTACAGCCCCGAGACCACGGATACTGCGTGGCACATCGTGCGCGACCATTTGTGGCCGACCCTGAAGGGGAAGCAGTTTGCTTCGGCGCAGCAGGTCTCGGATTTGCTGGCCTGGGTGCGTGGACATAACATGGCCAAGGCGGGGGTCGAAGCGGCCATATGGGACGCAGAAGCAAAGCAAAAGCAGGTTCCACTGGCCAGGCTGCTGGGTGGAACCCGCGACCAAATAGGCAGCGGAGTTTCGATTGGAGTTAAAGCGTCACTTGAAGAGCTCGAGCACGCAGTTGAAGTGGAACTTGAGGCTGGATATCAGCGCATCAAGATAAAGATTAAGCCGGGCTATGATCTCGAGCCGGTTTTGCGGATGAGAAAGAAGTTTCCCGCCATGAAGTTGATGGTGGATGCGAACTCCGCGTATACGCTGGCCGATAAACCGTTACTGAAAAAGCTGGACGAGTTTTATTTGATGATGATCGAGCAGCCGCTCGGCTGGGACGATTTGTACTCCCACGTCGAGCTACAGAGTGCATTACTGACCCCGGTCTGCCTCGACGAGTGCATCCATACCGAAGGGCAAGCCGCTGCGGCGATCCAACTCGGCGCTTGCCGCATTGTCAATATTAAACTTGGCCGAGTCGGGGGTTATACCCAAGCACGTCGCATACACGACCTTTGCCAGCAGAACAGTGTGCCGGTATGGTGTGGCGGAATGCTGGAGTCTGGCATCGGTCGCGCGCACAATATTGCGCTTTCCGCGTTGCCAAATTTCACGCTGCCCGGTGACGTTACGGCAAGCAAGCGCTACTGGCTGGAAGACATCATCGAACCCGAGGTGACCGTCTCCCGGCGAGGGACCATCCGCATTCCAGATGGTGCGGGGATTGGGTTTGCCCCGCGAATCGACTTGATCGATAGGCTCGCGGTGCGACGCGAGCGATTGGTCTGAGCACAGCCGGCCTTTCAGTACGGATAAAGACGGCTGGCAAACGCGCTAGGGCTGAGCGAAGATTCGCCCGCCCGTACTGAGCCCGAGAGGAGGCTTTGTGCCGACTGTAAAACCAATGCGCGAAGGAGGAGCTGCCGCGCGGATCGCAATCATTCCTGGCGACGGAATCGGCAAAGAAGTAACGACGGAAGCGGTCAAGGCGATTCGTTCGGTCGTGAGTAATCCCGGGTTCGCAAGTACAAAACCCGAAGGCCAGTCGTCGGCGCGCCGACAAATTGAGTTCGTGGGATTCGATTGGGGCGCGGACAAATTTCTGCGTGAAGGCGTGACGCTGCCCGATGGCGCAGCTGAGATGCTCGCGAACGAATTCGACGCGATCCTGTTTGGCGCGCTCGGCGATCCGCGCGTGCCGTCCAATCAACACGCCGCCGACATCCTGCTTGGCTTGCGATTCAAGCTCGACCTTTACGTCAACGCCCGGCCGGTGGAACTCTTTCACGACCGGCTTACGCCGCTTCGCGATCGTGTTTGCGACGACGTGAAGTTCATGGTATTTCGGGAGAATACCGAGGGCCTGTACGTTGGCGTCGGCGGGTTCTTCAAGAAGGGAACGGCGGACGAAGTGGCGGTCCAGGAGGATGTCAACTCGCGCAAGGGCGTCGAGCGGATTATCCGTCATGCGTTTGAGTATGCCCGGAACAACCACTTGAGGCGCGTGTGCATGAGCGACAAGTCCAACGCCATGACCTTTGCGCATGACCTGTGGCAGCGGGTGTTCAAAGAGGTCCGTCAGGAGTATCCCGAGATCGAATCCCGCCACCTATATATTGACACGCTGGCGATGGAGCTGGTGCGTGACCCGCGGCAGTTTGATGTGGTCGTGACGTGCAATCTGTTCGGGGACATCATTAGCGACTTGGGCGCGCAGCTCGCGGGTGGGCTGGGCCTCGCGCCGTCCGGTAACATTCATCCCGGACGAACCTCGCTGTTTGAGCCGGTGCATGGTTCCGCGCCGAACATTGCAGGCCAGGGCATAGCCAACCCACTCGGCTCCATTCTGTCCGCCGGGATGCTACTTGAGTTTTTGGGATGGAAGTCTGAGGGCGACAAGCTGAAGCAATCGGTACGCGATGCGCTCAAAGAGAATGTCGTGACCAAAGAGCTCGGCGGATCTAACGCAACAGTTGAAGTAGGGGATTGGGTAGCTCAGCGCGCGATGACCCTGAGTGCCCGATCAAGCTAAAGTAAAACTTCATATCTGTGAAGCGGGTGCTCCTTTCGGCGAAGCAAGGCGTTTGGAACTAAAGTAAAACTTTATCTTCGCTTGACGGCAAGCGCGACCACTAGCCCGATCAAGAACCCGCCGATGTGAGCCCAAACCGCGACGCCGCCTGTGACGTTGGCGGTCGTTCCGATCGTGCTCAGGCCCATCAGAAATTGCATGGCGAACCAGACCCCTAGCACGACTACAGCAGGCACTCGTACCACGAAGATAAAGATCAGGCTAAGGATGCGATTGCGCGGCTCAAGGACGATGTAGGCGCCGAGAACTCCGGATATGGCGCCGCTGGCTCCGACGGCGGGCAGGTGAGACTGCAGATTAAACGCGGCGTGGACCAGTCCTGAGCCGATGCCGCACACAAAGTAGAAGAGCAGATAGCCGAAGTGTCCGAACGCGGCCTCAACGTTATCGCCGAAGATCCACAGGAACAGCATGTTGCCGAGGATGTGCGCCCAACCATTGTGCAGGAACATGCTGGTCACGAAAGGCAACAATGCCGCTTCGAGAGTCCCGTGCCCGGCGAGCCAGGCGGGGACGCGAGCGGGGACCACGCCATAGGTGATCTCGAGGGCGCGGGCCGCGCGAGGTGTCAGCGTAAGCTCGTAAAGAAACGCCGCAATATTGGTCAGCAGCAGGCAAATGTTGATTACGGCGTACTTGCCAGAGGGATTTTCGTCGCGAAGAGGCAGGAACATGGTGGTGTCTCGCGGTCAGGCGCGCACTTTGTGTGCGCGCTCTGCGGCCCTTGCTAGGACGGCTACGGAATACTTCGGCGGATAGCACTTGCGGCCGGCGCGCAGGCGTTCGATGGCAGGTACAGGGCTGATGCCGCCTCGCGCACCATGGGCCTTGCAGTTCAGGCCGGCCGCCGCACAACCGAACTCAAGGGTCTGTTGAAGATCCCAGCCGAGCAAAAGGCCATAGGCGAAGCCCGCATGGAAGAGATCCCCCGCACCAGTCGTATCCACAACCGGGACCTTGTAGGCGGGGGCGTAGAAGAAGCGCTGGCCATCCCAGGCCAAGGCTCCTTGCTCGCCCATGGTGGCGCAAACGGTATGCGATCCGTACTTGGCTCGTATCGCGGGTAGCGCGGCCAGTGGATCGTTGGAGCCGCCGAGCGGTTCCAAAATACCGAGCGACAGAACGGGATAGTCCACTTGAGGCAGCAGGAAGCGCAGCTCCTCGCGGAACTGATCCAGGTCGCACATGACGGGCACGGCTGCTTCGCGAGCCCAGCCCGCAGCCAGGCGGGACGCTTCGGCGTTCTCTCCGTCCAGATGTACCAGACGGGAGCGCTGGAACCATTCCTTTTTCAGGTAGTGGCGGGGAAGCTTTACTTGGGGGTGGCGGTGGCACAGGACGGCGCGGCTGCCGCTGCGCTGCTCGACCAAGATGTAGGAGAGGCGGCTTTCTGCGCTGCGCACACGCAGCAGATGGGACTCGATGCCGCGCTTGCGAAGCTCCTTCTGGTGCAGTTCACCGTTGTGGTCCGCTCCGGCAGCGCCCACATAACGGCAACTCAAGCCCCATACGGATGCGGCCACGATCGCCGTGGCCACTTGTCCGCCGAGGCGAACTTCGCGGGAGACCGTGTCGGTCTTTCCGTCGCGGGCAGGGAAGTCTTCCAGGCGCAAGACGATGTCGGTGGCGTTTTCGCCGATGCCTGTGAGGTCCACGAGAGGAATTGGCATGAAGCGGAAGCGTACCTGAATTTGAAAAAAAAGCAAAAGAACAAGACAGTCGCCCGCGAGGTGAGTCTTATAATGTACGTCGGCTGTAGAGTGTAGTTAACAGATTAATTTTATCGCCCTAAGTACATGAAACGCGGCTTGTTGGACGCTACACGGCGCGGCTCGTTGCGATTGGACTTGCCTCACCGGTGCCCCTCGAGGTATGCGACTTTGCTAGACTCCAGGGAGTCGGCAAAATTTTTTCGCCAGAATCGGTGAGGAAAGTTGCACGACAGGGGAGCGTGTGATAGAAAAATTGATTCGCTTTTGCGTTAGTTCAGATTTGGCTCGGCGCAATGGAGCGAAGCGTCGTCGGCGCGCCGACATCTAATGCCCGCCCGGGAAACGGAAGCCATCATTTTGAAGACCTTTCCGCTGGGCGAGGCGGACCGCCTGGTAAGCTTTTTCGGCCGTTCTTCGGGACGGTTGCGGGGTGTGGCGGCAGGTGCGCGCCGGATCAAGAATCGCTACGGCTCGACCCTCGAGGTTTTGTCACACGTTCAACTGCGCTATATCGAGCGCGAGACGCGAGACTTGGTTCGCATCCAGGAATGCGAACTTCTGGAGTCGTTTCACCGGGCGCAAAGCGACTACGCGCTGAGCACGGGCCTGGCGCTGATCAGTGAGGTTGCCGAGCGTACTCTGCCGGAGCAGGAAGTGGGCGAGCCGATGTTCCGGCTTTTGTTGCTTGCGGCCAGGGAAGTGGAGCGGCGCGGATCGTGGGAATTGCCGCTCGCGTACTTCGCATTTTGGACGGTGAAGCTGGGCGGGTACTTGCCGCCGCTGGAGCGCTGTGAAAATTGCGGTAACGCTCTGGGCGACCAGCCGGGGTTTCATTTTGGTCAGGCGGCTGGACTCAGTTGTGAGAACTGCCGCAGGCCTGGGATGCGTCCGGTAGGAAAGCTTGCGCGAGAGCTGGCTCGGGTAATGTCGAGCAAGCGACTGGATGAGATGGAGCTCCCACAGGACGCCTTGCAGCCCTTGAAGGAATTGCGGGAAGCTGCGCTCGACTGGATTGCGCACCACGTAGAACGGCGGCTGCAAACCAGAGAGTTTCTGGAGACGACTTGAAAGTTAAAGTAAAGCTCGAACATAAGCCGAAGGGTCTGAATTTTCAGGATTTGATTCTGGCGCTGTCACACTTCTGGGTGAAGCAGGGCTGCGTGTTGCAGCAGCCGTATGACGTTGAGGTCGGCGCTGGTACGATGCATCCTGAAACGTTCCTGGGCGTGCTGGGGCCACGGCCCTATCGAGTGGGCTATGTGCAGCCGAGCCGTCGGCCCGCCGACGGTCGCTATGGCGAGAACCCCAATCGCCTGTACAAGCACTCGCAGTTTCAGGTGATCCTGAAGCCCTCTCCTGCGGACATCCAGGATGTCTACTTGAGGAGCCTCGCGGCGATTGGCATTGACCTGCGCGAGCACGATATTCGTTTTGAAGAGGACAACTGGGAGTCGCCGACGCTGGGAGCCTGGGGCATCGGCTGGCAGGTGTTGTTGGATGGGCTGGAGATCACCCAGTTCACCTACTTTCAGCAGAGCGGTGGCATTGACCTTGACCCCATTTCCGTGGAGCTGACCTACGGGTTGGAACGCATATGCGCGTTCCTGCAGGGAACGGAAAGCGTCTATGATTTGCGCTGGTCTGACGACAAGACCTATGGCGACATTCGTCTGGCGGAAGAGCAGCAGTTCTCGGAATACAGTTTCGATCGAAGCGATGCCAAAGCCATTCGCTCGGAATTTGATCTGCACGAAAAGCAAGCTAAAGAATTACTTGAAGGTTGGAAAGCGGTGGAAGGACGAGAGCGGGGCCGGTACCCGTTGCTCGCAAGCTATGATCACTGTCTGAAATGTTCGCACTTGTTTAATTTGCTGGACGCCCGTGGTGTGATTTCGACCACCGAGCGAGCGGCGTTGATGGCGCGCGTGCGGACGGTGGCCTGCCGGACAGCGGCCGCGTACCTGGAGCAACTGACTCCAGTTCCCGCAGCTGAGGTGCGGGCATGAGTCCAACGAAACCGAAACCGGAGACGAAGAAGTCCAGGGCGAAAGTGTCCCCTCCTGGCAAGAAGCTGGAATTGTTGTTTGAAGTGGGCTGCGAAGAGATTCCTGCGGGGATGCTGTCCCGAGCCACGGAGGATCTGAAGGCTGGACTCGAAAAACAACTGGCCGTCGAGAGCTTGGCCGCGGGGGTGGTGGTCGAAGCGTTTAGCACGCCGCGGCGGCTGGTGCTCTGGGCGCGCGGACTGCCCGAGCGTCAAGCGGATGTGGTCAACGAGGTGACGGGACCGCCGAAGTCGGTGGCGTATGACCCAGTCGGCGCGCCGACACGGGCGGCCGTGAGCTTTGCAGAGAAGCAAGGCATCGCTTTGCACGAACTCTATTTAATCCAGACACCCAAGGGTGAGTATGTGGCCGCGAAGCAAACCAAGCGGGGCCGCGCGACGGAGTTCATCCTGGCGGATGCGCTTCCGCGGATCCTGCATGATCTCTACTGGCCGAAGAGCATGACCTGGACTGACCTATCCGGCGCCCGCTTCATCCGACCCATCCGCTGGATCGTAGGCCTGCTTGACGGAAAGCTGCTGAAGTTTTCCTATGGGGGAATCGCTGCTTCCGACGTAACGCGCGGACACCGTTTCCTCGGCTCCTCCACGATCCGTGTAAGGGCTTACACCGACTATGAGAAGAGTCTGCGCGCGAATGGGGTGATCGTCCGGCCGACGGAACGCCAAGAGAAGATCGCGCGCGACTTGGCGGCCGCCACAAAAAAGGGGGGTTACCGTATCCATGAGGACGCAGAGCTGTTGAAACTGGTGAGCCATCTCAATGAGTTCCCGTCGGTGATCGAAGGCAATTTCGACCCGGCGTTCCTGAACCTGCCGGATGAGATTCTGGTCACGGTCATGCGCGGGCACCAGAAGTATTTCGCGGTGGAAAAGCGGGGCGGGGAACTGGCGCCGCATTTTCTGGCGGTGATCAACCTGGCGAAGGATCCCAAAGGATTGGTGCGAGCCGGCCACGAGCGCGTACTGAAGGCGCGGTTTGCCGACGCACAGTTTTTCTGGGAATCCGATCAGAAATGTCGGCTGGCCGACTATCTGCCCAAGCTGGAGCGAGTGACGTATGAATCTCGCCTCGGTAGCTATCGCGACAAGGTGGAGCGCGTCCGTGCGCTGGCCCGCTGGTTCTGCGAGCACTGGTACAACCTGGGTATGGCTCAGGCTCATGTCTCCGATGCCGACCGAGCCGCGGAACTCGCAAAGTGCGACCTCGCCACCGAAATGGTCCGCGAATTTCCCGAACTACAAGGCATCGTCGGGGGACTCTACTCCAAAGCGCAAGGGGAGCCAGACGAAATCTCTGACGCCGTATACGACCACTACAGGCCCGTCGGTTTGGACGATCCGATCCCGCGCAATCTGATCGGTTGCGCGGTCGCGCTCGCCGACAAACTGGACTCCATCGTTGGCTGCTTTGCCGTCGGGGTGGTTCCAACCGGCTCCAGTGACCCCTTTGCGCTCCGTCGCGCCAGCCTCGGCATCGTCAAGATCATCTTGGAGAAGAAGCTGCCGCTGTCGCTTGCGGACGCCGTCGCGGCTGCCGCAAAAGCTCTTCATGCCAATCCACCGAAACGCCAAGTCACACCCGAACAGGAAAGACAAGTGCTGGAGTTTCTCCTCGAGCGCGCTAAATTTGTTTTTCGCGAAAAGGATGGCTTGGGCTACGACGAGGTGAACGCTGTCTTTCGGGCCGGGGCCGATGACTTGGTCGACGCGCGGCGCCGCCTGGACGCACTGCGCGCGATCCGCAAGTCCAAAAACTTTGAACCGCTTGCTGTGTCGTTCAAGCGCATCCGCAAGATATTAGAGAAAGCCGCCACCCCTGCCGGAGAACCACAAGAGGTTAAGCCTGACCTTTTCGATGGCGAAGCCGAGCGGGCCCTGCACGGTTCGATGCATCTGGCGATTCCTCGCGTGAACGAACTGAAACGCGCCGGAAAGTACAAGGAGGCCCTGGAAGTGATTGCCGCATTGCGACCGGATGTGGACCGGTTCTTCGATCAGGTGATGGTGATGGCGGAAGATGCGGCGGTTCGCAGGAACCGGCTCGCGCTGCTCGGCGAGTTGCTGCGAGAGTTTACGACGATTGCGGATTTTTCCGAGGTGGGTGGCGAAGCGCGAATCTAAAGTTTTACTTTAAGTACAGCGGACGCGCTTGCCTGACGAATTTTGTTGGCTCGCCGACAGCAGGCGGAGCGAACGGTCGCCCGCGAATTTTCAAGAGGACGCCGTGCATGCACGCGTCTTTCGGTTCCGGCAGTTTGCATGTTGTTCTGACTCTAATTTCTTGCGAGGCAAAACGTGACAAAGTGGGTTTATTCCTTCGGTGCAGGTAAAGCGGACGGCGATGGAACATGGCGCGCCCTCCTGGGCGGCAAAGGTGCTGGGCTGGCGGAAATGAGCCGCATCGGACTGCCCGTACCTCCGGGCTTCACGATCACAACGGAAGTTTGCACCTACTACTACGGGAACAAAAAAAAGTATCCGAAGACACTCGAGGCGGAAGTTCGCGCGGCAGTAAAACGCGTGGAGAAAATCATGGGCACTGTGTTTGGCGACCAGAGCGCCATGCCCATGTTGGTCTCGGTACGCTCGGGGGCCCGCGATTCGATGCCGGGCATGATGGACACCATTCTAAACCTGGGACTGAACGACGAAACCGTTCTGACGCTAGCCAAGGCCACCAGGAATGAGCGGCTCGCTTGGGACTGCTACCGGCGTTTCGTGCAGATGTACGGCGATGTGGTGATGAACGTACAGAAACGCCCACACGAAGATCACGAGCCGTTTGAAGTGGTCATTCACGCACTCAAGCACGAGCGCTACCACGACGATATCGATGATCCCAAGCTGACGGTGAACGATCTTCAGGAACTGGTCGTTCGCTTCAAGAAGCTGATCCAAGATCGCACCGGGAAGGAGTTTCCGCAGGACCCCTGGCAACAACTCTGGGGCGCGGTGGGTGCCGTGTTCGGTTCGTGGATGAACGACCGAGCCATTGTGTATCGGCGCAAATACAACATCCCTTCGGAGTGGGGCACGGCGGTGAACGTACAGGCCATGGTATATGGCAATACCGGAGATCAGTCTGGTTCCGGAGTGGCCTTCACTCGCGATCCGGCGACCGGAGAGAAAGTGTTCTACGGCGAATTTCTCATCAATGCCCAGGGAGAAGACGTGGTGGCCGGCGTACGTACGCCCGAACCAGTTGCGCAGCTGAAGAAGTACCTGCCGAAGGCATTTCATGAACTGGAGAAAATCCGTCAAACTCTGGAAAAGCATTTCAAGGACGTGCAGGATTTTGAGTTCACGATCCAGGACGGCAAGGTGTTCATGCTCCAGACGCGGAACGGGAAACGCACCGGCCTGGCTGCCGTGCGTTTCGCTGTCGAGATGGAGAAGGAGAAGTTGATCGACTGGAAGACCGCCATTCGTCGCGTCCCTGCCGATCAACTCGACCAGGTGCTGGCGCCAGTGTTCGATCGTAAAGCGGTGCAGGCTGCCAAGTGTATTGCGAAAGGACTCCCCGCCGGGCCGGGAGCGGCTGCCGGCCGTATGTACTTAAACGCGGACCGAGCGGCTGCCGCCGCCGCCAGCGGCGAAAAAGTACTGCTAGTTCGTAACGAAACTTCGCCGGAGGATTTGCGCGGCATGATCGCCGCCGAGGGTATTCTCACCGCCAAGGGCGGCGTAAGTTCCCACGCCGCGCTGGTCGCTCGCCAAATGGGCAAGGTGTGCGTCTGCGGCGCAGCAGCGATGCAAATTGATTACGCCTCCAAAACCATGACGGTCGACGGCGTGACCTACAAGGAAGGGGACTACCTCTCCATCAATGGCACGGCGGGTGAAGTTTATCCCGGGCAAATCCCCACTGCCGCATCCGAAATCGTTCAGGTGCTCATCGAAAAATCGCTCGATGCCAAAAAGAGCGCGACCTATCAGAACTTCAAGAAACTGATGGACTGGTGCTCCAAGGTCACCAGGATGTCTGTGCGTACCAACGCCGACACGCCGGAGCAGACAGCTCATGCCATTGCATTCGGCGCGACCGGTATTGGATTGTGCCGCACCGAGCACATGTTCTTTGAAGGCAATCGAATCGACGCCATGCGCGAAATGATCTTGGCCGACAGCAAGGAACACCGCCAAGCAGCCCTGGCCAAGATTCTGCCCTACCAGCGGGAAGATTTCGCCGGCATGTTCAGGGAGTTGAAGGGATTCCCAGCAACGATTCGATTCCTCGATCCACCACTCCATGAATTCCTGCCGCATGAGGGACCGGCACAAAACGACCTGGCGAAAAAAATGGGAGTGCCGGTAGAGAAGGTCAAGCAGCGAGTTAAAGAATTACATGAATTCAATCCAATGCTCGGCTTCCGCGGTTGCCGATTGGGGATTGTCTACTCAGAGATTTCCGAGATGCAGTCCCGCGCGATATTTGAAGCTGCTGCCGACGTTCAAAAAGAAGGTAGCAAAGTGCACCCGGAGGTCATGATTCCGCTCGTGGGTTTCAAAAAGGAATTGGATCTCCAGGTCGAGCTTGTCCATCGCGTTGCAAGCCAGGTGATGAAGGAGAAGGGCGTAAAATTAAATTATCTGGTGGGCACGATGATCGAGGTGCCTCGCGGCGCCCTGACGGCCGACGAAATCGCTCAAACGGCCGAGTTCTTTAGCTTTGGCACCAATGACCTGACCCAGACTTGCCTTGGCATGAGCCGCGACGATTCCGGTTCGTTCCTTGGGCCGTACCAGGAACTCGAAATCGTCAAAAAGAATCCATTCGCCACCATCGACCAAGCCGGCGTCGGACAGCTGATAACCACGGCTGTCGAGAAGGGCAGGAAGACTCGCCCTGGCATCAAGTTGGGCATCTGCGGCGAGCACGGTGGCGACCCGGACAGCGTCAAGTTTTGCCATCGAGCCGGATTGTCCTATGTGAGCTGCTCACCTTTCCGGGTGCCGGTTGCCCGGCTTGCCGCAGCGCAGGCAGTCGTAGAAGAAGAAGCAGCCAAGAAAAAGAAGACGTAAGTCTCCGCTGCGACGAAGCGCGGTATTTCAAGTAAAACTTTAAGTAACGGCGGAGCGTCTAAAGCTTGCGACGCTCCATTGTTATTTTTATTGACCGCGATACTCAAGTTTTACTTTATGTTGGCGGCCATCACTTGGATTGCACGGAGTGGTGGTCGTAGCTCAGCGCTCGCGTCAGCTTCCAGGCGCCGTCCCGGTAGCGCCAGAGGCTCACAAAGCTCGCCTCGCCGGTTCCATTCGTCGCCTCCGTCTTCGGGTGCAGAAACCGGTGTACACCCATCTCGATCGCGCCGTAGCCCTTCATGTAGTAAATCTTCAACGTTCCCGGAACCAGCACGCGCTGTGTGTCTCCGCTGCAGATGTTGTTTTTGATGCTTTCCGTCAGCTTCTCGTGTCCCAGCGTCACGCCGCCCTGGTCGTGATAAAACTCGACATCGTCCGCCAGCAGGCTGTCGAACTTTTTCAAGTCGCAGTGGTTGTAGGCGTCAAAAAGCTCCGTGTCCAGTTCCGTGATCGCCTTGTCCAAATCGGTTTGATTCT
>Ga0075425_100006201_pt1 | contig 12521 bp, 12 predicted proteins | sample SoiMethybrSBSTD4_FD_75300 | JGI IMG/M metagenome (GOLD analysis project Ga0075425, IMG submission 75300) | Bulk soil microbial communities from a Populus tree surrounding site in Tennessee, USA - Soil MetaG P. TD hybrid SBSTD4 | ecosystem: Environmental > Terrestrial > Soil > Tree plantation...
ACGCCGAACGCGAGCAGCAGCGAGACCTCGACGATGAAGAGGATCCCGAAGAAGAACACGAGCCCGCGGAGCGACTCGGCGCCCTTGCGCTCGAAGCTCGCGTAGTAGATCCGGTACAGGACCACGCCGAGCGCGTAGAAGACCGGTGTGAACAGGAGCCCCGTGAGGATGGGATCGAAGCCGAAGCGGAGGTTCATGATGTAGGCGACGTAGGAGCCGAGCATCACGAAGACGGGGTGGGCGATGTTCACGATGTCGAGCAGGCCGAAGGCGACCGCGATGCCGAGGCTGACGGCCGCGTAGAACCCGCCGAGGAGAATGCCCGCGACCAGGGCGTTGAGGAGGAGGTCGAGCGCGATCATGCGGGACGCTCGGAGGGGGCGGGGCCCCCTCCGAGGACGCTCACGCGCCGGTTACCGCAACGCCTTCTCGTAGGGATAGATGATGTTGCCGGACTTGTACTGCTCGGGCCACAGGACCACGCGCTTGCCGGGCTTATGGAACTGCGCGATGTCGGTGCTCTCGATCCCCTGGAACTGCACCTGCAACACGCGCGACTGCTGCCACTCACCGTTCGCGCCGAACTTCACCTTGCCGATGATCGTGTCGAACTCGTTCTTGTGGACGTAGTCGATGATCTTCTGCTGATCGAGGCTCTTCGTCCCCTCGACGGCCTGGGCGAGCACCTGCAGATAGGCGTAGGCCCACGGCGGCAGGTAGTGGCCGAGCGGATCGACGCCCGCCTTCTCGGCTTGCGCCTGGTAGCGCTTCAGGAAGTCGTCGATGCCCGGGAACTTCAGCGTGGGCTCGGGAACCCAGAAATCATAGTTCACGATGCCGTTCAGCTTGGGTCCGAGCTTGGTCAGCAGCGCCGCGAACTGCAGGCCCACCATTCCGGCGCCGAACAGCTTCGGCCGCAGCCCGACCTCGTGGGCGGCCAGCACCATGCCCGCGGAGTCCGGCGGGTACGAATACACTGCGACGATGTCCGGGTTCGTCGCCTTGATGGCGCGCACGATCGGCGTGAAGTCGACGGTCGTCGGCGGATAGGTGCTGTCGTAGACGGTCTTGAATCCTAACCGCTTGATGTTCTCGCGGGCGCCCTCCATCGCGTTGTGCGGGTACTCGGCGTCGGCCCCGACGATGGCGATGGTCTGCGGCTTGGGGTTCTGGCGCAGGGCCAGCTCGAGGAAGGTGGCCGTCCAGTCGAGCGCCGGGCGCGGTCCCGCCGGCATGATCTGGAAGTAACCCGCGTAGTTCGCCTTCTCGTTGTTGGCCAGCCCGAAGAGGCCGGGGAAGACGAGCTTGCGCTCCATCACGATGGGCATGGCGGGCGCGATCAGGTTGGTGCCGTAGCCGGACACGACGAAGTGCACCTTGTCGACGTCGAGCAGCTTCGTGTAGATGCCGGGCACGGTCGCGCCCTTGGTCTGGTCGTCGTAGTACACGAGCTGCACGGGACGGCCGAGCAGGCCGCCCTTCTTGTTGACGTCGGCTTCCCACAGCTGCATGGCGATCAGGGCGGCCTTGCCGTTGGCGGCGAGGCCGCCGGTCAACGCCATGCCGAAGCCGATCTTGATCGGGTCGGCCGCGCTGGCGGCGCCGGGCCACACGCCGGAGCAGAGCAAGGCGCCGATCAGGAGGCTGACCACGGCCCACAGGCGAGTGGGGCTCGGGTTCGGTTTCATGTGTTTCCTCCCTCTTCGAGCGGTTGGGCGAGCGAGCATTGGGTACCACAGCTTGCTTTGAATGCCAAGCGGCCCGGGCGCCTCCGGGACCTTCGAGTACAATGGCGCCTCTAGCAAGGAGGTTACGATGAAGACGATCGACATCGGCGTGGACGAGATGATGCGGCGGGTGGCGCGGTTCAAGGCGCTGAAGCCGAGCCGCAAGGCCTTCGTCGACAGCCTGCTCCCCGGGCACGAGCGGGAGATCTTCAACGTCATCGGGCGCGGCGTCACCGAGGACACGACGCTCAATCCCGCGATCACCGACGCCCGCGACTTCAATCTCACGCTGGTCGGCGCCGAGCCGGGCAAGGGCGCCGCGCTCCACGCGCACCCGACCGTCGAGGTGTTCATGGCGCTGTCCGGGCGATGGAGCGTGTACTGGGGTGACGCCGGTGAGCACGAGATCGTGCTCGACCAGTGGGACACCATCTCGGTGCCCCCGGGCGTGATGCGCGGCTTCCGCAACGCGGGGACGGAGCCCGGCTATCTGATGGCGATCCTCGGCGGGACCGACGCCGGGCACGTGAGCTGGTCCCCCGACGTGCTGGAGCGGGCCAAGGGCACGGGGCTCGCCCTCGACGCCGAAGGCAATCTCACCGGGGCGGGACGGTAACCGCCGTGCGCGAGAACACTCTCCGGACGATCTGGGCGCGCGGTGGCAGCGTGGTGAACGGCTGGCTGTCGATCCCGAGCGCGTTCTCGGCCGAGGTCATGGCGCACCAGGGCTTCGACTCGCTGACCGTCGACATGCAGCACGGCGTCACCGACTACCAGGTGGCGGTGACCATGCTGCAAGCGATCGCCACGACGCCGGTCATGCCGCTGGCCCGCGTGCCGTGGAACGACCCCGCCATCCTCATGAAGACGCTCGACGCCGGCGTGTACGGCGTCATCTGCCCGATGATCAACACGCGCGCGGAAGCCGAGGCGCTCGTCCGCGCGTGCAAGTACCCGCCGCGCGGGTATCGGAGCTTCGGGCCCGTGCGCGCGTCCATCTACGCCGGGACGGACTACATCGATCACGCCAACGACGACCTCATCGTGATGCCGATGATCGAGACCGCGGAAGCGCTGAAGAACCTCGACGAGATCCTCAGCGTTGCCGGCGTGGACGCGGTCTACGTGGGGCCGGCCGATCTCAGCCTGGCCCTCGGCTGCAAACCGCGTCTCGACCAGACGGACGCGCCCGTCGTCGAGGCGCAGCAGCAGATCGTCGAGGCGTGCAAGCGACACGGCATCGCGGCCGGCATCCACAACGCGACCGCGGCCTACGCGGTGAAGATGATCGCGGCGGGCTATCAGTTCGTCACGCTGGCCAGCGACAGCCGTCACCTCGCGGCGAAGGCGGCGGAAGAGATCGGTGTGGTGCGGAAGACGGTCTCGGGGGGAAAGCTGCCCGCGTACTAGGCAGGCATCTGCCGACGGGCTCTGCCGGCGTGGTGGGCAGCTATCGCCAGCACCACGTCGGCAGCACCGCGGCGCTCTTCATCGGCTCGGACACGCGCACGCTGTGGGACGCGACGACTTCCAGCGCGCCCAGCGCCAGCACGACCAGCACGAACAGGCTCATCACGAATCTCCGTAGCACTTCCTGACCTCCTTTCCCGGACGTCTGCGGAGACACCCGAACAATCTGTTGATGCGCGCGGGCCCACCGTGGATTCCGGTCCGGCGATTTTTTTTTGGAATCCCCGGAGCGGGGCGCGGCGTCGCAACTGTGGAGGAGGATGACGATCATGGCGAAGCGGATTCTGGTTCCCCTCGACGCGTGCGACGACAGCGAGGCGATCGTCCCCGTCGTCGCCGCGATGGCGCAGCGGAGCGGGGGCAGCGTGCGGCTCGTGCGCGTCGCGGCCGTCCCGGAGCGGGTGGTCGGCCCGTACGGACGCACCATCGCCTACGCCGATCAGGAGATGGCGCGCCTCACCGCCGAGGGGCTGGACGATCTGCAGCGGGTGGAGGTCGAGCTGCACGGGATTCCCGTCGACAGCGCGGTGCGGTTCGGCGATCCCGTGACGGAGATCCTGCTCGAGGCCGAAGCCTTCGACGCCGATCTCATCGCGCTCACCGCGTCGCCTCATGGCCGGCTGCGCCGCGCCGTCGCGCCGGGGACGGCGGATCGGCTGATCGCGAAGGCGCCGGTCCCGACGCTGGTGGTCCACGGACGCGAGGAGGCCGCCCGCCGCGTCGCCTGACGTTGCCCTGACCCCGCGGCATCGGCAATGATGGGGAGACCGCATGCGCACTCTCCTCGTCGCGACGCTGCTCGCGGTGTCCGCGCTGACAGCGACGTCACTCTCGCTCACGCCCGCGTTCGCACAGCCCGAAGAGGGATCGCGCGACGGTGAGGTGCCCCTTGCCGGGCGGTATCGATACACGGCGGCGGCCGTGCTCGAGGCGGTCGAGCGCGGCGAAGGCCGGCAGGCTCTCGAGGCCTACGAGCGCGTCGCGGCCGATGCCGAGGCGCACGGCGATCGGCTCACCGCGATCCGCGCCTACTACGCGGCCGCCTACACGGCGCATCGGCTCACGCTCTTCCAGCCCGCCATCCGCGCCGGCACGCGAGCCCTCGCGCTCGCCAACCGGCCGCCTCCTTCCGCCGAGCTGACCCGCGCCGCGATCAGCGTCTACATCCCCCTCGCCTACGCGTATCGATCCGTCGGCAACGCCTCCGAAGCGCGTCGCCTTCTCGACGAGGGCTTGGCCACGGCGCGTACGGCGACGGCGCCCGAGGGGTCCGAAGCCTCGATGCTGAGGGCGCTGTCCAAGGTCGCCGCCTCGCAGGGTGACCGGGCCGCGGCGCTGGCCTACGCGCGCGAGGCCGTGCAGGCTCACGAGACCGTGCTCGCCGGTGAGGCGCAGCTGAGCCGGCGCGCGCGGAGGGCCGCGCGACGCCACGCCGCGAACGCATCGCTCGTCCTCGCGCGCCTGCTGATTACGGAGCATCGCGCCGACGAGGCCGAGGCCGCGCTCGCGAAGGCCTCGCGGTACGCGCGGCAAGTCGTGGTCGCTGACCTCGACGCCGAGGTCCTGCTCGTCGGCGGACAGCTCGCCCTCGATCGGCACGACGACAGCCGGGCGGTGGCGCTGCTCGAGCAGGGACGCGCCGACGCCGAGCGCGGCAAGGTCGCGCGCGTGCTCGGCGAGCTCAATCGTGGGCTGATGCACGCCTACGAACGGCTCGGGAGGCTCGACGAAGCGTACGCCTCGGCTCGGCGCGCCACCGCGCTCGTCGAGGGTGTCCGCGGCGGGCTCGAGGACCCGGCGTTGCGGGCGAGTCTCCTCGATCAGCGGCAGAGTACCTACCAGTCGGCGGTGCGGGTCGCGCTGCGGCTCGGGAAGACCGACGAGGCCTTCGAGCTCGCCGAGCGCGGCCGCGCTCGCGCCTTTCTCGATCTCCTCGGCAACCAGGCCGTGCTCGGCAACGGGCGCACGCACGGCCTGGCCGAGGAAGAGCGACGCCTGCGGGCGCGCCTGGCCGGCGCGGCGGCGCTCGATGCCGACGACGAGGCCGAGGTCGTATCGGTTCCGTCCGGGACGGCCGCGCGCGACTATCGGGCCTTTCTCGAGCGAGTGCGCCGGGCGAGCGGCGAGGCGGCCACCCTCCTGTCCGTCGAGCCCGTGACGCTCGCCGAGATCCAGCGGCTGCTTCCCGCGGGCACGACCCTGCTCGAGTACCTCGTGGGTGAGCACGACGTGATCCTGTGGATCGTGAACCGCGCGAGCGTCGACGTGCGCCGGATCGCGGTGGCCCGCGCCTCGCTCGTGACCGAGGTGCGTGAGTTTCGACAGGCCATTGCCGAGCAGGCGCCGATCGCCGACATCGAGCGGCGAGCGCACGCGCTCCACGAAAGGCTGCTCGGCCCGGGCCGGTCCGCGATCGCCGGCGAGCGGCTCGTCATCGCGCCGCACGACGTCCTGCACTATCTGCCGTTCGCGGCCCTGCGAAGCTCCGGGGGGCGCTGGCTGGTGGAAGACTTCGCGCTCAGCACGGTGCCGAGCGCGAGCGTGCTGAAGTTCCTCGGCGACAAGGGCGCACGCGCGTCCGACCGCATCGCGGCCTTCGGCAATCCCGACCTCGGTCCGGCGCTGGCGCTGCGGTACGCGGAGCGCGAGGCGCGCGCGGTGGCCGAGCGCTTTCCCGCCACGACCACCGTGCTGACCCGGGCGGACGCGACGGAGGCCCGCGCCAAGCGGCTCGGCGAGCAGGTGGGGGTGTTGCACTTCGCCGTCCACGGTGAGCTGAGCGAGGGAGACCCGATGGGCTCCGCGCTGCTGCTGGTGCCGGGCGACGGCGAGGACGGACGCCTGGAGGTGCGCGAGCTCTTCGGCATGGACATCGCCGCGCGTCTCGTCGTGCTGTCCGCGTGCGAGACGGGCCTCGGCGCGCTCTCGCGTGGCGACGAGCTCGTAGGGTTGCAGCGCGCGTTCCTCTACGCGGGAACTCCGGCGGTCGTCACCACGCTCTGGAAGGTCGACGACCGCGCGAGCTACCTGCTGATGCGCGCCTTCTACGAGCACCTGGCGACGAACGGACCCGCGGAAGCGCTCCGCGCGGCGCAGCGCGGGCTGATCGTCGACTTCCCGCACCCCTTCGCCTGGGCCGCGTTCGGCCTCACCGGCGGCGTGCGGTGACGCGCGGGTCTCAGGCGTGCGAGGGCCCGGCGGTGTCCTCCAGCCTGACCGGGGTACGGCCACGCAGGAAGTCGAAGTCGCAGCCCTGGTCGGCCTGGAGTACGTGGTCGAGGAACATCCGCCCGTAGCCGCGCTCGAAGTGCGGCGGGCGCGGCTTCCAGGCGGCGCGCCGTCGGGCGAGCTCGTCGTCCGACACCCGTAGCGTGAGCGTCCGCTTCGGGACGTCGAGCTCGATCTCGTCGCCGTCGCGCACCAACACCAGCGGACCGCCGACGGCCGACTCCGGCGCGACGTGGAGCACGACGGTGCCGTACGACGTTCCGCTCATGCGCGCATCGGAGATCCGCACCATGTCCTTCACACCTTTGCGGAGCAGTCGCGAGGGGATCGGCGCGGCGCCCCATTCCGGCATGCCCGGCGCGCCGCGCGGCCCCACGTGCTTGAGCACGAGCACGGACGTCTCGTCGATCGGCAATGATTCGTCGTCGATGCGTCGATGCAGGTCGGCATGATCCTCGAACACGACGGCCCGGCCCCGGTGCGTCAGCAGGTGTGGCGACGCCGCGGACTGCTTGAGCACGGCGCCGTCGGGGCAGAGATTGCCGCGCAGGATCACCGTGCCGCCCTCGCTCGCGATCGGCGTGCCGAGCGGCCGGATGACGTCCTCGTTGTAGCAGATCGCCTCCTGGACGTTGTCGCCCAGCGAGCGACCGTTGACGGTCGGGGCGTCGCCGTGCAGCAGCGGCAGGAGCTGGCGCAGCACCGCGGGCAGCCCGCCCGCGTAGAAGAAGTCCTCCATCAGATACTTGCCCGACGGTCGCACGTTGACGAGAAACGGCGTGGTCCGCGACAGCTCGTCGAACCGCGTGAGCGGCAGCGCGACGCCGGCGCGCCCGGCGATGGCCACCAGATGGATGATCGCGTTGGTGCTGCCGCCGATCGCCATGTCGGCGCGGATCGCGTTGTCGAACGCCTGCACGGTGAGGATCTCGGACGGCTTGGGGCCGCCGGCCCGCGCCATCTCGACGGCGCGGCGACCGGACAGCTCCGCGAGCGCGAGGCGACGCGAGTCGGGGGCGGGGATCGCGGCGTTGCCCGGCAGGGTCATGCCGAGCGCCTCGACCATCGACGCCATCGTCGAGGCGGTGCCCATGACCATGCAGTGACCGGACGAGCGCGACATGCAGCTCTCCGCCTCGCAGAGCTCCTCGTCGCTGAGCCGGCCGGCGCGTCGCTCCGCCCACAGCCGCCAGAGGTCGGTGCCCGATCCGAGCTCCTCCTGACGCCACACGCCGCGCAGCATCGGTCCGCCGGTGACCATGATCGTCGGCACGTCGGCGGACGCCGCGCCCATCAGCATCGCGGGCGTGGTCTTGTCGCAGCCGGAGAGGAGCACGACGGCGTCCAGCGGATAGGCGCGGATGCACTCCTCGACGTCCATGGCCATCAGGTTGCGGAACAGCATCGTCGTGGGCTTCATCAGCACCTCGCCGAGCGAGATGGTCGGGAACTCGAGCGGAAAGCCGCCCGCCGACCAGACGCCGCGCTTCACCGCATCGGCGACCTGGCGCAGATGCGCGTTGCAGTTCGTCAGCTCGGACCACGAGTTGCCGATGCCGATCACCGGCCGGCCGTCGAAGACGAGATCGCTGTAGCCCTCGGTCTTCAACCACGAGCGATGCGCGAACCCATCGAGGTCCTGACGGCCGAACCAGTTGCGGCTTCGCAGGGGCTGTGTTGTCATGTGGGCCTCCCGGACCACCGATTATAAGAGGGGGGATTTCCGAATGCGGCTGGCGGGCAAGGTCGCGGTCGTCACCGGCGGAGGCAGCGGGATCGGGCGCGGCATCGTGCTCGCCATGGCCCAGGAGGGCGCCGACATCGCGATCCCCGACATCCAGGTGATCAACGCCGACAAGGTCGCGGGCGAGGTCAAGTCGCTCGGCCGCAAGGCCCTCGCCATGAAGACCGACGTCACCAGCTCCGCGGACGTGAAGGCGATGGTCGACCGCGTGCGCGAGGCGTTCGGCAAGATCGACATCGTGGTGAACAACGCGGGGATGGCCGCGCCGCCCGGCATGCCGTTCATGAACAACACCGAGGAGGACTGGGACCGCGCGTTCGCCGTCAACACCAAGTCGGTGTTCATCGTGTGCAAGGCCGTGGCCCCGCACATGATCGAGCGCAAGGCCGGACGGATCGTCAACATCGCCTCCATCGCCGGACCGATCTCCGCCGTCACCATGCCGCCCTACAGCGTGGCCAAGATGGGCGTGATCACGATCACCAAGGTCGTCGCCAAGGAGCTGGCGCCGCACGGCGTGACGGTGAACGCCATCTGCCCCGGCGTGCTCTACACCGACTTCTGGCAGAAGCTGGCCGCCCACATCGGCGACACCAATCCCGCCTTCAAGGGGATGACGCCGCGCCAGGTCTTCGACAAGCGCGTCACCGACCTGGTCCCGCTCAAGCGCGAGCAGACGCCGGAGGACATCGGCTGGGCGGCCGTCTTCCTGGCCTCCGACGAGGCACGCAACATCACGGGCGTGGCGCTGCCGGTCGACGGCGGCGTGATGATCTGAGAGATCGATGGACTTCGATTTCACGCCCGACCAGGAGGCCTTCCGCAAGGAAGTCCGCGCGTGGCTCGAGGCGAACCTGCCCGACGACCTGCGCGGGCGGGCGTTCGCGTCGTCGCGCGCCGACGTCGACGAAGTGCGCAGGCTCCGCGCCTGGCAGAAGACGATGGCCGAGGCCGGGTACGTCGGCATGGACTGGCCGCGGGAGTTCGGCGGGCGCGGGGCGTCGATCGTCGAGATGGTCATCCTCTACCAGGAGATGGCCCGCGCCGAGTCGCCGCAGCTCGTGAACCGCGGCGGCGTGTCGATGCTCGGCCCCACCTTGATGAAGTACGGCACGCCGGCCCAGCAGCGGCGGTTCCTGCCGAAGATCCTGACCGCGGAGGAGCTGTGGTGCCAGGGCTTCTCCGAGCCCAACGCCGGCTCGGACCTGGCCAACCTCCAGACGCGGGCCGTCCGCGACGGCGATCACTACGTGATCAACGGCCAGAAGGTGTGGACGAGCATGGGCCACGTCGCCGACTGGGGATTCTTCCTGGTCCGCACCGACCCGAACGCCGCCAAGCACAAGGGCATCAGCTTCCTGCTCGTCGACATGAAGACGCCGGGCATCGGCGTGCGGCCGCTGCGCCAGATGACGGGCGAGGCCGAGTTCAACGAGACGTTCCTCGACAACGTCCGCGTGCCCGTCGCGAACCTCGTTGGCAAGGAGAACGAGGGCTGGGCGGTGGCCATCACCACGCTGGCCTACGAGCGCGACCTGCTCACGTTCATCCGCCACATCTCGCTCCGGAACGCGCTCCACCGCCTGGTGAAGCTCGTGCGCGAGCGCGGACGCGGCGCCGACCCGGTGCTCCGCCAGAAGATCGCCACGCTGTGGATCGGCGAGCAGGTGCTGCAGCTCAACGCCTACCGGAGCCTCACGAAGATCCTGCGCGGCGGCCAGCCGGGGCCGGAGGGCTCGACGTCGAAGCTCTCCTGGAGCCAGATCGATCAGGAGCTCGCGCAGGTCGCGACGGAGGTCATCGGCCCCGCGTCGCAGATCGCGCCCGGCTCGCCGTGGGCGCCTGACGAGGGGCAGTGGGAGTTCTACGCCCTGCTGGCCCAGGCCAGCGGCATCCGCGCCGGCACCTCCGAGATCCTCCGCAACATCCTGGGCGAGCGCGTGCTCGGATTACCCAAAGACTGATCACCGACGAGGCGTGGCCATGAGTGACCTTCTGTACGAGGTGAAGGACAAGATCGCCACCATCACCCTCAATCGCCCGGACAAGCTCAACGCGTTCACCGGGGACATGATCGAGGCGTGGGCGAAGTCGCTGGCCGACGCGCAGGCCGACGACGACGTGAACGTCGTGGTCGTCACCGGGGCCGGACGCGCGTTCTGCTCGGGCGGCGACGTCGGACGCATGCGCGATCGCGGGGCGCCCTCGCCGATGGACGGCAAGAACAGCCTGTGGGAAGGCGTGCATCGCGTTCCCAAGGCGCTCGAAGCCATGGACAAGCCCGTCATCGCCATGGTCAACGGCCTCGCCGTGGGCGCGGGCATGGGCATGAGCGTGATGTGCGATGTCCGCATCGCCGCGGAGTCCGCACGGTTCTCGACGGGCTACGTACGCGTCGGCCTGGTGCCCGGCGACGGCGACACCTACTTCCTGCCCCGCCTCGTCGGCGCCGCCAAGGCGCTGGAGCTCCTGTGGACGGCGGACTTCATCGAGGCGCCGGAGGCGCACCGGCTCGGCATCGTGCAGCGCGTGGTCCCGGACGCCGGGCTCAAGGAGGCGACCTACGCGCTCGCGCGCCAGATCGCCGACGGGCCCCAGATTCCGATCCGGATGATCAAGCGGCTGGTCTACCAGAGCCTGAAGCTCGATCTCCGCACGCACCTCGACCTCGTGAGCTCGCACATGTCGATCGTCCGCCAGACCGCCGACCACGCGGAAGGCGTGGCCGCGTTCAAGGAAAAGCGCCCGCCGAAGTTCCAGGGTCGGTAGCCGGTCAGGAAATCGCGCGGGCGATCGCGAAGGCGACGGCGGCGGCGAGGCCGCCGATGAGGACGGTCTGGAGCGCGCTCCGCATGGGGCGCATGCCCGTGAAACGACCCTTCACCCAGCCGAAGACGGCCAGCGCGACGAGCGTGACCGCGCTCGAGACGGCGAGCGCGGTGAGCGCGTGCTTGAGGAGCATGTAAGGAAGCAGGGGAATGAAGCCGCCCACCGCGTAAGCGCCGCCGATCGTGACCGCGCTCCACAGCGCGCGTGACGGATCGGGACGCTCGAGGCCGAGCTCGAAGCGCATCATGAAATCCACCCACGCCTCCGGCCGCTTCTGGAGCGCCTCCACGACCGGCCGCGCCTCGTCGATCCTGAGCCCGTAGCGCTGCAGCACCTCCAGCACCTCGGCCGCCTCGTCGCCGGGGATCTCGCGCACCTCGCGGTGCTCTCGCGCCCGCTCGCTCGCGTAGTGCTCGGCGTCGCTGCGCGCGGCGAGATAGCCTCCGAGCCCCATGGCGATGGCGCCCGCGGCGATCTCGGCCAGGCCCGCGACGACGATGATCCACGTCGTGTCGACGGCGCCGGTGAGCCCGGCGGCGAGCGCGAAGGGGACGGTGAGCCCGTCGGCCATGCCGATGACCGCGTCGCGGACGACGAGACCCCCGGTGAAGTGGCGCTCGATGTGCCGGGCCGGCGGCATCGGTCAGGCGGGGGCGACGCCGGTCTTGTGTCGCTGGGCGAGCGCCTGGTATCCGGTCGGGTTCGCGCGCACCCAGAACTCCGCGGGCGTGCCGGCGAGCGGGCCGCGGACCTTGGCCGGCGCGCCGAGCGCCAGCATGCCCTCGGGAATCTCCGTGCCCGGCGTCACGAGGGCGCCCGCCGCGATCATCGCGCGCGCGCCCACGCGCGCGCCGTCGAGCACGGTCGACGCGTTGCCGACGAGCGCTTCCTCTCCGAGCGTGGCGCCGTGCACCACGCACGTGTGGCCCACGGTGGCGCCGGCGCCGATCTCCACGCCGTTGGCGGGCGTCACGTGCACCACCGCGCAGTCCTGCACGTTGGCGCCGCGGCGCACGACGATCGGCGCGAAGTCGGCGCGCAGGACCGCGTTGTACCAGACCGACGCGTTCTCCTCGATCGTCACGTCGCCGACGAGGACCGCGGTGGGCGCGACGAACGCGGAGGGATGCACGCGCGGCGACTTTCCCTCGAAGCTGAACAGTGGCATGGGGCGGATCCTCGCAGTATTCTCGAAGTCGACTCCTATCTTACCGGACTCACCATCTCTCCTGGAGGCTCGAATGCGCACTCCGCGGATCACGGCCGTCGCGACGGCGACCCCCTCGCGGCACTTCACGCAGGCCGAGCTGCTGGCGGTCTTCGGTTACGAGGACGCGCAGCGCCGCGCCTTCTTCGAGCGGAGCGAGATCGACAGTCGCTCGCTGTACGTCTTCGATGACCAGACCGGCCCCGACGAGGACATCGACGCGCTGAACGCGCGCTTTCGCGCGGGCGCGCTCGAGCTCGGCGAGGCCGCGGCGCGGCGGGCGCTCGCCCGGGCCGGGTGGGAGCCGGCCGACGTC
>Ga0075425_100006202_pt1 | contig 12516 bp, 11 predicted proteins | sample SoiMethybrSBSTD4_FD_75300 | JGI IMG/M metagenome (GOLD analysis project Ga0075425, IMG submission 75300) | Bulk soil microbial communities from a Populus tree surrounding site in Tennessee, USA - Soil MetaG P. TD hybrid SBSTD4 | ecosystem: Environmental > Terrestrial > Soil > Tree plantation...
ACCCGAGCCGGCCGCTGGCCCTCGTGGCAGGGCTTGCGGTGCTCGGTTGGTGGTGGGGCAGCGCTCGACTCGACCGGCTCGACCGCAGCACGCTCGCCTCGTACATCGGCACATCGGAGCGAGCGGTCCTGACGGTCACGGGCGAGCCGCGCCGGTCGCGCTTCGAAACGCGCGTTCCGGCGCAGGTCAACCGCTTCGGGCGCCTCAGGACCGACGAGCCTGTCCTCGTCGAACTACCGCTAGGCCGCTCGCCTCCGCAGGGCGGCATCATCGAGGCGGTTACGACTGTTCGCCCTCCGCGTGGGCCGAAGCACGGCTTCGATGAGAGGACGTTCCTTCGGCGCCACGGGGTCCACGTCGTGCTGCGCGCCGATCGCTGGAGACTCGTCGGCCGACGCGGCGGCCTCGGCGGACTCGCCGACCGGCTCAGGCGAGGGCTCGCCGGCTCGATCGCGCCCGGTCTTCGCGGCGAGCGCCGAGGGATCATCGAGGGCGTCGTCCTCGGCGACGAGCAGTCGCTCTCGGACAGCCTGAGGCAGCGGTTTCGCGGATCGGGCCTCTACCACCTGCTCGCCGTGTCCGGACAGAACGTCGTGCTCGTCGCTGGGGGCGCCCTCGCCTTGGCCTGGCTGCTCGGACTGCCGCGTTGGCTCGGCCAGCTCGGCGCGCTTGCGGCCATCGCGGGCTACGTGCTCGCCGTCGGGGCACAGCCGTCCGTCGTTCGCGCCGGAGTCTCGGGAGCGCTCGTCTCGCTCGCCTGGCTCGCCGCGCGGGAGGCCGACCGCTGGCACTTCTGCCTGCTCGGGGCCCTCGTCCTGCTTGCCTGGAACCCGTACACGCTGCTCGACCCCGGCTTCCAACTCTCCTTCGCGGCCGTCGTCGCGATCTTCGTCGCCGTCCCGCGGCTGCTGCGATTCCTCGAGGGCTATCCACTGCCCGGCGCGCTCGCGGGCGTCGTCGCGGTCTCGACCGCCTGTGGGCTCGCGACCGCACCGATTCTGTGGCTGCAGTTCCACTCGCTGCCGCTGCTGACCGTCCCCGCGAACGCGCTTGCCGCGCCGGCGATGCCCGCGCTGCTCGGCCTGGCATTCGCGTCGGCCCTGGTCGCGCCGGTCTCGCCGCCCGCGGCCGCCGCGATCGCGTGGCTGAACGGATGGTGCGCTGCCTATCTGGCCACCTGTGCGCGTGTCGTCGGGGGCCTCCCGGGCGCCCAGGTCAGCTCCACCCGCGGCCTCGTTGCCGTGCTCGCCGTAACGGCCCTGTGCGGCGCCTATGCTTGGCGCCGGTGGCTGAGCTCCGTTCCGCGTACCTGATCACCGGCACCGACCGCCCGAAGCTGACGCGTGCCCTTCGCCGGCTGCGCGACCGCGTCGGCCAAGAAGCGACCGAGCACCTGAGCGCCAACGAGGCGAGCGGCGAGGACGCCGCGGCCGCCTGCAACGCGCTCGGGCTGTTCACGGTCGAGCGGCGGCTCGTCGTCGTCCAGGACGTCGAGAGCTGGAAGACGGCCGACGTGAAAGCCGTCGACGAGTACCTGAAGGGTCCTGCGCCCACGACCGTCCTCGCGCTCGTCGGCCCCGGCGTGAAGCGCGACTCCGCACTGGCGAAAGCGGTCGCCAAGGCCGGTGAGGTGCTCGTCTACGACCTACCCACCCGAGGCCGTGGTAACAAGGCGGACCTCCCGAAATGGGTCGAGCAGCAGTTTCACGAGCGTGGGATCCAGGTCGACCACGACGCGGCCAGGGCGCTCGTCGAGCTCGTCGGCGAGGACGCCCAGGAGCTCGCGACCGAGGTCGACAAGCTGTCGACGTGGTCTGCGGGGGATCGCATCGGCGAGCGCGAGGTCGCGGATCTCGTCCCGGCTCGCGCCGAGGTGCCGCCCTTCGACTTGACGGACTCCTGGGGCCGCCGCGACGTTCCCGGCGTTCTCACCGCGAGCGAGCGGCTCGTCGAGCGCTCGGGCGACGCTGCGCGCGACGTCCTCCTCCGCACCGCCGGCCTGCTGACCAATCACGTGGGCCGCGTCCGCCAATGCCAGGTGCTCGACGCAGAGGGCGTTCCCCCGGCGGCGGCGGCAGAGCGGCTGAAGCGGAACCGCTTCTACGTCCAGAAGCTCTACGAGCAGGCGGGGAACTTCAGCGCCGATGAGCTCGGCGACGCGGTCGTCCGCCTCGCACGGCTCGACCACGCGCTCAAGGGCGGGAGCAAGCTGCCCGGGGAGCTCGAGTTCGCGCGCGCGTTGATCGAGATCACGCGGCGCCCAGAGACTGGGAAAGCGCCCGCGAGCTAGGAGCCGGAGACGAGCCGGTCGGCCTGTGACTTCTTGCGGGCCGCGGCGTTCCGGTGCAGCGCACCGTGCGCGGCCGCCTTGTCGATCCAGCGGACGAGCTGCTTGTGCTCCGTGGCGATCCGGTCCTTGTCGCCGTCCTCGACGGCGGCTCGAAGCCGACGCGTGAGGGTCTTCACGGTCGACGCGTAGCGCAGGTTCTCGAGCCGCTCGCCGGCGGCGATGCGGACGCGCTTCTTCTGTTGCTTGATGTTCGGCATGGCGTGAAAATGCCCGCGTCGCGGGCTCGGCGATGGTAGCAGCCGCCACGGGACTTCCACTGTCACGGATTCGGCACACCTGTGTGACAGACACCCGCGCCGCTGCGGAATAGGCTCACGGCGGGGAGGAGGTCATGGGTTCCAGGGCACGGACATGGCCGGAACGGACACGTCCCCCGAACCCGGGCGAGCGACGCGCCAGGCCCCCTGGCGGGAGCGGCACCGGCGGAGCGCGTTCCTATACTCGGCCCCGTGGACGAGGCAACCGCGGCCCGCGGCCGGAGGCTCGCGTGGTCGACGGCCATCTTCGCGCTCGCCACCGGCCTCTCCCGCATCCTCGGCCTCGTCCGCGAGGTCGTCGCCGCCTACTACTTCGGCGCGCAGGGGAAGATCAACGCGTTCACGGTCGCGTTCCAGGTACCGAACCTGATTCGCGCGCTCGTCGCCGACGCCGCCCTCTCGTCCGCCTTCGTCCCCGTCTTCAGTGAGCTGCTCGAGAAGGGCGAGCGAAAACGCGCCTGGCGTGTCGCCTCGAGCCTCTTCTGGCTGATGCTGCTCGGCCTCGGCGGCCTCGTGGCGCTCCTCATCGTCCTCGCACCGTGGGTGATCGCGCCGTTCGGCGACCCCGGCGGCGACAAGCAGTTGGCGATCGGGCTCTCGCGCGTCCTGTTCCCGATCGTCGCGCTGCTCGGCGTCTCCGGCGTGATCGTCGGGATCCTCAACAGCTACGAGCATTTCGCCGTCCCCGCGCTGTCGCCGGTCTTCTGGAACCTCGCGATCATCGCCGGCCTCGTGCTCGGAGTCCCCCGCGCCCAGACGATGGACGCGAAGCTTTACGTCTACGCCGTCTCGATCGTGATCGGGACGATCATCCAGGTGCTGCTGCCGGTGCCGTGGCTGCGAGGGCTCGACGGGCGCCTCCACATGGCCATCGACTGGCGCGACCCGGCGGTGAGGCGCGTCTTCGTTCTCATGGTCCCGGTGACGATCGGGCTCGGCCTGATCAACTTCAACCTCGTCGTCGACTCGATCTTCGCCTCGCGGCTGATCGACCCCACTCTTGCGCCGACGGCGATCGACAAGGCCTTCCGCGTCTACATGCTCCCGCAGGGGATGTTCTCGGTCGCCGTGGCGACCGTGCTCTTCCCGTCGCTCTCACGGCTCGCCTCGCGCGGCGACTACGACGGCTTCCGCCGCACGGTCGGGCTCGGCCTGCGCCAGATCGCGTTCCTGCTCGTGCCGGCGAGCGTGTTCTCGGCCGTGCTGGCCGAGCCGATCGTGCGCCTGCTCTACCAGCGCGGCGAGTTCAGCCCTCACCAGACGACGGTCGTCGCCGGCGCGCTCGCCGCCTTCGCCGCCGGGCTCACGTTCAACGGGACGATGCTGATGCTCAACCGCGCCTTCTTCAGCCTCCAGTCGCCGTGGATCCCGACGATCGTCGCGCTCGGCAACCTCGGCGTCAACGCGGCGCTCGACGCCGCCTTCTACCGCTTCGGCGTCTGGGGCATCCCGCTCTCGACGACGTTCGTGAACATCGCCGGGACGGCAGCGCTGCTCGAGCTGCTGCGCCGGCGGCTCGGCCGGATCGAGTTCGGCGAGACGGCGCGCGCCTTCGTGAAGATCGTCGTCGCTTCGGCCGTGGTCGCGGTCGTCTCCTACGCGGTCTGGCGCGGGCTCGACACCGAGCTCGGCCGCTCCGTCGGCGCGCAGATCGTCTCGCTCGGCCTCGCCATCGCCGGGGGCGTCGTCGCGTACGCGCTGGCGTGCCGCACCCTGAACGTCCATGAGCTGCGCGCCCTGCTCTCGCTGCGCCGTCGGGGCGCGTGATCGAGTTCGAGCCGCTGCGGCGGGAGCACTTGCGGCTGATGCGGGACTGGCTCGGCCACGAGCACGTGCGGCGCTGGTGGCGCGACGACATCGACGAGTCGATTGCGGAATACGAGCAGGAGATCGCCGGCGGCGGCGAGCCGACCGAGAACTACCTGATCGTCCTCGGCGGCCGGCCCGTCGGGTTCATCCAGACCTACCTCGTTAGCGACTACCCCGAGTGGAACGAGATCGTGGAGGTCGGCGAGGGTGTCGCAGGCGTCGATCTGTTCGTCGGCGAGGAGGGCCTGACCGGTCGCGGCCTCGGGTCGAAGATCCTCGAGCAGTTCGCGTGCGAGGTCGTCTTCGCGCGACCGGAGACCACCGCCGCGGTCGCCACGGTCGAAGAGGCCAATCGCCGCTCCTGGCGCGCGTTCGAGAAAGCGGGCTTCCAACACGTCCGCGATGTCGAGGAAGACGGCCTCCCGCACCGCTTGATGCGTCTCGAGCGCCGCTACGCTCAGTAGCCCATGGAGCTCGACCGCATCCGCAACTTCTCGATCATCGCGCACATCGACCACGGCAAGTCGACGCTGGCCGACCGCATCCTCGAGCTGACCGAGACCGTCACCGGCCGCGAGATGCGCGCGCAGGTGCTCGACTCGATGGAGCTCGAGCGCGAGCGCGGGATCACGATCAAGGCACAGGCCGTGCGCGTGACGTGGAAGGGCCACGAGCTGAACCTGATCGACACGCCCGGCCACGTCGACTTCACCTACGAGGTCTCGCGCTCGCTGCAGGCATGCGAGGGGGCGCTACTCGTCGTCGACGCGGCGCAGGGCGTCGAGGCGCAGACGGTCGCGAACGCCTACCTGGCGATCGAGAACAACCTCGAGATCGTTCCCGTCGTGAACAAGATCGACCTGCCCCAAGCCGACCCCGAGGGCGCGGCCACCGAGATCGCCGAGCTGGTGGGGGAGGACGCCGGCCGCGTCCTGCGGATCTCCGCCAAGACCGGCGACGGCATCGCGGACGTGCTCGACGCGCTCGTCGACCGGATCCCGGCGCCGAGCGGCAACCCGAAGGCGCCGCCGCGCGCGCTGATCTTCGACTCGGCGTACGACCAGTACCGCGGGGTCGTCGCCTTCGTACGCATGGTCGACGGCTCGTTCCGCGGGCGCGAGCCGCTCCGGGCGATGGCGCAGGACACGCGCTTCGAGGCGGAGGAGGTCGGCTTCTTCTCGCCGACCATGCGCGCCGCCGACGAGCTCGGTGCGGGGGAGGTCGGCTACGTGATCACGGGCCTGAAGGACGTCAGCCGGCTCCGGGTCGGCGACACCCTCACCTCCGAACGCAACCCGGCCGCCGAGCCGCTGCCCGGTTACAAGGACGTCAAGCCCATGGTCTTCGCCGGGCTCTTCCCGACCGACTCGGACGAGTACCCCGATCTGCGCGACGCGCTGGAAAGACTGAAGCTGAACGACGCGGCGCTCTTCTACGAGCCGGAGACCTCACAGGCGCTGGGCTTCGGCTTCCGCTGTGGATTCCTCGGCCTGTTGCACATGGAGATCGTCCGCGAGCGGCTCGAGCGCGAGTTCGACCTCGACCTGATCGTGACGGCGCCGAACGTCGCCTACCGCGTGCTGACGAAGGCCGGCGAGGAGGTCGAGGTGCACAACCCGGCCGAGATGCCGCGCGAGATCGAGCGCGTCGAGGAGCCGTACATCAAGGCGTCGATCATCGTCCCGAAGGACTTCGTCGGGCCGGTGATGGAGCTGAACACCGAGCGGCGCGGGCGCTTCGACCACATGGAGTACCTCTCCGAGGAGCGGGTGCTGCTGGTCTACGAGCTGCCGCTCGCCGAGATCGTGCTCGACTACTACGACCAGCTGAAGTCGCGCACGCGCGGCTACGCAAGCTTCGACTACGACGTGGTCGGGTTCCGCGAGGGCAACCTCGAGCGCGTCGACGTGCTGATCGCCGGCGAGGTCGTCGACGCGCTGTCGTTGATCGTCCACCGCGACGGCGCCTACGCGCGCGGCCGTGCACTGGTCGAGCGGCTGCGCGAGGAAATCCCGCGGCAGTTCTTCGACGTGCCGGTCCAGGCGGCGATCGGCTCCCGCGTGATCGCGCGCGAGACGATCAAGGCGAAGCGCAAGGACGTGCTCGCCAAGTGCTACGGCGGCGACATCACCCGCAAGCGGAAGCTGCTCGAGCAGCAGAAGAAGGGCAAGAAGCGGATGAAGCAGGTCGGGCAGGTCGAAGTGCCGCAAGAGGCGTTCCTCGCGGTGCTCAACCTGGACGGGGGCAAGAAGTGAGCGCGCGCCACCTGTACGTGCACCTGCCGTTCTGCGCCTCGCGCTGCGGCTATTGCGACTTCGTCACGGTCGTCGGCCGATCGGGGCAGCACGACGCGTACGTCGCCGCGCTGCTCGCGGAGCTCGAGCTCGAGCGGGCGGCGCTCGCGTCGCGGCTGGAGAGCGTCTTCCTCGGCGGCGGGACGCCGACGTTGACCGAGCCGCGCTCGCTCGAGCGGCTGCTCCGCGCGCTGCCGCCGGCCGAGGAGGTGACGGTCGAGGCGAACCCGGAGACGGTCACCCCGGAGCTGGCGGCGCTCCTGCGGCGTTCCGGCGTCACGCGGGTCTCGCTCGGCGCGCAGTCGTTCCAGCCGCGGCTGCTCGAGGTGCTGGAGCGGCGCGCGCGGCCGGAAGACGTGCGGCGGGCGTTCGCGCTGTTGCGCGAGTCCGGGTTCGACAACCTCTCGCTCGACCTGATCTACGGCATCCCGGGCCAGAGCGCCGCCGATCTGGAGGCCGATCTCGCGGAGGCGCTCGCGCTGGAGCCGGAGCACCTCTCCTGCTACGAGCTCGAGGCGAAGCCGGGCACGCGCTTCACCCACGCGCACGGGGCGGAGCTCGCGCGTCAGGCCGAGCAGATGGAGTCGTACTTCGAGCGCGTCGTCGGGCGTCTGACCGAGGCGGGCTACCGCTGGTACGAGACCGCGAACTTCTGCCGTGGTGAGACGCGCGACCTCCGCTCGCGGCACAACCTCGCCTACTGGCGCGGCCGCGACTACCTCGGCCTCGGGATCGGGGCCGTGTCGACGATCGAGGGCCGCCGCTGGCGCACGACGCCGCGACTCGGCCGCTACCTCGCGGCGCTGCACGCTGGCGAGCGGCCGGAGCGCGAGGTCGAAGAGCTGCCTGCACCGATCCGCCGCTCGGAGCGCGTGCTGCTCGGCCTCCGACTCGACGAACCGCTCTCGCTTGCGGAGCTCGACGACGCGGTGGACGCCGCAGCGGTGGAGCGGCTCGAACGGCTCGGCCTCGTCGCGCGCTCCGACGACGGCGGCGAGCTGGCGCTGACCGAGCGCGGCCGCTTCCTCGGCGGCGGCGTTACGGCAGAGCTGCTGGCGTAAAATCCCTGCAAGTGGAAGGGAACCTCACACAGCCGGACCTGACCCAGCGGCAGCGGGCGATTCTCCGAGGCGTCGTCGAGGAGTACGTCGCGAGCCGGCAACCCGTCGGGTCGCGCACGCTCGTCACGCGCGTCGAGCTCGACGTCTCGCCGTCGACCGTCCGTAGCGAGCTTGCCGAGCTCGAGCGGCTCGGCCTGCTCACACACCCGCACACCTCCGCCGGCCGCGTGCCGACCGAGCAGGGATACCGCTACTACGCCGACCGACTGCTCGAGCGGCTCGACCCGCAGCCCGGTGGGTTCCCGCTCGACCTGACGGCCGCTCGCAACGAGGTCGACGCGGCGCTGCAGAAGACGACCGAGATGCTCTCGGAGCTGACGCGCCTGCTCGCGCTCGTCTCGGCGCCGCCGCTGGGCACCGCGACCGTCAGGCACGTCGAGGTGCTGCTGCTCCAGCCGCACGTCGTGATGGTCGTCGTGATCACCTCGACGGGCAGCGTCACGAAGCGCGTCTTCCGCTTCGCCGACCTCGTCGACCACGGGCTCGTCAAGTGGGCGACGCAGTACCTGAACGACCGCGTCTCGGGGCTCGAGCTCGGCAGCAACCTGCTCCGCCGCCGCCTCGACGAACCGGAGCTCGGCCGGCGCGAAGGGGCGTTCGTCGCCTCCCTGCGGCCGCTGTTCGAAGAAGCGCTCGCGGCCGAGGAGCAGAGCCTCTACGTGGGCGGCACCGCCGGCCTGCTCGAGGACCTGCGCGGCGAGGAGCTCGCGAGCTACCACCAGCTGCTCGAGGTGCTCGAGAAGCGCGCCGCGCTGCTCGAGGTGCTCAGCCAGGCGCTCGAGCCCAAGCGGCCGTTCGTCCGCGTCGGCCCCGAGCTCGTGCATCCCGCGTTCCGCGAGCTCTCGCTCGTCGGCGCGTCGTACGGGCTGAGCAACCGCACGCTCGGCGCCGTGACGCTGCTCGGGCCCGTGCGAATGGACTACGACAAGGCGATCCGCTCGGTGCGGGCCGCCGCGGCCGAGCTCTCTCGCTTCGTCGAAGAGCTCTACGACGACAACTAGCAAGGGCGCTACGCTCAGCTCAGGATGGCGACGAGCAGGCGCGACTACTACGAGCTCCTCGGCGTCTCCCGGACGTCCGACGAGGCCGAGATCAAGAAGGCCTTCCGTCGCCTTGCGCGGACACTGCACCCGGACGTCTCGACCGAGCCCGACGCGGAGGAGCGCTTCCGGGAGGTCGTCGAGGCATACGAGGTGCTCTCGAAGCCCGAGACGCGCGAGGTCTACGACCGCTACGGCCACGACGGCTTGCGCGGCGGCGGCTTCACTCCGACGAGCTTCGACCTCGGGAGCCTCGCCGACCTGTTCGGCGCGTTCTTCGGCGACGACATCTTCGGCATGGGCGGCCGCGGCGGCCGCGCGCGAGGCGCAGACGTCGTCGCCCAGGTTGAGATCGAGCTGACCGAGGCCGCGACCGGCGCGAGCCGCCAGGTGCCGTTCCCGGTGACGGTCGAGTGCGCGACGTGCGGTGGTAGCGGCGCGAAGCCAGGCACCCAGCCGGTCACGTGCGCGACCTGCGCCGGCCGTGGGCGCCTGCAGCAGGTTACGCGGACGGTGCTTGGCGAGTTCGTCCGCTCGCAGACGTGCCCCGCCTGCGGTGGGAAAGGTCAGGTCGTCGAGCACCCGTGCCTCGACTGCGAGGGCTCCGGCCGCACGGTCGAGGAGCGGACGCTCGACGTCGACGTGCCGCCCGGCATCCACGACGGCCAGCAGATCCGCATCTCGGGCGAGGGTCATGCCGGCATGCTCGGCGGCCGCTCGGGCGACGTCTACGTCCAGGTGCGCGTCAAGCCCGACCCGCGCTTCGTGCGCGAGGGCAACGACATCTTCTGCATGGTCGACCTGACGATGACCGACGCCGCCCTCGGCACGACCGTCACGGTGCCGACGCTCGACGGCGAGACCGAGCTGGAGCTCGGGCCGGGGACGCAGCCGGGGACGCTGCGCGTCCTGAAGGGCCGCGGGATGCCGGTGCTGCAGGGCTTCGGCCGCGGCGACCAGCGCGTGCTGGTCAACGTCCAAGTGCCGCGGCGGCTGAACGAGGAGCAGCGGCACCTGCTGGAGGAGTTCGACCGCACCGCCGGCGCCGAGACGTACGAAGCGGACGAGGGGTTCTTCCAGAAGCTGAAGAGCGCGTTTCGCTGAGCCGGCTCCGCCGCGTCTCTGCGTCCGTCCCGCTCGAGCGCGCCGAGGTTGCGCGCGCGCTGATGCTCGAGCTCTTCCCGGAAGGCTTCGAGGAGCTCGACCACGCCGACGGAGTCGAGCTCGTCGCCTACACGGACGCATCCGGCGAGGAGCGGCTCTGGGCGGCCTTCGGCAAGGTCGCTGCCGAGGACGTCGGCGCGGGGTGGGAGGAGCGCTGGCGCGACTTCCACCGGCCCGTGCGCATCGGCAGCCTCTGGATCGGGCCGCCGTGGGAGACGCCGCCGCCGGACGTCGAGGCGGTCGTGGTCGACCCGGGTCGCGCCTTCGGCACCGGCGGGCACGCTACGACCCGGCTCTGCCTCGGGCTGCTCGGGGACCTCTCGCGCGGGAGCCTGCTCGACGTCGGCTGCGGCTCCGGCGTCCTCGCGATCGCCGCCGCGAAGCTCGGCTACGCGCCGATCACGGCTGTGGATCACGACACCTCGGCGGTCGAGGCCACGCGGCGAAACGCCGCCGCGAACGGCGTCGAGCTCGACTGCGCCCTGGTGGACGCCTTCTCCGGCGGGCTCCCCGCGGCGGACGTCGCGCTCGTGAACATCTCGCCCGAGGCGGTCGGCCAGATCCTCCCGGGGCTCGACGCGGACACCGTCGTCACCTCTGGCTACCTCGAGCGCGACCGGCCGGAAGGCGACGGCTTCCGTCACGAGCGACGCGTCGCCGCCGACGGCTGGGCGGCGGACCTGTTTCGGCGCGAGGAGTAAGGTCCCGCGCCGTGGCGACCTTTTCGGTCCGCTTCCTCGGCTGCAAGGTTTCGCACGTCGATGCACAGGTGATCCGGGAGCGCCTGCTCGCGGACGGCCACGCCGAGGTCGCGGACGGAGCGGACGTCGCCGTCGTGAACACCTGCTGCGTCACGCACGAGGCCGTTCGGAAGTCCCGGCATGCTGCGTCGCGGGCGGCGCGGACGCACCGGCGCGTCTACGTGACCGGGTGCGGCGCGAACCTGGACGCCGACGGCTTCGCGGGCCTGCCCGAGAACGTGGTCGTCGTCTCTCGCCGAAGCGAGGAGACGCCCGCGGTCGTCGCGCGCGACGTGGGCGCGATCGGCTGCGTCCAGGCGGACGCCCGGCTCGACCGCGTTCGCGCCTTCGTCAAGGTGCAGGACGGCTGCAGCTTCTCGTGTGCCTTCTGCGTGATCCCGCAGGTGCGCGGCGCCTCGCGCAGCCGGCGCGCGTCGGCCGTGCTGGCCGAGGTGCGCCGCCGCGTCGAGCAGGGGCACCGGGAAGTCGTTCTGACCGGGATCAACCTCGGCTGCTACCGCGACCGCGAGGCCGGCTACGCGCTTCCCCGGCTGGTGCGCGACGCCGGGTCGACGCCGGGGCTCGCTCGGCTGCGGCTCTCGTCGATCGAGATCAACCACGTGAGCGACCAGCTCGTCGCGGCGCTCCGTGAGACGCCGACGGTTGCGCGCCACTTGCACGTGCCGCTGCAGTCCGGCGACGACCGTGTGCTGCGGGCGATGGGCCGCCGCTACGACTCAGGGACCTACTTGCGCCGGCTCGAGCCGCTCAACGACTTCAACCTGACGACGGATGTGATCGTCGGCTTTCCGGCCGAGGACGAGGCGGCGTTCGACCGGACGTTGGACGTGGTGCGCGCCGCGGCGATCAGCAACGTTCACGTGTTCCCGTACTCGCCTCGCCCGGGCACGAGGACCGCTGCAGCCAACACTGTGCCGCTCGAGGCGAAGCGCGAGCGGAGCGCGCGACTGCGCGAGGCGTCGCGTGTGGCCAGCCTCGCCCGTTGGCGCGAGAAGCTCGGACGGGAGGACGTGGTGCTCGTCGACCGCCCGGGCCGAGGCTACGGCGACGACTACTCGCCGTGGCTCGTCGACGCGCGGGTCGGCGAGCTCGTGCGGGTGCGCGGCGCCGAGGTGACCGAGGAGGGGATCCGGGCTGCCTGAGGACTGCCTGTTCTGCCAGCTTGTTCGCGAAGGCGAGCACGTCCACGAGGGCGACGGCTTCGTCGCGATCAAGGACATCGCGCCCAAGGCCGACACGCACCTGCTCGTGCTGCCGGAGCGGCACGTCTCGAGCTTCCGCGAGATCTCGGAGTTCCCAGCCGAAGAGTCGAAGCGCATGCTGGAATTCGTCGCCGAGACCGCGAAAGAGGCCGGGCTGGACGACTACCGCGTGATCGTCAACGTCGGCGAGGGCGCCGGGCAGACGGTGTTCCACCTGCACTGGCACGTCCTCGGCGGCCGCATGTGGGGGATGGGGCGGTGAGCCTGATCGCGCGGCTGGAGGGCGAGCTCAAGGACGCGATGGCGGCTCGCGACGCGGACCGCCGCGACACCCTACGGCTGATCCTGGCGAGCCTCCGCTCGGCGGAGAAGGATCTCCAGCGACCCCTCCACGACGACGAGGAACTGCAGGTCCTGCAGCGCGAGCGGAAGAAGCGGACCGAGGCGGCCGAGGCGTTCCGGGCCGGCGGTCGAGAGGAGCAGGCCGAGGGCGAGGAGCAGGAGCTCGCGGTGCTCGA
>Ga0075425_100006203_pt1 | contig 12515 bp, 9 predicted proteins | sample SoiMethybrSBSTD4_FD_75300 | JGI IMG/M metagenome (GOLD analysis project Ga0075425, IMG submission 75300) | Bulk soil microbial communities from a Populus tree surrounding site in Tennessee, USA - Soil MetaG P. TD hybrid SBSTD4 | ecosystem: Environmental > Terrestrial > Soil > Tree plantation...
CCGACGCAATGCGACGAGCAGTTCGGCCTTCGTCAACAGTGCTCTCGTCCTGAGAAGTCCATCGTCGACCCGTTGGGCGAGCGCAAGGACCGTGTCAATTCGTCGGAGTGCGTCCTCGAACCGTCCGAGTCTCAACAAAAGGTTGGTTCGAGTCAGAACGACGTATCGACGCCCGTACAGCGCCCGGTCGCGTTCGGAGGCGATTGATGCGTCGATTGTGTCCAACAACTGCTCACATTCGGCGACCCGACCTTGAGCCAACCTGACGCGAGCGATGCTTTCTAGGCGTGAGACATTCTGGTCGCTTGCCGAGGGCAGTGTTTTGAACGCGCGATCGAAGCAGTCCAAAGCTAATTCAAACCGACCCAACGCATAATAGGCGTTCCCAAGATTTCCAATGCTGGCTCGCCGGACGGTTGTGTGACCCGACCGATCAGCCAAGCTGACCGCACGTTCCCCGTGTTGAAGCGCACCTTGAAGGTCCGAACGAATTATCGCGATCGCAAGCAGAATGTTTTCCGCGATGGCTTCGAGTCGCGGATTGGGGAAGTCCGCTAATATTTTCAGCGCAATCGTTGCGTGTCGGTGAGCCGTTTGCAAAAAGCCGCGTTTAGCTTCAATTTCGCCGCACCACAAGTGTAAGTTCGATGTGATCCATGGATCGCCGAGCTTGATGCTATGTGACCGTACATCCGCCAGCAGCGCACTTGCTGCATCAGGCCCGCACCGATCTGTAATCAGCGTGAGCAACGACATCTGCGCGTGGCAAAGACGTTTCAAGTCTTTGCTCTCGACGGCGAAAGCGGCCGCTTTGCTCAAGTGCAGAATCGCGCTGTCGCAGTCACCTTCTTCTTTTGCGATCTTCCCCAACACGTACTCACAACAACTCTTCTGAGCTGTTGTCAGCGAAGCCCCACGCAGAAGCTTTGCGGCAAGTTCCCGAGCGTCGGCTAGCTTGCCCACAGCCAACAACAGTTCAGCCGTGAGGGCTTGCGCGGCGGACCTATCTGCCGGGCTAAGGCGCGCGTGCTCGACTGCGTCGAGAGCTTCGTTCAACCTGCCTGCGTCGTTTAAATCGACGGCAGTTGCCAGAGTCGCCATTCCACTACTTTCGGATGTGCCGCAAGTTTCGCAGAGAGAGTTTTCTGTGACGTGCCTCGATACGATTTCGTGTGCAATATTGGTGGCGAGCGTATGACACTATGGTGCTACGAGCGACTGTATCGCCATAATGAAGGCGTCGTGCTGTGAGGGAATTCCGACCGAAGGGCGTGCCTCAGTGAACACTCGCGTCGCGGGTCCGCGTGTGTCTTTCGAATGATTGTGCCGACGCAAGGAGATCGTTAAGGGATTGTCCGGTTCCGGCGCCACTGACACTTGTCACGTGCGCCGAGATGTGAATCTCCACACCTGACAAGTCAAGCGGTTCCTCGTTGATTGCTGCTAACACGCGACTGGCCACTTGCATGCAAGCCGTCTCGTCCGTATCACTCAGCAACACAGCAAGCTTGTCGCCATGCAATCGAAAAAGAATGTCGGCGACGCGAAGCGCCTTCCTTGTCTGGCGTACAACGTGGCGGAGTGCCTCATCATGAGCGTTATCTCCGTACAATCCCCGCACATCTGCAAGGTTGGTAACGTTTACAAAAACAAGGCTAAACGTCACGACGGGCTGAGTTTGATCACGTTGGTTCCCCACTAATTGCTCAAGCTGTGCTACATTCGGCAACCCCGTAACATGATCACGTCGTAGGATGTTTGTTTCAAAATCCTTGGCGCGATCCAACGTATGAGAGATCTGTCGTGCGACGACTTCAATTATTCTGCGATGGTCATCGGTAAAGCCGTGCGCTTCACGCATGTAGAGCGCCAGTACGCCTACGAGACGATCTCCTTCGGCAAGCACAGTACTTAAGCAGCTCTTTAGAGCCAATGGATGAGAGCGCGCGACATCACCAAAATCCAAGATCGGATCAGAATTGCAGATCGTCTGCCGGTTAGCGGCGACCCAGCCACTAAGTCGTTCGCCTATCGGTATCCGAATTCCTCTCACAATGGCAGCACCATCACCCATCGCGTGTTTCGCTTCAAGGTCGTCGGCCGCCGCATCGTACTGATAAAACACGCTCAGCGTAAATGGTATGAGGCGCCTCAGATGTTTTGCAATTACATCCCCAGCATCCGCCAGGGCGACATGGCCGGCTAGCGCTCGCGCGAGCTCGTAGAGTGTCAACATCTGCTCTGCGCTGGCCGCAATCTCGTCAAGTGCCGGGTGCGAACTCTGTGGTGTTGAAGTAGTCCCCGCATCGCCGAGCCGCCTCAGAGTTCCAGATGAGAACGCAGGAACGGTCTGCTCCGTGGCAATACGTTTCCGAACACGTATAAAGGTGTCGACGATCAGAGGATCGTACATGGATCCGCTACGTTCGCGCAAAATCTGAATCGCTTCGTCGTCAGGCAACTTAGGGCGATACGGGCGATCAGACGTCAGGGCGTCGAAGCAGTCCACAACCGATAAAATCCGTGCTCCAATTGGTATATCTGTTCCACGTAATCCCGCCGGATATCCGGAACCATCCCAATTCTCATGATGGTGTCGAACGATCGGTACCACCGGGTAAGGAAAATCAATCGCGGACAGAATGTCTGCACCGACGTCAGCGTGCATCTTCATCCTGTCGAATTCAGCTGCCGTTAATTTGCCAGGCTTGTTGAGAATGTGCTCTGGAACCGCAAGCTTCCCCATGTCGTGCAGCAGTGCAGCCGCCTCAATCGCCTTTAGCAATTGCTCGTCGCGAACGCCAATTTCTCGCGCAAGGCTTGTCGCGTACGTTTGAACACGTCGAATGTGACCGTGCGTTACCTGATCTTTCGCATCGATCGCCATCGCAAGAGTTTCGATTGTCGACAAATACAGTCGATTAATCTGTTGTACATGCCGTTCTGCGTCTTCAACTCGGCCAATCGAAGTCTTGAATGTTGCGTACAACACGAGCAGAAGCGGCAATATGACACCGATATAACCCAAGTCGATCGTTCGGTTAAAACCGACGAACAGGATTGCCACCGAGGCGCCGCAGAAGTAATTCATCGACCACCAGAGAAAGCTTTGCTTCCACACTCTAAACGGACTGAGACGTCGTTCTAAAGCGATGATGAATGTGATAAGCCATGAGTTAAGGCCGAAGTACGTAATGGCGAATAAGATCAGCGCGGGTAGAATTCTGTTGATTGATGCTGGCTGCTCGACGAGCGGCGAAACGCGCGCAAGGAGAAAGAACACGTGCGACGAACACCAGACCGATAAGGCTGGTGCCGACATGTTAAACAGTGCTCGGTGTGGCTCTCGGTGACGTTTCGCGAGCCAAAAGGAGATTACGAGACCGTCCAGCGCGACGATCAGAGTGCCTGCGGCAGGTCCGTACAGGAGCACTGCCGTGAACACAAACGTTTCAGAGATCGAGATCGAAGCGTACGAGGATGGAAGCCTGACTGTTGCACAACCGCTGATCAGTGTCAGCCCAGCAATGATGAACCATTCGTATCCGATCGGTCTACGTGTTAGCTCAATTAAGGCATCAGAAATGACCGCGAGGCCCATTGCTATGACCGCCCATAGGTACACGCGGCCATAGCGCGGAAGTTGCAGTGTGGGCACCATCAGCGCCCATATTTATCGGCTGATTAATCCCAAACTATGATGCTTTTCATAAGATCTCCGTTGAACTCCTCATAACTGCGCAGGTTTGCACTACCAATCAGCTGATGGCACTCCGACCAAAACGAGCGGGTCAGCGTCGACTGAAGTCCCCCAAGCAATCGAGGACGACTGCTCCGACGAACCCCACACGATCGCGTTTAAGTCGGATGATGTACCCCAAACAATTGCGCTGGTGTCCGATGATGTGCCCCAAACAATTGCGCCGGCATCGGACGATGTGCCCCAAACAATAGCGTCGCCCCGAACAATCGCCTTCAAGGCAACCAACGGAAATTGCAACGAGACACTTGCCGGGTTAATGCCCCAAACGATTGAGTTGCCGTGAACATCTACGATCGAGCCCGCAACGTGCTGACCACGTTGAGGCAGCCGAATGATCAACCAAGATGGATGGGCATCCTCGCCTGCAACTTGTGTGATCGGAACATCATTTAAAGACGCGGTTTCAATAAGTTCAGTGGCCGCGAGCAGGTTGACATTGCCGGTTCCAGCCTCAAGTATCCCTGCGGCCGCAATGTGAGTGCTCGTTACCTGCAACGTCTGTTTGATCTCGATCGGCTTCAGGTTCCCCCGCTCCTCCAGCAACACCGCCACCGCCCCGCTGACGACGGCCGCCGCCATGCTCGTCCCCGACAGCTGCATGTACGCGTTCGTGCCGGTGCCCGCCACGTGGCGCTCGGGATAGGTTTTCGCCAGGTACGAATCGGCCGATTCGGCAGCGACGATGTGGCTGCCGGGGGCGACCAGGTCCGGCTTGATCACCAGGTCGTACCGCGTCGGACCCTTCGAGCTGTACGGCGCGATGGTGTCGTCCGAGCGCGTGGCGGTGCCGTGCGTGTCGACGGCGCCGACGGTGATCGCATAGGGGCTGTTGCCCGGCGCCGCGATGCCGCCGTAGACCGACCGGCCGTCGGCCGTCCGGCCGTAGTTGCCGGCCGCGGCGACGACGGTGATGCCGGCCCTGACGGCGCGCTCGACCGCCTCGCAGAGCGGATCGTCGCGGAAGGGCTGGAGCACGGGCGCGCCGAGCGATAAATTGATTACGCGGACGTCGAACTCCTTGCGGTGCTCGATCGTCCAGTCAATCGCTTCGACCACGTCGCTGGCGACGCCGGAGCCATCGTCGCCGAGCACGCGCAGGTTGAGGAGCAGCGCGCCGGACGCAATACCTTGATACGCGCGCGTGTCCGGCGTGGCGCCCGGCTGCCCCGCGATGATGCTCGCGACATGCGTGCCGTGCCCGAACCGGTCGAGGCCGTCGCCGCCGGTGAAGTCTTGCGTCGCGATGACGCGCTGGCGGAGGAACGCGTTGTGGCGCGTGTCGATCCCCGAATCGATGACGGCGACGACGACGCCCGCGCCCGTCAGGCCAGGCACCTCGTCCGACCCGGCCCAGACCTGGTCGGCCCCGATGCTCTCGGCCGTAACATCTGCAATGGACTTGATGGGAATATCGCCGGAGAGATGGTCGACGTCGGCATCCTGCCGGAGGGCGTCGAGCTGACCGGCGTTCACGCGGAGGACCGCGCCGCTCGTCAGCCGCTTGGTGACGCGGACGTTGTAGCGCGCCGCCAGCGCGTCAATGCTCGCGCGATCGCCGTGGACGATGACATTGATCGCCTGCGATCCGGCGGCCAGATGATCGGTCAGATCGGCGCTGATGCGCGCGCGATGCTGCGCGTCCGCCGGTACGGCGACAAAAGTCGCCGCCGCGACGAACAATCCCGTGATGACCGACCGACGAACCCACTGATTTGCTCGAAACAGACCGACCATACGGGATCTCCGACGGCGAACCCGGCTGAAAAGCCGGGTCCGCAGCAATGGTTACGCCACGCGCGGCGCGCGAGTCACGTCCGCTTCATGCGGGTGCGTTTCTGCCATGGAATCGATCAGCACCCGCTGCGATCCGCCAAGCGTCCTGATCGTCTGCAGGCGGCCGTCGCGGATCCGGTTGTAGATCGTGCGACGGGAGACGCCGAGCAGCTGCGCCGCGTGGTCCAGCGAAACGCTGCGTCCGATACGAGGTTCGTAGGTGTGGTCGTTCTGGTTGTTCGGGTCTACCAGAGCCATGAACATGTCCTCCCGGTTGCCCCTTAGTAACCGCACGTACGGTACCCAAGCTCGGCCTCAGTGCCACGGTCGGTGCCAGTCGCTTGTAAGCTATGAGGGAGCTACGACTTGGCGGGAAAACGCGCGCGGTCGCCGATCGCGGCGCGGAGGAACCGGGCGGCTAACAAACTGGCCGGTCCGTGGCCATGACACCGAAGCTCAGGTAGTTTTGCGCGCAAAAACCGACCAACGCGGTTGGGCTGCGCGCCTTCGCAACCAGCCAGTTTTCTGGCCACTAAGTCAGTTTTTGACCGGACATATGCGGACCTTGCGAGCGTTCGTGGTCATTACAGTCCTTGTCAGTGCCGCGACAGCCTGCCGCGCGCGCGATCGAGCGACACCCGCCGGCGGCACGGCCCCTGTCCGCGGCGGCGAGCTCGTCGTCTCCGTGCGCACCGACCCGCAGTCCTTCAACTGGTTCACCAAACGCGATGGCACGACGCAGCTCGTCACCTATCTCACGCAGGCGCGCGCCGTCCGCGTCAACCGTGTGACCCAGGAAACTGAACCGTGGCTGGCCGAGGGCTGGACGCGATCGGAGGACGGCCGCCGCTACACGCTGACGCTGCGTCCTGGAATTGCGTTCGCCGACGGCCAGCCGTTCACGTCCGCCGATGTCGTCTTCTCGGCCGACGCGGCGTACGACGAGGCGAGCGTCATCGCTGACGGCGTAATGGTGGGCGGCAAGCGTCTGCAGATGACCGCCGCGGATCCGCGGACGGTCGTCATCACGTTTCCGGAACCATTCGGGCCGGGGCTGCGGATCCTCGACAACCTCCCGATCATGCCGAAGCACCGGCTCGAGCCGACGCTTCGCGCCGGCGCGTTCGGCCGCGCGTGGGGCGTGGGCGCTCCGGTCGACGAGGTGACGGGACTCGGACCGTTCGTGCTCGCCGAGTACGTCCCGGGTCAACGCATCGTCTTCACGCGCAACCCGCGCTACTTCCGCAAGGACGCGAACGGTGTGCAGCTGCCGTATCTGGATCGCGTGGTCGTGCAGATCGTGTCGGATCAGGACGCCGAAGTACTGCGGCTCCAGGCGGGTCAGGTCGACATGAGCGGAGCGGAAATCCGTCCGGAGGATTACGCGCCGCTGCGCCGCGCCGCCGATGCGGGACGCGTGCAGCTGCTCGACCTCGGCGTCACCTACGATCCCGACAGCCTGTGGTTCAATCTCAAGCCGGGCGCGTTCGGCGGCGATCCGCGCGCGGCGTGGCTGCAGCGCGACGAGCTGCGACAGGCGATATCGCTGGCGGTCGATCGCAAGGCGTTCGTCGACACCGTGTTTCTCGGGGCAGCGGTTCCCGTGTGGGGACCGGTGACGTCATCGAACAAGAAATGGTATTCGGCGGATCTGCCGCATCCGCCGTACGATCCGGCGCGCGCACGGCAGCTGCTCGCGTCAATCGGCCTGACGGATCGCAACGGCGACGGCGTGCTCGAGGACGCGCACGGTGCGCCGGCGCGCTTCACGCTGCTCACGCAGAAAGGGATCACATCGCTCGAGCGCGGCGCCGCCGTCATCCGCGACGACCTGAAGAAAGTCGGTCTCGTCGTCGACGTCGTGCCGCTCGAAGGCAACACGGTGGTGAAGAGCTTCCTCGTCGATCAACAGTACGATGCCGTGTACTTCCGCGTCGGGACGACGGAAACCGATCCCGCGAGCAACGCCGACTACTGGCTCAGTTCGGGGGGATCGCACGTGTGGAACCTCGCGCAGAAGACACCGGCAACGCCGTGGGAGCGGCGCATCGACGAGATGATGGCGCGTCAGATCGCCGCGCTCGACGACGGCGAACGCAAACGTCTGTTCGACGAAGTGCAGAAGGTCTTCGCCGAGCACCTGCCTGTGATCAACTTCGCGGCGGCGCGCATCTACGTCGCGACGTCCACGCGCGTGACGAACCTCACACCGACGCTGCTGCGGCCGATGCTGTTGTGGTCGCCCGACACGATCGCGGTCAAGCACTGACGTGATCGCCTACGTCGTCCGGCGGGCGCTCGTCGCGGTTCTGCTGGTGTTCGCCGTCTCGTCGGCGTCGCTCGTGCTGACGCGCCTGGCGCCCGGAGACTTCGTCACCGAATCGCTCGGCACGCATGCCAGCCGCGAAGCGATGGAACGGATGCGCGAGCGGTACGGGCTGAACAAATCGATCGCGCAGCAGTACCGCGACTGGCTCGCCGCTGCGGTGCGGCTCGACTTCGGCTACTCGCTGCAGTACGACAGACCGGTTCGCGAACTGATACCGGAACGCGCCGCGAACACCGCAATCCTCGCCGTGACCGCGCTCGGTCTCGCGACGGTGATCGGCCTTCCACTGGGCGTTCTCAGCGGCAGCCGCCGAAGCGGCGCACTCGCGGCGCTGGTTCGCGCCGCATCCGTCGTCCTGTTGTCGATGCCGCCGCTTCTCACGTCGCTGTTCCTCGTGTTCGTCGCCGCCCGCACCGGATGGTTTCCGATTGGCGGCATGTCGTCGGCGGCAGTGACCGGCGGCGGTGCGCTGCTCGATCTCGTGCACCATCTCGTCGTGCCGGCCGCCGCCGTCGGACTTCCGCTCGCGGCGATGCTCGAGCGGCTGCAGGCGCAGGCCACGACGGACGTGATCGGCGAGCCGTTCGTGCTGGCGACGCTCGCGCGCGGCGTACCGTATTCGCGCGTGGTGTGGCGCGACGCACTGAAGCCTGCGCTGCGGCCGGTGGCGTCCGTGTACGGCCTGATCGTCGGCACCCTCCTCAGCGGATCGTTTGCCGTGGAAGTGATCACAGCGTGGCCCGGTCTGGGGAAGCTGATGCTCGACGCGCTGCGCGCGCGAGACGTGTTTCTCGTGGCCGGCTGCGCCGGCACCGGCGCCATCTTTCTCGCGTTCGGCACGCTCTTCTCCGATTTGATACTCGGTCTGGTGGATCCGCGTGCGCGCGAATAGCCGCACCGTCGGAATCGCCATCGTCTCGGTGGCAGCAGCAATCGTCTTTGCCGCGCCGGCGCTCGCACCGCGCCCGATCGACGCGCGCTTTCCCGGCGCGCTCAACGCACCGCCCACGGTGCCGCACGTTCGCGACGACGACGGCGCGTGGCACGCGCCGTTCATCTACCCGTGGACGCTCGCCAATCGGCTCGAGCAGCGATACGAACAGGATCGCTCGGTGCGCGTCCCGCTCGCGTGGTTCGAGAACGGACATGTGGTTCAGTCGTCGGACGAAACGCGTGCGCCGCTGCTCTGGCTCGGCACCGATACGTACGGGCGCGATGTTTTCAGTCGCCTCGTGTTCGGCGCGCGTGTGTCGCTCGGACTCGCTCTGGCCGCGGCACTCGGATCGATGATCATCGGCGCGCTCGTCGGCGGCGTCGCCGGATACGCCGGCGGCATCACGGATGATGTGCTGATGCGCCTCACGGATTTCGTGATGGTGCTGCCGGGGATGTACGTGGCGCTCGCGCTGCGCGCCGTGCTGCCGCTCGTCCTGCCTGCGGAGGTGGTCTTCGCGCTGCTCGCCGTCATTTTCGCCGTTGTGGGCGCACCGTTCATCGCTCGCGGCGTTCGTGCGATCGTGCGGAGCGAGCGGACGCTCGACTACGCGGTCGCCGCTGAAGCGCTCGGCGCGAGCCCCGCGCGGCTGCTCATCCGCCACCTGCTGCCCTCGACGCGCGGGTTCATGGCCGTGGAGATCACCCTGCTCGTCCCGGCGTTCATCGTCGCTGAAGCGACGTTGTCGTATGTCGGCCTCGGCTTTCCGGATCCCACCGCAAGCTGGGGAACGATGCTTCGCGACGCGTCCAACATCCGGGCGTTCGCCGATTTCCCGTGGCTGCTCAGTCCGGCAGTGGCGATGTTCGTGGTCGTGCTCGGTTTGAACCTTGCAGTCCAGAACCAGAGGGCACACGGTACAATTCTCTGATGCAATTCGCAGGAATCTTCGTTCCAATCCCCACGCCGTTCGACGACGCCGATCAGGCCGACACACGACGACTGCGCGCGGCGCTGACGAAGTGGCTGGCGCGGCCGATCACCGGATTCGTCATCCTCGGATCGAACGGCGAAGCCGCACTGATGGACGACTTCGAAGCGGACCGCGTCATCGTCGCCGCGCGCGAGACGGTTCCGCGCGATCGTCCGTTCATCGTCGGCACAGGCCGCGAATCGACGCAGGCGGCAATCCGCGCGACGAAGCGCGCCGCCGAGCACGGCGCCGACGCGGTGCTCGTGCGCACGCCGGGATTTTTCAAGACGCAGATGACGACCGACGCGTTCGTCCGGCATTACACCGCCGTCGCCGACGCGTCACCGGTGCCGGTGCTGTTGTACAACTTCACCGCGCTGACCGGCGTCGATCTGCTGCCCGCGGCCGTGTCGCGGCTCGCGGCCCATCCGAACATCATCGGCATGAAGGAGTCGGGCGGCGACGTCGCGCGCATCGCCGAAATCATCAACAGCACGCCGGCAGGGTTCAACATGCTCGCGGGCTCGACGTCCACGTTCTACGCGGCGCTGTGCGTTGGTGCGGCCGGCGGCATCCTCGCGCCGGCGTGCGTCGTGCCGGATCCGGTGGCGCGCCTGTTCGAGTTCACACGCGCCGGACGTCACGCCGAGGCGCTTGCCGTTCAACGCGAGCTGATGCCGATCGCGAAGCTGCTCGGTCCTGTGTTCGGCGTGCCGGGACTGAAAGCCGCATTGAACCTGCTTGGCTACGACGTCGGCGTGCCGCGTCCGCCGCTCGCGCCGCTGCCGGACGCGGCGGTCACGCAGCTGCGCGAGGCGCTCGCGCGATTCGAGGAGATTCCGGCGTGAATTGCCCTGCCGGCAGCGAATCCGCCCTGGAGGCCGCGTTGTCGCGCGCGCCGCGTGGCGCGCAGGCGTAATCGCGTGCGGCAGGAGCCGGAGGAGGGCCAGCCGCGTGTCGACATCGAGCGCCTGAAGCGCCTGGCGCTGCGCTACGTCGCGCGTCCCGCGGGCGGCGCGGCGGCCGGCGTCATGGCGCTGCTCATCTACGTCTATCTCACGCTCCCGGACGTTCGCCCGCTCAGGGATGCGAATCCGGCGACGACCGCGTTCATGGAGCTGCGCGCCGCTGAAACGCGCTCAAAAGGACAGAAGCCACGGCACGTTCAGCGGTGGGTGAGTTACAGAAACATCTCGCCCGATTTGAAGCGCGCGGTACTGCTCGCCGAAGACAGCGCGTTCTGGCAGCACGAAGGCGTCGATCTCGAGCAGCTGCAGGAATCGCTGCAGCTCGATTGGACGCGCGGCCGGCTGCTGAGAGGCGGGAGCACCATCACGCAACAGCTCGCGAAGAACCTCTATCTTTCGCCGTCGCGCAATCCGGTTCGAAAGCTGCGCGAATGGATCATCGCGCGCCGCCTCGAGGCCGAGCTGAAGAAGGCGCGAATCCTCGAGCTCTATCTAAATGTGATCGAATGGGGCGACGGGATCTACGGAGCCGAGGCGGCGGCGCAAACATATTTCCAAACGTCGGCGTCGCAGCTCGGTCCGGACGAATCGGCGCTGCTCGCCGGAGCCATCATCAACCCGCGATTGCTCAACCCTGCACATCCCGGCACGAGACTCATCCGGCGGCAGCAGATCATCCTGCGGCGGATGGGCGCGATCGTGCCGCCAGCCGAGGCGATGGACGAGTTCCGGTAGCAACTCTTGCGCAGCCAAGTGACTCAACGAGAAGAAATTACCGTCCGTTCAGCTTGACGCACTATTTCGCGTTCGCTATAGTCAGCGAACTTTCGGCTCGAAAACTTAATCGACACAATCCCGCGTTTTCCACCGAGGGCCTCTTCCCCCGTGGCAGACGAGTGCGCAGCGCGGACGATCGTGTAGTGGTGCAGGCATCCGCATGATCAACTACACAGAACGCCTAACGCTGTTGATGCAAGACATCGTGACGCGCGTGCCCACGCTGTCATTCATCGACCTGGCCGACGTGCTCGTGTTCGCGCGCTCGGGTCGATCGAATGCAGAAGGCGCATTCGCGACGTGCCACTGCCTGACGCTTCCACCTTCTGAACCCGGTTATTACTTCTGGCGCGATCGTACGACGCGCCGCATCACGCGGCGATCCGAGTGGTTCGTCACCAAATCACCGGTGGTGACGATCGGTACGCGCACCGTGAAGTACATGATCTCGTTTGCGCTGCCGCGCTACTGCGATCAATCGCTCGATCGATCGCGCAAAGAACGCTTCTATCCCGGCGCCGACGGATGGATCGCAAAGCTCGACACCGTCGTGCACGAGCTGTATCACATCGATCCGGAACTGGCCGGCATCCGCCGCATCGAGCGCGGCGACGGCACCTACTCGGCAAACTGTCACGGTCATCGATTCTTCGAGCAGGTCGCCGAGATGGTGCACACCTATGTCGACTCGCGGCCGTCGCCGGCGGTCTACGATTTTCTGACCGAAGATTTCGCGACGCTCGAAACGCGCCACGGCGGAATCGTCGGCACGACGTTCCGCACGTTCCCGTCGTTCCCGCAGCGTTATATCGAGGCGCTGGTCGAGCAGCCGCCGTGCGAGGCGGACACCGACGGCGTGCAGGTCGAGCCGCTGCGTGAAGTGCAGATGCCGACGCAGTACTCGGCCGACGATCTGCACGTGCGGCAGTTCATGCGGGACACCTCGAAGCGGCTGATCCGCAAGGGCGCGTTCCGGGCCGCATAACGCATTCCGAATT
>Ga0075425_100006205_pt1 | contig 12512 bp, 9 predicted proteins | sample SoiMethybrSBSTD4_FD_75300 | JGI IMG/M metagenome (GOLD analysis project Ga0075425, IMG submission 75300) | Bulk soil microbial communities from a Populus tree surrounding site in Tennessee, USA - Soil MetaG P. TD hybrid SBSTD4 | ecosystem: Environmental > Terrestrial > Soil > Tree plantation...
CCGCGGACTTCAAAACCATGAGCCTGCAGTACTTCCAGACTTTGAAAGAGTTGGGGGCAAGTCCTTCCACAAAATACATCTTCCCTATGGAATTCACCTCCCTGCTGGCACCTTTCCTCAGGATGAGAAGCAACCGCCAGCAACAAACGGATGAGGACCACACCGCTAAGGGGTGAGATGAATGACACGGACGCGGTCAAGTACTTAGAGGCGTTCCTGGACGGTAGGCTGCCAGATTGGTCGGAGCAAAGTCAGCAGGCCACGCTGGCCACCCTGGTGACGTGCATGGACGGCCGGCTCAACCCCTTGATGCGGCCCTTCCGACATGTCATCCGGACTGCTGGGGCGATGATTGAACCAGTCGAAGGGGGGGTTGGACTCGGGATTGACGCCACAACTGTGACGTTCCTCGCGACCCACGGGGACTGCCTGGCTTACCGCGCCGCGATCGAATACCTTGCCACCAGCTTTGCGGGCAAGATTGCGGACCCTGACCTCGTGAGGACCATGAACCAGCCGGACACCAAGAGCTTGCTAAGGTACATCAACACGCAGCGGCCTCTCAACGCGCTGCCCGATCCCTCCGACCAACAGGCGCTTGCCGAGTTGGCCATAAGCTACGCGATCCAGTGGACTTCCCGCAACCGGAGCGAGAAACCACGCATAGGGCTGTTCATTGACCTGAAAGCCACATTGTCCACGCGGGTACAAGCCTGGGTGGTTAGCTACGAACAACTTTCGGGGCAAGATCTGGTCGCTTTTCTTTCGATGCATGGAATGACCACGCAGCTCGTGGTCACTCACGTTCTTACCGCACCCCGTACCATGAGAGCGCTCCGCTGACTGTTCTTCGGAGCCAGTCGGAGGCGGGGCGGCGCATTGCGGCTCCGGACTTTATCTGACAGGCGTCACGCCCGCTTGCCCTCCTCGCCGGCGGTGGGACAGGCGGGCCACTGTGGTCGCCTCACGAACCTCAGACGCCGCCCCGAGGTCCCGTCCAAGCGCCGCCTCCGACCTGGTCGCCCGCAACATAGCCACAATAATTTTCCTTTTGAACCAGAGCTCCCTGCAGCAGGAACCCCTCGCAAAGGCGACCTTTCGCAGGCTTTCCTCAGCGACGTTTTTGACGCGGTCATCGAGGAAGCTTCTCGGGTTAAAACCAGCGCGGATCCCGCCGGGGCGGGAACGGCAGGTTCGGCAGGGCGGCCTTTGCCTTGGCTCATTCGCGGTTGTCCCTGTACATGCTTGACCGCCCGCCCCCAAAGGGCTACGGTGGCCGCACCCATCTGACGGTTGATCACGCCCGAGGTTGCCACCGGCATGACTTGTCCCCGGTGCCAGCACGAGAACCCGGTAGACGCGACGTTCTGCGTCGAGTGCGGGGCTCGCCTCGAGGCGGCCTGCTCCGCCTGCGGAGAACCCAATTGGCCGGGGGCGAAGTTTTGCCGGAAGTGTGGCCAGCCGCTAATCCAGACCGATAGGGGCAGCGAGACTAACGCTTCACGATTCACCTCCCCAGAGAGGTACACCCCGAAGCACCTCGCCGAACGCATCCTCAACTCGAAGGCCGCCCTCGAAGGCGAGCGCAAGCAAGTGACCGTGCTCTTCGCCGACCTGAAAGGCTCGATGGAGCTGCTCGCCGACCGTGATCCCGAGGAAGCGCGCAAACTGCTCGACCCTGTCCTTGAACGCATGATGGAGGCGGTCCATCGCTACGAGGGCACGGTGAACCAGGTCATGGGCGACGGAATCATGGCCCTCTTTGGCGCGCCGCTCGCGCACGAGGATCACGCGGTGCGGGCGTGCTACGCGGCGCTGCGGATGCAGGAGTCAGTGAAGCGCTACGCCGATGAGGTGCGCCACAGCCAGGGAGTCGCCATTCGAATCCGGGTGGGCCTAAATTCCGGCGAAGTGGTCGTGCGCGCGATCGGGAGCGACCTGCACATGGACTACAGCGCCGTGGGTCAGACGACGCATCTGGCGGGGCGCATGGAGCAGCTCGCCGATCCCGGCGCCATCCTGCTGACTAGCGAGACATTGCGGCTCGCCGAGGGCTATGTCGAGGTCAAACCCCTCGGTCCAGTCCCGGTGAAGGGCCTTGCGGGGGCCCAGGACGTCTACGAGCTGGTCGGGGCTGGAGCCGTCCGCTCGCGGCTTCATGCGGCTGCCGCGCGGGGTCTCAGCCGCTTCGTCGGCCGCGACACCGAACTCGCCCAGCTCCGCCAAGCCCCCGAGCGCACCGGCGCCGGATACGGTCAGCTCGTGGCGGTCGTCGGCGAGCCCGGCTGGGCAAGTCCCGCCTCTACTGGGAATTCATTCACTCCCACCGCACCGCGGACTGGCTCACCCTCGAGACCAGCTCGGTCTCCTACGGTAAGGCTACCGCCTACCTGCCCGTCGTCGATCTACTGAAGCGCTACTTCCAGATCGAGGCCCGCGATGACAGCCGGCGGATCCGCGAGAAGGCGACCGGCAAGCTTCTCGCCCTGGACCGCCAGCTCGAGCCCTGGCTGCCTGCTCTCTTGGCCCTCCTCGACGTTCCGGTCGATGATCCCAGGTGGGAACGGCTCGACCCCCCACAGCGCCGCCAGCGCATCCTCGATGGTGTCAAGCGGCTCCTCCTGCGCGAGAGCCAGGTCCAGCCCCTCCTCATCCTCGTCGAGGATCTGCACTGGATCGACTCCGAGACCCAGGCCTTGCTCGATGGGCTCATCGAGAGCCTGCCGAGTGCCCGCTTGCTCCTCCTGGTCAGCTATCGCCCCGAGTACCAGCACGGCTGGGCCGGTAAGACGTACTACCGGCAGCTTCGTATCGACCCGCTGCCGCCGGAGAGCGCCGCCGACCTCCTGGCCGGCCTGCTCGGCCTTCACCCGAGCCTCGAGCCACTTAAGCGTCTGCTGACCGAGCGGACCGAGGGCTACCCGCTCTTCCTCGAGGAGAGCGTCCGCACCCTCGTCGAGACCGGTGTGCTGATCGGCGCCCGTGGTGCCCATCTCCTGGCCAAGAACGTAAGCGGCATCCTGGTCCCTGCCACCGTGCAGGCCCTCCTCGCCGCTCGCATCGATCGACTCGTCCCGGAGGACAAGCGCCTGCTTCAGGCCGCCGCAGCCATCGGCAAGGACGTACCGCTTGCCCTCCTCCAGGCCGTCGCCGAACTTTCGAACGACTCGCTCACCCACGGGCTCGCCCGGCTGCAGGCTGCCGAGTTCCTCTACGAGATCCGGCTCTTCCCAGACCTCGAGTACACCTTCAAGCATGCACTCACCCACGAGGTCGCCTATGGCGCCCTGCTCCAGGATCGCCGCCGCGCCCTACACGTCCGCATCGTCGAGGCCATGGAGCGGCTCTACCCTAACCGCCCTGCCGAGCAGCTCGAGCGGCTCGCCCACCACGCCTTCGCCGGCGAGGACTGGGCAAGGGCGGTTACCTATCTGCGCGAGGCAGGGGCCAGGGCCTCCTCACGATCGCTCTATCGCGACGCGGTCGTGCGATTCGGCCAGGCGCTGGCAGCCCTCGCGAACCTTCCGGACTCCGCCCAGACGCAGCAGGACCAGATCGAGTTGCACCTCGCGACGTGGACGGCGCTCTGGCCGCTCGGGGAGTTCGACCAGGTCTTGACGCACCTCAACGAGGCCGAGCGGCTCGCGCAGAGCATCGGAGACGAGACCCGGCTCGGCTGGGTCTTCACGCATCTGAGCTACTACAGCCTGATTGCCGGCACGGGGCATGACGCTAGTCCCTACGCGGAGCGCGCGGTTCAGATCGCCGAGCGCCTAGATGACGCCGGGCTGAAGCTCGCCGCCACCTGCTGCCTGGCCGACAGCCTCATGTTCGCGGGTGACCACCAGCGATTGGATGCCCTCGTGAGCCAGGTCCTGCATGCGTCGGCTCGCGATCTGTGGAAGGAGCACTTTGGCATTACCGCTTACTACCCGGCCGCGATGCTCCGGGGTCGGTGGGCCTCGTCGCTCGCGCTCCGGGGTGAGTTCGACGCCGCGTTCGGACAAGGCGCCGAGGCGCTCCGGCTGGCCGAAGCGGTCGACCACCCTTTCACGCTCGCCGTCGTGTGCTGGGCGCTTAGCATCGCGTACGAGATCCGCGGACGGTTCGAGGACGCCATCCGTCTCGCCCAGCGTGGCCTCGTGGTGTGCCGCGAGCGGCATGTCCCTTTCCTCGTGCCGTTCCTGCAGGGACGCCTCGCGGCCTCGATCGCGCTGTCCGGGGACATCGCCGAAGGACAGCGCTTCCTGCGCGAAGCCCAAGAGGCAGCCCAGTCGATGCACTCCGGGGCCGCGGGGCGAAGCCTGTTCCTCACTGCCGTCCAGATTGCGCACCTGGCGGGGGAGGTCGATCGAGCCATCCCGATGGCCGCCGCGGCCCTGAATCACAGCCGCGAGTCCGGATTGAGGGACGTCGAGGCGGTCACGCTCCAGCTTCTCGCCGAGATCACCGCGGCCGGGCCCGACACGGCGAGCGCCGAAGGGTACTACGATGCTGCCATCGCTCTGGCCGGCGAGCTGGGCCTGCGCCCGCTCGTCGCCCATTGCCACCTCGGCCTCGGCAAGCTCTCTCGCCGCACGGGCAGGTATGAGCAAGCGGCTGAGCACCTCAGCGCCGCGACAATGATGTACCGGGAGATGGGCATGACGTTTTGGGTGGAGGAGGCCGAGGCGAAGATGAAGGACGTGAGCCGATGAACCGAAGGCGTGATCGCGTGCCCGGACGTCCACCACCGGCGACCGGCGGGCGGATGAGGTCATTGAGTGACGCGGGATAGGCCACCTTCCGCCGCAGCGTTTGCTGTCTTGTGCGCGGCGGCCTACGTCGGGGAGGGTCCTACGCCAACTGGGGCAACCGCTACAAGGGGCAGCCTGATCCGCCCCGCCGACGCAGCCTGGAGAAGTTCGTCAAGGTGAGGTAACCGGTCATGCCGACGCCCGTGAAACCGGCCCTCCCGGGGCCGAAGGGCGGCTACCTCTTCGGCAGCGTAGCCGCGTTCCGGCGCGATCAGCTCGCCTTCTACGCCTCGTGCGCCCGGGAGTACGGCGACGTCGTTCAGACACGGATGGGTCCCTACCGCATCCTGCTGATCTACCATCCGGACGCCATCGAGGAGCTGCTCGTGACCCGGAGCCGGGACTTGATCAAGAGTCCAGGCGTGCAGCTGCTCCGTCCCTTGCTTGGCGATGGCCTGCTGCTCTCAGAGGGCGATACGTGGCTGCGCCAGCGCCGGCTGGTCCAGCCCGCGTTCCACCGCCAGCGTGTGGCTGGCTACGGCGACGTGATGACCGCGTTCGCCGAGCGCCATGTGGCCACCTGGAAGGACGGCTATGTCATCGAGGCGCACGCCGAGATGATGGCGCTCACTCAAGCGATCGTCGGCAAGACCCTGTTCGACGCCGACGTCTCCGGAGATGCCCACGAGGCTGGCCAGGCGGCAAAGGTCTTGGCGGAGGACTTCGGCGCCCGAATGGCGAGCTTCCGCCTGATGCCTTACTGGCTGCCCACCCCGAGAAACTTTAGGTGGCGCCGGGCGGTCCGGCGCCTCGACGCCATCGTCCACCGGATCATCGCAGCGCGCCGCTCGAGCCCCGAGGACCGTGGCGACCTGCTCTCCATGCTGATGCAGGCCCAGGACGCAGACGACGGATCCCGGATGACCGCTCGCCAGGTCCGCGATGAGGTCATGACGATCTTCTTGGCCGGCCACGAGACGACCGCGGTGGCGTTGTCGTGGACCTGGTACCTGCTCGCGCAGCACCCCGACGCCGATGCCAGGCTCGCCGACGAGCTGCGCCACGTCCTGGGCGGTCGTGCGCCTTCCGTCGCCGATCTGCCCCGGCTGAGATACGCCGGGATGGCCGTGACGGAGTCGATGCGGCTCTACCCGCCGGCCTATGGGATTGGTCGCCAAGCCACGCGGGCGACCGAGATCGCCGGCCAGGTCATCGCGCCGGGCGACATCTTCATCGCGCCCACGTGGGTGGTGCACCGAGACCGCCGCTGGTTCGAGGAGCCCGAGGCCTTCCGGCCGGAGCGCTGGGCCGGGGATCTCGCCCAGCGGCTGCCGCGCTTTGCCTACTTCCCGTTCGGCGGTTGGCCGCGCCAGTGCATCGGCAACAGCTTCGCCCAGATGGAAGCCGTCCTGCTCCTTGCCACCATCGCCCAGCGCTTCCGGCTGTCGCTGGTCCCCGGCCAGCGGATCACGCCCACGCCGTACATCACGCTGCGTCCGGAGCCCGGCATCCGCATGCTGCTCGCGCGACGGTAACGGAATGTGCCGCAACCATCCCTCACCGTCGAGCGGCGTGCCAAGATCCGAGGTCGCGCACAAAGCGACAGCCTCCCGAGAGATCAGGAGGCTGGCCGCATAAAGGTGGTTGCGCGGGCCCGCAACTACTTCCAGGCAAACGGCCAGTTTAGCCTCCGATTCGAAATCTCCGTCTGATACAACCCCGGTGGTGCGGACTGGTCCCTGCTCTTCGCTGAGGCTCGCATGGCTGCTCCCTGGACTCGCCGTCTGCAACCCTATGGAGAGGTAGGCGTGTCGACAACACCTCCGGGAGCCCCATGCAGGTGCGACCTCCCCCTCTTTGCTCTCCTGCCATTTCCCTTCACCCCGCCGCGATGGATGAGCTCGTTCATCGGTTGGGACGGATCCAGCACTTGCGCGGCGATTTCGCCGCCCCGGACCGGAAGCGCTCGATCGAGGAGGTCGAGCTGGACGAGCAACGAAGCCTGGTCCCAGTAGAGGTGCTCGTGCACGATCTTGTCGCCTTCGAACCGGATGATGGCCACGAACGGGACCTGCACGTGCTTCCCGGTCGGCGCGATGCCGGGGAGAAGCCAGTCCATGCGAGTCGAGTGAGTGAAGCGAATGATCAACTCATCGACGACCTGGCTCTGCCCTATGGTCCGGGAGACCGGGACTATTTCGATGTCCGACGGCAGTTGCGGCAGGAAATGTTTAGCGTAGAAGTCTCGTACTCCGTCGCGCCCTCGGGCGCCGATCATCAGAGGGATCAAGTTGACGTAGGCTTCCGCCGTCATCGTGGCGACGGCTTGATCCGCGTCCTTCGCGGCGAACTCCGCGCCCACGTGCTTGTCCCACACGCTCGACAGCGTTCCTTCGGTTTCCACGTTGTCTGCTCCTTTCAGGTGAGTCATGGGGAAGAAATTCTCGGTCCTCTCGCTTGGGATGCCGCAAGAGAGCTCGAGGTTGCCGGCCTACCCCGGCCGACAGAAGCTGGAGCGCGGCGCGCTTGTTCTGGGGCGTCTAGTCTTTCGAGATCCTCCGCAGACCTTAGGTCTCAATCCCGGTCGATTCCCTTGCGACGCGAGCACTGGAACCAAGGGCCAAGAGCAGTTTGAGGTCGACCATCCGAGGCCCCACCCCGAGCCGAGTTGATTTCGGCCATTGCGAGCCCCTGCAACCAGCTCAATCGAGCAGTAAACCCAAGACGACAAGTCGCCCTGCGTGACCCCCTGGCGCCGCGAGCTGGGCAGGGTTCGAAGCGCAATCAGACTTCCCGGACCCGGTTTGTTGACTCAACGTCCTAGAGCCCTCTGGCCCAGGGTTCTTGGGTCTGTAATTCCGAAGGGAATCTCAACAAGAATGGTTGACTCCGAGCATCGACTGGGAGTACCTAGTGAGCCAGTGCGATACCGAGTCTTCAGAATCGGATTGGCGCTGTCCGTCGTCGTGTTCATCCTGACGCTGACGCCGCTGGCGTATGCCGACCCGCCCGATCCGACCTGGCAGCTAGGCTTTTTCGATGACGACGACTTTGACGATGTGGTCGGCCTCATCACCGCGGGGGTCGGCCTCGTGGATCCGACCGACTTCGCGAGCGTGCAACCCGATATCATTCTCGTCCCGGCTGCCACGTCAATCGATAATCAGCTTCTCGTATCGTTTCGCTTTCCCTCTCGTCAGCCTCGCGCCCCTCCCACCGCATAGCCGCGTCCACATCGAATAGCCGAGTGTAACGTCGGCTGTCTGTCTGCTCGGACATAGGTCTACGGGTACCGCGGCGTGGTGTCTCGGTGCCACCCTCGGCACCTAGGGGACCAATCACGGAGACACTCGCGACCCCGTGACGCGATCCTCTCTCGAGGAGAGGAAGCGAAGTTGGTATTTTCACCAGGCCCCAGTCTCGATCTAGGGTGCTCTGAAGTGGCCGCAAGGGGACTAATAGGAGGCGACGATGCCAACAAAAAGATCGAGAGAAAAGAAACCGCTGCCCAAGCCACCTGCGCCAACCACGCAGCCCGTCCCCGCGCCCAGGTCGATTGGACACCCGGTGTTTGCCCAACCGCAACCGACAGCGGACCCAACCACTTTCCGAGTCAATCACCCTTCGGATGGTCCGGCCTACAAAAAGATCGACCAACTCAACAAAGAGCACTTGATCTTCCCATTACCTTTTCCAACGCCACGCGGAGGCGTCGAGCCGCGCCTGACTCTCGAGCAGGTCTTCGGCGGTAATACCGGCGCGATCAAGAAGATCATCAGCAATGGTCAGATTGTGTTTCATGCCGGAGGCGATTGCGGCAGTACCCGTGGGCCAAAAACACAGAACGAAGTCACAGACAAGATGGTGAGCGACTTCAACGAAGCGGTCGCCAAGGAGATTCCACAATTCTGCCTGCTGCTCGGAGACATCGTGTACAGCTTCGGTGAGGCACAATACTATTACGATCAATTCTACGAGCCTTACCGCGACTATCCGGCCCCGGTTCTGGCGGTCGCAGGCAACCATGATGGAATGGTTGCGCCCGATGTTCACACTGCGAGTCTTGCGGCGTTTTTACGCAACTTTTGTGCGGACACGTTCATGGTCACACCCGATGCCGGCGGCCTGTCGCGCACGGCTCAGATCCAGCCCGGGGTGTTCTTCACTTTCGACGTGCCATTCGTGCGTATCCTCGCGATCTACAGCAACACACTTGAGGATCCAGGGGTGATCGCCGATAAGAACATCGGAGACGCACAACTCACCTACCTCGACGCGGCCTTGAAACGAGTAAAAACGGAGGGCTTCACTGGAGCCCTGATCATCGCTGATCATCATCCGCCGTACACCGCATCGGGCGCCCGACACGGTTGGAGCGTCGACATGCTGAGCCAGATCGATGCGGCCTGTACGAAGGCCGGCGTCTGGCCCCATGCATTTCTCTCCGGACACGCGCATAACTATCAACGGTTGACCAGGACCCGAACGGCGGACGGTACACAGATCCCGTATATCGTCTGCGGCAATAGTGGTCACAACGCACAGCCTCTGACTCCGCAAACCAACCCATCCAGTAACACGCCTGGGCCGGCGGTGCGCGCGCCGCAAGTCATCCAGAAGGCCCAGGGCAACAACGATCAGATCACGCTGGAAAACTATGATGCTGCGCCCGGGCACTTCGGATACTTGCGAGTCGTCGTGAACGCCGCGCAACTGCGCATTGAATATCACCCGGCTGGCGATGGCACGGGTGTCAAAACGCCGGACGACGCGGTGACCGTGGATCTTGCGACCCGCAAACTGACCCACTTCAACGCGAACGACCATGGATGGCCTGCACAAGCGCGCGCCGTTCAAGCGCTCCGAGCGAAAGGCTGAGATGAGTCGCAAGGACCGCACTCCTGGACCAAAACGCGGCGATTCTGACTTTGCGCCCAACAAACCCTCTGTACCTGAGCGATGAAAGGGATCGCCTATTCGCTGCTCGGGCACAGAGAATTCCACGCACTCGTTGAAGTGGCGCGTTGCCAGGGCGCGCGTGTTGCATTCAATCACTTCGCGATCTCACCCACTAGATTGCAGCCTAGGCTTCATCTACGCTCCCGCCGCCCGAGGGTGCGAGAGTTGCCTATGCTCCTTCAGCCTATCTACGCTCTCGATGCGAGGCCATGCTGAAGGAGGTGCTCCTGCTCGAGCGGGTGGCGCGGGGGAAGCCGGGGGTGACTGCGTGCGACGGTCGAGCCGGTCACCGGATCCCTGCCGACGTCGACACGAAAGGGGGGAGGCCATGCCGAAGAAAGCGACGCCCCAGGGATGCGCAGGGTGGAGCGTACGAGTTCCACACCAGCGTCAAGGGGAAGAAATGGGGCGTATCACTCCTGGAAGCTGTACGGAGGCGGAGTGACGTTCACCGCCATGAGGTCCCGTGAGCCGCTCTGCTCGCTGACATGACTGGAGGTCCGTATGCGCGGTCGTATCGTGGCCTACCTGCCCGGGTACACGACGCACAGGGCGCCTGGTTACGCCATCCACGCCGTGCCAGGAGGGGAACTCAGCCACCTCGTCTACGCGTTTGCCGGATTCAAACGGCAGGGCGCTGACTGGGTTGTCGACTATCCGGAGCCCGACGATCCGACGAACAATCTACCCGCGCTTCGCGACGTCAAGCGAAAATGGCCTCACCTGAGGCTCATGATCAGCGTCGGCGGTTACGCCAACTCCCAGCGCCTCGACCCGTCCGGCAACACCATATTCAGCGTCATTGCTGCCACGGACCACTCGCGACAGCTGTTCGTGAGGTCGTGCCTGGATCTGTTCTTCAAGGCCGCGCTCTTCAAGGCGCCACCCCAGCCCAGCCTGTTCGACGGCGTTGACGTCGACTGGGAGTTTCCTGGCCCCGCGGACCAGCACAACTTCACGTTGCTGCTCCTCGAGTTCAGAAGCCAGCTCGATGCCGCCGCCCACCAGGCCGGTCACCCGTACGACCTGACGATCGCCATCGACATGCTCCCCCGGCACATCGAGGTGGCCGCGGTGGCAAACTGCGCCGACTGGCTGAACCTGATGGCCTACGTCGCGCACCAGCCCAATCACTCCACGCACAACCAGTTCACCGACTTCAACTCGCCGCTGTACATGGCGCCATCACCGCCGGAGCCCGCAGCCAACCGGACCTGGGACGTTGACGACTCACTCCAGGCGTACTTCGCCGCGGGCGTGCCCGCCGATCGAATGGTGCTCGGCGTGAACGCGTACGCGCGTGTGTACGGCGGCGTGCAAGACGTGAACCATGGCCTGTACCAGCCGTACACGGGTCCCGCTGGTCAGAGCGGGGTCCTGCCGTACCACGAGATCGTCCGCAAGTACATACCCACGTACGAGTCACACTGGGACCCGTTGACCGCCTCTGCTTACCTGTACAGCCCGGTCGACCAGGTGTGGATGTCGTTCGACGGCACCCAGTCGGTCCGCGACAAGGCCATCTACGCCAATCAGCACGGGCTGGGCGGGATGATGCTCTGGGAGCTGAGTGCGGACGCCTCCAGCATCGTCCTGGGGCCTCCGAGGCCACCCAGCTCGTCTCTCGTCGCGACCATGCGGGCGAATCTGCGGAGCTGAGCGGCGCGCATCAAGCACGTCACGAGACACTGACGTCCGGCTGGTCGAGGAGGTACTTCGTCCGATGGCAAGAACGGTGTCGATGATGCTGATGCCGGGCACGACCTTCGTGCCGATGGTGGACCCGTCGCGATGGAGGAGCTGTTCGAGCGGGTCCTGACCCTGGTCCCCGCGTACTGAACGATCTCCTCGGCATGATCTCGGGGCCCAAGCGCTTCCTGGCCGCTCGCCTCGGCGCCCAGGAGCTCACGCTGGAGCGAGGCCTCGTCTTCGTGGCCGTTTCCTTCATGATCGGCTGGACCCTCAAGATCCCGCTCGTGCAGGGTGACCCGCTGCTCGAGCTCGCGACCGACGCGGTGTTCGTGTTCTTCTACGTGCTCGCCTACGGGCTCGTCCTCTTCCTCGCGTGGCGCGGGGTGGGCGGCATCAGAGACGTGCGGACGTCCCTCGCCGTCTACTTGTACCAGGCGGGCGTCCTCCAATTCGCCTTCTCCGTGGTGGTTCTGGCCATGATGGGCACGCTGCGCGCCGCCGACGCCGCCCTCGCCGACGAGGTCTACCGGGCCGTCCGTTCGGGCAGTATGCTTTCCTTCTTCGTCGGCGGCCAGGACCGGCTCCTCGCGAGCGGCGCGTTCCGGACGGCCCTCGCCGTGGCCCCCGCCGGGTTCGCCGCGATGGTCGCGTGAATCGTGACGGTGTGGGGAGCGTACCGGATGCCCGGGGGCAGAAACTCCGCATCTTGCTGTGGCATCGGGTGTGGCATCGGCTCTTGGGGCGGCCGGTGTCCGCGTATGGCACCTTATGTCAGGGTGACGGGCTCAACGAAGGGGCGATCGTCTCCGGAGGCCATGGACCTCAGGGAAACCCGGTCCAATTCCCAGATTCCCACTGTATTCCCACATCGATTCCCAGCGAATTCCCACGCATTGCCGTCAGTGGAAGGGCTCTGGGACAAGATGAGATTGGCGCGGCGATTCAGACGACGTCTACCTCGAAGGTGAGGCGCGTCGATTTCGGTGATTGCGGGCCACCGCAACAACCGAAAGTGCACTCCACACCAGTAGCCGGGATCACCGCTGCTAAGGTGTTATCCGCGAATTTACTTGAGGCAACGTCGTCGGAATCGCGCGCGGGATTGGATGTCCTGGGTCCATCCTT
>Ga0075425_100006206_pt1 | contig 12512 bp, 9 predicted proteins | sample SoiMethybrSBSTD4_FD_75300 | JGI IMG/M metagenome (GOLD analysis project Ga0075425, IMG submission 75300) | Bulk soil microbial communities from a Populus tree surrounding site in Tennessee, USA - Soil MetaG P. TD hybrid SBSTD4 | ecosystem: Environmental > Terrestrial > Soil > Tree plantation...
TAGAGGCCGGGCGCATACGGTTCATCCCCAACGGGATCGACGTGGAGCGCTTCCAGCCGGTGGCCCCGGCGCAGAAGGCGATCCTGCGCCGTAAGCTGGGGCTGCCGGAGCGAACGGCCCTGCTCAACTTCACCGGGCGGTTGTCGGCGGCCAAGGGCCTGATGATGCTGCTCGAGATCTGGCGGGGATTGATCGCTGAGGGCCGCTCCGTGCACCTGGTGCTGGTCGGCACCGGCGGAACCTCGGTGGACAACTGCGAGGCCGAGCTTCGCGGGTTCGTGGAGCAGCATCGGCTCGGGAGCAGCGTTTCCTTCACCGGACCAGTGACCAACGTCCCCGAGTACCTGCAAGCCTCCGATATGTTCGTGTTCCCGAGCGAGTACGAGGGGTTTCCCCTCGCGCTTTTCGAGGCAATGGCCTGCGGCCTGCCGGTGGCCTCTACTCGCGTCGGATCGGCACGCGAGCTCCTGATCGAGCACGAGCACGGCACCCTGGCCGAGCCCAAGAACGCCGACGAGATGCGGCGGGCAATCGAGTGGATGCTCGACAACCAGGACCGCTGGCCGGCCATGGGCGAACAGGCTCGACGGCTGGTGGCCGACCGCTTCAGCCTGGACGCGGTGGTCGACCAATATCTAGCGCTGGTTCGGGAAGTCGTAGGGGGCGGTCAGCCCACCCGCTGAGCCTCGGGCTCCAGCGGCTGGTCCACGGCCGTTCGGCGCAGGCTCGCAGCGCCGGGCGTTTGATAGGTCCTAGCGTACCAGGCGAATGTCTCCCGCAGTCCCACCTCGAGCGGTACCCGCGCAGTCCAGTTGAGCTCCTGTCTCGCTTTGGCACTGTCAAACCGCGCAGGCCGCCATTTGTCACGCAGCTGGCCCCGCGACGTTACGCCCTTGGGAACCACCCCGAGGACTGCTGCGATCTCGTACGCCGCGGTGGCGCCGTAGGGCAACAGGTAAGGAAGACCGGCAACCCGGGCCTTGAGTCCGGTGGTGGCGATGAACTCGGCGATGTAGTGTTTCGCCGTGATCTCGCCTTCGTCGACCAAGTTGTAGACCTGGCCAATCGCGCGGTCCAGCGTGGCGGCGCGATAGATCCCATCGACGGTATTCTCGACGTACGTGAGCGGCAGCACCTGGTTCCCACGGCCCAGCAGGAGGAACAGCTGGTCCCGGTAGTGGTAGCCCAGATGGGGAAACAGGACCCGGCCGAAGGGACCGATGACCATCCCGGGCCGCACCACGGTGACCGCCAGCCCGTGCTCTTGGTGGGCCGCGAACGCCAGCCCCTCCACGACGATCTTCGAGTGGGAGTAGGCCCCCTTCTGTTTCGGGTTCTGGGGAAAAGGCGCGTCCTCTTTCAGGACTTTCCCTCGGCTCCGACTGACTTCGTGCACCGCGAGCGATGACAGGAGCACGAATCGCTCGGCGCCGTGCGCGACGGCAGCTTCGATGAGCCGCCTGGTCCCGTCGATCGTCACCCGCTGATTCTCGTCCCAATCGTTGTTGGTCGCCGCTCCGGCGTGATAGATCGTCTTGATCCCGCGCGTCGCCGCGTCGATGGCGGCCGGCTCGGTCAGATCCCCCTCGACGATCTCGACGTCCAGATCCCTGAGACGGCCCGCGTGGTAACTGTTGCGCCGCACCAGCGCGCGCACTCGCACGTTCTCGGAAAGGAGTCTCCGGACCAAGTGGGTCCCGATGAATCCGCTGGCGCCGGTGACCAGCACGGTCGATCCCGCGGTGCGGGCCGGGGCCGAGCGGACCACCGGCTCCGGCGGTGCCGCAGGCAACGGCCACACCCGGGAGGTGAATTCCACGACCCGAACGCAGTCGTCCAGCGAGACCGGGGTGGGCGATCCGGTGCGAACCGAATCGTAGAACCGGGAGATGATCCTGCCGATACCGCCGGACTTGTCCATCCGCCCTGTCGCAAAGCTGTAGAGATTGCCCAGCGACGCGGCGGCACTCTGCGCGCTCAGCCGGAATCCGGAGAGACCGCGCGCAACCGCCCGCGGCAGCGGCGAGCTGGTCTGAAGCGTCAGCACCCCGTTGAAGAGGTTGGCGGTGATCTGGCCGACGGTCCCCTTGATGGTCAGCGTGATGACATCGGGGCGCTCGCTGAGCGAGATGCTGATGAGGCCCAGTACCCGGTCGGACCGGATCAGCACCCGCAGCTCGTCGTCCCAACCCTGGGGCAGCACCCCGCGGTTCTGGCCGAGGACCTTGACCTCGGTAATCCCCGACGGAATGAACTCGAGCGCGAGATAGGCCATGTGCGGCAGGAGGTCCTCCAGCGGTCCGCCGTTCAGGCGGTAGGACCAATGGCAATGCTGAGCCCCTTCCTCCAGCAGCGCCGGGTTACGGGCCGCGTTGTAGGAGTAGTAGGCCTCGACCGAGACCACCTCTCCAACCGCCCCGTCCGCCACCAGTTTACGCGTCCGCTGGACGATGTCCTCGAACAGGAGGTTGTGGTCGGCACAGAGGCGCACGCCCTGGCGCTCGGCCGTCTCCACCATTGCCCGCGCGGCAGGCAGGTCGGTGGCCATCGGCTTCTCGACCAGCACGTGACAGCCCCGGTTCATGGCCAGCATGGCGACGTCGGCGTGGGTGAGCGGCGGCGTGAGGACGTGGACGATGTCCGGCCGCCGTTCGTCGATCATTTGAGCGCCGTCTCGATACACTGATTCGACCCCAAGCGCGCCGGCAAGCTTGGTCGCGCGAGCCAGGTCGGTATCCGCAATGCCGACCAAGCTGACATCGGGCTGCTTCAGGATCTGACGGCCGTGAATCCACGCGATCTGGCCGCTACCGAACAGGGCCACTTTCATGTGGCATTGACCTCGGGTCGAGGTTCGATGGGACGAGCCGAGCCGGCCGCAGCCGTCAGGAGGATGCCCGGCGGAGCGACGACACCAGCAGCCGGAGTGGGCGGCCGGCGACCAACGGGATGAAGTCCCCGCGCAACAGCAAAGCCAGGAAGACGATCAGCGACAGCGCGGCCGCGACCGCGGAAGGCGACCGGAGAAGAGTCACAGCCGCGGCGACGAAGGCCGCCGCCGCGGCCGGCCCAAGCACCAGCACCCCAGCATGCTTGAGGCCTGCGCCGACATACCCGCGCCAGAGCGCGCCCGCGGACAGCACCGCGTTGACGACCCACGCCGTGATCCAGGCCGCTACCGCTCCTGGCAGGCCCAGAATCGGGATCAGCGCGGCGGCCAGGCCGATCTTGCAGACCGCACTGATCGCGAAGACGACGAAGCGGGTCCTCTGTGCGTTGGCCGCGACCAGCAGCCGGCCTGAAGTGTGCTCGATCGCGATCAGCAGGCCGGCAGGAGCGAGGTACTTCAAGAGCACCGCGGCCCCAGCGAACTTGGCGCCGAGCAGCGGCACGAGCACGGCGGGTGCGACGAACCAGACTCCCCAGCTGATCAGGAACCCGAGCGCCAGCATGCCCGCGAGCACGCGGTTCGAGCCCTTGGGAAGGCGCCGAGCCACCGGCAGCGACCGGCTCAGGAGGGGCGATGCCGCGTGGCCCGCGAGCGGGATCGGTATCGTCGCGGTCTCGAAGAACTTGATGGCGGAGGCGTAGATCCCCGCGGCCTGAATCCCCAGAAACTGCGCAACCAGAATGAGGTCGGTGCGGGCCCAGACCTGGTAGGTCACTTCGGCGCCGGCGAAGGGCCAGAGGAGTCCCGCGATTCGGCGCGCCTCCGCCCGCGTTATGCCGATGCCGAGCGAGCCCATGTGGCTCCGCGCCGACGCCGCCCCCAACCCGACCAGCACGAGCCCCCCGACCGGAAACAGCACCAGGGCCCACACCAGAGGCTTGGCGAACCCGAGCACCAGGACAATCGCGCCCACCATGCCGAGCATCCGGCACAGCGGCTCGGCCAGAGCCGCCAGCGCCATCCGCTGGTCGGCCATGGCCGGGACGAACAGGATCCAGGCGACCGCTGCACCGGCCTGGTACAGCGACAGCATCGCGATGATCGCCGCGGTCGCGGGCGTCGCGTGAGTGAGCCAGGCAAACCCGACCACACCCACCGCCACGACCGCGCCTATGCCCAACTGAAACGCCAGCAGGCTTCCCATCAGCCGTCCGCGGTCTTCCACTGGAACCCGGGAACATTCCCGGACCGCCAACTGATCCAGCCCCGGGTTCATGAAGTAGTACACGAAGGTGGCGATCGCGAACCCGTAGGCGTACTGGCCGTAGCCCCCGGGTCCGAAATGCCGCGCCAGCACAACCATGAGACCGAGGTTCACCGCGTCGCCGGTTACTCGGGCGCCGATCAGCCAGCTGGCATTCGAAAGCACGCTGCGGACGGCAGCTTGGCGCGCCTCGGAGGGACTGAGCGCGGCAGGGGTCGGATGACTCACGTCGCCGCGCCGCTACCGTTTCGCGGACCCACGCATCCTCGAGCTCGGTCCGATGACGGCGTGCATGACGGGATCGAATAGCTGGTCGCGAAACCCCGAGATAAACTTCTCGGGATCGGGCGACAGCGCCTTCCCCAGTCGCACCATCACCAAGTCGAGACTCGGCACTACCAGCACCGCCTCGTGCTCCGCTCCCATGCCCGCAAACGCGTCGCGCGGGACCTCCGGCCAGCTGCCCCGCACATTGAGCCACCACCCGCCGGCTGCCGCGACCGGGGCCTGCACCTGGCCGGCAGAGTCCGGGTCGAGCTGGGCCGACGCCGGCTCGAGGCCGCGAGCGATGAGACTCGAGTCGAGCAGCATCCGGTCACCCCACCGGCCGTGATCCAGCATGAGCTCCCCCATTCGCGCCACGGCCCGCGCAGTATACCGGGCGCCGCTGCCCATCGCGTAAAGCGTCATGCCATCCACCTGGTACGACGCCCCGTAACTCAGGCGCCAATCATCGTCCGGAACGCCCATCGGCTCCATGATTCGCTCCCGCAGCAGAGTGCGCACGTCCTGCTGGGGGCCGCCCTTCAGGCTTGCGGACACGGCATACGCGAGGGCATAGAAGCCCACGCCGCTGTAACTGAACCTGGTCCCTGGCGGGTAGAGCACGGGAGCGTCCGCGATCGCCATGTGGAACCGCGCCTCGGGATGGTCGAGATAGGTTCGCTTCCACCCGTCGAGCAGGCCCTGGGGGCCCAGGCTGAAATCGACATCATCGAGCCCGGACTGGTGCGAGGCCAGATCGCGGATCCGAATTTTTGACCGAAGCGAGTCGCCCCGCCACGCCGGGATGTACTTCCAGGCCGGATCGTCCAGGCTCAGGCGGCCGTCGGTGACCGCAGTGAGGAGGGCGATGGTGCCGGTGGCCGCCTTGGCCATGGCGGTCGTTATGTAAGGAACGTCGGGCCCCGACTTCGGCCCATACCACTCATACGCGACGTGGTTACCCCGTACAACGAGGAAGGCGGCAGTGCCCTCGGCGGCGAGGTTCGAGCGCAAGCTGTCCAGGACCGCCCGGCTCAGCCCTTCCCGCTCGGGCTCGGCCACCACCCAGGCAATGCGCGAGTGCCCAGGCCGCCTGAGCCCGTTCCGGGCGATCTCCAGAGCGGTGTGGAAGGATCGCCTGATACCACCGCGGTATGCGACCAGGACCGCAAGCGCGAGCAAGATGGCTACAGACCGAACCAGCCACCACCAGTGCCGGCCGCTGACGACGCCGCTGGCCTTGCTGCGGTCTTCATCGGGCATGTCGAGGGTCCATTGCGAAGTCGAAGCGCAGGGGCGTCGGGCAACGTTTATGCCGCTATGTCCCGAAAAGTACAATGCTTGCGTCGTCGGTCGGGCCGCGGGGGCAGACTGTCCAGCACCACGCCGGCCCGGCTACTTTTCGCCGGGGTGGGTTGCCTGGCACCAACCGGAGCCGGCTACTGTCGCGGCGAGTCCTTCGGGATCCCGCTGCGCGACCGCCACACCAGTGGCCGGCAGGCAACAAAAAACCGGGGTTATCGAACGAGTTGGGTTGCCAGCGCGCCGGCGCGCGTCCCCGCATCGTACTTGCATGGGTCCCGGCAGCACCAGTTCCGAGCCGTACTCACGCCTTAGAGAGCAGCTTGATGCCCAAGCCGACCTACATCCTCGGGATCTCAGCCTTCTACCACGATAGCGCGGCATGCCTGCTCCGCGACGGCGAGATCCTGGCCGCGGCCCAGGAGGAACGCTTCACCCGCAAGAAGGGTGATGCGTCGCTTCCCACCCACGCGATCAACTACTGCCTCTCCACCGCCGGGCTCCAGTCCAATCAGCTCGATTGCGTGGCGTTCTATGATAAGCCATTGCTCAAGTTCGAGCGGATCCTGGAGACCTATCTCGGAATCGCGCCCCGAGGGTTCGCCTCGTTCCTCAAAGCGGGCCCACTCTGGATCAAAGAAAAGCTGTTCATCGATCGGCAACTGCGGCAGGGCCTCGGCTACGACGGCGACATCCTCTACGCCGAGCACCACGAGTCGCATGCGGCGAGCGCCTTCTTCCCGTCGCCGTTCGAGCAGGCAGCGATTCTCACGATGGATGGCGTCGGTGAATGGGCGACCGCCTCGGTGGGGGCCGGCCGCGGCAGCGACATCGAGCTGCTCAAGGAGCTGTGCTGGCCGGACTCGCTGGGGCTGCTCTACTCCGCCATGACCTACTACACCGGCTTCAAGGTCAACTCGGGCGAGTACAAGGTCATGGGCCTCGCGCCCTATGGCGAGCCCAAGTACGTGGACCTGATCTACCGGGAGCTCATGGATCTCCGGGAAGACGGGTCGTTCCGACTCAACCAAAAGTACTTCGACTACCTCGGCGGCCTCCGGATGACCAACGCCGCCTTCGACGAACTCTTCGGCGGCCCCCCTCGCGAGCCGGAGTCGAAGCTCACCCAGAAGGAGATGGACCTCGCCCGCTCGGTCCAGGTGGTGACCGAAGAGGTGATGCTGCGGATGGCTCGGACCGCCCATCGGGAGACCGGGCTGGAAGACCTCTGCCTGGCCGGTGGCGTCGCGCTCAACTGCGTCGGCAACGGACGGCTGCTGCGGGAAGGCCCGTTCCGGCGGCTCTGGATTCAACCAGCGGCGGGCGACGCCGGCGGTGCGCTGGGAGCGGCCCAGCTCGCCTGGCACCGCCACCTGCATCAGCCCCGGACGGTCAAGCCCAACGACGCGATGAAGGGCGCCTACCTGGGCCCAGAGTTCTCGGCCGACGAGATCGAGGCGTTCCTGCGGCAACAGGGCGCGGCCTATGAGCGTCCCAGCCGGCAGGACCTCCTGCTGGCGGTCGCGAAGCAGCTGGCGGACGGCCAGATCGTAGGCTGGTTCAACGGGCGAATGGAGTTCGGCCCCCGGGCGCTCGGCGCGCGCAGCATTCTGGGTGACCCGCGGAATGCGCAGATGCAAGCGCAGATGAACATCAAGATCAAGTTCCGCGAGGGATTCCGACCCTTCGCCCCAAGCGTGCTGCGGGAGCGGGTGAGCGACTACTTCGACCTGGATGGCGATTCGCCATACATGCTGCTGGTCGCGCAGGTGCGCAAGGAGCGACAAATCCCAATGACGGCCCAGCAGCGCGAGCTCTGGGGCATCGAGCAGCTGAACGTGCTCCGGTCGGACATTCCCGCCGTGACGCACATTGACTACTCGGCGCGAATCCAGACGGTGAGCCGGGAGACGAATCCGGATTACTACGACCTGCTCAAGACGTTCGAGGCCCTCACCGGATGCGGCGTGCTGGTGAACACCTCATTCAACGTCCGGGGCGAGCCGATCGTGTGCACGCCGGAGGACGCGTATCGCTGCTTCATGCGGACCCACATCGACACGCTGGTGCTGGGACCGTTCCTGGTCGCGAAGAGCCAGCAGCCTGAGTGGAAGGAGAGCGAGCAGTGGCAGGTTCAATACCAGCTCGACTGAGCCCGGCCGAGGGCCGGAAATTCGGCCTGACGGTCGGCGTTGCGTTTCTGGCGCTCGGCGCGCTGCTCACCTGGCGAGGAAAGCCGGTGAGCGCGGCCGTCGCAGGCGCGCTGGGTGCGCTCCTGGTGGTGGGGGGCGTTCTCATCCCGAGCCGGCTCGGTCCCGTCCAACGCGGCTGGATGCGTCTGGCGGAAGCGATCTCCAGCGTCACCACCCCGGTATTCATGGCGATCGTGTATTTTGGCGTCATGACTCCGATCGGCTGGCTGGCCCGTCTGGCCGGACATCGGCCGCTGGTACGGCAGCCAATCGGCGGGAGCTTCTGGGTCAGCCGCCGCCCGGACGACCGGCAGAGCACTCTCAGCCGACAATTTTAGGAGGGAGAGAATGGCCAAGTCAGGTCTCGCCGGCGAGCTTTGGGCGTTCATCCGGGTCCGGAAGAAGTGGTGGCTCATTCCAGTCATTCTGGTGCTCGTCGGGGTCGGCGCGTTGCTGGTGCTGGCGCACGGCTCGGTGCTCGCGCCCTTCATCTACACTGTATTTTGACGGCGCGCTTGGGGCGGACCAGGGGTTGGTGTCACGCCCCGTGCGCTTCGGGCTGATTCGGACGGAGGGCGTTTTTCGTCAGTGGGAAGCCGAGTGCCTTTCCCGGCTGACCGCGCTCCCGTCCGTCGCTCTCGCCGCCGTCATCGTTCCGGTCCATTCTCCAGCTGGCAAGTCGCCGGCCGGTCAGGCATGGCCTTCGAGCTGGCTCATCCGCCGTGCGCAACGCGGCGCCTGGGGGCCGGCCCACGCGAGTCGCCACCTCTCGGCGGCACCGGAGCTTCGCTGCCGGATTACGCACGACTCTGCCGGCCAGGGAATCGCGGGGCCCGACGTAAGCACGATCGAGGCGCAGAACCTCGATTTCCTTCTCGCCTTCGGCGGCGAGCGCTGGAGCGGGAAGGTCCTGGCCGCGGCCCGCTGGGGGCTCTGGGCGTTTCGTTATACCGGGCAGCCCGGCTCGGCGGACGCTCCACCCGGCTTCTGGGAGGTCTGCCTCGAGGAGCCCACGACTAGTGCGGCGCTGGTCGTGCTGAGTGACGATCCGGCGGGCGACCCGATCCTCAAGGATGGCTTTGTCTCAACCGCCGGTCGGTCGTACACAGCCAATGCCGCTACGATCAGCCTCGAAGCGGCAGCCTGGCCCGCGCAAGTGTGCGCCTGTGTTGAGGCGGGTTCGACCGTCGTCAAGGGCCGCCGCCGGTTGCCGCGCGCCGGAACCGGTCCACCAGTCCGCATCCGGGACCTGCCGCGCCTGGTTCTCGGCACATTGCGGACTCGCTGGCGGCAGTTCGCCGACCGGAATCTGTACGCCGATTTGTGGAACGTGGGTGTGGTCCGAGCGCCGATCGAGCGATTCCTGGAGCCCGGCTATCGCCCCATCGTGGAGTGGTTTCCCGTTCCCCGGCCCGGGACCTTCCGGGCCGACCCATTCGGGCTGACGCGTGACGGCCGGGTCACCGTCCTGTTCGAGGATTTCGACTACCGCCAGGACCTCGGCCGGATCGCGGCGGTCGAGCTTGGGAAGTCGGCCGACTACCAGTCCGGCGCCGTCGCGATCGGCCCGCCGGTACACCTGTCCTATCCCTACGTCTTCGAGCGGGGAGGGGAGGTGCTGTGTGTGCCGGAAACCTACCAGGCCCGTGAGGTCGGACTCTATCGCGCCGACGAATTCCCGACCCGCTGGAGCAAGGTCGCCACGCTGATCGGGGGGGTGCCTGCCCTGGACGCTACGGTGTTCCAGCACGGAGATCGCTGGTGGCTCGCCTGTGCGATGCAGGGTTCCACCGAGCGGTCCCATTTGCACCTGTACCACGCACCCGATCTGCTGGGGCCCTGGACGTCCCACCTCGGCAATCCGGTGAAGATCGACATCGGCTCGGGCCGCCCGGGCGGTACCCCCTTCGTCCACGCAGGTGTGCTCTACCGACCCGCGCAGGACGCCTCCGGTACCTACGGCGGCCGAGTGGTGATCAACCGGGTGACGGTGCTCACTCCCATCGAATTCGACGAGGAGCCCGCGGCAGTGGTGGGGCCGTTACTCGATAGCCCGTACCCCGACGGGCTCCACACGCTCTCAACGGCAGGCGGGATAACGCTGGTCGATGCGAAGCGGGTCGTTCTCATGACGAACCCCGCCGTCCGGGCGGGATTGCGGCCGTGGCTCAAGCAGCGGCTGAGGCATGCCCTCACGATCGCAAGGCGGAGCGGGCGGAGGCAGGCGGTCTCGCAAGAGCGGTCTCCCGAATTGCACTAGCGTCCACAGAGGAGTCGGGGTGCGAATCGGCATCATGCTGCGCGGGGTGGACAAGCGAGGCGGAAGCGGAATCTATGCCCGGCATCTCGTGCCGGAGCTGCTGAGCCAGGGCCGCGATCTGGAATGGCTGTTCATCTACCGGAACGCGGCGCAGCTGGGATCCTTGGAGCTGGCCCCGAACGCCCGCGAGCTGGTGGCACCCAGCCCGCACCCGGTGGCCTGGGACCACATCGCCGTGCCTCGGGTGGCACGCCGCGAGCGCGTCGACGTCCTGTTCCACACCAAGTTCACCGTGCCGCTCAGGGGCAGGACGCCGGCGGTCATGGCGCTTCACGGCGCGAGCTGGTACGTCGAGCCGTGGTTCTATCCCTGGTGGGACAACCTGTACATCCGGCTGACCATGCCGCTGTTTTGCCGGCGCGCCGCCCACATGATGTCGAACTCGGTCTGCACCACTGAGGACTACGTAAATCTGATCGGCGCGGACCGGGCCAAGATCACCACGGTGCCGCTCGCCGCGGCGCCGTTCTTCCATAGGGTCACCGACGCCGACGAGCTGGCCCGGGTCCGCGCGCGGTACGGCCTGCCCGAGGAGTACATCCTGTCGGTGTCGGTGCTGGACCTCCGCAAGAACGTCCCGCGGCTGCTTCGCGCCTTCGACGCGGCTCGCCGGATCCACCCGTGCGCGCTGGTTCTGGCGGGCGCCGAGCGGGCAACCGTGGCGGCGCGATATCCCGAGGTGGCGCACCTCCTGACTGACGCCGTGGTCTGCACCGGCTGGGTGCCGCAGGAGGATCTGCCGGCGATCTACACGATGGCCCAGCTCTTTTTCTTCCCCAGCATCTACGAGGAGTTTGGCATCCCCAACTGCGAAGCCATGGCTTGCGGTACCCCGATCGTCACGGCCAACCGCGCCGCGCCGCCCGAGATCGCCGGCGATGCGGCCTTGCTGGTAGATCCGCTCGACGTCGAGGCGATGGCCAACGCACTGATCCAGCTGCTGGAAGACCGCGCCTTACGCGAAGAGCTCTCCCGCCGGGGCCTCGCCCGCAGCCGGCGCTATAGCTGGTCCGAGACGGCACGCGTGACGCTCGAAGTCCTGCGCGCGGTGGGCGGCTCCTCGCTGGCGGCTCCTAGCCGGGTGGCCTAAATTTGGCCCACCCCGCACAGATACTCCCGCTGCAACGACCGTCCGGCGACTGGAAGAAGCCGTGAGACTCGCGAAACTGTTGGTCGCAGCCTACTGCGCTGCCGCGCTGGGCCTCGAGGCTCACGCGGTCTTCAGCACGACCAAGTACAACAACTGGCGCTGGCCATTCGTGAACTACCCTATGTATTCGCAATCCCACGGGGTGGGCGAAACGATCACAATCTCGAGGCTGCGTGGGACGCCGTGCGACGCGCCGGCGATTTCCCTGGAGCTCGCGCCCGGCGATCTGCGGATGGTCAATGCCGCGTTCGAGCGGCTGGTCCAGCAGGCGGGGGGCCTGCGGAAGGTGACGACCCCGACCGAGGTCCAACAGGCGCAGGAGGCGATCGCGCGCAAGCTGCAGCCACGCGCGGGACCGTCTCTCTGCACCCTTCAGGTGTGGACTCGCTCGATGAAGCTGGGCGAGTCCGGCGGCGAGCAGCCTGATGCGTGGCAGCTCCGGGCTGAGTGGAAGGCGGCGCCCGCTCGCGCCGCCGACAGCGCGGGTCCTGGCCCGGGGGCGGCCAGGTGAAGGCCTTGTTGCGGCGGCTGCACGATCATTGGTTCGCGCCGGCGCCGCTGGAAGATCTGGCGCTCGTCCGGATCGTGGTCGTCAGCGCTCAGCTCATTCTGCTGCTCACGCCCTACCTGAGCGACGAGATCGGCGCCTGCCTGGGGTGCAGCCTGCAATACCAGCACTTTCTCACCCAGGTCGACCAAAGCTATTTCGCCCCGATCCCGACGCTCAAGCTGCTCCTCCTTCCTTTCGGCGGCCCGGGCGTGCGGCCGGACCCGATGTTCCTGCACGCGGTGTGGGTGGCGGCGGTGCTCACCGGCATCACGGGCCTGCTCGGCGCCTACACCCGGCCGAGCCTCCTCGTCTTTGCCGCCGCGAACACGCTGCTGGTGGCGCACTCGTACTCCTACGGCGAGTTCCATCACCCGGAAGCGCTCATGACGATCGCCCTGTGGACGATCGCACTGGGCCCGAGCGGAGCGAAACGCTCGGTCGACGAGCTGTTCTTCCGCCTGCGCTTCGCCCGGACCGCCATGCGGTTCGAGCCTCGCCCGCGCGAGCCGACCATGAGCGACATGGCCCGTTGGCCGCTCCGGCTCATCCAGTGGATGTTCGGGCTGATCTATTTCTCGGC
>Ga0075425_100006208_pt1 | contig 12509 bp, 9 predicted proteins | sample SoiMethybrSBSTD4_FD_75300 | JGI IMG/M metagenome (GOLD analysis project Ga0075425, IMG submission 75300) | Bulk soil microbial communities from a Populus tree surrounding site in Tennessee, USA - Soil MetaG P. TD hybrid SBSTD4 | ecosystem: Environmental > Terrestrial > Soil > Tree plantation...
TCGAAATGCGGGGTGCGGCCGCGCGCGGCGAACGCTCCGAGCAGCGCGGCGAGAACGAGGAGAATCGCCGTCGCCGCGTCCGCGGCGGTTCCGAGAGCGCGGTCCGGGAGCGAGGCGAGCCCGGAGACGTCCGGCGCGGCCGGATCGGAAGGGGCGACGGCGAGATCCAGGGGCGGTTCCGGGTGGAGCGGGAAGTCGCCGAGAGGTTGGGCTCCGGACTCCGGCGGAGGCGCGGTCACGGCCGAGGGGAAATGTACCGCACGTAGATCCGTCCCAGCAGATCGAGATCGCCGCTGCGGTAGTGGTCGGCGAACTGCCCGTGTCGGGCGGCTTCGGCGTCCTGCGGGTCGAGCCCGAGCACCTCGTTGAACGATTCCTTCGCCTTGTCGTAGAGACCGTTCTGGAGCTGGGCGATGCCCTGGTTGAAGTAAGAACGCAGGAGGTACGACCGGGCGTCCTGGTTGTCCCGAGAGGCCTGGTAGATCCGCCAGAGGATCGGAATCGCGGTCTCGTACTCCCCGTCGTTGAACAGCTTGACGGCAGGCGTCAGCTCCGCGACCTTCTCGGAAGCGCTCGCCATCTCCTGCGCAAAGGTCGGATCTCCCGGAAAGGACGCCGCGACCGAGCTGAACGCTTTCATCGCATCGATGTATCGCTTCTCGGCGAGCGCCTTCTCCGCTTCGGCGCGAACCGCCGCGGGATTCGTCGCGGTCCCGGCAGCCGCGGCAGCCGCCGCGGGCGCGCTCGGAGCGGGAGCCGACTCCGACGCGCCCTTGGGCGTTTCGAGAGAAGCGAGAAGCTTCTGCGCTTTCGCGTAGTCCGGATCACTGCGTGGGATTCGACGCAGCTCCTCCGTCGTCTCCGCGATCTTTCCTTCGCGAAAGAGGGCGGTCGCGTGCTCGAGGGAAGGAGCCGAACCGGGCCGGGCGACCGCGGTCTTCGTCCCGTGCGGACGCGTCACGACGAAGACGCCGGCCGCGACGAGCACCAGGGCCGCCCCGGCGAGAATTGCGACGCGCCGATTGACCCGAATGGACGCCCGCTTCGGCGGCGCCGCCTCCGCCGACGCCTCGACCTCCGGCGCGGGCTCGGTCCGGGTCCGCGCACCCCAGGAACGCCGTCCGGGCGGTCCGGACTGGTCCATCTCCTCGGCCAGCACGTCGCCCGTGGCGACGACCTTGGACAGGTCGTGGGGAGAGGGCGAAGGCGGCGCGACGGGGATGGCCGGAGGAGGCGGCAGTGGCACGGATGGCTTCTCGTCGAGCCACAGGCCGTCGAATTGCTTCCGCGCGCCGGCCAGCTCCTCCTTCGCGATGCTCTCTCGACCCTGCTCGAGCGAGGACGCCAGGCGGCGGCTCTCCTCGGCCATCTCGCCTCGCGTCTTCTCGATGCGCGAGACCGCGTCGGCGTTGTCGATGTCGATCAAGAAAATGCGCGACCAGATCTCGATCGCCTGCTGTCGGTCGCCGGCGGCACGCGCGTCGTCCCCCTGTCGGAGGAGGCCCGCGATCTCCTGCTCGGTCGAGACGGCCCGCGGGCTCGCGAGGCCCGGATCGGCGGCGGTCGGGTCGAAGGAAAAGTCTCCGAACCCCGGCGAACTTCCGTCCTCGTGCGGAAGACGGGCCTGGATGGGCAGACCGGCTTCCCGGGAGCCTCCGGCGTCCGAAGGATTCGCGAGCGGGGTGTCGAGCGAGAGAGAGTCGAGCGAAAGGTGTTCGAGGCCGGAAACGGCGGCCGGGTCGGTGTCCCGGCGCACTTCGGCAGCCGGTATCCCGGCACCGGCCGGGTCGGTGTCCCGGCGCCCGACCGGCGTCGCCGTCGGCACCGGGCCGGTTTCCCGGGGCGGCGGCGCCGGCGGCGCAACGATCGCCCGCAGCTCCTCGAGGTCGACCTCCGCTTTGGGATTCCGCGCCTTCTCCTGGAGCTTCCTCGCGGGAGCGAAACGGGGATCCATCTTCAGGATGAAGTCGCAACCGATCAGGCAGTCGTCGAGCTTGCCATCCCGGAGGAGGTCGAGCGTATGCCGGAAAGTCGAAAGAATCTTCTCCCGGACCTCGACAGGCAGGGAAGGGTTGCCCGGGTACGCTCCCGCCTGAGGCTGTCCGCTCACAGATCCCCCGCAGAGCCGCCGAAGGGCGCCTCTTCTGTTCCGGCGTTGTTCCGATTCACGATCCCGGAAATTATAAACTGCGCCGCCGAGGAAAACCGGATTGGGAACCGTGATCGAGTGTGTCCCGAACATTTCCGAGGGGCGTGATCCGGAAATCGTGTCCGGAATCGCCGAGGCCGTTCGCGCCGCGCCGGGGGTTCGCCTGCTGGACGTTTCCTCCGACCCTTCCCACAACCGCAGCGTGCTGACCTTCGTGGCGGACGCCGACGGCGTGCGCGCCGGGATCCGCGCGCTCTTCGACGCCGCCGTGTCCCGGATCGACCTCACCCGGCACTCGGGGGAGCATCCCCGCATGGGAGCGGTCGACGTGGTTCCGATCATCCCGATCCGGGGCGCGACCGTCGAACAGTGCGTCGCGTTGTCGCGCGAGATCGGGGCCGAGATCGCCGCAAGGCATCGGATCCCGGTCTATCTCTATGAGGATTCCGCGACCTCCGAGAAACGCCGCAACCTGGCGGAGATCCGCAAGGGGGAGTTCGAGGGGTTCGCCGCGAAGATGCAGGGCCCGGACTGGAGGCCCGACTTCGGACCGGAGGCGCCACACCCGACGGCCGGCGTCGTCGCGGTCGGGGCGCGGGCGCCGCTGATCGCGTACAACATCAATCTGGCCACGCGCGATCTGGCCGTCGCCGACCGCATCGCGAAAGCGATCCGGCACCTCGGCGGAGGCTTTCGCTACGTCAAGGCGATGGCCGTCGAACTCGCCGACCGCGGCCAGGTGCAGGTTTCGATCAACATGACCAACTTCAAGAAGAGCCCGCTCCACCGCGTCTTCGAGTGCGTGCGCTCGGAGGCCGAGCGCCATGGCGTCGCGATCGTTGGCTCGGAGATCGTCGGGCTGACCCCGGCGGAGGCCCTGCTCGCGGCTGCCGAGCATTACCTGCGGCTGGAGAAATTTTCGGCCGATCAGGTGCTGGAGTTGCGCCTGCTGGAGGAGTAGGTCTCTACTCCCTCTCCACTTCGATTCCGTACGCCTTCAACTTGCGGTATAGGTTCGACCTCTCGAGATCGAGCGCCTCGGCCGTCCTCGAGACGTTTCCCCTGTTCTTCTTCAGCGCGGCGAGGATGTAGCGTCGCTCGAAGTCGTCCCGCGCGTCGCGCAGCGGCGCTTGCCCGACCGCGGTCTCGGCCAGCTCGCCCTCGCGGAACTCCGAGGGCAGGTCTTCCCGTTGAACCTCCTCCGACGGAGAAAGGATCATGAGGCGTTCGATCAGGTTCTTGAGCTCCCGGACGTTGCCCGGCCAGTGATACGCCTCCAGCGCTTCCACGGCCGCGGCGGAGAGGGACTTCGGTTTGCGCCCGAAGCGGGCGGAGGCCTCCCGCAGGAAGTGCCCGGCGAGGAGCGGGATGTCGTCCGTCCTTTCTCGAAGAGGCGGCACGTGGATCGGGACGACGGCGAGGCGGAAGTAAAGGTCCTCGCGGAACGCGCCGCGGCGGATCTCTTCGGCGAGGGTTTTGTTCGTGGCGGAGAGCACCCGCGCGTCCGAGGCGATCGCCCGGCTTCCGCCGACCCGGGTGAACCGCCCCTCCTGGAGCGCGCGGAGCACCTTCGCCTGCGTCTTGGCGGACATGTCGGCGACTTCGTCCAGGAAGAGCGTGGCGCCGTCGGCTTCCTCGAACTTCCCGCGACGGTCCTCGGACGCGCCGGTGAACGATCCGCGCGAGTGCCCGAAGAGCTCCGACTCGATCAGGTCTTCGGGGATCGCAGCGCAGTTGACCTCGACGAGCGGCGCCTCCCTCCTCTCGGAAAGCCGGTGGATATGGCGGGCGACGAGTTCCTTTCCAGTGCCGTTCTCGCCGGTGATCAAGACCCGGGCATCGGTCGACGCGACGCGCGCGATTTCTTCCCGAAGCTTTCGCATGGGAGCGGATTCTCCGAGGAGCTCCGACTCCGACTCCCGCCTTCCCCGGAACGTCGCGACCTCCGCGAGGAGGTCCCGGCGTTCGATCGCCTTCTGCGCGGTGAGAACGACCCGCTCCAGCGAAAGCGGCTTCTCGAGGAAGTCGTACGCGCCCAGCCGGACGGCCCGCACGGCCGTCTCGACGTTCGCGTGGCCGGAAATCATCACGACCGGCACCTCGGAGAGCCGCCCGTCGGCCGCTTCGAGGAGCGACAGTCCGTCGCGATCGCGCAACCAGACGTCCAGGAAGACGAGGTCGAAGGCCTCTTCGAGAAAACGGCGCAGACCGTCCTCGCCGCTTTCGACGGCGGTGACCGCGTAGCCCTCGTCGGTCAGGATCTCCGAGAGGGTCTCCCGGATCGACCGTTCGTCGTCGATGACGAGGATCCGCCGCTTCTTCACGCGGCGGGAAGCTCGATGATGAACCGCGCGCCGCGCGGCCGGTTGTCCTCGACGCGGATGGTGCCGTTGTGGTCGGCGACGATGCGCGACACGATCGCGAGGCCGAGCCCGGTCCCCCGGCCCTTGGTCGTGAAGTCGGGAAGAAAGAGTTTTTCCCGATCGCGCGGCGGTATTCCGCGGCCGGTGTCGGCGACCTCCAGCGTGACGCCGCCGGCGCGGTCGGAAAGGCGGACGGTGATCTCTCCCGCCGGGCCGCAGGCCTCGAGCGCGTTGTCGATCAGGTTGATGAGAACGCGCTTCATCTGTTCCGGGTCGAGAAGGACGCGATTCCGGGAAAGGTGCGACTCGACGCGGACCTGCACCCCGTCCCGCGCGCCCTCGAAGAGCCGGACCGCCGAGCGCGCGAGCTCCCCAAGATCGACCGGCTCCGGTCTCATCTCCGGCAGCCGCGCGAACCGGGAGAACTCGTCGACGAGCGACTTCAGGAAGCTCACCTCGTCCACGATCACTTTCGTTCCGCGCTCGATCGTCTCGGCCAGGTCGGGTCCGCCCGCCCGGAGGCGGCGGGCGATCCGCTCGGCGGAGAGCCGGATGGGGGTGAGCGGGTTCTTGATTTCGTGGGCCACCCGCCGCGCAACCTCGCTCCAGGCGGCGAGCTTCTGCTCCCGCGCGACGTGCGTGGTGTCCTCGACGGCGACGACCCAGCCGCCGCGCTCCGAGGCGGCGGAGAGCGGGCGCAGCGCCATCTCGAGCCGCCGCTCGCCCGCTTCGCTCGGAAGGATCAGCTCTCGGGGGCTCGACGGCACCGAGCCGGAGCCCGCGTCTTCCACGAGCGAGACCAGGGGTACGAGCTCGGGCCGGCTGCGCAGTTGCTCGAGCGTCACGTCGGCGGCGCCGAGCGACAGGAGTGATCGGGCCGCCGGGTTCGCAACCGTGACTCGTCCGGCGGCGTCGAAAGCGAGGACGCCCGTCGTGACCGATTCGAGAACCGTCGACAGCAACCGGCGCTCCATCTCGAGGCGGCGGTTGATCTCCTGGAGCTCCTCGTTCGAGCGAAGCGTGGCGTCCCGCGCCTGCTGGAGACCGGCAGCCATGCTGTTGAACGAGTCCACGAGAACGCCGAGCTCGTCGTTGGCGGCGACGTCCACCCGGGAGGAGAAGTCACCGGATCGCAGGCGGCGCGTGGACTCGGCCAGCGCCGCAATCGGTTCCGTGATCCGACGGGCGAGAGTCATGCCGGTCCAGATCGAGGCCAGGAGGACCGCCAGCGTGATGAGGAGAAACGTCGAGACGTTGGCCGCCTTGATCGACGGCTTCTGGACCTCGAGCTTTTGGTAGTCGCTCCAGGCGGAGGCGATGGCCCGCATCGCGCGCGCATCGGCCGGCGGGACCCGGATGCCCGCGGCGAACACGCGGTCGCCGGACCGGCGCGCCGCGCGAAAGAGGTGCGATCCATCGCGCTGCACCTCGATCTTGAGGGCGTCGCCGTGAAGCTGGGCCGCCTGCAGCGTCTCGGCGGGCAACGGCGGAACGTCGAGCGTCCGTGCGGCGGCGGCAGTTTCTCGAACTCCCCGACGGTAGATCTCGGCCGAGTCGAGACGCTGCTCGCGCCGGAAATTCTCGAGCGCTTCGGGCAGCCGCTTCGCGGCGACGCTCTCGAGCGGCAACCGGGAAAGCACGCGAGCGGCCTCGAATGCAACGTCGGCGATCCGGCGCTCCGCCATGTCCTCGACCGAACGCGCTCGCCCGACGACCTCCCGGACGGGCGAGGAGAACCATCGGTCGATCGAGCGCTGGAGGAAGCCGGTGGCAGTGAAGAAAAGAAGCCCGATCGGTATGGCGGCCAGGCCGACGTAGGTGACGAGCAGCCGCGTCTTGAACTGCGATCCGAGGACGCCGCGGCGCCGCTCGAGCCACACCTTGATGAGGGTCCGGCAGAGGACGAAGAGAACCGCCGCGATCAGAGTGACGTTCAGGTAGGAGAGGACGAACAGGAGAAGGCCGCGGGTGATCGTCGCCGGCTCCATCTCCTCGGCGCGCTGGCGGAGCACGGAGACGGCCGACCAGACGACGAGCACTGCGAGCGCCAGAAAGACGACGAGCCGATTCTCGTTGCGGTGTCTCTTGAGCTCGGCGACGAGCGTCGCGCGGCGAGACGTCGGTCGATCGGGGGAGGACTTCTCTCCGGTCATTTCTCGCTTCCGTGCACGTTGAATCGCTTCGACTTCTTCCAGTCGGTCCGCGAGTCGACCGGGATGATGGTGAAAACGTAACCGGCGTCGAAGCTCGCCCGCATCTGGACGTAAAGGTTGCGGGTCGTCTGTCCCCGGGCGACGTGAAACGCGAGCAGGTTTTCGCGCGTGAGGAGCAGCCGCGCCGCCTCAGCGAAGTCCCGCGTCGTCGTCCGGCGAAGCGGTTTGCCGTCGATCGTTTCGTCCACGACGTACTCCCGCGTCACGGGATCGTAGGTCGCAGCGGCGCGATACTTTCGCCTCTCGATGAAGTCATCGAACCAGTAAGGATAGCGGCGGTACAGGCGGATCTCGTACCGGATGGCAGTTTCCAGGCCCGCCTCGATCTTGCGCGCCAGCTCCGGGTTCAGCGCTCCGGCGAGGGTGAAGCCGAGAAAAACGTCCCGGCCGCGCGCGTCGACCCGAAGCTGACTGATACGTGGACCCTTTTCGTCCTGACCGGCCGCGAGGGCCGCGGCGAGGAGGCCGCACAGGACGAGCGCGGCCCGGAAAAGACGGGGCATACCCGGGGGATTCTAGTTCGCTGGAGAGAAGAGCCGGATTACGGAAACGGGATTCGGCAATCGCGCCCCGCCGGGTAGCTCTGACTCTCTCCTCGGACCGGCGCGGCCGTACGGTGATTTGTCGCTCCGGTTCTCGCGCCGGTCCGCGACAGTGCTACCTCCGGCTCGTTGCCCGCCGGCGTGGCCGCTCGGCGGGGGAAGCGGTCTCCGCCGGCGCCGGCGCCGCCGCCGCCTCGGCCAGAGCGCGCGCGAACTCGATGTGGAGAGCGTGCCCGGCTTTGCGCGCGTGGATGTGACCGTCGAGAACCGCGCCCAGGAGCGCGAGATCCCCGATGAGATCGAGGATTTTGTGTCTCACGAACTCGTCCCGAAAGCGCAGCGGCCCGGAAAGGATTCCCGACTCGTCGAGGACCACGGCGTTCTGCAGACTTCCTCCGCGGGCGAGTCCGCGGGAGCGAAGCGCTTCGACCTCGCGAGCGAAGCCGAAGGTGCGCGCCGGCGCGATCCGCGTCGAGTACTCCTCGGGCTTGACCGCGACCGTCAGCTCCTGGCGACCGACGATGGGATGGCGAAAGTCGATTTCGTACGTGATCGTCAGACCGGGACCGTCCGGCTGGAACGAGACACCGCGGCCGTCGCGCGAGACCTCGACCGGCTCCGAGAGGGAGAGCCGGGTCACCGGGACGTTCAGCCGCTCGAATCCCGCCGCGTGAAAGAGGCGCACGAACGGCAACGCGGAGCCGTCTAAGATCGGGACCTCGGGGCCGTCGAGCTCGATCGAGCAGTTGTCCAGGCCTTCGCCGAACGCGGCGGACAGGACGTGTTCGACCGTTCCCACCGAAACCCCTCCGGCCGTAAGCGTCGTCGCATAGTCGAAGGTGCTCGCCGACTCGACCCGCGCGGGGATCGCGGCGCCTTGCCGATCCATCCGGCGGAAGACGATCCCGTACCCCACCGGCGCGGGGCGGAAAACCGTCCGGACGGGATGGCCCGAATGGAGTCCCACCCCCTCGATGGAGACGCTCGTCTTCAGTGTTGTCTGGGATCTCGGCACGATTGCAGTCGGTTGCTACCGCACCGATGATGCCAGCAAGGCGAGCGGACGCTTCTTTTTCTCCAAGTCTTTCTCTGACCTGAGTTTACGGAGCAAGTCTTCATCTCGTCGCGTCAACGGAGCGTGGCGCGCGTGGGACATTCGTGTGGCGATGTCGCGACATTGTCGCGAGGCGCTGTCGCGAAGCGGCGCGTGGGCCAGCGCGGCGAGGGACCTCTGCCTGCGCGCCGCTTCGAGGAGAGAAGGAGAGGCAATAATGCCTGGCCAGAGAGTGGGGATTGGCCAAAACTTCCGCATCGAAACCCAAGGACGGCGTCAAGCCGGTCGCGACGAACCGGAAGGCCTTCCATGACTACTTCATCCAGGATCGGACCGAGGCGGGCCTCGTCCTGACCGGAACCGAGGTGAAGTCGCTGCGGGACGGGCGCGCGCAACTGAAGGACTCCTACGTGCAGTTTCGCTCGGGCGAGGCCTTTTTGATCGGAGCGCACATTTCGGCCTATGCCGCCGGCTCGTGGTCGAACCATCTCCCCGAACGGGAGCGCAAGCTCCTCCTTCACCGGCGCGAGATCGACAAGTGGGCCGGCGCCGTCGCAACCCGCGGCGTGGCGTGCGTGCCGCTCTCGCTCTACTTCCGGGGTCCGATGGCCAAGGCGGAGATCGCGCTCGTCCGGGGCAAGAAGCTTCACGACAAGCGCGACGCGATCCGCGACCGCGACCTCCGTCGCGAGGCGGACCGCGACATGCGGGAGCGTTCCCGCTAGAGGTCCTCCACCGGGTCTCCGACGCGAATCACGCCGCCGGAGACGACCCTCGCGCGCAGGCCTCCGCGGTGGACGAGCCCGGCGCGAACCGGCTTGGCGCAAAGCCGCTCCATGTGGGAGCAGGGCTCGCAGAGTCGAAGTCCCTCGAGCGTCACGTCCCCGACGCGAAACGCGCGGCCGACGAGATGGTTGAGGGCTGCTCCGCGTGTCGCGACATTGCGGCGCGCCTCTCGCGCTTCGAACGTCAGGCCGTAGTCCCGCTCGAGCGCTTCGATCGCCTCCATCTCGATCAACGTGATCTCCTGGTCCGCCGCCTTCTTCCGGGAATAGGTGCCCGCTCCCAGAAAATAGCGGTCGCCTTCCAGTCCCCGGCCGGCAACCGCGTGGACCGAATCCACGGAGCTCATTCGAGCGCCCGCGGCGGGAGCGACGTGGAGGGAAATCACCCGGCCGGCCGGCACGGCGCGGGAGTTTAGACTACGGGCGGGAAGGGATTTCGATGTCGGTCTCCAACTCGAATTCGGACGAATCCGCGCCGATCTTCCGCAGCGCCGGCCCGGAAGATCTCCCGGATCTCTGGCGGCTCGATCGCCTCTGCTTCGAGCCCGGGATCGCCTATTCGCAGCAGGAGCTTCGACGCTTCCTCGCGATTCCGGGCGCGGTGAGCGTTCTTGCCCGGGCGGACGGCGAGCTCGCCGGATTTGCGATCGGGTACCCGGACTCGCCGGATCTCGCTCGCGTCGTCACGCTCGACGTCAGTCCCTTCTTTCGCCGGCGCGGGCTCGGCCAGAAGCTCCTCGACGCCCTCCTCGGCCGGCTAGCGGCGTCGGGCGCGACGCGGGCTCTTCTCGAGGTCGACGTCCGAAACTCCGGGGCGATCGCCTTCTACCAGAAGCTGCGTTTCGAGAAATCCGGCCGGCTGCCGTCTTACTACGGCCGCGGGCTCGACGCGTTCGAGATGAGCCGGAACATCGCCGGCTGAGGACCTCGGACCGCGGAAGACTGCCTTACGCACCGCCGTCAGCGTTTGGTTTCGAAGGAGCAGTTTCCGGAACTCGGCCGCCTCGACGGGCGGGCTGAATAGAAACCCCTGGATTTCGTCGCACCGGTGCTGGCGGAGAAAGGCGAGCTGCTCTTCGGTCTCGACGCCCTCCGCCACGACCACGAGCTTCAAGGTGTGCGCCATGGAGATGACGGCCCGGACGATCGCGGCGTCCTCGGAATTGCGTGTCATGTCGCGCACGAACGACTGGTCGAGCTTGACTCGATCAATCGGGAATCGCTTGAGGTAGTTGAGCGAGGAGTATCCCGTTCCGAAATCGTCCAGCGATATCGCGACGCCGAGCCGCTTGAGCTCCAGGAGTGTATTGATCGTAAGCTCGGCGTTCTGCATCGCGCTCGATTCGGTGATCTCGAGATCGAGTGAGCCCGCATCGATGCCGCCCGCCACAAGTGAGCCGGTGACCTGAGCCACGAGCTTCGACTGCTGGAACTGCCTTGGCGATAGGTTTACGGAAACGCGTAGGTGTGGATAGCCCATCGCCTGCCATTCGCGGACCTGTTCGCAAGCCGTCTTCAGGACCCAGTGGCCGATCGGAACGATCAAACCGGAGATCTCGGCGAGCGTGATGAACTCCGACGGAGGAACGAGTCCCAGCTCCGGATGCCGCCACCTCAGGAGGGCCTCGGCCCCGCAGACCCGCCCGCTTCGGACGTCGACGATCGGCTGGTAGTGCAGGATCAGCTCTTCATTGGGCAGCGCCTGTCGCAGTCGGTTCTCCAGAGAAAGCCGTTGAAGAGCCCGGGCGTTCATGGCCGGCGCGTAAAGCTGGTAGTTGTCGCGTCCTTCCTCCTTCGCTCGGTACAAGGCGACATCGGCATTCTGGATGAGCGTCTCGGGGTCCAGGCCGTCATTCGGGTACACGCTGACGCCGACGCTGGTCGTGATGAAAATGTTCCTCTCCTGGACGGGGAACGGATTCCGAAGGCTCTGGAGAAATTTCGCCGCGACTTTGCCCGCATTCTCCTCCGAAGAGATCCGTGTGAGGAGAATGATGAACTCGTCTCCCCCCAGGCGCGCGACGGTATCTCCGGCCCGTACGCTCGCCTGCAACCGCTCGGCGACGCGGCGCAACAACTCGTCTCCGGCGGCGTGACCGAGGGAGTCGTTGATCACCTTGAACCGGTCGAGGTCCAGGAACAGAGTGACCAACTTCTCGCCGCTTCGGCGCGCCTGCGCGAGGGCGATCGACAACCGGTCGTTGAAGAGCAGGCGGTTCGGAAGTCCCGTCAGGGCGTCGTGGAACGCGAGATGTTTGACCTGCTCTTCCGCGCGCTTTCGCTCGGTGATGTCGATGATCGTGCCTTCGATCATCGAGCGGTCGCCATCGGGGCCCTCCATCAGCGTCGCGTTCTCGAGGACCCATATCGGAGTGCCGTCCCCCTTGCGGACGCAGGATTCGTAATTGGAGAGGCTGTTCTTCTCGCTGAGCCGCGAGAGAAAGACGTTCCGGTCCTTCGGACGGAGGTATAGCCGCTGCGCGTGCTGATCGAGGACCTCCGCGGGCGAAGAATAGCCGAAGATCCGCGCGAACGACTCGTTGCAGTCCAGGATGCGGCCGTCGAGGGTTGAGCGGAAAACACCGGCGAGATTACGCTCGAAGAGCGTACGGTAGCGGGCCTCGGAAGCGCGAAGCGACTGATCGGCTCGGTGCTGCTCCGTGACGTCCGTGGCGACGCCGATGATTCCCATGATGTGGCCGTTGGAATCCCGGTAGGGCGCGTAACGCGTCTCGAATGCGATCTCGCCGAGCCGCACGGTCGCCATGTGCGACTCTCCCGACAGTGCGCGGCGAACGTGTTCGAGGATGTCCGGTTGGTCCCCGTAGACTTCCGATACCGAGCGACCGACCACCTCTCCCGGCTTCCGGCCGAGAGCCTCCAGGCCTTTCCCCTCCGAGTGGGTGAAGATGCCGTCGCTGTCAATCGCGAAGAGCACGATCGGCGCGTTCATCACGAGCGTCCTCAGCTTCTGTTCGCTCTCCTTCAACGCGCTCTCCGTCCGACGGCGGTCGGTAACATCCTTGTTGACGCCGATCCACTTGAGCGGGTGGCCCTTCGCGTCGCGCAGGACCTTTCCGTAGCCGACCCGAACCCGGGCGGATCCGTCGGGCAGCACGATGCGGTACTCCTCGAAGAACGGCCGGTCGGTGTCGAGCGTCCGCCGCATCGAAGCGAGAACGCGTTCGCGGTCATCTGGATGGACCAGGTTCTCCCACTCTTCCCGGGTCGCGGGAAGACGGTTTCCTTTCGAGCTGCCGATCCGTGCATGAAAGTACTGAACACGGCCGGTCTCCAGGTCCCACTCGTAGACGAGATCGCTCGACATCTGCGCTGCGACCCGGAATCGCTCCTCGGAATCACGCAGGTGGCTCTCGGCCCTCTTGCGGTCGGAGATGTCGTG
>Ga0075425_100006209_pt1 | contig 12508 bp, 12 predicted proteins | sample SoiMethybrSBSTD4_FD_75300 | JGI IMG/M metagenome (GOLD analysis project Ga0075425, IMG submission 75300) | Bulk soil microbial communities from a Populus tree surrounding site in Tennessee, USA - Soil MetaG P. TD hybrid SBSTD4 | ecosystem: Environmental > Terrestrial > Soil > Tree plantation...
CTCTGATCATTGCCACCTTTGATTTGTGACGAGAAGAGCCGGGAGGCTAAACGTAAAGTTGCAATGCTTTGATCAATCGGCCGAACCGCATGCCTCGGCGAAGACACGCAACTCATTTGATCACGAAATAGCGTTCGAGCCTCGGCGCCTCCTTAGCACTCACGGATTTTCCTATTTCCCGGCGGAACTGCTCCATGTCCTTATAAGGACGCGCATCTTTGAGCGCTCGGATGACTTGCGACGTAGCGCCTGGAATCGTCCCTAGTGTCTCCTCCGAAGCCGTATTCAAATTGATCGGCACAAACACATACTGTTCCAACCGGGTGACTTCCTTTTCGTCCACGTATTTGCCGATCTCTTTACGAAACTGAGCCATCGCCGTGTAGGGACGATACTCGAGGAACTCACGGACCATACGGTTTCCCATGCCGGGAATAAGCATGATCTCGTCGCGCGGCGCCGTGTTGAGATTGATCTGAATGAACATTTTCGAATAAAGCTCGTTTAGCTGTTTACTATCGAGCGATGAACTGAGAAACTTGTGCAGCTCCAACATGTTCGCGAAGGGACGTCGCTCCACGATTCCTTTCGCAAGCTGCGGATTGAGGTGCGGCAGCTTGGCGAGTTCTTTTTCGTCGGCGACATTAGGCTCGATCATCCCCTGATGGCGCCCAACCTGAGCGTTCAGCGGAGCGCACACAGTCAACAGCAAGCCGGCAAAAAGAATGCTCAACATACGAGAGTTTTTCATGCTGCTCATTTTCCCTTCTATGGTTGGTTAATCTTATGCGTCCGCAGACGGATATCGGTAAGTGTACACAAGCCCGAGCAGCCCCAGCTGAACCATCGCTCCCGGTGCCAAAGCAGGCGGTGTTTTCGCAAAAATTGCCGCCCAAAATAGCGCCCATCCATTTAAGGACGGGTTGGTTTCCAGCCTGAATTCCATACTGCTCTGGTAATGAAAGGCGATACCAGCCGCTCCGGCTAGCAGAAAAAGACCCATGACGCCGCGGACCAATGCGACGCTTGCCGGGTGTCGTGCAATTGCATGCCACGTCAGGATGATGAGAGCCAGACCAATCAGCACAAGCGGGATAAGTTCCCAGAGAGTCTCTGTATGTTGTAGCAGTAGAAGCTCCGCGCCCGTTCCCAATAAACCAACAAACAGCACTCCCAGCAGGAGTGAACGAATGATGTGCTCTGGCGGCGACAAATTGCCGACAAGTTACATCTTGGGTGTAGTCGTATCAAGTCACCACATCCAGAAAACGTAAGTGTCGAGAGTCAGTTGAGCGTGTCGCGTCTGCGAACAGTGGTGTTTAGAGCTTTTACCGTAGATTGTCGTGCTGGCGTCGCTAACGAGTACGGCAGGAGTTGTAGTGCCACCCGTCCCCGCTGAGCGAGACGCGCGGCAATTCTTCCAGCAGTCAAAACACGGTAGCGAAATTTCTCACTTCGCGGCGATCAGCCATAGCTCGACAGCGAGCAGGACCAAATCACCATCGCGTGCTCATTTGCTCAATACTGCGGCGGCGGTCTGCGAGATATCGATGTCCTTGATTGCCGCGCCGCTGACACCGACCGCGCCGACGATTTCTCCTTCGGCAAAAATCGGGAAACCCCCCTCGATCGTGACAAACGACCCCGGTCCCGCGGCAAGCGTAATGGCAAGCGCGTGATGGTCGTTGCGTTCGTTGCCCCTGGAACTTTTTTTGCCCGAAGGGAATCGCGTAAGCGCCGCGCTCTTCGCCTTGGCTTGGGCGATGGCGATCGAATAGAGCTCGGCTTTTTCCGAGCGTGTAAAAGCGATCAGATGGCCGCCGTCATCGACCACCGCGATGCTCACATGCGCATCCAGCGCATGCGCTCTGTCGACGGCAGCGCCGAGCACTCTCATCGCGCCTTCCCTCGTCAGCTTCTTCGATGCAACCGTATCCATAGTTTTCTCCCAACTGTCGGATGCTCTTTGTTTTACACCACAGCGCCGGGAATTCCAGCCTTCGCCGCGACACTGGTAACGTTTCTGCAACGTTGGGTTTAACGATTAGCGGCGCTGGGCGCTAGGAAATTCTGGCATCGCGCACATTGAAGGTGGTAGTTTCGAGACGTCAAAAAGGCGAAGGTTGTCATCCCGAACGGAAGACCGTATGAAAATCCGCTGATGGTCGACACGCGCACCATGCGCGCGTTTGAGTAAAGGAGATTTCTGATGGAACAAAAGAAAGATCGACGCGCGGTGGGCGTAAAAGTTCTGCCCGAAGGCGTTGAAGATTACTGTGAGCGTCACACCACCGCGCTCACCGAACTGCACGAGCGGCTGCTCAAAGAGACCGAGGAGAAAACCACCACGGCGAATTTCCTCGTCGGCGAGATCGAAGGCGCCTTTCTCAAAATGCTGGTGCGCCTGACCCGAGCCAAAAAAATTCTCGAAGTAGGGATGTTTACCGGCTATAGCGCCTTGTCGTTCGCAGAAGCGCTGCCGCCGGATGGCTCGATCATCACCTGCGAGCTCGATCTGCACGCCATTGAAATTGCCAGGCGCTTTTTCGCACAAAGTCCGCATCGCAACAAGATTGAAATCCGCGAAGGCCGCGCCGCCGAGACGCTGAAGAAGCTGCAAGGACCTTTCGATCTCTGCTTTATTGACGCCGACAAGCCAAGTTACGACTACTATTACGATCGTTGTTTGGAACTGGTGCGCCAGGGCGGGCTCATCGTGCTCGACAACATGCTGCGCTACGGCCGTGTCTTGAATCCAACCGAAGCGGACGCCCGCATTGTGAATCTTTTGAATGACCGCATTCACAACGACCCGCGCGTGGAAAACGTGCTGCTCCCGTTTCGCGACGGCATCATGCTGGCGTACAAATTGTAGCTGAAAAGGAACCGGGTTTGCTGGTAGGTAGTTTACGAATTCTTTGGTCTTTAATTCCCCTCTTTGAAAAAGAGGGGACAGGGGAGATTTTCCGGCTGCTCGCGAGTGAAGCAAGAAATCCCCCTTCATCCCCCTTTTTCAAAGCCAATGAGCCATTCTAGACAGCTCGCAAGCAAAGACGTTTGAAAGTTAACGACCGAGGTAAATTATGGCGGGATCAAAGGTCATAGATGCCGATGGACATATCATCGAGCGGACTGACGATTTACGAAAATACTTAAAATCACCGTTTAATAAGCGCGTTGGGCCGCTCACAGCATCCGAGCCCTGGGACCGCGAGCTCCAGCAGACTCTGCCGCGGGAGCCGCGCACGTTTCCGAGCACGCCCACCGCCCAGGATTGGTTGAAGCTCTTGGATGACAACGGTATCGAACAAGTGTTTTTGTATCCGACTTCGCTGGGAAATGTTTCGCGCGTCCGCGAACCCGAATATGCCGTGGCGCTTGCGGAAGCCTACAACAACTACGTTTATGACCGATACACGGAATTTTCGGATCGACTGCGACCCGTGGCGCTCCTACCGTTCCAGGATCCTGAGAGCGCGGTCGTCGAGCTGCGCCGCGCGGTCCGCGATCTCGGCTGTCGCGGTGCAGTCGTGCGCACCACCGGACTGCGGTTGCCGTTAGGCCACCAGTTTTATGATCCGATCTATCGCGAGGCTGAAACTTTGGGCTGCGCCCTCGCGGTGCATGGCACGAACGGAGCCGAAGAACTGGCGTCGGGCGCGTTCGAAACTTTCACCGAAGTTCATACGGTTTCTTTCCCGGTGGGCGTGTTCGTGCAGTTTTCCAACATAATCTATCAGGGTGTTCCGGCTCGGTTCCCAAAATTGCGTTTGGCATTTCTCGAGATCGGCTCCACCTGGCTGCCCTACTGGCTGGATCGCATGGACGAGCACTGGGAAAAGCGCGGTCGTATCGAGACGCCCTCGCTCAAGCAGCGCCCTAGCGATTGCGTGCGCGAGCATCCAATTTTTTTCAGCTTCGAAGCGGATGAATCATTGCTGCCGGAGACGTTTCGCTATGTCGGCGAGAATCATTTCGTCTACGCCACCGACATCCCACATTGGGACTGCGAGTTTCCGGCCAATTTGCGCCACACCCAGAAGCGCTCCGATGTGTCCGACCGGACCAAGATTAAGCTCTTGTACGAAAATGCCAAGACCTTATACGCGGTCTAAGAAGCTACTGTAGAACTTTGTCGGCAAACTCGGCGGCCGGTCTTCGGACGTTGATGACTTTGTCTTCGAGGTGATTTCGGAGGCGATGATATTCCGCTACGGTCATAACATCTTTCGCTGCATCCACGCCGATCTTAGACATCCACTTGGTATCGACATCCAGCCGGCGTGTGCCTTGCTTCATAACTCTCGCGTAAAACTCCTGCCCTTCTTTCACTAAGAACCAGTTCACGAAAACCTTGAGCGCGTTCGGATGAGGCGGATTCTTCACGATCCCCAGGACACCGTAGCCGCTGCTCGCGGGTAGCCCTTCCTTGGGCGTCGGCACTTCTTTGATCGGCAATCCCGCGGTCAGAAACGGTTCGTATTCGGAGCGACCCAAGCCAATAGTAATCGCCAGCTTTCCCTTTGCCAGGGCGTCTGCAATCTGCCGTAGATTGCGGCTCAAGAAGAGATCTTGCTGGACAAGCTTCCTGAGATATACCTCACCTTTGACGTCCCACATAAACGACCACAAAGAGATCCCCGAGCCACCGATACGTGGATCATTCAATCCGATTTTGCCTTTCCATTTCGGGTTGAGAAGGTCATCGAAGGAGCGGAGCTCTTCGGGTTTCGCCAGTTCTGCATTGTAAAAGAGTCCCTCGTTCCCCGCGTTGGCGACAAAAGAATAAAGGAAGCGGTTCGTCTTGATGTTGTCATTCCAGATATGTCCGCCCCACCAGTATTTCGGGTCCTTGACTTCGGGCAGAATCATATAGGAGCTCACCGGATCGAGCATTCCGCCGTCTTGGAGGCTCATTGCCGTTGTGGTTCCCTGAATCAATGCGTCAAACGTGTGCACGCCCGCTTTGTACTCCGAGGCGATCCGATTAGCCGAATCCGCCCCTCGCGAAACGTTGAGCTCCGCTTCAATGCCAAACCGCTGTTTCAACAACGGCTCCAACTCTTTTCGCAGTTCGGCGCTCGGAGGAATAGCGATGACGAGTTTTCCCTCGTTACGCGCAGCCTTCAATGTCGCTTCCATTCCGTCTGCCACTCGGCGGCCTGGCTGAAGCCGCAATGAAACACAACCGAAAACAGCACAGCGGCTATCAACCATAGGAGCTCAGTTCGCTTCATCGCGGCCCTCGACCTTTACCACGTATTCCAACGCTCGCCGCGCTTGATCATCCACTCGTAGTAGTTCCATTCGGGAGGGCGACGGGGCTGAGATCCGCGGCGTTGCGCTCTTTCCGCCTCCAGCAGTTGATATTTCTTCACCACCGCCGGCGGAAATGGACTTATCTTTCCTTCGCTTTCGGCTAACACAATCATCTTCGCCGTCCGCTCCACATGAACCATGTTGAGGCATGCATCCTGAATGGTAGCGCCGGTAACCAATGCGCCGTGCCCTTTGATCATGAGCGCACAATGGTCGTCCATTATCTTGGCCGCTCTTTCGCCGTCCTCTTGCCAGGTGCCGTAGAGCCACGGGCTCGTCGGCACTCCCTTGCCGGATTTAAGCGAGCGTTGATGAATTGGAATGATCTTCTTTCCGCCGGCAATGAGCGAAACTGCAATCGGCGGATGGCAGTGAATCACCGCGCTAATGTCGGCTTTGCTCTGGTACAGACAGGTGTAGAAAAATATCTCTTCCGGCGGATCGCGCCTCCCGGCTACGAGCTTGCCGCTGAAGTCGTACTCCAAAATTTCATTCTCCGAAAGCGTGTGGTCAAACGGCGGTCGGAGGTGTAGCAACACGAAGGTATCGCCGCGAGGTGTTTTGGCGCTCACGTGCCCCCACATGTCAGCCAGCTCCCAGCGTAAAATCTGGGCTGCCGTCGCCAACCTGTCCTTCAGATCGTCGAGCTCACTCATTTATTTCCCGTTTTCGTCGATCGCGTTGCGAGAAACTTTGGATCAACTGTGCCGCTATCAAATCGATATAGTTGTTCTACCAGTATAGGCGGGATCGGAAGAGTAGAACTTAGAACACTGTTGAAGATTAGTAGTCTGTTCAAAGCACTCGAGGGTATGGCTCTCTGAACGATTCAGAGAAGTCCAGTCATACTGAGCCCCTCGCAGCATTCTTCAATCTTTTTTACATGCGTTGCAAATGGGGATCTGAGCCGTCCCCGTCCGCGGCCGATGTCACTTCATGGCCATTGTCGCCGAACCGTACTCCACTCTTGAACGAGCCTGTATACCAGCGCACTCGAGGACTTTGTGCGCGACTTCCTCGGTCGTGGCATACCAGATTCCTTCATGGCTCTTGACGTACTGGATCAGCTCATCCAGCACCTCGATCCGTCCCGGGCGTCCGACCAAAAACGGATGCAAAGAAAACTGGCAATAGGTATGAAAGGACTTTGATTCTTTATAAAAGGTGTCGAAGGATTTTTTCCAAATCGACAAGGCGTCATCCGGATCGGCGGTTTTGCCGCCCTGAAAAATAAACATATCGCCAAAAGGCTGCCGCGGTATTTCGACGATGATGCGATCTCCGTCTTTTAACAGATACGGAAGATCGTGAGAAAACGAATTGCTGTTCCAGATAAAACCTTGGCCGATGCCGAGATCCGGCGTAACGTGACTCTGGAAGCAGCATCTCCAGCCATTGATCTTTTCGCCGGTAAGCCCGGTCAAAACGTCGACGGTCTTGCGAATGGTTTCCAGCTCTTCCGATTCTGTGAGCTTCCAGGCCTTTTCATGGTGATAGCCATGCCCCGCTACGTCATGTCCGGCTGCATGAATCGCTTTGACCGTGTCCGGGTATCGTTCCGCCAAAGCCCCACACGTAACGAAGGTGGCCTTGAGGTCATGCTTTTCCAGGAGGCGCAAAATCCTCCAAATTGCCACACGCGGGCCGTATTCGCGTCTGGCATACTCTTCAGCATCAATCCGCCCTTTCGCATCCGGCTCCAGACCTTCGGCGCCCTGATAGTTGAAGACGAAATTAACCGCACATCGATACGGCTCCGGCCAGCGGAGTTTTTCTCCTAGAAATATTTCTTGCAGCATAGCTCCTCCTTGCGGGCTTGAATTTACAGATTTTTTGCTCGCGGGCAAAGGCTTTTTTGCGCTTCACGATGTTTGTCCTTCCGGCACGTTCGTCATCCGGATTCGAGCGCGATCCTGCGCAGCCCTCAACGCTTACAACACCGCACCCGCTCACTTCAATAACCAGTTTGCAGCCTCAACCGCCGGAACTCGCACGCTCTCTTGCCGCTCTTCGGTATGGCCTTCGAGCTGGTAATATTGCTCGACTGTCATAAACTCGCGGGCGGGCCTCACAGCGTACAGATCTTTCAGCGCTTCGACATCAAGGCGCCGGGTCGGTTCGCCCAGCGCTTTCTGATAAGTCGCCTGTCCCTCTCGGCTCAGGAACCAATTGATGAAAACTCTTGTCGCGTTCGGATGAGGGGGATCCTTGATGATCGCCAGATTGCCCGAGCCGGTGACGGGATAAATACCATCTTTGAGCGGAGGCAGCGGTTTGACCGGGAGTCCGGCCTTCACGAAGGGAGCGAAGTTATCGATGTCCAGGCCGATGGTTTAGTCAAAGGCAACGTCGGGATCACCAGGCTCGTCGCGCATGATGACAAGTTTCTGTTGGACGAGCTTTTTTAAAAAATCCTCTCCTCTGGTCTTCCAGAGAAAAGTCCAGTTGCCTTGCCCCGCTCCACCCGCGCGCGGATCGCTATAACCGATTTTTTCGCTCCATTTGGGCCGAAGCAGGTCATCGTACGTCCGGACTTCATGGGGATTCATGAGATCGGTATTGTACCAGACTGCCTCCTGGACAAACGCTAGAAAGGAATAGACGTAGCGCTTGCCTCTATCCACATACATGTGACCGCCCCACCAATGCCTCGGATCTCTGATTTCAGGCAGGATGAAGTAAGATTCGACGACGTCCATGATTCCCGCCAGACCGTAGAGGGTAGCTCCCGATCCGCCCGTGTGCACATCGAAATAGTGAACGCCCGCTTTGTGCTCATCTGCGATGCGCCTGATGATCTGCGATCCCCTTCCCGTAACAAGCTCCAACTCGATGCCGAAACGTTTCTCGAACACCTCTTTCAGCATTTTGCGCAATTCCGCGCTCGGCGGAATCGATACCACAACTCGACCTTCGCGCTTAGCGCCGTCCAATATCCGCTGCCATTCCCCTGACTGATCCGCGGCCTGAGAGAGATGGCTGAACAGAAGAACTGTAAAAAGTTCAACTGTCCGTAGTAGAAACACTGAGCTGGACGTGTCAAAGAGTTTCATCGTACCTCTTGGGCGAGGAATTCCTTCAAGACATAGCGCTGAACCTTTCCCGCGCCCGTCATTGGCCACTGCTCAACAAATTGCACACGGCGCGGGACTTTGAAGCTGGCGAGTCGTTGCCGGCAAAACTCGGTCAGTTCTTCCGCCGTCGCTTGCTCGTCCATTTTTAATTCAACGAAAACAGCGACGACCTCCGCGAGACGCGAATCCGGCATGCCTACGGCGATGGCCTGTTTCACCGCCTGATGCTGGAGCAAGACCGACTCGATTTCCGCCGCGGCGACATTCTCGCCGCCCACGCGTATCATTTCTTTGATTCGGCCGACGAGTCGCAGATAACCATCCTCGCCGATCACACCGAGATCGCCGGTGCGAAACCAGCCTTCTTCGTCCAACGCTTCGGCGGTTTTTTCCGGATCATCGAAATATCCTTTGGTGATGCACCAACCGTGGAAACAGACTTCACCTCGTTGTCCGACAGCCAAAAATTGTTTGCCGTTCGGCTCCCGGATCGCGAGCTCGACGCCGGGCATCGGTCGGCCAACAGTGGTCATCCTGATGGCGAGGGGATCATCCAGCGCGCACGCCGTGCCGCCGATATGTGTCTCGGTGAGGCCGTAGGGACTGATCAGTCTCCTGATACCCATCTCGTCGTGAGCTCGCTTGTTCACCTCCGGGCTCGCGAAGATCATGCCTTTTTCCAAGACCAGTTTTCTTCTTTTGAGATCGGGATGGTTAAGGTACTCAATGTAATGCGGCTGATGGCCCATTAACACGTTGCACTGGTGACGTTCCATCAACTCCAACGCTAGGCCAGCATCGAAATACGGCTGCACAACCATCCGGCAACCCGAAATGATCGGCGTCAACATGACCTGTATCGAACCGCCGACGTGAAAAAAAGGTTGCGGACTAAAAAACCGATCGGCTTCGCTGAGTTGCAAGATCTGGCAACCGCACCATGCGCCGCGCAGCATGGCGCTCTGGAACAACATCGCCGCTTTCGGCATCGCCGTCGTGCCGGAAGTGAATTGAAGCATCGCGATGGCGTCGCCTGTCACTGCGCGCGCGGCCTCACGTAATTCGTCCTCTGAGACCGCCTTACTCGCCTCGATCAGCTCGTCCAAGCGAAGGCAGCCGTCGATGCGGCGGTCCGAAGCCACAATCAACTTGCGCAGAGATGGAATTTTTTCGCTAGGTAAACTGCCCGTGAACGCCCCACGCTCAAAGAGTTGCGCAAGCAACCCGCAAAAGTCTTTGTTCGATTCTTCTTTGAAGACCAACCAAGCGGCTTTTGACTTGTTCAGTACATATTTGATCTCATCGGGACGATACCGCGTATTGACCGGGACCATGATCGAGCCGATGCGGGCGAGGGCGAAGTAGACAAATGCCCATTCGGCATAGCCCGCCATCCAGATCGCGACTGGATCGCCTTTTTTTACTCCCAAACCCAGGAAACCGCGCGCGAGCAGATCGGAAGTTTTTTTGAGATGGCTGTAGGTGAGTTCTTCGTTCGCGAAGACGTACGCAACTTCATCGCCGTAGCGTTCGACGGCTTTGTCGAGCGCAGCGCCGATGGTTCCACCTGCGGAATCGTCGTTTCTCATGACTGAGACTGTAATCAGGGTCGAATAGAACTGCGCTCGAAACGGATTTAAACTTTGAACCTGGAACCTTGAACGGCTTATTTGCCCATTCCCGATTTCGGCCAGCGCACACGGCTTTGTTTCAGCTCGAGACCGGCAAGCAGGCCGGCGATGCGAATCGGCGCGCCGAAGCCCTCGACGACTGGCACTCCAAGTTGTTCTTGCAGCCATTTGGGACTGATATGCACCGGGCATTGGCTGATGCCCATAGGGATGATCACCTCCGCGCCCGCACCGATCAGCCGCTTCGCTTCATTCACGAAGTTGGCGATCACTTCCTCACGATGCGCCGTTAAATCCGGCAAGTCGAAACCGCTGACGCCAAAACCGACGATTCGCTCTTCCATATCGTAACGGCGTACGATCGCGCGGTTAAATGCGAGGAGTTTTTCGTGATAGATGATCAGACCGTATCGATCGCCGAGCAGCGCCGCGACATGCAGGCAAGCTTCCATCGGAGCGATCACCGGAATGTCTACCGCCGACCGGCCGCCGTCGACGCCGAGATCGAGCATGCCCAACGGCACCGCGGCGTCGTATCCTTCTTTTTCTGCGCGACGATATGCATCGATGAACGCGGGCGCGACGAGCTGAATCTCGGTCGGTGTAATGCCATAAAAATAAGGCGACGCATCGACACGAATAATGCCGACTTCTATTTCGGAGTTGCCGTAAGCGACCGCCAAATCGGCGCGCCGCTTGTACTCTTCCGGCGGATAACCGCCGATGCAAAATGCGACTCGAATCATAATCGCTTCGCTTGGGCCGCGGCTAGCCGCGACGTTCAAAGTTCAAGGTCAGAGCAGACGGCACTGCCCTTTAATCGGTTCTACACGACTCGGAAATTCGATTGCACCACGAAGGCACGAAGGACGCGAAGTTCGGAACTTTATTTTCCTCCCTCTTACCTTCGTGCTCTTCGTGTCCTTTCGTGGTGAACTTTCCCATCTTACTTTGGCTGCCAGAATGCCGTTGTTTCCTGCAGCTTGCTCATGTCGATGTTCACGCCCAATCCGGGTCGGTTCGAGACACTAAGCCTACCATCAGTGACTGTGAGTCCTGACGCCGGATCGTCGTTCAGACTTTCGAACTCGCCGATCTCCGCGCCGGCGAACAACTCCGAAACCGTCGCGCAAAAATGCAGCTGCATTGCTTCCATGAGCTGACTTCCTGCGGTGCTTCCGACATGGACGCCAATGTTTGCGGCGTTGCATACGGAAGCGATCTCGCGCGATTTGTAATAACCGCCCATTTTCCACAGCTTGATGCTGACGGCATCCATACCGCCGGCTTCGATCAAGCGGAGCGCATCGGTTGCCGTCTCGACGCCTTCGTCGGCCATGATCGGCGTTCTCACATTCTGGCGCACGAACGCCATGCCCCGCACGTCGTCGCGTCGCACCGGCTGCTCGCACACGATCAGATTGCAGTTTTCCAGCTGGTTCAATACTTTGACGGCGCGCATCGGGCTATAAGCCTGATTGGCGTCGACCGAGATGAAGACATCCTCGCCCAAAGTTTCCCGGGTAATTTTTACCGTCTCGATATCACGCTTGTCATCGAGGCCGATTTTGACTTTGACGTAGCGATAGCCGCGCTCGACAAGAGCCTGCGCCTCGGCGGCGGTTTCCGTCGGTGGTTTCAAACCGAGCATGCGCATGACGGGGACTTCGCGGCGCGACAACCCGCCAAAAAGATTGAACAGCGGCGTGTTCATGCGCTTTGCCTGCAAATCCAATAATGCTTCTTCGACGGCAAACTTGAGTTGATAATTAGCGCCGACGGCGAAATCGATTTTCTTCATCACATCCGGCACGCCCAGGACTTCTTCCTTCAATAACGGCGCGATCGCGGTGTGCAACAAAGCTTCCGCGGTTGCGGGGGATTCGCCAACGATCAGCATTGCGGGCATGTAGCCGTAGCCGGTGTTGCCTGATTCGTCGGATAAGCCGACCACCGTCGCTTCGATGTCCCCTTTCGTGTAACGCGCGGTTTTCCAGGCCACGGCTCGGCGCAACGTCGCGCGCCAGCTCTGAACTTGTTCAATTTTAAAGGGTGTAGTGGCCTTGTCACCGTTCGTTTGGGCGCCTGTGGTCATGTTTACTCTCCTTCAAAAATACGGGCTGCAAAAAAGCGGAACATGCTTCGACAGGCTCAGCATGAACGGACTCTTCTCAACAATTCTGAGGCTAGTTTCCGTTGGTCATGAGCCTGTCGAAGGACTCCGAGAACTTTTTCGCGCTCGCCGTCAATTAAGTTTTTTTGAAAATGCTTTTGAAAAAGCCTTCCTTGTCGAGCTTGCGCACGATCGTCAGATCAAAAACTTGACTGATCGTTGCTTTCTTTGCGAGCGGCTCGCGCTCGCTAATCTCGTCCAATAATTCCTGGAAAGACTTGACGTCAGGTTCTAAATTCTCGGCGTAAAATTCCGACGAGATGAAATCATACGCTTTGTTCAACACATCGGTTTCGTTGGATTTCATATAG
>Ga0075425_100006210_pt1 | contig 12508 bp, 13 predicted proteins | sample SoiMethybrSBSTD4_FD_75300 | JGI IMG/M metagenome (GOLD analysis project Ga0075425, IMG submission 75300) | Bulk soil microbial communities from a Populus tree surrounding site in Tennessee, USA - Soil MetaG P. TD hybrid SBSTD4 | ecosystem: Environmental > Terrestrial > Soil > Tree plantation...
GGTGACAAGCGGGTGCTCGCCCACACCAAGACCATCGGCGGCGGCCAGACCATCAGCGTCACCTTCCCGACCTCGGGCATGAAGCCGGGCGGCGATTACCGCTACCTGTGCACCTTTCCGGGTCACAACGCGTTGATGCGTGGCACGTTCAAGTTCGGCTGAAGCCGGCGCCGATGGATCAGCGCCTTCGCGATCTGCTGCAGCTGCTCGAGCTCGAGCGGCTCGAGCTCAATCTGTTCCGCGGCGCGAGCCGCGACATCGGCAGTCCGCAGGTGTTCGGCGGACAGGTGCTGGGGCAGGCGCTGTCGGCGGCGGCCGCGACGGTGGAGGCGCGCGTGGTGCACTCGCTGCACGCCTACTTCCTGCGGCGCGGCGACTACAACGCTCCGATCGTCTACGAGGTCGACCGCAGCCTCGATGGCCACAGCTTTTCCAACCGGCGCGTCGTGGCCATTCAGCACGGCCAGCAGATCTTCAACATGGCCGCCTCTTTCCAGGCGACCGAGAACGGTTTCGACCACCAGATCGTCATACCCGAGGTGCCGCCGCCCGAGAGTCTGCCGGCTACTGACAGCCCGCCAGCCGATTTGTTGGCGCAACTGCCCGAGCGCGTGCGGCGCTTCTTCCAGCAGCCGCGGCCGTTCGAGTTCCGCATGGTGCGGCCGATCGAGTACCTGCAGCCGCGACGCGAGGCGCCGGCTCGCGAGATCTGGTTTCGCGCGGTCGGCGCGCTGCCGGACGATGAGATGCTGCACCGGCGGCTGCTCGCCTACGTGTCGGATTTCTTTCTGCTGGACACCGCGACGCTGCCGCACGGCACCTCGCTACTGCGACCGACGCTCGTGATGGCGAGCATCGACCACGCCATGTGGTTCCATCGCCCGCTGCGCGTGGATGAGTGGCTGCTGTACGCAATCGACAGTCCGAGCGCTTCGGGCGCGCGCGGCTTTGCCCGAGCCGGCGTGTTCGCCCGCGACGGGCGGCTGGTTGCGAGTGCCGCGCAGGAGGGACTGGTGCGCAGCAAGGGCGACTCCTGAAGGATCAGTGCGCGGGGCTGAGGGCCGCATGCTTGCGCTTCCTGCAGCATTGATGATCGCAGCCGCCGGCGCGGCGGAGGGCGGTGATGTGGTGGCGCTCGAGCACGCATGGTCGAGGGTGCGCGACTCGAGCGAGCAGGTGTTGATGACGGTCGACCGCGGCGCGGGCGTGTGGCCGCAGGCGAGCGAGCGCCGCGTGCGCACCATCGTCGCACCCGTCAGCCTCGCATGGCTCGGCGCGCAGGTGCTCTACCTCGAGGAGTTCATCGAGGACGATCCGCAGCAACCGCGGCGGCAGCTGCTGCTGCAGCTCGAACCCGCCGCCAACCCGCCGCACGCGGTGCAGGTACACCTGTTCACCTTCGCCAACCCGGCACACTGGACACATCTCAACTACCGTCCGCCGCTCGTCGCTTCCCTCAGGCGGCAGGACATCATGGCGTCCGCGGGCTGCGATCTGCTCTTCACGCGCGCCGGCGACCAGTTCCGCGGTGGCACGGTGGGGAGGCACTGCCTCGACTGGGGGTCCGGCAGCTCGCGCTACCTCGACTATCAGCTGGTGATCGGCGAGGACCTCTACTGGTACCGCCGCCGGCTGCTGCGGCAGAGCGATGGTGAACTGCAGCAGGAGGTGATCGGCTTCAACCGTTTCGAGCCCAACGAAGCCCGCCTCTACGCCTGCCGCGTCGCCTGGTCATCGAGCGGCAAAGCGCGTGACCTGCGGCCGTTCGTGACCCTCGATCTGTACGAGGCCGGCGGCCACGGGCGCTTCGTCACCCCCGATGGCCGTAGCTTCGAGCTGACGTTGCACGGTCGTGACTGGCCCTTCGCCATCGATCGCGATGCGCTGCTGCTGCAGCTGCAGGAGCAGGGCACCGACAGCCCGCTCGCCACCGCCTGGGCGCAGATGGATGAGCAGCAGATCACCCTCGGCCTCGATTGGCTCGAGGTGCGCTGCGGCTCGATGGCCCCCGATTCCGATGAGCTCACTCAGTGAGCGGCGCGCCGGCTGATGGCCGCGAGGTCCTGCAGCAGCAGTGCATTGAAACGTGCGGGATCCTCCAGCATGAGAAAGTGGCCGGTGTGATCGAGCACATCGAGGTGGAAATCCGGCAGTGAGCGGCGGATGCGTGCGGCATCGGTGGGCAGCAGATCGGAATTGATTGCGTACACCGGCACGTGGATCGCCGGCAACAGCCCCTCGAGATCCATGGAGAGCAGCGAGCGCAGGCTCGGCACCGCGACCGCGGGCGAGCGCAGCGACATGTTGTAGGCCACTTTCTGCACCAATGCCGCATCGGCACCATGCTCGAACAGCGAGGTGCTCACGAGATTGCGCGTCGCGCCGACGAAGTCGGCCTGGAAGGGCGCCACGCGCTGCTCGATGTCGCGCGCTGCGAGCGGCGGCGCGCCAACCGAGCGCAGCGCCTCCACGGCTACGACGCCGATGACCCGCTCACCGATGACGGGTATTGCCACCAGCGCCACCGCCGCACCCATCGAATGCCCGACCAGCACCAGTTGGCGGTTGGGCAGCTGGCGGGCCACCGCCGCGACATCCTGCGCATAGTTGGCGATCGACCAGTCGTTGCGGTTGGCGCCGGAGGCTCCGTGTCCGGCAAGATTGAGCGTCACCACGGTGTAGTGCGCCTTCAGAGCATCGATCTGCGCGTGCCAGTAATTCTCATCGCACGCCCAACCGTGCACCAGCAGCACTGCCGGATCTCCGCCGCCGTAGAGGTGGTACTCGATGTGCACGTTATCCGGCGAGAGCGTGATGCGCGGACCTTCGCCGAGCCGCGTCGCGCCAGCGGGGCTGCTCACGGCCGCGGCGCCCGTGCCGGCAGCAGGCCTCGCGGCGGGGACGCCGGCGCCGCCCTGACCTCTGTCATGCGAGCCGCAGCCGACAAGGAGCAGCAGGATGCCAGCGAGCGGACGGTAACGCATCGGTGCTTCCCTCATGAGATGCGCAGCACCTTCCCGGGATTCATGATGCCGTGGGGATCGAACGCGCGTTTCACGGCTCGCATCAGCTCCAGCTCCACCTGCGAGGCGTAGCGCTCGAGCTCTGCCACCTTGGTTCGCCCGACACCGTGCTCGGCGCTGAAGCTGCCACCTGCGTCCCGCACCATGTCGTGTATCACGCGACGTATCTCCGCGGCGCGTGCCAGGAAGCGCTCGCGGTCGGCACCTGGAAGCTGACTGATGTTGAAATGGAGGTTGCCATCGCCTACATGTCCGTACGCCACCAGGCGCCCCTCGGGCACCTGCGCAGCGATCCACGGGGCGGCGCGCGCCACGAAGTCCGGCAGCGTGGCGACCGGCAGCGAGATGTCGTGCTTGAGGCTTGCGCCTTCGTGACGCTGCGCCTCGGGAATGCTCTCGCGCAGCTTCCACAGCGCGCTGCGCTCGCGCTCGTTCTGCGCCAGCGTCGCATCGAGGACCATGCCGTGGGTGAGTGCCGCGGCGAGCGCCTCTTCCAGCACCGCATCGAGCGGCTCGCCGGCGCGGGACGAGGAGAGCTCACACAGCACGTACCAGGGGTAGGCGGCGGCAAGCGGATCACTCACCCCGGGTATGTGGCGGCTGGTGAGCTCGATACCGAGACGCGGTATGAGCTCGAAGGAGCTGACGCGGTCGCCGCTTGCCGCCCGCAGCTCGGTGAGCAGTGACACCGCGGCACGCACATCGGGTATGGCCGCGAGCGCCGTGGCGCGCACGCGGATCTCGGGAAAGAGTTTGAAGCTCGCGGCGGTGATGACTCCGAGGGTGCCCTCGGCGCCGAGAAAGAGTGACTTGATGTCGTATCCGGTATTGTCCTTGCGCAGCGTGCTCAGTCCATCGAGCACGCGACCGCCGGCGAGTACCACCTCCAGACCGAGCACCAGGTCGCGAGTCATGCCATAGCGCAGCACGTTGACGCCGCCGGCGTTGGTGGAGAGGTTGCCGCCGATCTGACAGCTGCCCTGCGAGCCGATGCTCAGCGGGAAGAACCGCCCGGCCGCCTCCGCCGCCGCCTGCACCTGGGCGAGGATGCAGCCGGCTTCCGCAACCAGCGAGTAATTCTCGGGGTCGACGCTGCGGATGCGGTTGAGCCGGCGCAGCGACAGCACGAGCTCGCGGCCGGACTCATCGGGGATGGCGCCGCCGCAGTAGCCGGTGTTGCCGCCGTGTGGCACCACAGCGATGCGCTCGGCCTCACAGAATGCGAGCAGCTGCGCCACCTGGGCGAGCGAGCGCGGCTGTGCCACGGCCAGTGCGCTTCCGCGGCAGCGCCCGAGGTGGTCGCTGAGAAACGGCGCGCAGTCCTGTGGCTCGCTCAGCAGCGAATCCGCGCCGAGCAACGCGCCTAGCCGCTCGCGCAGAGCGCTGCGCCCCAGGGTCAATGTGTGTCGGGCGCGCGCAGCGCCGCGATGCGCTCATCGAGCGGCGGATGGCTCATGAACAGCCGCGCCAGACCGCTGCGAATGCCGCCGTCGGCGATGCCGAAAGCCTGGAACTGCTGCGCGGGCAGCGGCTCGTGGCCGCGTTTGAGGTCTTCCAGCGCTGCGATCATGTTGCCGGTGCCGGCGAGCTGCGCCCCGCCGCGATCCGCGCGGAACTCGCGCTGGCGCGAGAACCACATGACGATCGGCGTCGCGAGCAGCCCGAATACGATCTGCAGCACGTAGAAAGTCAGCACCGAGGCGATGCCGCGGCCATCCTCCGAGCGGAACACCGCCCGGTCGACGATGTTGCCGACGACGCGTGCCAGGAAGAGCACGAAGGTGTTGACGATCCCCTGGATCAGCGTGAGCGTCACCATGTCGCCGTTGGCGACGTGGGTCATCTCGTGGCCGATTACCGCCTCGATTTCCTGGCGGTTCATGCGCTGCAGGAGCCCGGTGCTCACTGCCACCAGTGCTGAGTTGCGGCTCGCGCCCGTGGCGAAGGCGTTGGGTGCCGGGGAGTCGAAGATACCCACCTCGGGCATGCCCAATCCGAGGCTGCGCGCATAGCGCTCGACGACCGATACCAGCCACTGCGCGGTCGGGTCGGCCGAGTCGCCGATCACCTGCACGCCCATGAACATCTTGGCCTGCATCTTCGACATGGCGAGCGAGATGAACGCGCCGCCAAAACCGAACAGCGCGGCCCACACCAGGATGCCTTCGAAGCTCTCGCCGCGCTCGGCCAGCCAGGTGTCCAGTCCCAGCAGACGCGCCACAACCGTCAGGACGAGCAGCACGGCCAGGTTGGTGGCAATGAACAACACGATGCGTTTCATGATGGAAAGCCTGCGTAGAGAGGAGGATGCGGGATACTCGCCGGGCGGCACTCTACCGTTACGGCGGTATGCCCGCCAGCATGGGGACCGGCGCGGAATTTTCAAGTCCCGGGCGCCGCCGGCGCCCGCAGCGCGCCTCAGCCGAGCACCACCCCGAGGGCGTGTCCGACCAGGTAGCTCACCGCGCCCGCTCCGCCGCCGATCAGTACCATCCGCAGAGCGCCGCGCACTGCATCGCGGCCGGTGAACAGCGACAGGCCCAGCCCGACGGCAAAGAGCGCAAGTAGCGTAATCACCACTGCAGCGATGAGGGCCTGCGAGCCGCCGAGGCGGCCGAGGAACGGCAGCAGCGGCACGGCGGCGCCGAGCGCGAATGCGACGAAGGAAAACGCCGCCGCCTGCCAGGGGGAGCCGAGATCATCGGGGTTCAACCCGAGCTCCTCGCGCGCCAGCACGTCGAGTGCCGCCTGTGGACTGGCCAGCAGCGCGCGGCTCACCTCGCGCGCCTGCTCGAGCGCCACACCACGTGCCTGGTAGATGAGCGCGAGCTCCTCGGCTTCCTCCTCGGGGTATTCGGTGAGCTCCTCGCGCTCGAGCGCAATCTGGTACTCGTACATCTCGCGCTGTGAGCGCACCGAGACGTACTCCCCGGCGGCCATGGAAAGCGCCCCCGCCAGCAGCCCGGCGACACCGGCGGTGAGCACGTAGCCGCTCGCCGCGCCGGCGCCGGCGACACCGAGCACGAGGCTCACGTTGGAGATCAGGCCGTCGTTCACTCCGAATACCGCGGCCCGCAGGCCACCGCCGAGTGCGCTGCGGTGGCGCGCGCCGACCTGGGCGAGCGAGGTCGGCATTGCATGGCCAGCCACTGCAAGCGGCGCGCTGTAGATCGAGAGGCCGCGCAGCTTCATGGCGGCAAGTACCGGGCGCAATGAGCGCGGATCGAAGCGTGTCAGCAGGCGCGCGACGACCCGTGCCCGGAGCGATGGAATGAACAGCCGCGGTGCATGCGTGCCGGCGAGATCGCGCTGCGCGGCGAGCTGCCACTTGCTCGCCTGCTCCTCGGCAGCCGCCGCGAGCTTCAGAAACAGCGCGCTCTTGAGCGGGTCGGCCTCGGCAGCCGCCACCTGCCGGTACAGCCAGGCGGACTCTTTCTCGTGATACCAGCTATCGACGCCGGCCGCGGTCAATACCCATCCCGCTCGTCGTCGGCCTCGTCCTCATCCTCGTCCCAGTCATCGTCGTCTTCGTCCTCTTCTTCGTCCTCGTCCCAGTCATCGTCGTCGTCCTCGGCTTCGTCGTCGTCGGACTCGGACCAGCCCTCGGGCTCCTCGACGCGCTCGAGATCCATCTCGCGCCACGTCTCGAGGTCGATCTCCTCGATGTCACCATCGAGGTACTCGATTTCCAGACGCTCGGAGTCCTCATCCACCGACAGCACGCGGAAGGATTCTTCTTCTTCGACGTTTTCGTACCACTGACCGGGCACCGGCTCGTAATCTCTGCTCACCGCGAAAACCACCCTGGTTTCATTTTCGCCGTGGACAAGTGTAGGGGGTGGCGTCGGGTTGGGCAACGCGGGGCGCAGTGCGTATAGTTTTCCTTCATGGCCGGCGAACTCAGTGCTTCAGCGATGCCACTCGCACAGGCACGGCGCATCGTCGTGAAGGTGGGCTCGGCACTGCTGGTGGACACCGAGAGCGCCCGCGTCAATCGCACCTGGCTCGAGACCCTGGTCGAGGATCTGTTGCGCCTGCGCAAGCGCGGGCAACGTGTCATCCTGGTGTCATCAGGGGCGATCGCTCTCGGCCGGCGGCGCCTCGGCCTCAAGCATGGAACGCTGCGGCTGGAGGAAAGCCAGGCAGCCGCTGCGGTCGGACAGATCCGTCTCGCGCACGCCTACAAGGAGCTGCTCGAGAGCAATGACGTGACCGTGGCGCAAGTGCTGCTCACCCTCGAGGACAGCGAGCGCCGCCGCCGTTATCTCAACGCGCGTGCCACGCTCGAGTCACTGCTGGAGCTCGGCGCGCTGCCGGTCATCAACGAGAACGACACTGTGGCAACGGCGGAGATTCGCTACGGCGACAACGATCGGCTCGCGGCCCGCGTCGCGCAGATGGTGGGCGCCGACTGCCTGGTGCTGTTATCGGATGTCGCCGGGCTCTTCAGTGCGGATCCCAACCGCTACCCCGGCGCGCGCTTCATCCGCGAGGTGCGGCAGATCACTCCGGAGATCGAAGCCATGGCGGGGCGCTCGGCGTCCCAGCTCGGCTCGGGCGGGATGGCCGCCAAGATTGCCGCGGCCCGCATCGCGCTCGCTGCCGGCTGTCACATGTGCATCGCGGCGGGCGCACCGCGCCATCCGCTGCGCCGCATAGAGGAGGGCGCGGAATGCACCTGGTTCATTCCCACGGCGACTCCCGCCGCGGCGCGCAAGCAGTGGATTGCCGGCACGCTGCGTCCCGCGGGCGCCATCACCATCGATGCGGGTGCGCTGCGCGCGTTGCTCGAAGGCCGCAGCCTGCTGCCTGCGGGCGTCACCGGAACGCGCGGAAGATTCGAGCGCGGCGACACGGTGAGCGTGCTCGCCGCCGACGGTGTCGAGGTCGCGCGCGGCATCATCGCCTACTCCGACAGCGACGCCGCGCGCATCATGGGCCGCAAGACCTCGGAGATCGCGGAGATCCTCGGCTTCCGCGGCCGCGACGAGATGATCCACCGGGATGACCTGGTGCTGCTGCGCCACGAGCCGGCCTCCGCGGCGGTGGTGGCCGCCCCACAGCCGGCCCGCTGAGCCGATGGACGCGGCAGGTATCGGCGAGCTGATGGAGGGATTCGGTCGCACCGCGGTCGCGGCCGCGCGGGCGCTGGCGCTCGCCCCGAGCTCCCAGAAGGACGCCGCGCTCGCTGCGGCTGCGACGGCGATACGCGCGCGAACCGCCGCCATCCTCGCCGCCAACGAACGTGATATGTCCGCAGCGCGCGCGCGGCGGCTCAGCGGCCCACGGCTCGAACGGCTGCGTCTCGATGAGCCGCGCATCGCGGCGATCGCGGCGGGTATCGATGCGGTGCTGGCGCTTGCCGATCCCATCGGGCGCGTGGCGGCCGAATGGGAACGGCCGAATGGCCTGCGCATCCAGCGAGTCAGGGTGCCGCTTGGAGTGATCGGCATCATCTACGAGAGCCGCCCCAACGTCACCGCCGATGCCGGTGCGCTGTGCCTGAAATCCGGCAATGCCTGCATCCTGCGTGGCGGCTCGGAGAGCCAGCATTCGAGCCGCGCGCTGCACGAGTGCCTGGCGAGCGGTCTCAACGCCGCGGATCTGCCGCCCGGCTGCATCCAGCTGGTACCGACCAGCGATCGGGCAGCGGTCGGCTACATGCTCGCCGGCATGGGAGAGTATCTCGATGTCATCGTGCCGCGCGGCGGCCGCAGCCTCGTCGAGCGCGTGCAGCGGGAAGCGCGCGTACCGGTCATCGGACACCTCGAGGGCAACTGTCACGTGTATATCGACCGGGACGCGGACGTGCGCATGGCACGCGCCATTGCGCTCAATGCCAAGATGCGCCGCACCGGCATCTGCGGCGCGGCCGAGACGTTGCTCGTCGATGAAGCCTGCGCGGCCACACATCTCGCGCCGGTCATTGAGGATCTGCTCGCGGCGGGCTGCGAAGTGCGCGGCGACGCGGCCGTGCAGCTCATCGATGCGCGCGTGCGCGCGGCGAGCGAGGACGATTGGTACACCGAGTACCTGGACGCCATCATTGCCGCGCGGGTCGTGGCGGGGGTCGATGCGGCCATCGCGCACATCGCGCGCTACGGATCCGCACATACCGAATCGATCGTCACCGAGAACGCCGCGACCGCTGAACGTTTTCTGCAGCGTGTCGACAGCGCGATCGTGCTGCACAACGCCTCGACACAGTTTGCCGATGGCGGTGAGTTCGGCATGGGAGCCGAGATCGGGATTTCCACTGACCGCTTCCATGCGCGCGGCCCGGTGGGCGTGGAGCAGCTCACCAGTTACAAGTACATCGTGCGCGGAGCGGGCCAGGTGCGACCGTAATGCGCGGGCTTGCCAGCGGGTGCTTCGGTCGATAGTTCACCATTCGGTGAACCATCATGGAAACCTGTGTTGACTGCGCACTCCGGCGGCAGCGCCGCAGCCGCAGCGTTGCCCGTCAGGCAGGATCGTGAATATGCCGGTGCGCCACCGCCTCCTCGGGGTCGGCGTACTTTGGCGCCGTGACGCAGCGCTCGCAGTTCACCCAGCCGGAGTCACCGTTCAGGTAGTGCTCCTTCTTCCAGATGGGCAGGCGGTGCTTGACCTCATCGATGATGTAGCGGCAGGCGCGGAACGCCTCGTCGCGGTGCGCGGCGCTCACTCCCACCCAGACGGCGAGCTCGCCGACTGCAAGCGCGCCGATGCGATGGACGCAGGCCGCGTGCGCTACACCGAAGCGCTCGCGCGCCTCGGCGATGATGCGCTCCCCTTCGCGGATCCCGAGCGCCTCGAAGGCTTCGTACTCGAGTCCGCGCACGCGCTGACCCTCATTGCAGTCCCGGACCCAGCCTTCGAAGGTGGCGAAGCCGCCGCAAGCCGGGTCGGCAAGCGAGATACGCAGCTCCTCGGTGGCGATCGCGGTGCGTGTGAACTGGAACGCGGCCATGATCCTGCGCAGGGCTCAGCCGCCGGCGACGGGTGGGATGAACACGATGGCATCGCCATCGGCGAGCGCAGCGGTCCACTCGCGGAACTCGGCATTGATCGCAACGCGCAGCACGTCTGGAGCGAGTGAGAAGGGGTAGCGCCGCGCGAGCTCCGCATAGAGCTCCGCCGCGGTGCGCGCGGTGGTCACCAGCGCCTCATCGCGGCGTCCGGCCTGCTCACGCAACAGGGCGTAGTACTGCACCGTGATGTGCTTGGGAGCGGAAGTCGTTTCCGGCATGAGCGCGCTCATGACGCTCCTATACTCCTCGGGCGTGTTGACGTTGTCGAGCGCCTCGGGGTTTGGCTCATCGAGCAGCTGCACATCTGCAGCGAGCAGGAAGCGCCGCGGGCACTGCCGGCCGCGCGCCACATAGGCCGCCAGCGGCGCAGCGCTGCCCGGTTCCCAGATGGCGCACAGCGGTTCGGGCAAGCCGTCGTGGCTCGAGCGATAGGCAGTCGCCACCCGCTGTGGCGCGCGGCAGCGCACCAGGTGCGCGAGCGTTGCTGCATCGAGCAGCGGCAGATCGCACGCGAGCACGAGCCACGCAGCCTCGGGATGACGGGCCTGTGCGGCGAGCAGCCCGGCGACCGGACCGAGATTGTCGTGAAGGTCGCGGATCTGCGCGAAACGTGCGCGCAGCGGATCTTCACTCTGATCGGCGCGCACCGACACGTAGGCGCGTTCCACGAGTGTGGCGATGAGCTCCATGGCGCGCTCGAGTTGGCTGCGGCCGGCGTAGCGCAACGCCGCCTTGTCGGTGCGCATGCGGGTGCTGCGCCCGCCTGTGAGCACGAGGCCGAGCAGCGCTGCGGGACCGGGGCGGTCGTTCCCTGGCAGCGAGCTCACGGGCGTCGCTCCACAGCCGTGCGCGCGAAGCGGCGCCGGCCACCCGACTTCGCGAGCAGACGTACGCTGCCGATCTCGATGTCGTGCGACAGCGCCTTGCACATGTCGTAGATCGTCAGAGCCGCCACCGTTGCACCGGTGAGCGCCTCCATCTCCACGCCGGTGCGGTGATGGACCGACACTTCGCAACGCACCACGATCTCCTGCGCCCGCCGGTGTTCGATGTGCAGCTGACAGTTCTCGAGCGCGAGTGGATGGCAGAAGGGGATGAGCTCGTGCGCGCGCTTGGCCGCCTGCACACCGGCGACGATCGCCGTATCGAACACCGGACCCTTGCTGGTGCGATGCCCGGCGGCCCGCAAGGCGCGGGCCACAGCGCGCGGCAAGCGCACTCGTGCCTCGGCGACGGCGACGCGATGCGTCACTTCTTTCGCCGCGACGTTCACCATCGTCGGCTGCTGACGCGAGTTGAGATGTGTGAGGCCGCGGCGCGCCATCAGCCACCGATATAGAACATCTCGACTTTGCGCTCATCGCCCGCGGCGCGACGCAGGCTCGCGCGCTGCTCGCTGTAACGGTCCGCGCGGCCGAGCCAGACAGCACGGATGAGCTCGAGCAGCTGATCGTCGCTCGCGCCGCCGCGCAGCGCGTCGCGCAGACTGGTGCCGTGGGTGGCGAACAGACAGGTGTAGAGAACGCCATCGGAGGAGAGCCGGGCGCGCGTGCAATCACCGCAGAACGGCTGCGACACGGAAGAAATGAAGCCGAGCTCGCCCTGTCCATCGGCGAATGCATAGCGCCGCGCGACCTCACCGCGGTAGCTGGGATCGAGGGGCTGCAATGGCCAGCGCTCTGCAATGCGGGCCAGCAGCTCCTTCGCAGGCACCACCGCAGCCTCGCTCCAGTGGTTGCGGTTGCCCACGTCCATGTACTCGATGAAGCGCACGATGATCCCGGTGCCACGAAAGCGCTCGATCAACTCGAGCACCGTGTGATCGTTCACGCCGCGCTGTACCACCGCATTGATCTTGATGGGCGTGAGCTCGGCGCGCCGTGCATGCTCGATGCCCTCGAGCACTTCGACGACGCCGCCTAAGCCGCCACTCATACGCGCGAACACCTCGGCATCGAGACTGTCGAGACTGACCGTCACGCGCTGCAGGCCGGCGGCCTTGAGCTCACCCGCATAGCGCGACAGCAGCACGCCATTGGTGGTGAGCGCGACATCCTCGATCCCGGGGATGTCCGTCAGATCCCCGATCAGGTCGGGCAGGTTCGCGCGCAGCAACGGCTCGCCGCCGGTGAGCCGCAGCTTGCGCACGCCAAGCCGGGCGAACAGCCGCGTGAGGCGCACGATCTCATCGAACGACAGCCGCTCATGCGAGCCAAGAAAGCGGTAGCGGTCGTGATAGGTCTCGCGCGGCATGCAATAGGGGCAGCGGAAATTGCAGCGGTCCATGACCGAGATGCGCAGGTCGCGCATCGGCCGGGAAAAACTGTCCCGCGGCGCGCTCACGGTCCGCAGCGGCACGATTACTTCACGATTGGACATGGGTCACGACAGTATGAGCATCGCTCGAGCCAAAGGCTAATTGCCCCGCACTGCGGGACTCCCGCCGAGGGTGGGGGCGTGCCGGCGCGTTGC
>Ga0075425_100006211_pt1 | contig 12507 bp, 9 predicted proteins | sample SoiMethybrSBSTD4_FD_75300 | JGI IMG/M metagenome (GOLD analysis project Ga0075425, IMG submission 75300) | Bulk soil microbial communities from a Populus tree surrounding site in Tennessee, USA - Soil MetaG P. TD hybrid SBSTD4 | ecosystem: Environmental > Terrestrial > Soil > Tree plantation...
CCGATAAAAAGGAGGTCGTAGCCGAAGTTGACGAGGGAGTCGATGATCTTTTGCTCGGGATAGCCGCGGGCGAGCTCGTACCGCGCGTCGATCTCGTAGGACGCGAGGTACGAGCGCGCGGTCTGAAGCACTTTTTGGCCCAGCGCTTCGTCGCGCGCGATGTGCAGCACGGTCAGCGGCAGCTTGAAGCGCGCGCAGAACTCCGCGGCGGATTCCATGGCGGCGCCGGCGCGCTGGCTGCCGTCGTAGGCGAGGAGCGGCCGCTCGATCGCCCGGAAGCTCCGCGTTGAGACGAAGACCGGCCGCGGCGATTGCCGTGTGACGTTTTCCGCCGTGCCGCCGAGAAGGCCCGTCGAAAATTCCTCGTTGATGCCGCGGTGGCCGATCACGACAAGATCCGCCGCCTTGGCGCGCTCGCAAATCTCATTCGGGACGAGGCCCATATCGAGAAACGATTCGTGACGGATGCTTCTCTCGCGGCAGCGCCGGCTGAACTCTTCCAGGATCGCCTTGCCGCGCTCCTCCAGCGCCTCGCGCATCTTGGTCGAGATGTCGATGTAGGGCTCGAAGCCTAACGAGCCCGAAATGTCGTGGAAGAAAGTCCCTTCGATCGAGACCGTGTCGATGACGTGCTGGCCGAAGAGCGCGCCGCTGAAGCGCTCGGCCATCCAGAGCGCGTATTCCAGCGCCCCCTTCGAGTGTTCGGAGCCGTCCAGCGGAACCAGGATATTCTTGATCATATCCCCGCGGCGCTATGCCGTTACCCGCGCCGCCCCGCATCCTCTTTAGCCGCGGGGGGAGCGATTTGCAAGAAGGGAGAATTGGCTGCCTGGATACTTAAAAGACGGGAACTTTGAGCCGTGTCCAGACGGACACGTCGTGGTTGGAATTGTAGGAGTTAACTTTGTCGAGATAGGCGTTAAAACCCGCCCCGACCGATAGCGTGCTTTTCGCCGCACCCGATCCGCCGAGCTTCCAATTGAGCGCGGCGCCGAGATTCAAGACGTCGCTGTTTGTGTATTTATCGCCGGTCGCGGTCTTCGAATACGCGCCGTACGCGGTCAGTTGAACGGGAAGGATGGTTGGATAGTAGTTGAACCCGAAGGACATTCCCGGTGACATCGTCCGTTCATAATATCGGCCGGCATTCTGTCCCTTGCCCGATCTGCTCATGATGTCGCTCATGGAATAGGTCGCCGCCAGAGTGCCGTCCCACTGCGAGCCCTTGTAATAAAGGCTTGCGCCGAAAGAATCCAGCGAGCCGTTCTGCGTATCGGAGCCTGGCGGTTCGTTCGAGGATCGCTGCAAGCCTCTGTAATAAAATATGCTGAGAGTCGGCCAGGACTGCGGAGAGACGCTGGCGCTCGCTCCGCCTTGCAGCTTGCTGATCTGCGGCAGCGCGGGATCCCTCGCCACGTTATTCGTAAACTCGGAACCCGATAGTTTAAAGCCGAAGATACCGAAACTCTTTTGCAGCCAGACCTCGCCGCCTTCCTGGTCCTTCGCGATTTTCGCGTCATTTAAATTGAAGAAGTCTTTTCCAACCGAGCGGTATTCGGCGCCGTACGCGAAGTCGGCCACGGTGCCTTTGAGGCCGAAGCGGAGCATCCGGTTCTGAGTTTCTCCGAAATCAAAGAGTGACTGAGGGCGCGGGCCAAGCGACGGCGAGGAGCTGTAAGCTAGTTCTCCTTCGGCGGTCAAATACCGCCCGAAAACGGACGATGTAGCGAGCAAGCCGAACTGTTCCTGCGAGCGGTCCGGTGCGGTGAGAAGTCGCGGCTTATCGTCGTATTTTTCGGCGTACTGCGTTTTTAGGGTGAAGTTATTGTTGTCGAGGTTCAGCAATACGAGGGATTTATTCGATGCCGGAGAGAGGGCGTTTTTCCCCGCCTCAACAAAGGGAGGCAGGCCGGCATCTGACGAGGAAAATAGTTGTGGCTGATTGATCGAGGTCTGCGGCTCCTCGCCGCGCCCAGAGACCGCGAGGAAGAAAAACGTCGCCAAAAACAGCAGAACTGAAGTAACCTGCTTCATAAAGAGTTACCCCGGCAACAAACGCAAGCTCACGCTTTTTGTCGCGGGCTCCTCGAATAATAAAAATAGCGGTACAGTTTCGCATCATATTAGGGACGCAGCGGATGTCAAGTGAAAATTATGTGAAATTTAATCTGTTTTTACAGGGGGTTGGGAATACGGATATGCCCGCCTGCGAATTGTGCGTTCTGCTTCAGAACCTTATCTTCGATCGAGTAGGGAAGCGTCACGTGACCGGCAAATCGGTTGCGCGAGATGACTCGAAGAAGTGGCTCAAACAATAAAAACCGAGGGTTGCGAAGAGATCTTAGTGAGATTTTTGAGAACAGCCTGTACCTTCATCACCACCGCACCCCATCGCCACCGGCCGCCGGGAGGCGAGACTTGGACGCGAAGCGGCGGCGCGCAGATCGAAGATAACATAGTTGTCGGTTTCGGCTTCGCGCCGATAGCGCGTATCGAGATAACGCCCAAAACCGCCATAGTAGTCTAGCCACCACACGGTGTCTCTTGTGAAAAGCAGATAACCCGCGCCTTTGTCCCTAAGTTTCTCCAGGCCGGCGATCGCTTCCTTATCATCCAGCGGTTCGCCCCAGTCGCTCTCGTCGAAGGCGTGCCACCCTTTGTGCTTGCTGTAGTAAATCGCCGAGGAATCGCCGTCGACGACGAAAATTACAAGCCCATCGGGGGACGCGATGCGCTCGATGGCGTTGCCGCCTTCCATGAGCGGCACCGCCCAGGGTTCATAGAGCTCGCGGGCATACGCGTAAGAAAAAACGGCTACGGCCGCCGAAAGAACGCCGGCGGCGCTCCATTCGACGATCTTCGACCCCGACAGGGCGTCTACCTTGCGCAACAGAAAGTCGAACAGTCTTCCGGCGCATGCGGCGGCAATCGGCACGGCCGGCAGTTGGTACCACGGATGCCGATTGCCGTGACCGGCAATGATCACGAAGAGGATAAGCGCGCCGAGCCACCAATGAAACACCCGGCCGTACCTTCCCGCCGGCACGAACAGCCCGGCCACCGCCGCCGCGGCGACGACCGGCGTCAACATGGAGGTTAACAGGCGACGCGCCACGAAGAGATAAAAATCGAGATCGGCGAACGCGACGCCGTCGCTTCCGGCGAATTGATGGGGAGGATAGGTTGCCTTGATCCAGAATGCGTGCAGGTACCATGCCGCAGGCAAGCCGAGCGCGAGAACCGCGAACGCCCATAGCTCGCGCCGGCGCCAGAAACCGCTGCCGTATTTTTCCCAGGCGAGATACAGAAGCGGCACGCCGACGATGACGTTCGGCAGCTTGACGAGAATCGTCAATGCGATGAGGAATCCGGCCGCGAACAGCCACGATCGATCGGACCGGTCGAGCCATTCGGTGAAGAGGTAAATACCGATGACGGCAAAGCTGAGGGCCGGCGCGTCGGACATAAACGAGCGGCCGGCGAAGACGCTCAGCGGGATGACGGCGTAAATGAACGCGGCGAACGCCGCGCTCCGCTCGTTCGACGTTTTTTTCACCAGCAGGTAAAAAAACGGCAGCGAAAGGACGGAAAAAACGAGCGGCACCGACCGCCCGATCCATTCGTGCACGCCGAGGGGAATGTAGAGCAGCGAGGCGAGAAACGGCACGAGCGGGAATTCGGTGCCGATATAGCCGGGCGCGGCGCCCGCCCAATTGATCTGCGGATACAAGAGATGGAAACCGTGGCGGTAAAAGTTCTCCGCGATGATGGCGATCGTGCCCTGTTTGAAGCTCCATTGATCGACGTACGGCTCGGAGATCTTATAAAGTCGCACCGCCGCGGCGAGTATACATAAGCCGGCGAGCGTAATTCGTTCTCGTCTCCTCGGAGACATCGATGCGGAAGTCATGACAGCAGCGCAACGGTTACTGGCGGGGTTTTTGAAACACTTGATGGCCCCACAGCCACTCATCCTGCCAGACCTGGATAAAGCCGAGCTCATCCAGCCGTCTCAGGGTTGGAGCGAAATCGCCGACCACGTGGAGCGGGCGGTCGTCGTCGTGCTCGGCGTGAAAGCGCCCGTACAGCAAACCGCCCGGCCGGAGCGACGCCGCCAGCAGCTCCACCGTCTCGACAGGGTCGGCCAGGTGCTCGAAAACATCCATCGCGGTGATCATATCGAAAGCCGCCTGCGGTCGGGCGACAGATTTTTCTCCTCGACGGAGCGCCACAGCTCTTTCAATTGGTCGGGTAGGAGTTTCTCCATAAAAAATCCGTCAAGCGTTGCGCACGGACGGGCGATCCGATGAGGGGAAGTCGGCAAACGAGCGGAGCTCGATGCCCGTTGCAGCAATCATGGCGCGAATTCGCGCGTCGCACAAGACAGCGACTTCCTGCGCGCGCTCCTCGCGATACATCGTCGTCAGATCCGACCCGTAGCCGGGATGGCAACCGAGCTCGGTGATGCCGGGAGGACGTATCGTTAAAATCTTCTCCAGCGCATCGACGGTAATTGTCCCCCGGATCGGAAAGCCTTCGGCGCTTTGCCCGTAAAACTCGCCGCAATAGGAAATGTTCGGATTGAAATGGCGCAAAGGAACATCGAGGGAGGCTGCAAGCTCTATAAGAGCGGTCCGCACCGGCTCTTTGAGATGAACGTGCTGGTGCGAATCGATGTGCGTGGGTTCTTGGTCGACGAGGCGACGAAATGCTGCAATCTGCCGGCCGAGCTCGTCTCGGACCGCCGCTTCGTCATCGAGCTGGACGACTTCGTAGAGCGGCTGCCATGTGTCGTCACGGTACGCCCATTCTCCGAGATCGACGTGAAGCCCCAAGCTCAGCGCCGGATGCCGGCGCGCGTACGCGGCGGCTTCCGCAGACGCAGCCCACCGTGTCATCAGACTTGCGCTTGTCACGATGCCGCGCTCGTGCGCCTCGATCACGCCGCGATTCACACCCTCGCTTTGGCCGAAATCGTCGGCGTTGACGATCAGAAACCGCTTTTCCGCCATGTCATAGTCCCAAATCGCTCAACAGCCGCGTAAGAACCGTCTCCGCTTTGAAATATTCTTCGGCGATTGCGAGCGCCGCCCGGCTATGTTTCTGGTAATCGGAGTTAACGGCATCGAAGGCGGCGAGAATTTCCTCGACAGTATTGAACGCGAACAACCCCCGGCCGGTTGGCAAGACCGAGCCGAAGCCGGTGTCTTGCGTGATCACAGGCCGCCCGGCGGCGAGATAGCAGGCGCTTCTCTCGCTGAACCAGCCGCTCTCGAGCCGCACGTTGAGGTCCTTCGCGACGGTGAATTCGCCGCGCGAAGCGCGAATGTAGTCGGCGTACGGTTGCGGGTCCAGCGTCATCGCATGGCTGTCGACAAGCTTCCAGCCGTTCGCTTCGAGCAGCGCTCGTTCGCCCGCGGCGAGACTGCTCGCGCCCGTCGCCAGCTCGACCGGCTGGGCCGCGCGTTTCGGCGCGTCGATGAATTTCAGGAACTCGTGGTGCTTGCTCCAAAAATAGGTCTCGCCTTTGAACGCGAGGTCGCGGCCGGCTTGCCTCCAATTGCCGACAGTCGTGAATGCGTCCCTTGCCGGCGCGCCGCTATGCCACAGGTCGAGCAGCACCGGCTGGCGCGTCGTCGCGCGCAGCCGCGGCAGCGGCGGAATCGGGCAGTCCGGTTTGCCGATGTTCTCCCCGTAGGTGACGCAATCGTCGTGCTCTTCGATGATCGTCCGGATATCGTCGTCGCCCTCCGCAAGGCCGATCTCGTGCACCCCGGGATCGGTGCCTACATAAATCAGCCGGCCTACGCGCAACCCTTCTTCGGCGAACCGCGTCGCGCCGGTGATGTTGAGCACGGCGTCCGCGTGGGCGAGCAAATCTTCCGCCCGATGGCGCTCGAAGCCGAACCACTGCTTGTCCGAATAGCTGCGCCGGTAGGCCCAGCGGTCGCCCAGCCCGAATGACTCTGCGATCCGTTTTAAATAAGGAACGGCGTATTGAGAATCGTTGACGGCCGTCGCGCGCTCCGGATCGTACGGCCAGGCCGAGGTGGTTTCGAAATAGTAGACGTCGTGGCCGAGGCGCCTGAGCCCGGCGGCGAGCTGCATGTGCATCCACGCCATGCCGGCGTAGGGGTTCGATGCGAGCGTGCCGACCACGATGAGACGCCGCGGTTTCATGAGATGGCGCAATCGTTTTCCACCGAGCGCGATCCGGCGCCGCGATGCGCCCGCCGCGTTCGGAAACATTTGCATCCTTCAGACAAGACGCGCTTCGTAGGCGCGGAGGATCGCGTCTTTATCGAGCCGGGGATTCTCGCGCGCGGTTTTCTTACCCGCCGTTCGCACGCTGCAGACGCGACCCTCGCTATGCGGCGTTTCGGTGTCGTTGAACGAGTTTATGACGAAATAGGTTTCGAGCAGTTTTCGGAGGCTTTCCACGGTAAAGACCGTGGGCTCGTCCGGGGTCGGCTCTCCCCCGATGTCGACGCTGACGAACAAGTAGCCGTCTTGCTTGAGAATTCGCGAAAACTCCCGCAGCGCTGCCGCCGGGTCGGGCATATGATCGAGCGCGTTCCGGCATATGACGAGGTCCGCATAGTCGTCCAGCAAAGGAAGATTTTCCGCGCCGACGGACAGATATACCGTGCGCGCGCCGGCGACGTCGTCGACAAGCATCCCGAGCTTGCGGTAAACGTTCAGGAGCGGGTCGATGGCGACCTTCGTCGCCGCCGGGAATGCGGCGAGATCTCCCGTACAGCCGCACCCGATCGTCACCACGGTCTTGCCTTCGAGCGCGCTCGCGTCCCGGCCCAAAATGCCGGTGATTTCTTCGAGCAGCAGACGCGAGTACTGAATGCGCTCGCTGTCGTACGAGCCGCCGAACTGATCGCGCCGGTATTTCTCGTGGTAGAGAAACCAGCCGATCTCATCCAGGTAGCGCGGATCGCTTAGATCGGGAATGTGAGGCATGTCATCGCTCCTTGATTCCGAAGTCTGCGGACAAAGCGTCACGTCCCGCCGACCGCCGCGACCGGCGGAATTTCGCGCAAACGGCCGCGCTCGATCTCCAGATGCACCTGGCAGTGTTTCAGCATCGCCGGCCTGTGCGTGATGATGAACGAGGTACGGCCGTGCATCAGCCGCTGCATGGCATCGAGAATGACCGCTTCGGTTTTCGCGTCGACGGAGCTCGTCGGCTCGTCCAGAATCAGAATCGGCGCGTCCCTCAGGAACGCGCGCGCGAGCGCGATGCGCTGGCGCTCGCCGCCCGAAAGACTCATGCCGCGCTCGCCGACCTGGGTATCGTATCCGTCGGGAAGCCGGGCGACGAAATCGTCGACGTGGGCGGCCTTCGCCGCGGCCACGATCTCGGTCTCCGTCGCATCCGGCCGGGCGTAGGCGATATTCTCGGCGACGCTGGCCGAAAACAACACGGGCTCTTGCAGGACGATGGCGAACTGATTTCTGAGATCGGCGATTTTATAGTCGCGCAGATCGACGCCGTCGAGCAGGATTTCCCCGGCGGTCGGGTCGAAGAAGCGCGTCAATAAGCTCGCCAGAGTCGTTTTTCCCCCGCCTGTCATGCCGGTGATGCCGACGCGCGTCCCGGGCGGAACTTCGAACGAAATATCGTCGAGCACGCGGCGGTTGCGCTCGTAGGCGAACGAGAGGCGGCGAAAGGCGACCGCGCCGGCGCTGCGGCGGATGGGAACCGCGTTCGGTTTCTCGACCACGTCGGGCGCTTCGTCGAGAAGCGAAAAAGCCCGCTCCGCGCTGACCATCGAGCCCTGGAGATGCGCCGCCATCGAACTCAGCATCTCGAGCGGGCCGTAGAGCTGCGACAGGTAGGTCATGATCATCAGCAGGCCGCCGAGCGTGAGCGCGCCGGAGCGGACGTGGCCGGCGCCGATGAACAGCACCGCGGCGGTGCCGGCGGCGATCGTCAGGCCGACGAGGAGACCGAAGCTGCCCTCGTCGAACGCGATGCGGATGCGCGCCCAGACGCTTTCGCTCGAATGGCGGAGAAAGCGCTCGTGCTCGCGCTCCTCCTGGCCGAACGCCCGCACGACGCGCACCGCCGACAGAACCTCCTGCACCACCGACATCGCCGAGCTTTGCAGCTCGTACGCCTGGTCCCACTTGCGCCGGAGACGCCCGCCGTAGGCGCGCGAGATGAGCGCGAGGACCGGCGAGATGGCGAGCGCGACGAGCGCGAGCTGCCAGTCGATCGCGGCGGCGACGTAAATCATGCCGCAGAGCGTAAACGCGGCGGTCACAAAAGGCGTCACGCCGTCTATGAGAATCCACTGAATCGCGGTCGCGTCGTATTGGATGCGATACGTGGAATCGGTGGTTCCCCTGCTGTCGTGGTAGAAGAGCGAGAGCCTCTGCGCGTGCCGCAGCAGCTTGGCGCGGAACGCGAGGATCAGCTTTTCGCTCGTGTAGGTTTTGAGCACGGCGCTTCCCTGCTCCTGGATATGATGCAGGCAGTAGACGGCCACCAGCAAGACGGCGCAAAAAATCAGCAGCGGCGTGCCCGAGGCCGCATAGGCCGGAAGGAACGCCGCCAAGCGGCCCGCAACGGGCGCGCCGCCGATGACGTTGTCGACGGCGATCTTCAGCGGTATCGGAATCAGCAGCGTGAGCGGAACCGCGAGGAGGCTGAGAAAGAAGATGCCCGCTAGGTGCAGGCGGTAGCCGCGGGTCTCGTCGAGCAATCGCCGGTAGACCGCGAGCGTGCTGTAGCGCCGCCCGGCCATCAATCTTCTCTGGCCCCGAGCCGCTGCAAAGTCGAGACGACGGCGGACATCGCCGTGGCGCAATCCTGAAAAATGCGCGCGAAAAGAATCGCGGCGACGACGCCGATGGCGCCGCTCGCGATCCACGCGTGGTCGTGGGCCGCGCCGAGGCTCATACCCAAAACGCCGATGAGGAGAAAGACCGCGCCCTTGGAAAACACCGGCGCGGCGCGGAAGCGCACGAGCTGTTTTCCCCCGCCGTGCTCTTCGGCCGCCATCCGCATGCGGACGGCGGCGAAGACGCCGTCGCGCACTTCGAGGTCCCACTCATCGAAGTCGCCGCCGCTCACGACCGACACGCCGTGACTCCTGAGCGCCCGGTCGACCGCGGCGAGCCGCTCCGACGCGGCGTGCCAGGTTTCGCTCCAGAGGCTCAGCGACCTCGGCGTCGGCAGCGTCGTGCCCTCGACGCCGCGCTTACGCCACGGCGTGAGATCGTAGCGAATGCGTCCGCAAAGCCGCGCGAGCGGCTGCTGCAGATGGAGCCAGGCAGTAAGCGCGTGCATGCCGAAACATTTGATCGCTCCGTGCGTGACCTCGCAGTACGGCGCGCGCGCGCCGCTCATGATCGCCTGGGCCGCCGGAGCGGCGAGCGCGAGGATCAGCAGCGGCGCGAACGCGAGGAGCGGCGGCCAAAAAATTCCGACGGCGGAAAGCCACGCCAGGGCCATGATGATGAGATACCACTCGGGCATGAGCGGCAGCGACGACAACAGCCCCGGCGGCGAGTCGTAGCGCGACTGGAAAAGCGCGCCGCCCCATGTGCCGTAATAGATGCGCCACTTTTTTCCGAGCGCGTGGGTGTGGCCGTTGCCGTAAACGCGCCCCGCCCACGTGAGGTGGCCGGCGGCGTTGTACTTCTCGGGCCATTTCCGCTCGAGCACCGCCTCGGCCTTGCCGTAGCCGACCTGCTGCTTCCAATAGGCGATGAGCGAGTTGCGCCGGTGGTGCCATACCATCGCCGAAGGGGTGAACCCCAAGGTGTAGCCTTTTTTCTGCAATCGCCAGCAGATATCGACGTCGTCTCCGGCGGCGCGGAACTGCGGATCGAAGCCGCCGATCTCTTCCAGCGCGGATTTCCGGAACGCCATGTTGCAGCCGGGAATGTGCTCCGCCTCCTCGTCCGAGACGAGCACGTGCACCGGGCCGCCCGGCGCGTGCGCGATGCAATCGGCGATCAAGCCGTTGCCGGACGGCGGCAAATTGGGTCCGCCGATGCCGGCGTGGTCGGTGTTCATAAAGGCGTTCGCGAGATACGCGAGCCAGTGGGGATCGGGGTAAGCGTCGTCGTCGATGTACGCGACGATCTCTCCGGTGGCGGCCTGGCATCCGAGATTGCGCGCGTTGCTGAGGCCCTGGTTGGGCGTGCTGATGACGCGGAAGCCGTACCCGGCGGCGATTTTTTCGGTTCCGTCGGTCGAGCCGTCGTTGACGACGATCACCTCGTAATTCGGGTAGCTCAAGCGCGTCAGCCCCTCGCAGCAGTCGCGGAGCGTGCGCGCGCCGTTGTAGGAGCAGACGACGACGGAGATGCGCGGCCACTGCATGCGCGACGGAAACGGCGCTTCGGCGAAGGCTCTGCGCGCCGCCGCGAGCGCCGGCTTGGGGCGCCGGTCGCGCGTCGTGAGGCCGAAGTCCCAATCGTCGATATCGTAGCCGCCGCGATGCCATTCGTCCGTCCAGGCGAAGACGAACGTCCCCGCCGCGCCGGAGGCGAAGGTCGTGCGGATCTGCCAGTGGATCGACTCGGCCTGCGCCGCCGCGCCGTTGCGCCGGCTGTCGAGGCCGATCTCGGCGAGGATCACCGGGCGGTCGCCCGCGAGATTGTGCACGCGCGCGAGATATTTCTCGAGCCGATCCTTCGACTCGAGGTAAACGTTGAAGCAGACGAGGTCGAGAAACGGCAGGTCGAGATATTCCGTCGTCGGATAGTTGACGTAAGTCACGAGCGCGCCCGAGTCCTCGGCTTTCGCGGCGTTGTACAGGCGCTGGATGAAGCGCTCGATTTTGCGCGCGCCGTGCCAGCGCGCGATCGGCGCCGGGATCTCGTTGCCGATCGCGTAGAAAAGCAGCGCCGGATGGCCGCGCAGCGAGCGCACCGCCGCGCGCACGCGCCGCTCGATCGACCGGCGGCGCTCCGCCTCGTCGAGAAAGGCGATGTGCTGCTCCCACGGGATGCCCACCATCACGCGGAGGCCGTGGCGCATCGCGGCGTCGAGCAGCCACCGGGGCGGCACGGTATAGGTGCGCACGGCGTTGAAGCCGCTCGCGGCCATGAGCGCGAAATCGTGCTCGACCATTTCCGGATCGAGCGCCTCGCTGCCGTCGGGCTGCGGCCGGAAAGTGCCGTAGGTGACGCCGCGCACCCAGAGTTTCTCGTTGCCGACAAAAATGAATTTTCCGGCGGCGCGCGGACGCGGCCGCGCAAATTCGACGGCCGCTGCCGGAGCGTGGTGACCGTTCAGACCGTTGCTGTGGCGTGACCGAAGCAGTCGCTCCGATTGATCCGCGGGCAGAGCCGGCCGCCGTCCAAGCAACGACAACGGCCGTTCAAGATTTGGTTTGTCAGCTTGTCGCAAGATTAGGCTGCTTTCGTGCGGCTCCCCTTGTTAGGCAAAATAATCCCACTCCCTCCTTTAGACGGAAGACAGGATGATTCATTTAAAACTTTTATGCTCATGCAAGTCAATAATGCGGCGTGAATTTCAGGTTAAAACCCGACTCGATGTCCTGTAATTACCCGGTAAAATTGGTATTTCTGTAAACTTTCGAGGGTAAGATGGGCATTTTTGACATGATATGGCGTGATTTTACACGAGAAATACACTGCTGCATTGCGCCTTTACAGAAAACTTTCTCGGGGATGGCGATAATGGCCGCGATGGCTGGCGCGAAGAAAAATAAGAACGATTCGTTGTTGCCGGAGCCGATCGCCGCGGCGGAGCGGGCGGCGATCGAGTGTGCGGACGGAGAAGCTATTGCGCGAGGTGCGCCATTATATTGCGGTGAGAATGGAGGATTTCAAAAAAGAAGCTTTGCGGTCGCTGGCGTCTTTGAAGACGGCGCGGCGGGCGTTGCCGCGGGTGGTGATGTGGTAGAGCGCGCCGGGATATTCGATGCGCAGCGGCCGGGCCATGAACCCCGGCTAGCACGACGGAAGATCAAATGTCAAGATTCAAGACCTGACCCCGGATCTATCCGTGACCCCGGATCTATCCGAAGACCTGACCCCGGATATTCCCGTGGGATCTATCTTCCTAGTTGATCTATCTTCAATCGGTTGACGGAGTTGCTTCTTTAGAAGCGTCCTCATCACATTTTTCACAGATTAAAGCTAAGTCGCAATCAAGATCGGCGCCGATCTCTGACAATAAGCCCATCGTATGCTTACTTAAAACTATTGCGGGCATACTTATACCCGGATAGAGGTCAATCCAAACATTTCGCATTACATTTGCCCCACGGATCTTTTTTATTTTGCTGCGCACTGAAGAGATTCTTCGAAGAATATTCCTGACATAATCCTCTATATTATGCGAATATTCTCTCAACGATGCCTCAATACTCCAGCAACTGTAGCGTCGTCTCCTCGGTCGTGGACCACGATAATATGCATCCATTGGACCTTCTGGTATGACGTCACCCTTAGACCAAGCCGCATCCGGTTTCATCCTAAGCATTTGACTTATTTTCGAGGGCGGCTCTC
>Ga0075425_100006213_pt1 | contig 12504 bp, 12 predicted proteins | sample SoiMethybrSBSTD4_FD_75300 | JGI IMG/M metagenome (GOLD analysis project Ga0075425, IMG submission 75300) | Bulk soil microbial communities from a Populus tree surrounding site in Tennessee, USA - Soil MetaG P. TD hybrid SBSTD4 | ecosystem: Environmental > Terrestrial > Soil > Tree plantation...
GAAACCGGAGTTGCACCTGAATGTCTGTCTTCAGAAGGCGCTAGAGCAATGGGCGCACCTTTAAAACACGCTTAGGTTTGGCTGAACAATGGACTCTATTGTGGATGACCCTTACCGAATTGAGTGGTCTGTAACAACTTACAGTTTCTTGGAATCGCAATCAGAGCCACCGTCTGTGTCCAGAATAAGAGTGTGGGTGAAAATGAAAGCGAATCTCTTAAGGGCAGCGCTTGCTTGGACCGTTATTGTGGCACCGACGGCGTTGGCCCAAAAGGGCATCGAAGTCACGCCCTTCATCGGCGGACAAATCAACACTGGATTGGATCTCTCTACTGCCCGCTACAATCGTCTCGACGTGCAGAACGGGATTAACTACGGGGTCAGCATAGGCTACTTGATCGGCAACCACGCAGGCGTCGAATTCATGTGGAATCACAACCAGGCCGACGCCGTGGCCCAGCCCATAGGCGGAGGGGCCGCCCTGAAGTTGTTCGGTCTCAGCACCAACCAATATCTTGGAGACTTTGTATTGCACTTCAAGAACCGCGAAAGCCGACTAAGGCCATTCGTCCTTTTTGGTGCCGGAGCCACCAATCTTGCTCCTGACCGAAGTCGCGTAAGTAGCATTACCCGCTTCGCGTGGGTATTCGGTGGTGGCGTAAAATATAACTTCAGCAAGCATCTTGCAGTGCGTCTTCAAGGGAAGTGGTCGCCTACGTATATCAATACAATCACTGAAGGCGTCTGGTGCGATCCGTTCTGGTTCGGTTGTTGGACTAAAGGCGACAGCGTTTTTCTAAAGGAATTCGACGGTACTGCTGGGTTAACGTTCCGGTTCTAGAAGCAACTTGAATTATCAAAGACTTAGGCTGGAACATCGCGCCCTAAGTTCAGCCCAACATGGATCGCACCGGCAAGTTGGCCACAGGACAACGCGCCTTGCGTAGCACTTGCTCGGAAGTAGTCCCGCGCAGGGCGTCGAGAAATCCCTCAGGACCATCGGTTGTCATTACGATCAGACCCGCAGGAAGCTCCATGGCGGTTTGCAAGATAGTGTCAGTCGGCTCACCGACCTTGGCAACCCTGTTCCATTTCCAGTCGGTGTCCGTAGGGAGCGTTAGCGCGGGCATTTCGGCAGTGGGTCCCACGTGGAGCAACGTGACCATACCAGCTGGCAACTGGAGGTTGCGGATCAGCCGCGCGGCGGCTTCCACGCTCGGCTGCGGTCGGGGTTTCATCGTGACTGGGATGAGGATATGTCGGAGCGAGATCGAGCCGTCCTGTCGCGAGACGAAGCCCTCCACGCCGTGCGGTATGAAGAGCGTTATTTGTCCGGCCGCGCGCGCGATCGGCTTGCCCACCGATTTCCCCAGCCAGCGCATGCGGCCCTTGTGCTGGCGAACCGCCAGGACGATCAGATCCGTAGGATTTTCCCCCAGAAAATTAAGACAGGCTTGCATCGAATTTTTGCTCAACCTGATAACTTTGGCGACCTCGATGCCAAGCTGCCCAACCGCGCTCTTGGGACTGCCTTTAGGGATGAGCCCCCAGCGCTGGAGCGTGTCGCGCACACCAGGGAAGTCTTGCCATTCGGCACCAGGACTTGCTTTGACATGGAGAATTGTAAGTTTGGTTCCAGCCACCAGTGCGATCTTCAGGGCGTGGACGAAGGCGACTTCGCTGGCCTCGGAAAAATCTGATGGATGAAAAATCGATTCAAGTCTGACTCTCTCGAGGGTCTTGGTCTGGGTCATAATTCAGTGGTTTGCGTGTCGTGCGCCTGTGCACGAACCGTGCGAGTCGCCAGCTTCAAGTGCAGGGTGATTCCTCGACCAGGACAACCAGGGGATCCCTAGAAGTCCTGGACGATAGGTCATTCCATATCAAAACTAATCAGCTACTAGCCGAACGGCAGTTCAGTTTTCCCAGCTGCGAACTGACCGCTGACCTCTTGGAATCTGTGGCGCTGTTCAGCACCGGCAGCAGTTCCAGCGCGGACGAGGGCGGAGACACTTCACCATTGAGCACAATTGCTTTCGCACTCACGTCTTTTCCATAACGCGGGGAGTAGACGTTGAGAGGATTCGAATCAATCCTCGAGCCACCAATATCTTGGCCGAAGCAAGCCGCGGGGAGCCACAAAAGGCAAAGTAGTTTTAACCCATGGGATTGACGCCACGTCATGGTTACCTCCCACCTCCCCGGCCAATTCCAGTACTTTCCGGGAAGGCATCGCATACATAAGGTTGCACACAGACTAGGTTCGCTAGGCCTTCGGCGGAACTGTCAAAAACGACAGATCGCTCTGAGCAGCCCGCGCGGCTGCCGAGCCAGCGAAAATTGCGGCCATGGTTTTTCCTCCGTCAGAGCGACCGTCCCGTGTGTCGAATACTGCTGCGGTAGCGTTAAGGACTTAGGACTAGCATTGACTCGAACTGGAGAACGTGGCGAGGTGAAGCTCTCTGGATACTTCTCGGCTTCAAACTAGAGCACCTGGCCGAGTGTCACACTGTCAAAAATTACAGTTCATACGTCCAGGACACCCAGGTATTAAGAACTATGGTTTCAATGGCTGACACTTCCCGCGGTTGGCTGTAACCCAGATCCAGGTCCATTTCGGCCTCCGAACGGATTTGTGTGGCTCATCTCAACAGGCCGGGGAATATCATGATGATAGTTAACAACGAACGTAAATTCAAAGTTAGTAAGCTTGCTTATGGGAGTCTGCTACTCGCCGTTCTAGTGATCCCGGTCGCCACCACATCCATTTCTGCCGACGACCGAAACATACAGACCATTGACGCAACAGCCATGGGCACAAGCACCCAATTGGGCCGGAACATCGACGTCAAAGTGACTATCTACGAGTTCTCGACGGAGGAAGACAGACAAATACTCATTGAGGCCTTTAAGAAGGGCCAGAATCAAGGGTTGGTGAATGCGCTCACCAAGATGAAGTCCGTTGGCCGTATTGCCATCACTGGCACGATCGGCTACGACCTTAGTTTCATCCGTTTGATTTCTACACCAACCGGCCGCAAGATTCGCTTCGTCACCAACCGCCTGCTCAGATTCGGTGAAGCGTACTACAACACCCAAACCACCGCCTACAACTTGACTGCCGGTGAAATCGATATAGACGATTCCGATAAGAATAAGAGCGCTGGTGTTCTCTTTCCCGCAGCACAGCTGGTCATTAACAAAGAGGGGCAGCTCGAATTCCAGCTCAACAAGAATCCCTGGAAGCTCGTCAACATCATCGATTGGGACAAGGCTGGCACTTTGAAGTAGAGGCGACGGAAACTTTCGGCGAGGGCAGGCTTTGCTGGCAGCTCCTGTCCGGCACATGAGGTCTCCGGATGAGTTGATTCGAGTTTTTCGCCATGTCGAGTGAGTTCTGGTTGTCTTTCCGCAGGAGTATATAATGAAGAATGGCCGCTATCTCGCACTTTTCTGTGGTTTGTCTACTCTGCCGATCCTTTTCGCCAGTTATTTAATTGGTCAGAACCCCGAAAAGAAACTTAAAGACGATGCCTGTTCGGCTTCAAATTCCATGAGCGTTTGCGCCGCAGAGAACACCTGCGGTTCCCCTTCCGCTCCCTGCTCCATCAACATCAGGCGTAGCGGGAGTTCCAATGCCACTGCGACTCCTAGCATTCCCGACGCCAAAGCCAACAAAGTGTTTTGCATTAAGGTGGGAACCACCGTCACCTTTAGGAGTAGTTCAAAGAATACGGGGTTCGTCATCGATTTCGGCGCCACTAATCCGTTTGATCACAAAGGTGCCATCATAGGCGGCTCAGATCGCCCCATCACCGTAACTGCCAAGCATCCCGGCTGCTACACTTATTCCGTCGGAGCCTGCACCCCCGGTACTGTCTACGGCATGTGTGGTAACACCGACACCCGGCTCGTCATTTCCCCCAACTGATCCTCGATTCAATCGCAGGCCTTCTCGGCCGCGCAAAAAGCACAGGCAGTGGCCTTTTCCGGTTCACATTTCCTGTCCAGCGCTTGATGTACGCGGTTATAGGAAAAATAGATCTGGAATTGACTCTTACTGATTCACTGAGAATATACGGCTGAGTGTTCTGCACAGATGCTCTTGAAAATGCGTTCATCTTCCTCATTCTGAACGCTGCTCATTGGATATGCGCACAGGACATCTGCTGTGTGTTTTTTGGCTAGTTCGCTTCCGAGTTGTTCGAGGCGAATAGCCGCATCCACTTTGCCTTCCGCTTTCAACAGCGCCACGCATTCGCCGAAGACAACAACCTGGGGCTGTTCTGATTTTGCAGCCTTAGCCGCCGCTTTAATCAAGCCCCCAAAGCCCGCGAAAAATAGAACCGGGTCAGGCGAATCCTTTACCATGATTCCTAAGAGCATGTCGGCAGCATCCAATGAGATGTAGGTACCCTGTCGAATGGCGCCATCCGTATCCACATCCTCTGCCTTCAATCTCTGAAGCAGGCTGTCGCGGTGTGATTTCGTAGCGATCACAATTGCCGCGTTGCCACTCCTGAGGGCAGCGGCAATGAAGCGAGCAAGCTTGTCCATGAGAATAGTGTCATCAGAATAGAATTGAACCTCATGGCGGTGAAGGGCTTTTTCGCCTGGGCTGTCGGTAAATATGCCGTCCTTGAAGGCACTACTGACAAACGGCTTACCGAGAAGAACCGCATTTAACGCAGGTAATAATTCACTCTGGGCATCCGACTTATAAACGTAGCCCTCGGCGCCAGTGCTCAGCGCCGCCTGTACAATCTCGGGATCGGTATTCTGGCTCAGAAAAACTATTCTGGAGCCGGGAGAGAGTTGTCTGATCCGCCGGGCGGCTTCGATCCCATTCAGCTTTGGGAGGCTGATGTCCAGCAAAACTAAGTCTGGCTTTAGTACTTCGGCTTTTCGAATCGCTTCGAGTCCATCGGACGTCTCGGCGATAACTTGCAATTCAGACCGCGCCCGAAGGAGCATCTGGACCTGCCGTCTCCAATCTTTGAAATCATCAGCGATCAGAATGCGAATTATTGATGACAACCGCGGCTCCGCAAGTCCTCTACCAAGTGAGCGAGATAATCCCGCATCATCGCCACAATATGCAAGAACACGCCCTGTGCAAAATAGTTGCGCATGTCTCGAGTTCCTCGGGAACGTCGGGCCACCCAGGATCCTCGGAACAAAACAACTGCCCCATATGCAACAAGTTGCAGCGGCCTTGGATGGAACTCACACGCTCGATAAGCGCCAGTAATCCCTCGGTTGAGGTTTTTCCGGAACTGCGGATTGCGGCTAAAGCGAGGCGCCCGCGCCACAACCCAAGAGCTAGAACGCAAACTTCAGTGCCAACTGCCCAACGCGAGCACTTACAGCTGTGCTGCTTATGACTCCGAACGTGGGCGATGTGAAATTCGTATCAGGGTTTGCAAATTGCGGATGGTTCAATGCATTGTAAAACTCGGCGCGAAATTCAAGACTGCTCTTCTCAACAAGCCAGCTTAACACCACGGTTTTGATGAACGAGAGATCCAGGTTAGCTTGTCCGGGACCGTTTACGATCCCCGTAGCGCTGTTCCCAAACGCGGTTCCGATACCGTCCGAGCCAATGACCTGCGGACTCGCAAAGCAGGACGCCTTGAAATAGGAGTTGAGTTTCGACTGAACCGACCCGTTTTTCACCAACTGGCTCTTCGAGCAGGTGCCGCTCAGTTGCGCTCGGTCCGTGCTTATTCCAAAAACATTATTGGCATTGGTTGCCGAGATGGTCAAAGCACTGCCAGACTGAATGGTGATCACAGTAGCAAGGTCCCACCCTCCGAGGACCACGCGTTTGAGTCCATTCGACGGGCTTGGGAGACTCCATATTCCGCTAAAGACGAATCGATGAGCACGGTCGAAGCTGGCCCGTCCCCATCGCCGACTGGGAGAGTTTTGGTCTCCGAGCGTCAGTGCGTTCCCTGCAGCTGTTGAGTTAATGTCTGCGCCATCGGTGTCCAGAGTTTTGGAGAAGGTGTAAGAGGATAGGAATTGTAAGCCGTGTCCCAGCCTCTTCGTCAGGATCGCTTCCAGCCCGTTGTACCAGGAACTGCCCTCGGATTCCATCTCGCGAAGAGAATCGGCACGTATCCCAGGAAGGGGAACCCGTAATCCAATATTGGCCAACGAGTTTGAGCTGACACCGTTGACAGGGTTCTCCGGAGACGCATCCAGCGCTTGATTCAGGGAACGAAAGCGTTGTAGATGGGTTGCCCGAGCGCCCACGTATCCGGCCTCCAGCAACCAATCCTTGTGCAACTCTACCTGGGCGTTCAGCGAGAACTGTTGGACTCTTGCCGGCCGAAAATTGGGGGCGAGAGAGTTGACCGAGGACTTTGTGGTCGGAGAGTAGGGTGCAAACATAGGGAAGGAAGCCGCTGTCGGAAATGGCTGGGCGAAGGGAGCCTGAAGTGTCGCGGCCGCGTTCGACAGACCCGTGCTGATCCGGGTTAAGGAAAATGGCGCAGCGAGCACGGATTGAGTAGCAGCTTGGCCGGTCGGCCGAGAGTAGTACATGCCGTACCCTCCTCGCAGTACCAGCCGACTTGTCTTTGGCAATATCTGCCACGCAAAGCCGATTCGGGGGGCGATCGTGTTTTGCCCCTCCCCATAGGTTCCAAATTTGCTATTCGCGCGGATGACTCCTGGCGGGAGAACACCCGGGAAATTAGAGGCTACGATGTAGCCATCGAGACTTCCACTCGGCGGTGGGTTTGCATTCGCCTTGTTGACATCGAAGCTTGAGTTGCGGCCCAGTGCGTCGCCGAATTGCCCCAATCGTTCGTAACGTACCCCGACATTTAGCGTCAACGAGCGCCTGATTCGATAGTCATCCTGCACAAATCCCGAGCCTTCCCACACTCTAAATTCACGATTCAATAGGCCGAATGCATCAGCCGATTGAGCGACATTACTAAAAGTTCCGGTGCCGTTGCTCGTTCCATCGAGGCCGAGTAGAAAATCCGGCCAACTGAGAAACTGTACAAATGAACCAAACCCGGCGAAATCAAGATTATCTTCCAAGCGGGTAAGTGACCCTCCGAATTTCACGGCATTGGCACCACGGAGAAAACTAAGAACGTCGTTGAGGGAGAAACTGTTTTGCGTATAAGTTCTAGGAAGTACGCTAGCCATGCTGACGGAACCAACAATACTCAGGCTGGGCAGTTCGTTATTTTCGTTCATTGTGCTCTCAGAGACGCCGACATCGGACCATTTGAACGGTGCCTCTGCCCGCGACTGGGTTCGTGTGCGAACGAATCCAATTCGGGCCTCATTGAGCGAGGCATTAGTCAGCACGTACGCGTGAGCAAGGGAGAAAACAATGAAGTCGGACCCACCCGGGCTTTTGAACCCGTGAGTGTTACCTATTGCATTCAGGGCCCCGCCCGGGAAAGTAACCAACTGATCCGTGCCTGCAATAAAGAACCGAGCCCCAAATCGGCTCTTCTGCGACGCAACATAATCGACATTCCCCAATCCCTGATCCTCGTTGAATGTGCAAGGCTGTGTAAAAGCCGAAAAACCGCTGCTGCTAAATGGCTTCGAAGAGTCAACCGTTTGAGGCGTCGGAATCAGGAAGCTGCCGTCGGGCAGTTTGAAGTTCAAGAGCGCAAGCGCAACGGGGTTAATGTTCGATCCGTCATGATGAATCGCTACTCCTCCCAATGCACCTTTCAAGCCGCCGAATAGCTCCCCAAGGGCCGCGGGCGATCTGTCATTTGTCAGCGGTGGTTCGTTCAAGCTGGCGGTGCAGGCAATCCGCGATTGACCCGCAGCTGTTCCGTTAATCTGTCGCGTCCCCTGATACGATCCAAAGAAAAGCAGTTTGTCCTTTCTGATTGGTCCTCCGAGGGCGAATCCGAACTGGTTCTCCTTGAGGGCTGGCCTGCTCTGGCCGGTTCGGTTCAAGAAGAAGTCGTTCGCATTGACAACATCGTTTCGCAGGAACTCGAAAACCGTTCCGTGGTACTGGTTAGTTCCTGTCTTTGTGATTACGCTGATATTCGCCCCGGCAGCGCGCCCGAACGCGGCGTCGTAGAGTCCGGTTTGCACCTTGAACTCTTCCAGCATGTCGGGATTGGGAATCGGGATACCCCCGCTTATTGCGCTTGAACCTTGCACATCACTAACGCTGACTCCGTCCAGTTGCCAGTTATTGTCATAGGATCGTGCTCCATGGACGAACACCCCGTCATTGGACTTCCCAATTTGTGAAAACGCCGTTGCCCCAGTCCCAAGTTCTCCGGCGTTGTAGACTCCGACAGCTACACCGGGAGAAAGCCCGGTTATTTGCGTGAAGTTTCGAGTAACCAATGGCAGACGGCCCAGCGTCTCGTTATCAACCGTCCTTCCCAGCGCAGAAGTGTCGAGTTGAGCCATCAGAGGGTCGGAAACTACCTGTGTCTTCTCCACGTGGGTTGTCAATTCAAGGTGAAGTTGAACCCGAAGCGTGTCAGTTACATGTACGGGGATGTTCTGACGTAGGGGGCGGAAGTCAACCTTACTTGCCCGCAACTCGTACGTTCCCGGGGGCAGTAAGAAGAACCCGAACAGTCCATTCTCATCTGAAGTGACTGCTTTTGTTTCCGTCCCACCCACCCTTGTGAGCTCAATACTTGCACCCTGGAGGATGGCACCAGAAGGATCGAACGTTACGCCTATCAGGGCTCCGGTGGAGGCCGTCTGACCGTAGGTGTCTCTGGAAGACAGCAGCGCAACAGTCAGGGCCAAAAAAAGGTACAACGAACGATGGCGAAATGGATCGCATTTATATAATTCCTTGCTCATGAGCGACCATTGCGGTCCAACGGCTGGAGAATTCTACGCCTGACTTGCCTTCCATCATTTGCTTTTGGCGCCGCCGGCCCCGACAAACTAACACGGTTGCACACTGCATGGTGCGCAGAATAACGTTCGAGGCGCGTTTCTTCGCACTTTCATCACGCCACCACCTGTCATTTTTGCCAGTGCTGTGAATTGATCAAATTCTCATAGATTTTTGGACCTACTTGCTGTAGAGATAATCTGTTCCGCGTCTAGAGGGCACTGTGCCGACTACCGGGGACTGTGGTGTCTCATCGCCGCCCCAACGCCTTCGTCAGGGCGGGACTGCACGTCAGGGCCGAAGAAAGGGGGTGAGACGTAACCTCTGGGTGGCCCTTCCGGTCCTTACAACCCTTGTCCTGTCTCACTCGCTTGCAGCAGCACCCAAAAAGGAAGTCCGGCGCATTCTCATTCTGAACGAAGTGGGCACTTCGTATCCGGCGACCAAAATCGTCAATGAGGGGATCCAAACTGCGCTGCAAAATTCACCCGATAAACTTGAGTTCTATTCCGAGTACTTAGATACCATATTGTTCCCCGATCCGACGGCACAGCAGGAGCTTCGCGATTTCTACCTTCGCAAATATCGGAATCACAAGCCGGATGTGATCATCACGGTCGGGCCATCCCCGCTAGAATTTATGCTAGAGGTGCACCAACGAGCCTTTCCGGGAGTTCCCATTATTTTCTGTCTGCCTCACGGAAATGTACCGGGGACTCCCGCATTGGATTCCAACTTTACGGGCGTCGAGAATGATATGGCCCCCGCTGAGACACTGGGGATTGCGTTGCGGCTCCAGCCCGGGACAAAGCACGTGGTAGCAGTGTCGGGCGTATCGGATTTCGACAAACAAGGACGAACCTCGGTCGTGCGGCAGTTGAAAGCCTTCACGGATCAGGTTGATTTTACGTATCTGACGGATTTGGCTATGCCTGACCTGCTTGAGCGCCTAAGACGCCTACCTCCTCACACGGTCGTCCTCCTCATCTCGGTAGGGGAGGATGCGGCAGGAACCCGGTTCAAATCAAGCGAAGTAGGCCCGATGGTCGCCAATGCAGCGAATGCGCCGGTTTTTAGCCTGTTTGATGTCTTCCTAAATCACGGAGAGGTGGGAGGGGAGCTTTCTAACCTTAGCGAGCAGGGCAGGATTGCTGGGGCCATGGCGCTGAGGACACTAAGCGGGGAAAGGCCGCAAGACATCCCCAGGGTAAAGGGTGTAACCATCCCTATGTTCGATTGGCGCGCTCTGCAGCGCTGGGGCTTCAACGAAAGCGATCTTCCGCCTGGCAGCGTCCTCCTCAACCGCCAGCTAACGGTCTGGGAAACCTACAAGTGGTACATTCTTGGCGGCATTTCACTGATCTTGGTGGAGACGCTGCTGATTCTCGGGCTGGTATGGCAACGGGAGAGACTAAGAGAAGCGGAAAGCGAGCTCGCGGCTAGTTTCGAGAATGCACGGGAGAGCGAACAACGTTTCCGGCGGGTCGCGAACACGGCTCCCGTACTAATTTGGATGTCCGGTCCGGACAAGCTTTGCAACTACTTTAATCAGACCTGGCTCGAATTCACCGGCCGCCAACTGGAAGCCGAACTGGGCAACGGCTGGTCAGAGGGCGTGCATCCGGATGACTTGGAGATTTGCCTGGATGTCTATACGCGAGCTTTTGATCTTCGCGAACCATTCAAGATGCAGTTCCGGCTACGACGGTACGATGGAGAATACCGCTGGATGTCGGATATCGGCGTGCCGCGACTGAATCTGGACGGTTCTTTCGCTGGTTTCATAGGATCTTGCATGGACGTTACGGAAAACAGGCTCGCGGAGCAAGCTCTGGCCAACATGGGGCGCAAGTTAATCGAAGCCCATGAAGAAGAGCGCACTTGGATCGCCAGAGAGCTCCATGACGACATCAATCAGCGAATAGCGTTGCTGACGGTCCAGGTGGGACACTGGGCCCAAGATCTGCCCGAATCTGGGACTGAAGTCACCGATCACATTCGCCATTTCCGTAGGGATCTCGCCGGACTGGGGAACGACATTCAGGCACTGTCGCACCGTTTGCATTCCTCAAAACTTGACTACCTGGGTATTGCGGCGGCAGCTAGAGGGTTCTGCAATGAGATGTGCGAGCGACAAAAGCTTGAGATTGCATTCAGCCATGCAGGGATACCGCCCAGCCTGCCAAAAGAAATCGCCCTTTGTTTATTCCGGGTTTTGCAGGAAGCCCTGCAGAATGCAGCTAAGCATAGCGGTGAGCGTTTCTTCACAGTGGAACTCCAGGGATCTTCGGGAGAGATAGAACTGACCGTCAAAGATCTGGGAGTTGGATTTGACAAGCAAGACGTCATCAATCATCGCGGCCTGGGGCTCATTAGCATGCGGGAGAGAATACAATTAGTTGGCGGTGAGCTTTCTATCAAATCGGAGCCGAGCCGTGGCACCACAATCTCGGCGCGAGTGCCGCTTAAGGCGACGGCGCAACGTGCCAGCGTCGCTGGGTGATCAACTACTCTCGCCTGCTTGGGAGGTAGTCGCACTCCACCGCTTTTCCGCGGTCTTATTGCACTGAGATATCGCTTTACAGATCGTTGCACCACGGGCGGCGAGTTGGCGGCAACTTCACCATAGCGGCGCCCCGAACTCCGGCCAACAACGCTCTACCGCAAAAGTGTCTCGGAAACGATGTGCTTGTCCCTCAGCAAACTTGGCGCTTCTTGCTTCCAAGCGCTTCCGCGCTTCATCCACGGTGATTTCATTCGCCCGAGCGTACTGCGTCACTTTCATATCCTTGAAGAGATCAATGCTTTGACCCCGTTCCAAGCAATCTGCGCACCGATACAAACCAGGAAGAACGACGACAATTGCGTGATCACCGTCATCCCTGTCGCTCCCAGGATTCGCGCCAATCGGTCGGCAAATCCATAGCAGAGCAAAATACTGATCGCGATCAACACCAATGCAATGAGTGCGGCCAAAATTGTCAAAGGATGGTACGAGTGATGGTGAGCCGCATTTGCGCCCAGCGTGATCGCCACGGAGATTGATCCAGGGCCTACTGTCAGTGGCATCGTCAAGGGATAAAATGCGTCGCGGAATGTGTCTTGCGGCTCGACGGTTCTGTGCACGTACTGTTTATCGTCGGCTCGCTGTTTCAGCAGCGTCCAGCCTGTCCCGATGACGATCATGCCTCCGCTAACCTGCACCACGGGCAGCGAAATCCCAAAGAAGACGAGCACGTAGGTCCCAACAAAATACGACCCAACCAGCAAGAAAAAACTGTTCATTGCAATGCGCCATGACAACGCTTTGCGCGCTTCCGGTGCGTATTCCCTGGTTAACGTCAGAAAGAAGGGGCTGCCTCCGAGCGGGTCCACGATGGGGAAGAGCGCAACGAGAACCAGCAACAGATTTTTCGCCGCTTCTTGCATGTGTTGAGTAACTTCTCTCCCTGAGTGTAGTCTATTCCGTTCGGTGAGCACCTGCGGATGGAAGTCGCGTAATCGTCGTGCTTGCTGCGTTGTCAGGGGTTCTGCGTGGTTTGTCGGTAACGCGGAAACTATCGCGAGCCCGAAATCCGCTCGCGGCTAAGTCTGATTAGCGCGTAACCTGACAAGTTGATTGTGCCAGCGTCCCACAACTACCG